>VFQP010000438.1_pt1 | contig 153133 bp, 151 predicted proteins | sample 3512351 | NCBI WGS metagenome assembly VFQP01 (sample SAMN10412372, study PRJNA504923) | tailings metagenome | isolation source: Relicate 1 Philex TSF1 revegetated site | place: Philippines: Tuba, Benguet | collected 2017-08-29 | reverse complement strand
GTCGCCTCGGCATAGGCGAACAGCAGCTTGGCGCCATGCTTGATGATGCCGCCATATTCCTGCGCCGTGCCGGGCAGGAAGCCGGGCACATCGACGAAGGTGACAATCGGAATCTCGAAGCAGTCGCAGAAGCGCACGAAGCGCGCCGCCTTGCGGCTGGAGTCGATATCGAGGCAGCCGGCCAGCACCATCGGCTGGTTGGCGACGATGCCGACGGGCTGACCGCCGATGCGGGCAAAGCCGGTGAGGATATTCTTGGCGAAGCTCGGCTGAATCTCGAAGAAGTCGCCGTCATCGACCACCTTCTCGATCAGCTCCTTCATGTCGTAGGGCTTGTTCGGATTCGGCGGCACCAGGGTATCGAGCGAGGTTTCCTGGCGCTCGATCGGATCGAAGCTTTCGCGTGCCGGCGGCTTCTCGCGGTTGGAGAGCGGCAGGAAGCCCATCAGGCGGCGCACCTGCACCAGCGCCTCGACATCGTTCTCGTAGGCATTGTCGGCCACCGAGGACTTGGTGGTGTGGGTCACGGCGCCGCCAAGCTGCTCCTGCGTCACCACTTCCTGCGTCACCGTCTTCACCACATCGGGGCCGGTGACGAACATGTAGGAGGAGTCCTTCACCATGAAGATGAAGTCGGTCATCGCCGGGCTGTAAACCGCGCCGCCGGCGCAGGGGCCCATGATCACCGAAATCTGCGGCACCACGCCCGACGCCAGCACGTTGCGCTGGAACACCTCGGCGTAGCCGGCAAGGCTGTCGACGCCTTCCTGGATGCGGGCGCCGCCGGAATCGTTGAGGCCGATCACTGGGGCGCCGACTTTCAGCGCCTGATCCATGATCTTGCAGATTTTCTTGGCGTGGCTGGCCGAGAGCGAGCCGCCGAACACGGTGAAATCCTGGCTGAAGACGAAGACCAGGCGACCGTTGATGGTGCCCGAGCCGGTAACAACGCCGTCGCCTGCCACCTTCTGCTCGGCCATGCCGAAATCGGTGCAGTCATGCTCCATGAACATGTCCCACTCCTCGAAGGAGCCGGGATCGAGCAGCAACTCGATGCGTTCCCGCGCGGTCAGCTTGCCCTTGGCATGCTGCGCGGCGATGCGTTTATCGCCGCCACCGGCGCGCGCCTCAGCGCGCTTCTCCTCGAGTTGCCGGATAATGTCCTGCATTACACGTCCCCCTATTGCCCCGTCAGGGCTACCTTACACGCGTTAGATTTCTCTCGAATAGCACAATGTATCGCACTGCAAAATAGCCAGAAGCGCAACAAATTACTCGCCGATCGGGTGAAGATCGTCGGTAGGCGAACAGTTCAGCCTATGGCGGAAATCAGGCCTTACGGCGGCTTGAAACCGGCGTTTCGGGCAGCCGGCAGTCCGTCAGGTCGGCACCATCCAGCATGGCGCGGGCCAGATCGACCTCGTCCATCACCGCGCTGCGCAACTGCGCGCCGCGCATGTCGGCACCGCGCAGCACCGCCCCGGTCATATTGGCCGGAAACAGCCGGTTGCCCGGCATGATCAGCGGCCCGAGATTGGCATCGCGCAAATCCGCGCGCACCATCTGCGCGCCGGCCAGGTTGGCGCCGCGCAGATCGGCACCCATAAGATTGCAGTCGCGCAGGTCGGCATCCATCAGTTTGGCCCCCTGCAGCATGGCGCGCTGCAGGTTCAAACCCTGGAGAATGGAGCCCTTGAGGTTGGCGCCGGTGAGGATCACGCCCGGCTTCGGGCCGATGGCGCGCAGGTCGAGTTCGCTGAAATCGAACAGCTTGCCCTGCTCGCCGCCGGTGCCCAGCCATTGGGCATAGAGTTTCAAGGCTTCGTCAATCGGCACGCCGAGATCGGCCAGCGGCCGGCCTTTCGGCTTGTCATCGAGCACGCCTTCGACATCGGTGCCGGCCAGCAGCGCATTCTCCATCTTGGCACCGACCATCACGGCGCCGCGCAGCGTGGCATCCTTCAGGTTGGCGCCGGAGAGATCGGCACCGGAAAGGTTGGCGCCTTCAAGCCGCGCGGCGGCAAGATTGGCGCGCGTCAGGATGCAGTTCACCATGATCGCATCGGTGAAATCGGTGCGCCCTGCGGCGACGCCGGAAAGATCGGCGCCGGTGAGATCCACCGCCACCATCTTGGCGCCGCCGAGATCCACCGGATCATGGTCCGGCTTCTTGATATGGACATTGCCGTATTTGTCGCGCTCGGCCACCACGCCATCGCGCATGTCGGCATCCAGCAGCCGCGCGCCGGTCAAGTCAGCGCCGCGCAAGGACGCGCCGCGCAGGTCGGCGCGCTCCAGCCGCGCGCCTTGCAGATTGGCGCCGCGCAGGTCGCAGGCATAGAGCACGGCCTGGCTCAGATTGGTCTCCGCCAGATTGACGCCCTGCATCTTGCAGCCGGTGAAATCGGCGCCGGCCAAATCGGCACCAGCCATTGTCAAATTGGAAAGATCGCGGAATTGGAAAATCGAGCGCCGCCCGCCAGCGAGGCGCTGGCGATACTTTTCATGGTCGGCAATTGCAGCGAGCAACTCGCCGTAGCCTACTTTTGGACGCTGCCTGTTTTCCATACGCGACGCTGTCACGCGCCATCCCCCGGAAACGCTAAAGGATCACTGTGCGACGCAGCATCCCCCGCTTCGCCACCCAGCCGATTCATTTGAATGCGAAGGATGATACGCCCGCCGCCGGGGGGGCGGCAACCGGATATTTATAATTAATAACAGATGGTTACAATCAATCTGATAGATTTCGACTGATTTCTTGCCGATCTTAGCGGCCGCGAAAGTCTGGCGGACGCTTGGCTTTGAAGGCCGCCAGGCTTTCCGCGAAATCCTCGGTCATGGTCATGAGCGCGAATTGCTCTGCATCCAGAGCAGACGCCATCTGAATCAAACCTTCGGTGTATGCATTCGCGCCGCGCTTGATCATGCGTACCGCGAGTGGCGGCTTTGCTGCTGCGATTTCAGCCAACGCTAGCGCATGTTCCAATGTGGAACCGTTCGGCACCACTTCATCAACAGCGCCGAGCCGCCGCAATGTTTCACTATCTGAAACTTCACCGAGGATCGCGAGCCGCTTCGCTGCCGCCGGACCGCAACGCGCGATGAGGCGCGGCAAGGCCGTCCAGCTCAAATTCATGCCGCGATCCACTTCCGGCAGACCAAGCCTGGCGCCCTCGCCCGCCACCACCAGATCGGCCGCACTCGCCAGCGCCAGGCCGCCACCCAGGCACCAGCCTTCAACCGCGGCAATGGTGTAGCATTCAAGACCGCTCAGCGCCTTGCACATCGCGGCACCAGCCAGCGGCCCCTGCATGCGCTCCGGCACGCTGGCGGTGGCAATGGTCGCCAGCATCGGGTCCTTGAGATCGAAGCCGACCGAGAACACATCGGCGGCACCGGCCAGCACCAGCGCATTCGGCGGCTCGGGCGCATTGGCCAGATCGTCGAAGGCCTGGCGCAAGGCCCGCATCGCCAGCACCGAGAGCGCATTGCGGCCATCGCCGCGATCAAAGCGCAGCAGCGCGACGCGGTCGCGCCGTTCAAGCGATAGCATCGTCGTCTCCTCCCTATGGCTAGCGAACAAAATGAGCGTTCAGAATACGTAGGTCAGGCTTAGAGAGCGAGACTGCAAAAGATGGCTGCATCCCCAACCCGGAACCTCTGTCGCCTAACGGGCTATTGATATCCGGAGGCGGTAATCGGTGATCTTCGAAAACCACATAAACCATCTGTTCGGATTCATCCACTCCGACGCGATAGGCCTCCAAACGAGTCCAGGGATAAAGCCTTGTGAATTCAGCCGCAGCACGACGCACCGCCTCGTCCTGCAACGCACTCATCGCGGTTTTGGGTTGCTGCAGATCAATGCGCTGCGAAGGCTCGGCGGCACATGCCACCGATGCCCATAGCAGCAGACCAGCCATCAGGAGCGGCGCAGCATAGCTGCGGCAGCCCTGACCGGGCATTACTTCACTCCGCTTTGCACCGACTTGATGATCGCAGAGTAATCCAGCGCGCCATTGCCGGCATTGACGAATTCGGAATAGAGCGCGGTGGCCTCGGCACCCAGCGGCGTGACCACCCCGGCGGCGCGCGCCGCTTCCTGGGACAGCTTGAGGTCCTTCAGCATAAGATCGGCGGCGAAGCCCGGCTTGTAGTCGCGGTTGGCAGCAGAGGTCGGCACCGGACCCGGCACCGGGCAATGGTTGATCAGCGCCCAGCAGGAACCCGACGACGCCGAGACGATATCAAACATCGCCTGCGGCGCCAGGCCGAGCTTCTCGCCCATCACGAAGGCTTCGGAGATGGCATTCATGGTGATGCCGAGCACCATGTTGTTGCACACCTTGGCGACCTGGCCGTTACCCGCGCCGCCGGCATGCACGATCTTCTTGCCCATCTTTTCCAGCAGCGGCTGGGCCGCAGCGAAGGCATCGTCGCGGCCGCCGACCATGAAGGTGAGCGCGGCATTCTCCGCCCCCGCCACGCCGCCCGAGACCGGCGCATCCAGCATGCGCATGCCCTTGGCTTCGGCAGCGGCAATCACTTCGCGCGCCGTCTTCACGTCGATGGTGGAGGAATCGATGAACAGCGTGTTCGGCTTAGCGACGGAAAGAATGCCCTTGGCGCCGGTATAAACATCGCGCACATGCTTGCCGGCCGGCAGCATGGTGACCACGGCATCGACATCGCTGGCGGCTTCCTGCGCCGTAGCGGCTTTGGTGCCGCCGGCCTCGACCACGCGGGCAACCGCCTCGGCGCTGAGGTCGAACGCCTTCACGGCATAGCCGGCCTTCAGCAGGTTGCGCGCCATCGGCCCGCCCATATTCCCGACGCCGATGAAACCGATGCTCTTCATGTCTCTCTCCCTGGGTTTCTTTATGTCTGTATCAGTCGAAAAGCAGATCACCATCCGGCAGGGCAGCGAAATAGCTTTCGATATAGGCGTCTGACACTTCTTCCAGCGTTGCCGGCTGCCAGCGCGGTGCGTGGTCCTTATCAACGATCACGGCACGCACGCCTTCATAAAAGTCATGGCCGCCGAGCACATGATTGCACATGCGCCATTCCAGCTTCATGCAGTCGCGGAAATTCAGGCTGCGGCCACGACGGAGCTGCGCGAAGGTCAACTTCACCGAGGTCGGTGACTTGGTGCGGATCAGCTTCGCCTGCTCAACGCCGAAACCATCTGAAGCGTCGAGCTGCTGCATCACCTCTGCCACGCTGTCACCAGCGAACAACAGGTCGATCAAGCCGAGATGCGGCGCCAGCGGTGCCGGGCCCGGATCATGCTGGAACGGCATGATCACGGCATCTACAGAAGCCTTATCGGTGAGCGGCGCGGCGATCAGCGCCGCTTCCAGCGCGGCATGGTCGGCACGCTTGACGGAATGGGTGGCGATGCCGGCATGCAGCACATCGGCCGATTTCAGCCGCGCGCCGGTGAGGCCCAGATAAGTGCCGAGTTCGCCCTTGAGGCGCGGCAGGAAATAGGTGCCGCCAACATCAGGGAACAGGCCGATGCCGGTTTCTGGCATGGCGAACAAAGCCTGCTCGCTGATCACGCGATGGCTGCCATGCACCGAAAGGCCGACGCCGCCGCCCATGAAGATGCCGTCGATCAAGGCGATGAACGGCTTTCGCATTTCGGCAATCAAGGTATTGGCGCGATATTCCGTGCTCCAGAAGGCGCGTGCACCAGCTTTGCCTTCCTCGCCCGGCGCCGTCAGGTGCCGGATATCGCCGCCGGCGCAGAATGCCTTCTCGCCGGTGCCCTTGATCAGCACGGCCTTGATCGCGGTGTCAGTGCTCCATTGCCGCAGAGTCTTCTCCAGCGGCACACACATGGCGTGATTCAGCGCGTTCAGCGCCGCCGGGCGGTTCAACTGGATGATGCCAAGCCCGTTCTGGACGGAAAACAGAATCTCATCAGTCATATTTCTTATCTCAATCCAGGAACGAGCCGGACAGCAGCGACCGCGACACGATCACGCGCATGATCTCGTTGGTGCCTTCAAGGATCTGGTGCACGCGGGTATCACGCAGATAGCGCTCCACCGGATAATCCTTCAGATAGCCATAGCCGCCATGCAACTGCAAAGCCTCGTTGCAGATGGTAAAGCCGGCATCGGTGGCGAAACGCTTGGCCATGGCGCAATACATCGTCGCCTCCGGATGCTTGGCATCCAGCATGGCGGCGGCATTGCGGATCATCAGCCGCGCGGCAGCCAGGTCGGTCGCCATGTCGGCGAGCTTGAACTGCGTCGCCTGGAAACTGGCGATGGCATTGCCAAACTGCTTGCGGGTGGCGACATGCTCGCGCGCGATGGTGAGGCAGGCCTTGGCGGCGCCGATCGAGCAGGCACCAATATTCAGCCGGCCGCCGTCCAGGCCGGCCATGGCGATGCGGAAACCCTCGCCTTCGGCGCCGATGCGGTTGGCCTTCGGCACGCGGCAATCCTCGAAGATCACCATTGCCGTGGGCTGCGAATTCCAGCCGAGTTTCTTTTCTTGCGCGCCGAAGCTCAAGCCCGGCGTGCCATTCTCCACCACAATGCAGGAAACGCCACGCGCGCCGGGTTCGCCGGTACGCACCATGCAGACATAGATATCCGAACGCCCACCGCCGGAGATGAAGGCCTTGGTGCCGTTCAACACATAATGGTCGCCAGCATCCACAGCGCGGGTCTGCAAGGCGGCAGCATCCGAGCCGGCATTCGGCTCGGTGAGACAGTAGGAGGCGAAATGCTCCATGCTGGTCAGCTTCGGCAGGAAGCGCTGGCGCTGTTCCTCGTTGCCGAAGCGGTCGATCATCCACGACGCCATGTTGTGGATCGAGATATAGGCCGCCGTCGAGGTGCAGCCGGCCGCCAGTTCCTCGAATACCAGCGCGGCATCGAACCGCGTCAGGTCAGAGCCGCCGACATCGTCGCGGACATAGATGCCGGCGAAACCCAGGGCCGCCGCTTCACGCAGTTCGGCCTCGGGGAAAATCTTCTCGGCATCCCATTTCGCCGCGCCCGGCTGCAGTTTTTCCGCAGCGAAGCGGCGCGCCATCTCCTGGATGGCGCGCTGGTCCTCGGTCAGACCGAAGGACATGGCGTCACTTCATGGTCGGGATGTTGAACTCCGCACCCGAACGGATGCCGGTGGGCCAACGGGCGGTGACGGTCTTGATCTTGGTGAAGAACTTCACGCCTTCCGGACCATGCTGGTTGGTGTCGCCGAAAGCCGAGCGCTTCCAGCCGCCAAAGGTGTGGAAGGCCAGCGGCACCGGGATCGGCACATTGATGCCGACCATGCCGACCTGCACCTTGGCGGCGAAATCGCGTGCCGCATCGCCGTCACGGGTGAAGATCGCAACGCCATTGCCGAATTCATGCTCGGTCGGCAGCTTGGCTGCTTCCTCGAAGCTCTCGGTGCGCACCACGCTCAGCACGGGACCGAAAATCTCTTCCTTGTAGATGCGCATGTCCGGCGTCACGTTGTCGAACAGGCAGCCGCCCATGAAGAAGCCCTGCTCATAGCCCTGCAGCTTCAGGCCACGGCCATCCACCACCAGCTTGGCGCCTTCCTGCACCCCGGTATCGACATAGCCCTTCACCTTGGCCAGATGCTCCGCCGTCACCAGCGGGCCCATCTCGGAATCCTTGTCCACGCTGGGGCCGACCTTCAGGGCGCGCACGCGCGGCGCCAGGGCCTCCACCAGACGGTCGGCGGTCGACTTGCCCACCGGCACGGCGACAGAGACAGCCATGCAGCGCTCGCCGGCCGAGCCGTAGCCAGCGCCGATCAGCGCGTCCACGGCCTGATCCATATCGGCATCCGGCATCACGATCATGTGGTTCTTGGCGCCGCCCATGGCCTGCACGCGCTTACCATGCGCTGCCGCCGTGGCGTAGACATACTGCGCAATCGGCGTCGAGCCGACGAAGCTGATCGCCTGGATGCGCGGATCGGTCAGCAGCGTATCCACCGATACCTTGTCGCCGATGACGCAGTTCAGCACGCCCGGAGGCGCGCCGGCTTCCAGCATCAGCTCGGCCAGACGCAGCGGGCAGCTCGGGTCCTTCTCAGACGGCTTCAGCACGAAGGTGTTGCCGCAGGCAATCGCCACCGCGAACATCCACATCGGCACCATGGCGGGGAAGTTGAACGGCGTGATGCCGGCCACCACGCCCAGCGCCTGGCGCATGGAATAGACGTCGATGCCGGTCGCCACGCTGTCGGAATACTCGCCCTTCAGCAGATGCGGGATGCCACAGGCGAATTCCACCACCTCGAGGCCGCGCTGCAGCGAACCGCGCGCATCCGACACCACCTTGCCATGCTCGTTGGCGATCAGCAGCGCGATCTCGTCGGCATGCTTCTCGCAGAGCTCCTTGAACTTGAACATCACCCGTGCCCGCACCAGCGGCGAGGTCCGCGACCAGGTCTCGAACGCCTTCTGGCTGTCGGCAATCGCCGCCTCGACTTCAGCCTTGGTCGCCAGCGGCGCCCGCGCGCCAACTTCGCCCGTGCTCGGGTTGTAGACGTCGAGGAACCGGCCGGACGTACCCGCCACCTTCTTGCCGCCGATAAAATGATGCAGGTCCTTGGTCATCTGTTCCTCCGTCGCTCCGCTTCTACTGCGGGTGCCGTAGCTTATGGCAGGTCGGCCGTCCGCTGGGTATTCGATTTTTTGCACAATAGCTGGGGTATAATCCCAACCCTTAACCAGTACAGGAATAGCCCTAGCGGCTGTTGGCGGCAACCCGTCGGCGGCCGCAAAGAATTCGAATACCACCCTCTTTTACTCCACTTGGACGCCACACCATGCGGTAGCATGCTGGCTGGCGTGCGAGCGTCATACGAGATAGAACCCAGGCATGCCCGAAACCCAGGACATGACCACAGCCTTGCCATGGGGCGATGGAGCCGCCCGCCTCGCCGGCGGCTGCCTGCTGGCCCTGTCTGGCGCCCTGTTGTTTGGTGCCACCACTGGCCAGGTCGACGTCATCGATTGGCTGCCCGGCCCACCGCCGGTCCATTTCGAACTGATCGCCGGGGCGGCTATTGCCGCCATCGGCCTGCTCGCCGGCGCGCGCCGCGTGCTGCTCGGGCGGGTGACTGCCGCACTGCTGCTGTTGCTGGCAATCTCAAGCCTGGGCGATGCCATCCTGCGCGGCAACATGGACCGCAGCGCCGAAATCGCGGCAGCCGGCAATGGGCTGCTGCAGCATATCGGCCATATGGGACCGGTGGCGGCCTTCGGCTTCCTGTTCGCAGCCCTCGGCCTGGCCATTCCGGCGCGGCCTACCCGCCAGGCCTCCCGCCTGCTGCCGCCTTCGCTGCTGATCTGGACCGCCGCAACCATGCTGATCGCCTGGGTGCTGATGCTGTTGATCGGTGCTTTCGACCTGCTGCCGCAAACCCGTGCCTGGGCCCGTCATACCCAGGCACTGATCGCCGCCGTGCCTGTGCTGTTGCTGATCGGCCTGGGGCTGGCCGGACGTTTCAGCGCACTCGGCCGCCTGCCCGCCCCGCCGCCGCTGCTGGCCGCCGTTGCCGCCATCCTGATTTTCGGTACTGCCGTGTCTTTCACGCTCTGGCAAGCTACGGCGGAAGCCGAGGAACGCCTGCTGGAACGCGATATGGCGCAGCATGCCCGCTGGTTCGCGCAGGAATCCGGCCGCCGCCTGGATATCCGGCTCGGCACGCTGGAACGCATGATGGAGCGCGAGGGCGCCCAGGCGGTCAGCAACGACCGCCCGCTGAACGCCACGACCGGCCTGCTGCTGCAGGCCGATGCCACAATGAGCGACCTGCAGCTCTGGCGGCTCGGCCCGCAAGGTGGCGACGCTTCTCTGGTGCGGCTCTGGGCCGAACCGGCGCGCAATGCCGGCGCCCTCAGTATTGACGAAGCCGTGCTGGCGAACTGGACGGCGGCATTGCGCGCCGGCAGCGTGGCCAACGGCAAAGCCACCTATCTTGTCGGCGGTCGCTATCGTGGCGTTGACCCAGCGCTGCTGATCATGGTGCCGCAGCTCCACGCCGATGGCAGCGCCTTGCTGCTGGTCGGCAGCATCAATCTGGTGCGCTATTTCGACAATATCGCCAGCATCGCCGCCAGCTTCGGCTACGCGCTGCGCATCGATTACAAAGGTGTGCAGCAATTCCGCCGCGGTGACCTGCCGGATGGCGCCATCCATGCCTATGACCTGCCCTTTCTTGGCGACGACTGGCGGCTGCTGCTGGCGCAGACGGGCGGCACCGAACCGGCTCAGGCGTTGCCGGTGGCCGGGCTCACGCTGCTCTTCTGCCTGCTTGCCACCGCAATGATCGCGGGCCTGGTGGCACTGGCTTATGGCGCCGTGCTGCGCCGCCGCGACATGGCCGATGCCCGCGCCCGGCTGCAGGAAATCAACGACCGGTTCGAAGCGGCGATGCGCGCCTCGCGCATCGGCATCTGGGACTGGGATATCCAGCGCAACGAAACCCTGGTGATCGCCGGCTTCCTGGGCGAGGCCGGCAGCGGCAGCCAGATGCCGAGCTGGCGGCGCTTCTCCAGCCCGGATTTCTTCGACCGCGTACATCCGGAGGATCAGGACATGATCCGCCGCCGGATGGATAAGCAGCTCAGATACGGCACGCCTTTCGAGGCCGATTTCCGGCTGCGCCGCGATGACGGCCTCTATGTCTGGACGCAGACCCGCGGCATTGCGCTACGCGATGAGCAAGGCAGGCCGGTGCGCATGGTCGGCTCGATGGAAGATATCGAGGATGTGCGCCGCCAGATGATGGAGATGGAGCAGCAGCAGCGCATTCTGGAGGCCCAGGCCGAGCGGCTGGCGCAGGTTGCCCGCGACCTGGAAGTGGCCCGCGACGCGGCGGAAGCCGCCAACCGCGCCAAATCAAGCTTCCTCGCCATGATGAGTCACGAAATCCGCACGCCGATGAACGGCGTGCTGGGCATGCTCACCCTGCTGCGCGACGCCGGACTGCAGAATCACCTGCAGCGCTATGCCGAGGTGGCCGAGCAGTCAGCGCGCGAATTGCTGTCGCTGATCGACGATATCCTCGATGTTTCCAAGCTGGAAGCCGGCAAGCTGAAGATCGAGGATACCGATTTCGACCTGCGCCCGGCGCTGGAAAACCTGATTGCCCTGCACCGCCCACGCGCCGAGGCCGTCGGCAACCGGCTTGATCTGGCCATCGCCGCCGATGCGCCGGAACATCTGATCGGCGATCCGCTGCGGCTGCGCCAGATCGTCACCAACCTGGTCGGCAATGCCATCAAGTTCACCGAGCAGGGCCACATCACGGTCAATGTCACCGCCACCCGGCCGAAGCCCGCCGACCCGGAAGCCGTGCTGCTGCGCTGCGAGGTGCTGGATACCGGTATCGGCATCGAACCGGCAGTGCAGGAACAACTGTTCCAGCCCTTCACCCAGGCCGATGCCTCGATCACCCGTCGCTATGGCGGCACCGGCCTCGGCCTCACCATCTGCCGCAATCTGGTGCAGATCATGGGTGGCGAGATCGGCGTGGTCAGCACGCCAGGCCAGGGCTCCAGCTTCTGGTTCACCCTGCCACTGCGCGAGGACCGCGAATTGCTCGAACGCCTCAATGCCGCCAGCCAATAAATCTTTTGCTTGCGGGGAATCTTTTGCCTGCGGGGCTTTTATCGCCTGTTAACCAGGATGGCGCGAAGATTCCGGCATTGACCAGCCGGAGCGTCCCGCATGTTGCCGCTGTATCCGATCACCCCGCCGCCGAATAAGCTGCTGCTGCAGGCCATCGCCAGCCGCGGCTACAGCCCTGAACGCTTCCGCGTCGAAACGCGCATCAAGCCGCGCCTGTTCCGCGCCGTGATCAGCGGCAAGCGCCCGATCAAGCTGGGCACCGCGATGCGGCTGGGCCGTTTCTTCGGCACCTCGCCCTGGGTATGGATTGCTTTTCAGGAACGGTATGATAAAGCCGTCTGAATGAGCACCGACCGCCTGCCGCCCAGCTTTCCCGCCTTCCCCGTCAGCCGTCCACGCCGCCTCCGCCGCAGCGACTGGACCCGCCGCCTGGTGGCCGAGAACCGCCTCGGCATCGACGACCTGATCTGGCCGATTTTCGTCCATGAAGGTCCGGGCAATGCGCCAATCCCCTCGATGCCGGGCGTCGAACGCCTCACCGTCGCGGCTGTCGCCGAGGCCGCCCGCGAAGCCGAAGCGCTTGGCATTCCCTGCATCGCCCTGTTCCCGGCCACCGATCCGAAGCTCAAGACCGAGGATGGCGGTGAAGCGCTCAATCCGAACAATCTGGTATGCAGCGCCGTGCGCGCCATCAAGGCGGCGACCAAGAATCTCGGCGTGCTCTGCGACGTGGCACTGGATCCCTATACCAGCCACGGCCATGACGGCCTGATCGTGGACGATGAGATCGTCAACGACCCGACGCTGGAGATGCTGGTGCAGCAGGCCCTGGTGCAGGCCCGTGCCGGCTGCGACATCATCGCGCCGTCGGATATGATGGATGGTCGCGTCGGCGCCATCCGTGCCGCGCTGGATGGTGAAGGCTTCCAGCATGTGCAGATCATGGCCTATGCCGCCAAGTATGCTTCCGCCTTCTACGGCCCATTCCGCGACGCGGTCGGCTCGGCGGCCAATCTCGGCCGTGGCGACAAGCGCACCTACCAGATGAATCCCGGCAACGGCGACGAGGCCTTGCGCGAAGTGGCGCTGGATATCGCCGAGGGCGCCGACATGGTGATGGTGAAGCCCGGCATGCCCTATCTCGATATCTGCTGGCGCGTGAAGCAGGCTTTCGGCCTGCCCACCTTCGCCTATCAGGTGTCGGGCGAATACGCCATGCTGGCCGGTGCCGCGGAACGCGGCTGGCTCGACCGCGCCCGTGTCGCCCATGAAAGCCTGCTCGGCTTCAAGCGCGCCGGCTGCGACGGCGTGCTGACCTACTTCGCCCGCGACATCGCCCGGGCGCTCAAGCAGGCCTGATCCGATCTACTTCTTCGTCTTGGTGGCTTCGAGGCGGGCGATCAGGCTCGAGGTATCCCAGCGATTGCCGCCCATCTGCTGTACTTCGGCATAGAACTGGTCGACCAGGGCGGCGACTGGCAGGCTTGCACCGTTGCGGCGCGCTTCCGCCAGGCAGATGCCGAGGTCCTTGCGCATCCAGTCGACCGCGAAGCCATAATCGAACTTGCCTTCGATCATGGTCTTGTGGCGGTTGTCCATCTGCCAGGAGCCGGCAGCGCCCTTCGAGATCACTTCCACCGCCTTCATCAGATCAAGGCCGGAAGCGCGGCCGAAGGCCAGGGCTTCCGAAAGGCCCTGCACCAGGCCGGCAATGCAGATCTGGTTCATCATCTTGGTGAGCTGGCCCGAACCGGCCGCCCCCATCAGGTTCTGCATTTTGGCATAGGCCTGGATCACCGGCTTGACCCGCTCATACACCGGCGCGTCGCCGCCGCACATGATGGTGAGCTGGCCATTCTCGGCGCCGGCCTGGCCGCCGGATACCGGCGCATCGATGAAGCCAAGGCCGGCGGCGCTGGCCTTGGCATAGATCTCGCGGGCGACATCGGCGGAAGCGGTGGTGTGGTCGACAAACACAGCGCCCTTGCCGAGGCCGGCCAGGATGCCGTCATCGCCATAGACGACCGAGCGGAGATCGTCGTCGTTGCCGACGCAGGCCATGACGAACTCGGCGCCCTGGGCCGCCTCGCGCGGACTGGCGGCGCGCTTGCCGCCATGTTGGGCAGCCCACTTTTCAGCCTTTGCGGCAGAGCGGTTCCATACCGTCACATCATGCCCGGCCTTCACCAGATGGCCCGCCATCGGGTAGCCCATGACGCCTAAGCCGATAAATGCCGTCTTTGCCATTGTTCCCCCTAAATACGTGTTTATATTAGGTATTATCGCTGGAGGCGGACTTTGGCACAGCTCCGCCTGGGCCGCAATCGTCTCGTCGCGGCCACCCCCGCACCCACCCAACTACAAGGCGCTTAATTCCCGCTTGCATTCTCCTATTATGTTTTTTATATTTAACGCTAGGAAACCGTATCCAATGGGAGAAACCCATTATGCCGCTCAATAGCATCGGCCAAGTTGCCGGCGCGGGCAGTAGCGGCGCGGTAGCACGCGAGGCCCGCGTAGAATCTGCGAGTTTTGCCAGCGTCAACTCATCCGAGTTCTCGCAACGGAGCACTGTCATCAGCGCTCCAGAGGAAAGTGGCACCCGCCAGGGCGCCTACTATATCAGTCCGTTCATCCGGCTTGATACCTCGACACGCCTCGCAATCCTTGAATTCCGTGACTCCGAAACCGGCGAAGTCCAGCAGCAGTATCCCTCGCCCCGCGTGGTGAAGGAATACGCACAGAACCTGCCGGACAATTTCGATCTGCCGCGTGCTGGCAAGGGCGACCGCTCGAATGACGCGCCGCTGCCGAGCTTCGGCAAACCGGCGAACGAGCCGACCGGCGAAGCCCGCATCATCGGGTCGAACCAGGACAAGCGCGCCGAACAGCCGCTGCCGGGCGAAAAGCCGGTTGGCACCGGCGCCGGTTCACCTGCCCCGGCCAATCCGGCGATTGCTGCCTTCGGTGCTGCCCTCAGCGGCCTGACCAGCGGCTTCAGCTCACGTCAGGTCGCGGTCGCTTAAAAGCCGGGCTTTCAGCAAGTTCATGGCGTTTTACACCTTTTGAGGCCCACGGCTCGCGTCGGCGGGTTTTTTGTGCTTCCTTAAAGGGCGTAGGTGCGGATTCCCATGCAATCCTGGGGAACCTTACCCGTGCCTACATTGGTAATCATTACCTGAGGAAGCGTCCGGTTCGGTCATGCGCTGGGTTTTCCGCCTGCTCGTCCTGCTCCTGTTGCTTGCTGGCGCCGCCGGCATAGCGGCGTATTTCATCGCCCGCGCCTCGCTGCCGCAGACCGCCGGCAGCATCGCCCTGTCCAGCCCGGCGCTGACACAGGAGGCGCGCATCCTGCGCGACCGCAATGCCATCCCGCATATCCAGGCCGCCAGCCGCAACGAAGCATTGTTCGCGCTTGGCTTCGCCCATGCCCAGGATCGCCTGTGGCAGATGGAAGTGAATCGCCGCGTTGCCGCCGGCCGCTTGGCGGAAGCCTTTGGCCCACGCGCGCTCGATACCGATAAATTCCTCCGCACCCTCGGCGTGCGCCGCTCTGCAACACGCGCTTATGATTTCCTCAAGCCGGCAACGCGCAGTGCGCTTGATGCCTATGCTGCCGGCGTGAATGCCTTCCTCGAACAGCATGAGGGCATGCTGCCGCCGGAATTCCTGCTGCTCGGCATCAAGCCGGAGCCGTGGACACCAGCGGACTCGCTCGGCTGGCTGAAGATGATGGCCTGGGACCTGAGCGGCAACTGGGGCACCGAGATGGCCCGGCTGGCCTTGAGCCGGCGGCTCGATAAGAAGCAGATCGAGGAATTCTTCCCGCCCTATCCCGGCGACGCGCCGGTTTCGCTGGCCGACTACACGCAGCTTTACCGCCAGGTAGCGAAGGCGCTGGATGTGGAAGAACTGATGGCACGGCTGCCGGAGGCGCGGCCCGATGGCATCGGATCGAACAACTGGGTGCTCAGCGGCAAGCATACGGTAACCGGTGCGCCGCTGCTCGCCAACGATCCGCATCTCGGCCTCACCACGCCGGCAATCTGGTATTTCGCGCATCTTTCCAGCCCCAGCGGCGACGTGATCGGCGCCACGCTGCCGGGCATTCCCGGCGTCATCCTTGGCCATAACGGCAAGATTTCCTGGGGCTTCACCAATACCGGCCCCGATACCCAGGATCTCTTTATCGAGCAGGTCGATCCTGCCGATCCGTCGCGCTACATCGCGCCGGACGGGCCGAAACCCTTCGTCACGCGCAGCGAAACCATCAAGGTGAAGGGCGAGGCCGATGTGGTGCTCAGCGTGCGCGAAACCCGCCATGGGCCGGTGATCTCGGATGTGAACCCGCAAGCGCAGAAGCTGCTGGATAGCGGCTATGTACTGAGCTTCGCCTGGACCACTTTGCGCGACGACGACCGCTCCGCCGACAGCCTCACCGGCCTCGACAACGTGTCGGACTGGAACAGCTTCATCGAGAATTTCCGCGACTTCACCGGGCCGCAACAGAACATCGTCTATGCCGACACCGCTGGCAATATCGGCTTCTTCGCCCCTGGCAAGGTGCCGGTGCGCAAGCCGGACAACGACCTCAAGGGCATGGCGCCGGCACCGGGCTGGGATGCGCGCTATGACTGGGATGGCTTCATCCCGTTCGAGCAATTGCCGCGCAGCTACAATCCGGCTTCGGGCCAGGTGGTGACCGCGAACCACAAGATCGTGCCCGACAGCTACCCCTATTTCATCACCAGCGAATGGGCCGATCCCTACCGCGCGCGGCGCATCGAGCAATTGCTGCGCGAGCGCCAGGTACATTCGGTGGAAAGCTTCAAGCAGATCCAGGGCGATACCGTGTCGCTGATGGCGGCGGAAATCCTGCCCTACATGCTGAGCGCGCCGCTCAAGTCACAGCCGCAGAACAGCGACCTTGCCGCCATGCATGCCCTGCTCAGTGGCTGGAATGGTGGCATGGGCGCCAATCATATCGAGCCCCTGGTATTCCAGGCCTGGTATCGCGAGTTGACACGCCTGGTGCTGGCCGACGAACTGGGCGACGACTTTCAGCGCCTGTGGCGGCACCGCCCGGCGCTGATGCGCAACATTCTGTCCAATACCGATGGCCAGGCCTATTGGTGTGCCAATCGCGAGGCCGGCCTGCCGGCTGATTGCCCGCGCCTGGTGGCCGAGGCGCTGGACCTGGCCTTGACCAACCTGAAGCAGCGCTATGGCCAGGACCCGGCGCGCTGGCGCTGGGGCGAGGCACATTTCGCCAAATCCAGCCACCGGCCGCTGTCGAACACGCCGCTGCGCCGCCTCGCCGAAGTCAGCGTGCCGACGCCGGGCGATGCCTTTACGGTGAATGTCGGCCGCAATGCGCTGAACGACGAGGCCGAACCCTTTGCCAATGTCCACGCCGCCTCGCTGCGGGCGATATACGACCTGGCCGATCTCAACCGCTCGCTGTTCATCCACTCGACCGGGCAATCCGGCCACCCATTGTCGCCATTTTACCGGTCTTTCGCGCAAAGCTGGGCGACCGTGATGTATGTGCCGATGACGCTGCGGCCGGCCGATATCGAGGCTGGCGCCATCGGCACCCTGCTGCTGCGCCCCGCCGCCGCCCCGGATGCGGCAAAAAGCCAGTGATTCACCAAGAATTCAATATTCTATTTACCATCCCTCTACGATAAAAAGGGGTGAACGAATCCCGGCTCCGGGTGAACCTTGATTCTTGTCTGGGTCCCGGCGGGACAAGGAGTTGAACCATGCTGATCGTTATCGGCACCGTCGTCGGCATGGCTTGCGTGCTCGGCGGCTACGTGGCCATGGGCGGCAAGCTGGCGGTGCTGTATCAGCCGTTCGAGCTGGTGATCATCGGCGGCGCCGCCGTTGGCGCCTTCATCGTCGGCAATCCAAAGCCGGTGCTGAAAGCGGCGCTCGGCGGCTTCAAGCAGGCCTTCAAGGGACCGCGCTTCACCAAGGATGATTACCTCGAACTGCTCTCCCTGCTCTACTCGGTGTTCAAGCTGGCCAAGAGCAAGGGCATGCTGGCGCTGGAAGCGCATATCGAGAAGCCGGAAGAGAGCAAGCTGTTCAGCCAGTTCCCCAAGTTCACCGCCGACCATCATGCGATGGACTTCCTCTGCGACTATCTGCGCCTGATGACCCTGGGCAGCGAGAACCCGCATGAGATGGAATCGCTGATGGACATGGAACTGGAAATCCATCATCAGGAAGACCACCTCGCCCAAGGCGGCGTGTCGGCCTTCGGCGAAAGCTTCCCGGCGCTCGGCATCGTCGCCGCCGTGCTTGGCGTTATCAAAACCATGGGCTCGATTTCCGAGCCGCCGGAAGTGCTGGGCAAGCTGATCGGCGGCGCGCTCGTCGGCACCTTCCTCGGCATTCTGCTCTCCTACGGCATCGTGTCGCCGATCGCGGCGGCGCTGAAGGCGACGCAGGAGCATGACAGCAAATACCTGCTCTGCCTCAAGGCCGGCCTGCTGGCGCATCTGCAGGGCTACGCCCCGGCGGTCTCTGTGGAATTCGCGCGCAAGTCGCTGATGTCGAATGTGCGGCCAAGCTTCTACGAAGTGGAAGAAGCCACCAGCAAGGTGCAAGCGGTCTAACCGCCGGAGGGTGCTGTCATGGCTGCCGCCGAAGGCGAACGCCCGATTATCGTCAAGAAGATCAAGAAAGGCGGCCATGCAGCCCATGGCGGCGCCTGGAAGGTCGCCTATGCCGATTTCGTGACCGCGATGATGGCGTTCTTCCTGCTGCTGTGGCTGCTCAACGTCACCACCGACGAGCAGAAGAAGGGCGTTGCCGACTATTTCTCGCCCGCTTCCGTAAGTCGCAGCTTCTCCGGTGCCGGCGGCGTCATGGGTGGACGCACCATCATCGAGGATGGCGGCAAGATCAGTTCCTTCGGCCTGCCCACCGTGATCGTCGGCCCGTCCTCGGAAAAGACCGACCAGCCCGATCAGCCGCAATACGATCAGAAATACCAGGATGTGCGCCAGCCACCGCCCTCGCCCGGCCAGCGCGGCGACCTCAGCCCGGACCGCACCGATGGCAGCCAGGGCCCGGGCCTTTACGAGCGTCAGGGCCAGATCGACGCCCAGGCCGCCGCCGAGCGCATGGCGGAAGTGGAGCGCGAGAATTTCCAGCAGGCCGAGGATGCCATCCGTCAGGCCATCGCCGACAACCCGCAACTGGCCGACCTGGCCAAGCAGATCGTGTTCGACACCACACCGGAAGGTTTCCGCATCCAGCTTGTGGACCAGGAACAATCCTCCATGTTCCCGTCCGGCAGCGCCGCGATGAACGACAAGACCCGCCGCCTGATGCAACAGGTGGCGCAGGCAGTGTCGAAACTGCCGAACAAGCTGGCGATCAGCGGCAACACCGATGCCCAGCCCTTCCGTGGCCAGGGCAATTATTCCAACTGGGAACTTTCCACCGACCGCGCCAATGCCAGCCGCCGCGCGCTGATCGATGCCGGTGTACCGGCCGAGCGCATCCGCCAGGTGACCGGCAATGCCGACCAGGACCCGCTGATCAAGGACAACCCGCTTGATCCGCGCAACCGTCGTATTGCCATCCTGGTCTTAAGCGACGTCAAGAAGACCAACGCCGCCGATGCCCAGCCAGGCAATACGAACGGCCCGCGTCCGGCGACCTCGGTGCCGCTGTCGCGCAGCGTTGCTCCGCCGCCGCCGCCGCCGCCGCCACCAGGCCTTGGCGGTGCCTCCAACGGCGGCATCCGCATCCAGCCGGCGCGCTGATGAGCCAGCCCCGATGAGTGATCCGCAAGGCACCCCGCCTGCCCCGCGCTTCATTCCCGTGGTGGCCTTTGAATTCGGGCCGGAGGCTTTCGAAGGCGTGCTGCTCCGCCGTGCCTTCGCCTATCTGATCGACCTGACGCTGATCCTGCTGGTCGGCTGGCTGTTCATCTTCGTCGCCGTCCTGCTCGGCATCGCCACCTTCGGCCTGTTCCTCTACCTGCTGCCCATGAGCCTGCTGCTGGCGGTTTGGCCGACCGTCTACCATACGCTCAGCATCGGCGGGCCGCGCTCGGCCACGCCCGGCATGCGGCTTTGCGGCATCGAAGTGCGCGTCTGGCATGGCGGCCGTCCGGGCTACCTGCAGGCACTGCTGCACACGGTCGTGTTCTATGCCTCTGTCGCTTTCACCGCCGGCCTGATCCTGGTGGTGCCGCTGTTCCATAACCGCAGCCGCTGCCTGCACGACATCCTCTGCGGCACGGTGGTGGTGCGCACCGGAAGCTGACCGGACGGGAATTGACCAGATTCCCCAGTCACCAGATTCCCCTGTGTCATACCGGCTTATTTCCGCTAACATATTGGCGACTCAAAGCCGGGAACCTGTAAACTGAGCGCATGAAGCCCTAAAACCCATCGCATGAAGCACCGTCTGCAAATCCCCCTGCGGCATTTCTTCGCCACACCGCCCACGCCCTGCCCCTATCTGGCAGGCAAGCTGGAGCGCAAGGTGGTGACGCTGCTGGCCGGCGATGATCCGGATGGCCTGCATAATGCGTTGAGCCAGGCCGGCTTCCGCCGCAGCCAGGACCTCGCCTACCGCCCGGCCTGCGAGCAGTGCAATGCCTGTGTGCCGGTGCGGGTACCGGTGGAGACCTTCAGCCGCACCGATGGCCAGAACCGCCTGTGGCGCCGTGCTTTCGGCACGGGTTCGACCGCCGGGATCTCCACCCGTCGCCTGCCGGCCTATGCCACTAGAGAGCATTTCATGGTGTTCCGCCGCTATGTCACGGCACGGCATGAAGGCGGCGGCATGGCCGACATGGAATTCGCCGACTACCGCGCCATGGTCGAGGATAGCCCGGTGCGCACGGCGCTTACCGAATTCCGCTTCGCCGATGGCCGCCTGCTCGGCGTCTGCCTCACCGATGCGATGCAGGACGGCATCTCTCTGGTCTACAGCTTCTTCGATCCGGATTTCGACCGCCTCAGCCCTGGCAGCCTGATCATCCTGTGGCATATCGAGCAGGCGCGCGAACAGGGCCTGCCTTATGTGTATCTCGGCTACTGGATCGCCGAGAGCCCGAAAATGGCTTACAAGAGCCGTTTCCGCCCGCTGGAGGCCCTGACTCCAGACGGCTGGCAAATCCTGCAAAACCCCGCTTAAGCCTTGTTTTTGTGCAGGTTTTCGCAAGCGCGCGGCATTGCGCGGGGAACCGTGCTTCTTTAAAATATCTGCCTAAGGAGGATCACACAGATCCCCCTGCACGCACGCTTGCCGGTCCTCCCCCAAAAAGGCCGGCTGCGGAGCGACTTGTCATCCTAGGGAGAACCTTCAATGGAACGTCGTAAATTCCTCAAGGGCGCGGCTTTCGCCGGCGCCGGCAGCCTCGGGGTTGCCGCGAGCTTCCCGGCTCCGGCCATCGCGCAGGCCCTGCCCGAAATCAAGTGGCGTATCGCGTCGAGCTTCCCGAAGAGCCTCGACACCATCTATGGCGGCGCCGAAGTCGTTGCCAAGCGCGTGGCTGAACTGACCGACAACAAGTTCCAGATGCGCGTGTTCGCCGCGGGCGAAATCGTGCCCGGCCTGCAGGTGCTCGATGCCGTGCAGAACGGCACTGTCGAAGCTGGCCACACTGTCAGCTACTACTATGTCGGCAAGGACCCGACCTTTGCCTTCGACGCCTGCATGCCGTTCGGCCTGAACGTGCGCCAACAGAATTCGTGGATGCGCCTCGGCGGCGGCCTCGAGCTGATGCGCGAGTTCTATGCCGGCTACAACATCGTGCAGTTCCCTGCCGGCAACACCGGCACCCAGATGGGCGGCTGGTTCCGCAAGGAAATCAAGACCGTCGAGGACCTCAAGGGCCTGAAGTTCCGCATCGCGGGCATCGCCGGCCAGATCCTCACCAAGCTGGGCGTGGTGCCGCAGCAGATTGCCGGCGGCGACATCTACCCCGCCCTTGAAAAGGGCACCATCGACGCGGCCGAGTGGGTCGGCCCGTACGACGATGAGAAGCTCGGCTTCAACAAGGTGGCCAAGTACTACTACTACCCGGGTTGGTGGGAAGGTGGCCCGCAGGTCTCGCTGCAGATCAACAAGCCGCAGTGGGATGGCCTGCCGAAGCCGTATCAGGCCGCGATCGAAACCGCCTGCTCGGAAGCCACCCTGTGGATGCTGGCCAAGTATGATGCGCAGAACCCGGTGGCGCTGCGCCGCCTGGTCGGTTCGGGCACCCTGCTGCGTCCGTTCCCGAACGCTGTCATGGAAGCCTGCTTCGACGCTGCCAACGAAGTCTACGCGGAAATCGCGGCCAAGAACGACAAGTTCAAGAAGGTCTACGAGCCGTGGAAGAAGTATCGCGATGAGCAGCTGCAGTGGTTCCGTGTTGCCGAAGGCACCTTCGACAACATCATGACCCGCGTTTCGACCCGCAAGCCGGCGGCGAAGAAGCAGTAACGGCGTTACTTTCCGCCGTGTGCAGATAATTGCAAACGGCAGATTTTACGGGCCCTGATCGCAAGATCAGGGCCCGTTTCGTTTCGGTTTGTTTATGCGAATTATGATTGCCGCACACGCGCACCCATGCATAAGCTGCGTGCATCGTTTTCATCCGGCCAAAGAAAAATTGGGGGTGCCGGGTGGACGCGTAGAGTGGGCCGGAGAGCCCGGCTCACAAAACGGACTGCACAACGGTCTTAACTAGGGAGAAACAATCAATGCAACGTCGCAAGTTCCTCAAGGGAGCTGCGTTGGCAGGTGCCGGCGTGGTGGGTACTGCCGCTTCATTCCCGGCACCAGCGCTGGCGCAGAGCCAGCCGGAAGTGCGGTGGCGTCTCGCCTCCAGCTTCCCGAAGAGCCTCGATACAATCTATGGCGGCGCGGAAGTGGTGTCGAAGCGCGTGGCGGAAGCCACCGGCGGCAAATTCCAGATCCGCGCTTTCGCTGCCGGCGAAATCGTGCCCGGCCTGCAGGTGCTCGATGCCGTGCAGAACGGCACCGTCGAATGCGGCCATACCGCCAACTACTACTATGTCGGCAAGGATCCGACTTTCGCCTTCGACACCGCCATTCCGTTCGGCCTCAATGGCCGCCAGCAGAATGCCTGGATGTACTATGGCGGCGGTCGCCAGCTGATGAACGAGTTCTTCAAGGATTATAATTGCCACGCCATTCCGGCCGGCAATACTGGCACCCAGATGGGCGGCTGGTTCCGCAAGGAAATCAAGACCGTCGAAGACCTCAAGGGCCTCAAGTTCCGCATCGGTGGCTTTGCCGGCCAGGTGCTGACCAAGCTCGGCGTGGTGCCGCAGCAGATCGCAGGCGGCGACATCTACCCGGCGCTCGAGAAAGGCAACATCGACGCGGCGGAGTGGGTCGGCCCGTACGACGATGAAAAGCTCGGCTTCAACAAGGTGGCGAAGTACTATTACTATCCGGGCTGGTGGGAAGGCGGGCCGCAGCTTTCGCTGATGGTCAACATCAACTCCTGGAATGCATTGCCAGCCGAATACAAGGCGGTGCTGGAAGCTGCTGGTGCCGAGGCCAATATCGGCATGGTGGCGAAGTATGACTCGCTCAATCCTGGCGCACTGAAGAAGCTGGTTGGCGGCGGCACGCTGCTGCGGCCCTTCCCGCGCCCGGTGATGGAAGCCTGCTATGAGGCGGCCAACGAGCTCTACGCCGAAACCAGCGCCAAGAATCCGAAGTTCAAGAAGGTCTTCGATAGCTGGGTGAAGTTCCGTGACGAGCAGGTGCAATGGTGGCGCGTCGCCGAGAACACCTTCGACAACCTGATGATCTCGGCCAGCAACAAGAAGGCGGCGAAGAAGAAGACCTGATCGGTCGCGCTTCATAGCCCAAAAACAGGAACGGCCGGTCCACAAGGACCGGCCGTTTTCTTGTTAGCTATGATCTGGAAAAGCCGGATCAGTCCGCCTTTTCTTCTTCCTCGGACTCCTCGTCCTCGGTCTCGCTAGGCTGCTGCTCTTGCGGCTGGCCGCCAAACGCCTGGTTCGGATCGGTGGCTTCTTCCGCTGCCTCGCCCTCTTCGTCGGCCGGATCCGAACTCGGGATCACAATCTCGACCTTGGACGGATCGACCTTCACACCGCGGTCGAGGCCGACATAGACCATCTGCGGGAAGATGATGACCAGCGCCACCATGATGATCTGGATGCACACAAACGGCACGGCGCCCCAGTAGATCTGTCCGGTGGTGACCTTCGGGATCAGCTTGCCGGTAATCTTGTCGATATAGTCGGCAGCCGGTGCCACGCTGCGCAAGTAGAACAGCGCGAAACCGAACGGCGGGTGCATGAACGAGGTCTGCATGTTGACGCCGAGCAGCACGCCGAACCAGATCAGGTCGATGCCCAGCTTTTCGGCGACAGGCCCGAGCAGCGGCACCACGATGAAGGCCAGCTCGAAGAAATCGAGGAAGAAGGCGAGCAGGAACACCATGATGTTGACGACGATCAGGAAGCCGATCTCGCCGCCCGGCAGGCCGGTGAGCAGATGCTCGACCCAGAGGTCGCCATCCACCGCGCGGAAAGTGAGGCCGAACACCGTCGAGCCGATCAGGATGAAGATCACGAAGGCCGACAGCTTCGTCGTCGAATCCATCGCCTGGCGGGTCAGCGACCAGGTCATCTTGCGCTTGATCAGCGCCAGGATGATGGCGCCGGCCGCACCCATGGCGCCACCTTCGGTCGGTGTTGCCACGCCGATGAAGATGGTGCCGAGCACCAGGAAGATCAGCACCAGCGGCGGCACCAGCGACACCAGCACGCGATAGGCCAGCTTGGCGCCGCGCAGCGGGCGGGCTTCCGGCGGCAAAGCCGGCGCGGCTGCAGGCTTGATCATGGTGACCAGGAAGACATAGCCGGCATAGAGCGAAGCCAGCACCAGGCCCGGGATCATCGCGCCGGCATACATGTCGCCAACCGAACGGCCGAGCTGGTCGGCCATCACGATCAGCACCAGGCTGGGCGGGATGATCTGCGCCAGCGTGCCGGATGCCGCGATAACGCCAGAGGCGAGCCGGCGATCATAGCCGTAGCGCAGCATGATCGGCAGCGAGATCAGGCCCATGGAGATAACCGACGCCGCCACGACGCCGGTGGTGGCCGCCAGCAATGCGCCGACGAAGATCACCGCATAGGCCAGGCCGCCGCGCAGTGGGCCGAAAAGCTGCCCAATGGTATCGAGCAAGTCCTCCGCCATGCCAGAGCGTTCCAGGATCAAGCCCATGAAGGTGAAGAATGGGATCGCCAGCAGCGTGTCGTTGCGCATGATGCCGAACACACGTTCCGGCAGCGCCTGGAACAAGGCCGGCGTCAGCAGGCCGAGTTCGATGCCGATGAAGCCGAACAGGAAACCATTGGCGGCCAGCGCGAAGGCGACCGGGTAGCCCATCAGCAGGAAGAACACCAGCGCCACGAACATCACCGGCGCCAGGTTATGGGTCAGAAATTCAACCATGATCAGAAATCCTTCGCGCTCAGGACTGCTTGGCGGCTTGATGCTCTTGCTGGATCTCCTGGATCAGCTCGAGCTCGGAATCCACCTTCTTCGGCGCGGGATTGGGGATCAGCCCCATCAGGAAGGCGACACGCTTGATCAATTCGGAAATGCCCTGCAGCGACAGCAGCGCGAAGCCGACCGGCACCAGCAGCTTCACCGGCCAGCGGATCAGGCCGCCGGCATCGGACGACATCTCGTTGCGAACCCAGGATTCAATGAACATCGGCCAGGCCAGATACATGATCACCAGCGACATCGGCAGCAGGAACAGCACCGTGCCGAAAATGTCGATCCAGGTCAGGGTGCGCTCGGAGAAGCGGCTGACGACGACATCGATGCGGATATGCTCGTTGCGCAGCAGGGTGTAGCCGGAGGCCAGCAGGAACACGCCGGAGAACAGATACCACTGCACCTCCAGCCAGCCATTCGAGCTTGTGTGCAGCAAGTAGCGAACGGACGCGTTGCCGGCGCTGATGACCACGGCGGCCAGCACCAGCCAGTAGACCAGGCGGCCAACGCGCTCGTTCAGCGCATCGATCAGCCGGCTCAAAGCAAGCAATATCGTCACGGGAGTCCCCTTCCCTAAAGCCTGCCGGTGCGGGCCACAATTCCCCGTCGGCGGGCGCGCAATAACATTACCCGGAGCCGCGCTCAAGGGTCGCGGCCTCGATTTGCCGGCCTTTGCGGCCTGGCAGGATGTTGCCTCCCTGTCGAGGCGCTACCGATATAGCAGCGTCACGGGAAATTGCGAAGCCATTTCCCCTTTTTGAGTAGCGTGCAAACCCATCAGAAGCCTAGTAAATTCCTTGCAAATTCCGCTGGCTCGGGTACCACTTTGCCGAATCTGCCCAATTTTACAGCAGTATCCCAGGGGCCCGGATTGGCATGACCATCCGGGGCAAACTGGCCGCCGCCTTCGCGGTGGCGGTGCTGGCCGCTGCCGGCCTTGGCGTCGCTGCCCTGCTGGCCCTGTGGGGTGTCGGCGACCTGGTGGTGCGGATGTATGACCAGCCGCTGCAGAGCATCAATTTCGCCCGTTCGGCCCAGACCAGCTTCGCGGTGCTGGAACTGGCCAATCGGGAATTCGACTCCAAAGACGCCCAACGCATCCGGGAGCAGATTGAAATCGTTGAGGCCCGTAACGGTGATTTTCTCGGCGACCTGCAGGTGGCCGAAGAGCGCGGCATCTCGCCCAGCATCCGCGATATCGCAGCCGATATCCGGACACTGAATGGCGAATGGCTGGCGGCGGCCAAGGTCGCACTGCAGATGCGTGCCAACCATGGTGAACTGGAAGCGGCCGTGCTGCGCCGCGAGGCCAGCGCCAACGCCATTCTGGAAAAGCTGGAAATCCTCACCCAGATCGCTGCCGCCGATGGCTTCGTGTTCCGCATGGATGCGGAAGCCGCCGTCGAGCGCGCCAAGCAGCGCACGCTGCTGGTGATCGCCGGCCTGGTGCTGGTGATCTTCGGCGTCGCCTTCCTGCTGATCCGCGACATCGTGGTGCCGCTGAATACCATGACCCAGATGATGTTCCGCCTCGCTGGCGGGGAGCGCGACATCCAGCCGCCGCATCTGCAGCGGCGCGACGAGGTCGGCCGCATGGCGCGCTCGCTCGGCGTGTTCCGCACGGCGATGATCGAAGTGGAGGAAGCGCGCGAGAAGGCAGAGGCCGCCACCCGCGCCAAATCTGAATTCCTCGCCATGATGAGCCACGAAATCCGCACGCCGATGAACGGCGTGCTGGGCCTGACCCGGTTGCTGCTGCGCACCGATCTCGACCGCGAGCAGACCGATCTCGCCAGCACGGTGCTGCAATCGGGCGAGGCCTTGCTGGCGATTCTCAACGACATCCTGGATTTCTCCAAGCTGGAGGCGGGCCGCGTCGATCTTGAACATATAGACTTCGACCTGGCAGCCGTGCTGCGCGGCGCGGTGAAGCTGATGCGCAGCCGGGCCGAGGAAAAGGACCTGGAGATCGGTTTCGATTTCCCGATGGATGTGGCGCGCTATCACAAGGGTGATCCGGGGCGGCTGCGCCAGGTGCTGCTGAATCTGATCGGCAATGCCATCAAGTTCACCGAGCAAGGTCGCGTCTGGGTCACCGCCACGCGGCTCGGCGATGCGGCAAACGGCGGCGACCGCCTGCGTTTCGGAGTGCGTGACACCGGCATCGGCATCGCGCCGGAAAACATTGGCAAGCTGTTTGGCAGCTTCGCCCAGGCCGACTCATCCATTACCCGCCGCTTTGGTGGCACCGGCCTGGGCCTTGCCATCAGCCGCAAGCTGGTGGAGGCCATGGGCGGCCAGATTGGCGTCGAGAGCCAGCTTGGCGAGGGCAGCACCTTTTGGTTCGAAATCGATCTGGATGCCGGTGTTGCCCCCAAGACCAGCGAGGAACTCGCCGCCAGCCGTCCGGCGATGCCGGCCTTGCGGATTCTGGTGGCTGAGGACAATCCCGTGAATCGCAAGGTGATCGGCGGCATGCTGGCCGAGGGCGGGCATCAAGTGGATTTTGCCGTGAACGGCCGCGAAGCCGTGACGATGGCGCTGGCGGCGGATTACCGGCTGATCCTGATGGACGTGCATATGCCCGAGCAGGATGGCCGTGCAGCCACCCGGGCCATCCGCGCCGCCGGCGGTCCTCGCGCCGAGGTACCGATCATCGCGGCCACGGCCTCCCTGTCGCCTGACGGCATCCGCTCCTGCCTCGATGCCGGCATGAACGATTATGTCGCCAAGCCAATCAATCCGGCAGCGCTGGATGACGCCATGCGCCGGGTGCTGGGGCTGGGCGGCGACGCGGCCCCCCTGCCGCCAGCCGAGCCGCTTTCGCTGGTCGAACGTCTTGATGCCGATGCCGCCCCCTTCGACGATGCCGTGCTGGAGCAGCTCAAGACCGATCTCGGACCAGAAATCGTGGTGGAACTGATAGATGCCTTCTTCGAAGCGGCGGAGCAGCTTGAACGGGATTTCGCCGCCCAGGCCCCCGCCGGCGACTGGAACGCCGTCGGACTTGGCGCCCATAGCCTGAAAAGCTCCGCCGGCAGCTTGGGGCTGGCCCGGCTCTATCGCAGCGCCGGGCTGCTGGAGGAACTGGGCCGTGGCGGCGAGGATGCGGAAGCGGCAAAAGCTCTAGTTGTATTGCAAAATGACCTGAAAGACGGCATGGAATGGCTGGCCAACAGGCGCCAGGAACTGGCGTGACGGCGCGGGAATGGATGCTGAATGCTTGAGGATACCAAGGTAGCGGGTTTCGAACGGCTGCAGGTGCTGCTGGTGGAGGATGATGCCTTCGCCCAGCGTCTGGCCGTCAGCGTGCTCAAGCAGCTAGGCATCACCAAGCTGGTGGTGGTGAAGGATGGCCAGGCGGCCATCGACCAGCTCAATCACGAAGACACAAGGTACGACCTGATCATCTCCGACTGGAACATGCCCAATGTCACCGGGCTGGACCTGCTGAAGCACGTGCGCAAGACCTGGGAGAACATGCCGTTCCTGATGTTGACCGGCAATGCCAACGAGGATTTCGTCCGCATCGCCCAGGCCAACAAGGTGGATGCCTATATCATCAAGCCGTTTTCCCCGGCGCAGTTGAAGCAGAAGATCATGGCGATCTTCCGTATTAAGCCGGTGTAAACCAGACTGGGGCCAGGATCGCGGCATGTGGCGGAATGTTGCCAAGCGCCTGACCGGCAAGCAGCCGGCTCCCGACCCGGGTCCCTCGCCCCGGGACCTGGAGCGTGTTGACCGCATCCTGAGCAAGATTTCCGAGGAGACCTTCCTGGTTTTCGATCTGCTGAAAGACGGCATGGTCAAGGAAGCCTCGTTCAAGACCGTCGAGGAAAGCATCACCAAGAATTCCATCCTCGCCACCTTCGAGCAGGTGCGCGCGGATGCCTATGGCGATGTGGCGCATATCGCCCGCGAGCATGCCCGCCGTTTCGCCCAGGCTGCACTGGACATGCCGGAGCCACAGCAGCGCCAATTCGCCCTCTCCGTGGCGCAGGCTTTCGAACGCTTCTCCAAGCAACTCCAGGCCGCCCAGCGCAAGCTCAACGATGCCGAACCCGGCGGCGCGGCGGCGCTTAAAGAACCCAAATCCTGAGCCGTCAGGACCGGGCCTTTCCTCGTTTTCCTGCCGTAATTTATAGAGACCCTTGCCAAAGCGCGCAGAGGGCGCGATACAGATTTCAACGCTTTGTAACGGGGCTTTGTGACGGGGGTAGAGATGTTCGGCTTTGGCGCGCGGGTCTACGACTACGAAATCTACGTCATGATCGATGGCCGCTGGCGCCTCGACAAACGCCTGGAAGGCGAACCCGGCACCGGCAAGGCCGCGGCCGAGATCCTGGAAAAGAATGCCATCGCCCAGGCCAACGCCCTGCTCAATGTCGGGGACTTCTCGGCGGTGAAGGTGATCCGCACCTCCGACAAATCCAATACCCAGACCGAGATCTACAGCAAGACCGCCACCGTGCGGCCGAAGGTGATGCAGACGCGGCCCTACAAGGGCGTTTTTCCGATCTGCGACACGGTCTATGCCTTCACCACGCGCGAGGCCTGCCGCGGCTTCGGCGCGGTGTTCCGCGAGTTCCTGGACAAGCAGAACTGTACCGCCGTGGAGCTGCTGCATTCGCCGCAGCAGCAGCGCAAGCTGGCCGACCAGAGCAACTTCCTGCGCGCCGGCATCTATATCCTGGCCGGTTCCCAGACCCAGCCAGGCCTGCCCAGCCAGGCCGAGCGCAGCAAGAAGCTGGAAGCCCTGTTCGACAAGCTGATCAGCCATACCCGCAATGCGCTGGCCGAGAAGAACTTGCCGAGCCTGGAGACCGGCAACTTCGACACCCTGATCGAACGCATGAATGGCCGCTACCAGCAGCCCGGCGATGCCCGCTTCTACACCTTCTTCCAGGTCTCGAAGGTGCTGATCCAGTTGCCGAGCTATGCCGCCAAGCTGGACTGGGTGCTGAAGCTGATGGCGCAGCGCACGCATGCCGAAAATGATGTGCTGCTGGACGAGATCGCCGCTTCCTGCCTCGACTCTTCCACCCTGGTGCAGGACCTGCTGGGCCACCGCGCCAATCTCTCCGATGCGCTCACAGCCCTGGCCGAGCTTTCTGCCGGCAAGCTGGAAATCCCGGCCACGCCGCAGGCCGATCCGTTGCTGGCGGCGGTGAATGCCATGCTGGCACAGAACCGCCTGCCGCTCTGCGTCGAGACCTTGTGGGACCGCATCCATTCCAACCTGACGTCCAAGGCGCTGCTGGCGAAGAACGATCCGAAGAAGGAATGGCAGCTCACCCGCAACCTGAATCACAAGCTGCTCTCCATGGCACCGCCGGCCTTCAAGGACCAGATCGACCATGCCGGCCGCATGCGCATGGAGCGCGTGCGCGACATGCAGAGTTGATCGCACATGCTCAGGATCTGGGGCCGCCCGAGTTCGGTGAATGTGCAGAAAGTGCTGTGGGCCGCCGATGAACTGGGGCTGACCTACGAGCATATCGTGGTCGGCGGCAAGTTCGGCGGCACCGACGGCGCCGCTTATGGCGCGCTCAACCCCAACCGCCTGGTGCCTTCGATCCAGGATGATCCGGAAACGCCCAGCGGTGCGCCGGTGACGATCTGGGAAAGCAACAGCATCACGCGCTACCTCGCCGCCCGCTATGGCGCCGGCACGCTATGGCCCGCCCTGCCCGGCCAGCGCAGCGAGGCCGACCGCTGGATGGACTGGGCCCTCACCATCATCGGCGAGCCGCTGCGGGTGCTGTTCTGGGGTTTCATTCGCGATCCCGCCCATGCGGTGCCGGAAGCGATGCAGCAGGCCGAAGCACAGGCAGCGCAATACTGGGCACGGCTGGATGCCCACCTCGCCGACCGCGCTTATGTTGCCGGCGAAGCCTTCAGCATGGGCGACATCCCGGTCGGCTGCTTCGTGCAACGATGGCTGAACTTCCCGATTACACGGCCTTCGCTGCCGCATCTGGAAGCCTGGCACGAAAGACTGAGCCAGCGCCCGGCCTATGCCAAGCATGTCATGGTGCGGATGGAGTGAGCGGCGCTCGCCCATAATGCCTGAGACCCGCGGGGCAAGCCCGCGGGTGACGAGATGAGATACTGATTGAATGCGTCATCCCCGGCCTTGAGCCGGGGATCTCACGCCGGATAAAACTCAATCCATCGGCGGCAGCAGCGCGCCGGTGGTGTCGGCGTCGGTGAGATCGGCATTCACCATCTTGGCATCGGTGAGATTGGCATTGCGCAGACGCGCCCGCACCAATCGCGCGTCGATCAGGTTGGCACCCTTCAACACCGCTTCGGAGAAATCCGCTTCCGTGGCATCGACGGCAGCGAGGCTGGCCGACCAGAAGCGACCGATCGGCTTGCCATCGGGACCGCGCAGCGGCACCTGGCCGAGCGTGGCACGATGCAGCACGGTCTTGTGCAGGATGGCGCGCGAGAGATTGACGCCGTTCATCAGCGCGCCGATCAGGTTGGCACCGGTAAGATCGGCTTCCGAAAGATCGGTCATCACCAGCGTGGCATTCTGCAGCTTGGCACCGGCCAGCTTCGCGCCCTTCATGTTGGCGCCAGAGAGATCCTTGCCGGACAGGTCGATGCGCTCCATCGCCAGGCCGGCAAGATCGGCGCGTGTGCCTTCGGCACCATCGCTTTTGATCCAGCGTTCATGGTCCTGCAGCATGGTGGCGACGGAATTGCCGAAGCTCGCGACATCGACGAACATCTCGGCATCCTTGAAATTCGCCGTATCCATGTCGACGTCTTCAAGCACCGCGCCCTTGAGGTCGGCGCCTTCGAAATTCGCGCCCTCGATCAGCGCCAGCGACAAATCGGCACCGCGCAGGGAAGCGCCGTTCAGGTTCGCGCCGGCCAGATTGGCCTTGCGCAGATTCACCTTAGAGAGATTGGCCTTGGTCAGGTTGGCGCCGGAAAGATTGACGCCGACCATATTCGAGCCCGTCAAATTCGAACCACGCAGGTTGGCTTCCGACAGATCGGCGCCCTGGGTGTTGGCCTTCGGCTTCTTGCCTTCCGCCGTGGGCGCACCGAAGCCGACACCGGATTCAGAGGCCTGCATCAGGGCGCCGCCGCGGAAATCGACGCCAAGCAGCCGCGCGCCGGCAAGTTGTGCGCCACGCATCGAGGCGCCGCGCAAATCGGCTTTCGAGAGATCGGCGCGCGAAAGATCGGCGCGCTCGAGATTGGCGGCAAACAGATCGGCTTCGGACAGGTTCACATCGCTGAGGATGGCACGCGAGAGATTGGAGCCGGAGAGCTTGGCGGCGCGCAGGTCGGCACCGGAAAAGTCATAGCCTTGCAGGTCGGCGAGCGAGAGATTGAGCCGAACGCCGCGCGGACGCTTGCCAAGCCACTCTCGGTGGCGGGCCAGCATCCTTTCCACTTCCATCGGATTCATTTCGAGTTCTTCTACCCCCAGGGCCGCCAGCGCCCAGCCCCGGCTTCTCCGGGACCTCCGCAACGCTGCATCCTTTACGCGATTTTAGTGCATTTCCGCGCCCGCGCAATCTTCGCTGTTAACCAAGACACCCCGATCTGGGGCCGGAAAACCGCCCGGACGCCGAATGTGCCAATCCTTTCGCAACAAGCTTAAGAAACGGCAAATAGCACCCCTGCTGATCCCCGCCAAGATATCCCCTGACGCGCAGCCGGATGTTACAGCCCGGTTGCATGGCGGCCCAGGGCATGGGCTAATCGGTGCAATTGCCGCGAATCGCCGTTCCGAGTCGGGGCGGCCGGCGGCTTCGCACCAATGGGGGATGCCATGGTCATGACCAACTGGACGGAAAAGAATGGCGGCGTTATTGCGCCGGATGAGCGCCTGCCCTGGGGGCAGACAGTGGTGGCCGGCCTGCAGCATGTGGTGGCGATGTTTGGCGCCACGGCGCTGGCACCGATCATCATGGGCTTCGATCCCAATGTCTCGATCCTGTTTTCCGGCGTCTCAACGCTGATCTTCTTCGTCGTTACCGGCGGCAAGCTGCCGAGCTATCTCGGCTCCAGCTTCTCCTTCATCGCCGTGGTGATCGCCGCCACCGGCTATGCGGGCAGCGGCCCCAACGCCAATATCGCCGTGGCACTGGGCGGCATCATCGCCTGCGGCGCGCTCTATGCCATCATCGGCGCCATCGTCATGGCGGTGGGCCATGCCTGGATCGAGAAGCTGATGCCGCCGGTGGTCACTGGCGCCATCGTCGCCATCATCGGCCTCAACCTGGCGCCGATTGCCGTGAAAGGCGTCTCGGCCTCGCAATTCGACATGTGGATCGGCCTGCTCACCGTGGTTGCGGTCGGCGTTGTTGCCGTGGCCGCACCAGGCAGCCTGCGCCGCCTGCCGATCCTCCTCGGCGGCCTGATCGCCTATCTGTTCTACGTGCTCTGTGCCAACGGCCTCGGCATGGCCAAGCCGGTGGATTTCTCAGCCATCGCCAACGCCGCGTGGCTCGGCCTGCCGAATTTCACAGCACCTGTGTTCCAGGGCAGCGCCATCGCCCTGATCGCACCGGTGGCGGTGATCCTGGTGGCGGAAAATCTCGGCCATGTGAAGGCCATCGGCGTGATGACCGGCCGCAACCTCGATCCCCTGCTCGGTCGCGCCTTCCTCGGCGACGGCATCGCCACGATGCTTTCCGGCGCGGGCGGCGGCACCGGCATGACCACCTATGCGGAAAACATGGGCGTGATGGCGGTGACCAAGAATTTCTCCACCGCCTTGTTCGTGGTCGCGGCCGGCTTCGCCCTGCTGCTCGGCTTCTCGCCCAAATTCGGCGCCGTGATCGGCACCATTCCTGGCCCGGTGCTGGGTGGCCTGGCTTTGGTGGTGTTCGGCCTGATCGCCGCCACGGCTGGGCGCATCTGGGTGGAGAACAAGGTGGACTTCTCGTCCAGCCGCAACCTGATCACCGTCGGCGTCGCGCTGGTGGCGGGTGCCGGCGACCTGGCGCTGAAAATCGGCGGCTTCTCGCTCGGCGGCATCGGCACGGCCACCTTCGGCTGCATCATCCTCTACCACCTGCTGGCCGGCCTGGAGAAGCAGGAAGGCTGAGCTTAAGGAATCCGCTCGGATCCCGCTCGGGCGCTTCAGGCGTAAATCGCCACCAGGCGCTCGAGCGATTCCGTCCAGCCGCGGGTATGGCGCACAGCTGCCTCGGCATCGGCGAACTGGTCATGCTTGAGCGTGATTTCGGTGCCGGCCTCAGTGGCGCGGAAGCTGACCGAAACCCGCGAGATGCGGTCCGGCGTGCTGGCCCAGGCCCAGGAAAACATCAGCTTCTTTTCCGGTACGATCTCGCTGTAGCGGCCTGAAACCTCGTGCCGCCCGACGCCCGGTTCCTCGATCACGGTGCGGAAGCGTCCGCCGACGCGCAGGTCGGCCTCGGCCTCGACGCAGCTTGTGTGATGCGGCCCCCACCATTGCACCAGCATTTCCGGCCGCGTCCAGGCGGCATAGACCAGCGGCGGCGGGGCTTTCACCTCGCGCACCAGGGTCAGGCTCGGGGGAATGGCGTTCATGAATAATTACGCTGATAGCATGCGGTTAATACTCGAATTTATAGGTTCTTGCTGCGTTATAGCCCGCTTCAACATTTTTATGATTCAAAGGCTCTCTAAAATGCGGTGTTGACTTACCTGGCCCACCAACAACATAGCCGTGCATTTCTTCAGAGTGCAGCCAGTAGACACGCTCGTCTCGACGGTCCTCGTGTAGCCAGTATCTATGTGCCCCTACAGCCAATATCTCTTCAATTGAAACGTTTATCGGCCAGAGATCTAAAGGGAGAATATTAGGGGTGTTTGGTGCAGGCCCTCCCATTGCGAGCCAGACACGGACATTTGGACGATCATGCGCTAAACACCTAGCTTTGATGCACTCCTCAGAAACAATCATTTCATCCGAAGGCTTTACTTCAAAAAAACAATTAAAATCACGAATGAAGAAATCTGGGATATAGCTCATACCATTAGACAATTTTACTGTCTCAGGCTCATAAATGTACTGAACCTCAATAGTATCGAAGAATACTGCCCACCGCGCTTCTGTTTGTGATCGGAAGCAAATATCTTTGTAAGTGGTTTGGAGTGCATTAGCTGCACGACTTATGGCCATTGCAATTCCAAAAGTTGGCGTGCCCTGGTGGATTCGAACCACCGACCTGCCGCTTAGAAGGCGGCTGCTCTATCCAACTGAGCTAAGGGCACCCGGAATCAGTCTAGCCCGCGCGCCCTTAAAAATCAGCGCACGCGGTTGAAGGCGTAGTTATCGGCATAGGCGCGGCGGGCGAGGATTCTCTCGTGCGGCTCTTCCACTTCAAAGGCGATGCCGCGCTTCTCGGCATAGGCAATCGCCAATTCCTTGCTGTCGAATTTCAGCACCAACTGGCCGAGCGTCGTGGTGGAGCCGGTCCAGCCCATCAGCGGCTCGACGAAGCGGTTGCCGGCAGCATCATATTCCAGCACCCACTGCTTGGTCTTGGCACGACCGGACTGCATGGCCGTCTTGGCCGGCTGATAGATGCGCGCAAGCATGGCGAACCTCTTGTCGATTCAGGCAAATATGCCCGGTATGGCTGGTCGGGGCGAGAGGATTTGAACCTCCGGCTTCCTGCTCCCAAAGCAGGCGCTCTACCAGGCTGAGCTACACCCCGCAATCGCGCCGGTTATTAGCATGCCGCCCGGGCCTCGGACTAGCCTTTCCGGCCAGGGCTTTATGCTCAGGGCTTCCGGCCGAAAATGGCATGGTCGACCTTGTCGCCCGGCTTGATGCCGAGGCGCGAGGCGGTGCCGCCATTCACTTCCAGCACCGCCCGCACCGGGCCGGCGGAGTTGATGCTGGTCTCGTCATGGGGGATGGCGCGCTGGTGGATATTGAGGATCGTGCCATCGGCCTTGATGAAGATCATGTCGAGCGGAATCAGGGTGTTGCGCATCCAGAAGGAGGCCGGCTGCTCGGTGAAGAAGTCGAACAGCATGCCGGCATCGGGCGCCATCTGGGTGCGGAACATCATGCCCCGGCTGCGGCTGGCATCGGTGTTGGCCAGCTCGACACGGAATTTCTTCGGCCCGGCCGCCGTGTTGATCACCAGATCAGAGACCGGCAGGCCGGTCTGCGGCTGCGCCCAGGCGTCAACCTGACCTGCCTGGCCACTCAGCAGGGCCAGCACAAGAGTTAAAGCAAGAAAACAACGACGCAGCATAATCCCCTCATATACCAATGCTTTTAGCCCCGACACTTTTAGCCAGGGCGGCGAGCGCCCTCACCTCGTCCCGCAACGCCCCCGGGCGCGATGCATCCGCCAGCGTGGTGAACCAGCTATCCGGCGGATTACGTCCGGTCGAATGGTTCCAGCTCAAACTGCGCAGCAGGCTTTCCGCCGCCGCCGGCAGCCGGTCGGGTATTTCCTGGCCGCTCAAGCCGGCCCAGATGCCGCTCCAGCAACGCGCCACCGACCAGGGATTATAGCCGCCGCCCCCGGTGACCAACAGCCGGGGCGCCAGGCCCTTGAGCGCCGCCACTGCCTGCCACAAAGCCCGGTTGGAAAGCTGCTGCTTGCCCAGGGGATCCTCGGCCAGGGCATCGGCGCCGCACTGGACCAGCAGGGCCTCGGGCCGGAACCCGGCGACCAGCGGCACAATCGCCTCGCCCACCAGATGCGCCATCTCGGTGTCGTTCATGCCTGGCGGCACCGGGAAATTGAACAGGTTGCCAAGGCCATGGTCCTCGGCGGCGCCGGAACGCGGCCAGCGCCCGGCTTCATGCACCGAGATGAACAGCACACGCGGATCGTCGCGGAAGGCTTCCTCGACGCCATCGCCGTGATGCACGTCGAGATCGACATAGGCCACCCGTTCAAGGCCTCCATCCAGCAAGGCCAGGATCGCCACCACGGCATCGTTGAAATAGCAGAAGCCGGAAGCCTGAGCGCGGCGGCCATGATGGGTGCCGCCGCCAGGGCTGTATATGATGCCGGGCTCGGCCAGCAGGCGCCGCGCCGCCATCAGGCTGGCGCCGACGCCGGTGGCCGGACGGCGGAACATGGTGCCGTAGATCGGATTGCCGCCGCGCCCGAGATTATAACGGACCGACTCATCCTCCGGGATCGCCAGCACCCGCTCGGCGCGCTGCACGGCGGCGACGTAATCCGGCGCGTGGTAGCGCGTCAGTTCCGCCGGCGTCGCCGGGCGGCTTTCGGCATAATTCGCCGCCTCCACCCAGCCGAGCGTGCGGCACAGATCCATCACCGTCGAGACGCGCGGGATCGACAGCGGGTGTTTTCCACCCAGGCTGGAATGGCGGTAGATCTCGTTGCCGATGAACAGGGGCTGGCTCACCCCCTTAATGTAGCGAGCCGGCATCGGTTGCCTAGAGGGGCGCGTCGGCTATACTTAGGCCCAAGCCCTGAGGGGGAGCCGATGGTCGGCTGAGAGGTTCGCGCAAGCGGACGACCCCTCGAACCTGATCCGGGTAATGCCGGCGCAAGGGATTCAGCGGCGTGCGGCACGATACCTTACCCACTTCCGTCCATTCCGATTCCGCCCTGGCCTTTGGCTCCCAAGCGGTGCTGGCGCCTTTTGCGCTCGATCTGGCGCCGGGGCGCTGGATCGCCGTGCTGGGCCAGAGCGGCATCGGCAAGAGCACAATGCTGCGCGCCCTGGCCGGCCTGTTGCCCCAGGCGCGCGTAACGCCGGACCTGCGCGGCCGCATCGCCTGGATGGCGCAGACCGACCTGCTGCTGCCCTGGCTGCCACTGGTGGACAATCTCTGCCTCGGCGCCCGCCTGCGCGGCGAGACAGCCGATACCGAACGCGCCCGCGCGCTGCTCGGTCAGGTCGGCTTGAGTGGCCGGGAGAACTCCCTGCCCGCCACGCTTTCCGGCGGCATGCGCCAGCGCGCGGCTTTGGCCCGCACGCTGATGGAAGACCGCCCGCTGGTGCTGATGGACGAACCCTTCGCCGCGCTCGACCTCGTCAACAAGCGCAAGCTGCATCAGCTCAGCGCCGAATTGCTAAGCCAGCGCTGTGTCATCTTCGTCACCCATGATCCGGCCGAGGCACTTAGCCTCGCCGACCATGTCTACATCCTGGCCGGCACGCCGGCGACGCTGACGCTGGCCGCCGAACCGAGCGGCGCCCGCCCGCGCGACGTGCTGGCGCCCGAGCATGTAGCAGCGCTCCGCGCCATCCAGGCCACTTTGCTGGCGGAGGCCGCATGAGGCCGCTGCTTACGCTCGCCGGGCTGCTGGCTGTATGGGAAGCCGTCGTGCGCGGTTTCGCTATTCCGAGCTACCTGCTGCCGCCGCCCAGCGCCGTGGCGCGGGCCTTCGCGCTGCATATCGAGATGCTGGCGCGCAATGCCGCCGTCACGGTGGCGGAAATGCTGATCGGGCTGCTGCTCGGCGCGCTGCTTGGCGCTTCTGCCGCCTTGGCCTTGCTGCTTTCAACCCGCGCGCGGCGCTGGCTGCTGCCGCTGCTGGTAGCCAGTCAGGCCGTGCCGGTCTTCGCGCTGGCGCCTTTGCTGGTGCTGTGGTTCGGCTATGGCCTGGCTTCGAAGGTCGCCATGGCCCTGCTGATCATCTTCTTCCCCGTCGCCGTGACGCTCTACGATGGCTTGCGCCGCACCGATCCCGGCCTGCTCGACCTGGCCCGCGTGATGACCGCCGATGCACGCCAGCACCGCCTGCGCGTGTTGAGCGAGATCCGCCTGATGGCGGCGTTGCCCAGCCTGTTCAGCGGCCTCAAGGTTGCGGCCGCCGTGGCACCGATCGGCGCCGTGATCGGCGAATGGGTCGGCGCCTCCGCTGGCTTGGGCTATGTCATGCTGCAGGCCAATGCGCGGGTGCAGATCGACGTGATGTTCGCCGCCTTGTTCGCACTCGCGCTCTGCGCCGTATCGCTCTACGCCATCGTTGATTATCTCAGCCGCCGCCTGCTGCCCTGGCAGGCCGACAGCCATCTTTCCCTTCGCAGCACCGAGGAATCCTGATCATGCGCAAAACTCTGCTTACCACTCTGTTCGGCCTCGGCCTTCTCGCCACGGCGCCGGCACACGCCCATGACAAATTCACCCTGCTGCTGGACTGGTTCGTCAATCCCGACCACGCGCCCTTCGTGGTCGCCAAGGAAGCCGGCTTCTTTGACCGCCATGAATTGCAGGTCGACCTGATTGCGCCGGCCGATCCCAACGATCCGCCCAAGCTGGTCGCCGCCGGCAAGGCCGATGCCGCTATCTCCTATCAGCCGCAACTGCATGTGCAGGTCGGCCAGGGCCTGCCGCTGCGCCGCATCGGAACCGTGGTGGCAACACCGCTGAACAGCCTTGTCGTACTCGGCAGCGGCCCGGTGAAATCGCTCGCCGATCTCAAAGGCAAGAAGATCGGCTATTCCGTCGGCGGCTTCGAGGATGCGCTGCTCAAGACCATGCTGGAAGGCTATGGCGTCAAGCTCAGCGACGTGACGCTGGTGAATGTGAATTTCTCGCTCTCGCCGGCGATCTTCGCCGGCCAGGTCGATGGCGTGATCGGCGCCTTCCGCAATTTCGAACTCAACCAGATGGACATTGCCGGCAAGCCCGGCCGCGCCTTCTATCCCGAAGATCACGGCGTGCCGCTCTATGACGAACTGATCCTGGTGGCCCATGCCGACAAGTTGAAGGACGCGCGCCTGTCGCGCCTGCTCGACGCGCTGGAGGAAGCCACCGCCTATATCCACAACAACCCGGAAAAGAGCTGGCAGCATTTCATCAAGAACAACAAAACCCTGAATGACGAACTCAACCGCCGCGCCTGGCGCGACACGATCCCGCGTTTCGCCCAAAGCCCGCGCGCACTGGATACGCGCCGCTACGCCCGCTTCGCCGACTACCTGGTGAAACAGGGCATGATCAAGCAGGCTTTGCCGGTTGCATCCTACGCGGTGGAACTGCCCTGATTGCTGCGTTTAAAGTATTTTTCAGATAGGGTAATGGAACTTACTCAACCAAAAGCATGAGGAAATAATCGTAAAAGACGATAAATCGCTTTCCAATGCAATAGAAAGCGAGATTCCAGGTGACGCAGCGGGAGGTTGAGTCCTAATCTCTGCACGGAGCAACACCTGGGGGAATACCACTTGGTACCCAAGGAGAAAGAGCAACTCGTCCCGTTTGAATCGCTGCATCCGCGGTTTGCCTGGATGCGCGATTACCTGGAGAGTTTGGCGCCGGCGGGGAAACTTCCCTCGCGGCGCCAGCTTGATCCGCTGGACCTGCGCGCGCTGCTGCCGTTCATCGTGCTGGTCGATGTACACCGCTCAGGCAGCGGATCTGGCAGCGAGCGCGAATTCCGCTACCGCCTGATGGGCAGCCGCCATGTCGAGGCCATCGGCCATAATTTCACCGGCGTTACCGTGCAGGATGCCTCGGCGCCGGCTTATCTCGAACGCGTGCTGAGCAACATGAATTTCGTGGTCGATACCGCCAAGGCCTTTTACGACCGCTTCCCGATGCCGTTCCGCGACCGCGAGTTCATGGATTCCGAACGCGTCTACTTTCCGCTTGCCGATGATGGCGAGACGGTGGATGTGATCCTGGTATTAAACGGCTATCCCAACAATCCCGACCTGGACCGCGTGCAGTTGCCGCCACCGAAGCGGCGCGGCTGACGCCAAACTGCTTACCCGGATCAGGTTGCGGGCATCGCCTGCACAAAGAAAAAGCGCCGGGCGGAACCCGGCGCTTTTCACATTAGCGTGTTCAGAGCATACCGCCCTTACAGGCGCTCAGCTCATGCGGATCTCGGCCACCTGCGGTCCCTTCGGGCCCTGGCCGACGCGCACCCGCACCGACTGGCCGGGCTGCAATTCGTTGATGCCCTCGCGGCGCAGCACTTCCATGTGCACGAAGATGTCCTGGCCGCCATCGCCGCGCGACACGAAGCCATACCCCTTCACGGCGTTGAACCACTTCACCTTGGCCTCGAAGAATTCACCGGTGGCAACCACGCTGGGAAAGCGCGGCGCGCCGCGATCAGCGCCGCCGAAACCGCCGCCGCCGCCGAAGCCGCCACGGTCGCCGCGATCACCACGGCCGCCGAAACCGCCACGGTCGCCACGGTCGAAACCGCCGCCAAAGCCACCACGATCGCCACGATCAAAACCGCCGCCAAAACCGCGGTCTTCGCGCGGTCCACGGCGCGGGCCGCGATCACCGCCGCCACCGCCACCGGCACCCGAGGGCGCCGCCGTGCTGGTATCGACGGAAAGGATGCGTACGGCCTGCATGCCCTTGGGGCGGCGTACGACTTCGAGCACCAGCGTCACACCCTCATCGAGCGTCTCGTATCCTGCCTGCCGCAGGCAGGAGAGATGCAGAAAGATGTCGCCGGAATCATCTATCGGGCTCACGAAACCGAAGCCCTTAACGGCATTGAACCACTTTACCTTGCCGGAAATCTCAATCAGTTCACCGCCGTCCACGCCAAAGCCCCCATGCTCCACTGTCTTATTCCTTTAAAAGCCACAGTAACCCGAAAAGCCTAACACCATTTCTAGCCGCTGCAAATCCAGAATCGCGCTTAAGGCGAAGCGGGCAAAGCCAATTTCCGTGCCGCAAATATACGCAGACGGAGTGACGCCCAGGGAGATATCCAGGGAGATGCCGGGGGTAATGCAGGGATATGCGGAAGCCGGGAACGGTTAACGCCGTTCACATCGTCGGGCCATCGACGCGGCGCTTCGGGCGCCAGCGGGTGACCGAGCGGCCATCGGCGGTGAAGCGGATTTCCTGACTGTCGGGCGGGGCGGCGCGCAGATGCGCCACGCTCTCGCCCACCGAGGCAGTGCGCGGAGCCCCGGCCTTGCCGGTAGTGGCGGGCGCAGCACCGGGCGTTGCCGCCGGGCCATTGCCGCCACGCACCAGCTTGCCCGCCGCAGGAGCGCGGGAATACTGCTCAATCTTGGCTTTAACCTCGTCCTCGAAGGGCGGCAGGTCGGCGGAGCGCTGCGCCGCGGTGCGGCCGGTGATCTGCTTCACCGCGCCGGCACCGGCAGAGGTGCCGCGTCCGCTGCCGCGATGCTGCTCGACGTAGATTTCAGTGCCGGGGCCATTCTCATGCGCCCGCTTCCAGGATGGATCGCCCAGCACCAGCTTATGCAGCGCCACACCCGGCAATGCGCCGAAGCGCTTCCAGAAGCCTTCGAGGAAAGCCTCGGCGCCCTCGCTGAAACTTGGCGACCACGGATTTTCCAAACCGGCAACGAAGACCAGGTCCAGCGTCGGTTCCAGCGGACCATCCTCGGCTACAACGAAAGTCGCAGGCATCAGCTTGGCACCCTCGCGGGCTATGGCGTAATGCGCCTGCGCCAGATAGAGCAGCCAGCGCAGCTTGGGCAGCGACATGGCAATGCGCTCCGAGGCTGCCCGCTCAAGCAGCCAGAAGCTGACATCAATGCCGGATCGTGTCGCCGGAACCATGGCGGCCCTCCTCTGCAGGTTCAGGTAGTGGCCTGACGCCCGCTCCTAAAGCAGGTGGGACGCCAGAGTGGCTAAAATTGTCCTGAACCTAGTTGTGCGCATAGTATAGAGCTAATCTTAACGGTAGGTGAATCAGAACTGTCGCAGTTTTCGGAGGAAACGCCATGGAAATGACCGGCGAACAGCTCATCCCGGCACCGCGCGCAGCGGTCTGGGAGGCGCTCAACGATCCCGCCATCCTGAAGCAGTGCATTCCCGGCTGCGACACCCTGGAAAAAACCTCCGATACCAGCTTCGAGGCCGCCGTCACGGTGAAGCTCGGCCCGGTGAAGGCGAAGTTCAAGGGCAAGGTTGCGCTTTCCGATATCGATCCGCCGAACGGCTACACGATTTCCGGCGAAGCCCAGGGCGGCGTTGCCGCCGGTTTCGGCAAGGGCAGCGCCAAAGTATCGCTTTCCGATGCCGATGGCGGCACCCGCCTCGCCTATGCAGTGAATGCCCAGGTCGGCGGCAAGCTGGCGCAGATCGGTGCCCGCCTGATCGATGCCACCGCCGCCAAGATGGCGGATGACTTCTTCTCCAGCTTCAACACCCTGGTCGCCGCCGGCAATCCCGCCGCCGCAAGCATGGCTGAGCCTGCCGTAGCGGCAGCGCCGGCTGCCGAGGCCGCAGCAGCCACCAAGCCGCTGGTCGCGCCGGAAATCGCCGACCAGCAGCCGGAGCCGGAAGGCAGTGGTCTGCCGGCCTGGGCGTGGATCGGCGGCCTGATCGTGCTCGTCGGCTTCATCACCGCGCTGGTGCTGAAATTCTGACGCGCTGCAACATCACATTTTTCTGTGCAGCATCGCCGCATGACGATTGCAGCATTAACGGCATTGCAACTTGACGCCCGCGCGGCGTTGCGCCCACACTTGCGACACGACAGCAGCATCAAAGAGTCCAGTAGCCTTTTAGGCCCCACCGGGAGGAAATCGAATGACCAATGTGTCCATGACCGTCAACGGCAAAGCCGTGACGCGCGAGGTGGAGCCGCGCACGCTCCTGGTTCAGTTCCTGCGCGAAACCCTGGAACTCACCGGTACCCATGTCGGCTGCGACACCAGCCAGTGCGGCGCCTGCGTGGTGCATGTGGATGGCCGCAGCGTGAAGTCCTGCACCATCCTGGCGGCGCAGGCCAATGGCGCCAAGGTCACCACCATCGAAGGCCTTGCCAATGGCGAGACGCTGCATCCGATGCAGGAAGCCTTCCGCGACAATCACGCGCTGCAATGCGGCTTCTGCACCCCCGGCATGATCATGTCTGCCGTCGATCTGGTGCAGCGCAATCCCTCCCCCACCGAAGAACAGATTCGCCATGAGCTGGAAGGCAACATCTGCCGTTGCACCGGCTATCACAACATCGTCAAGGCCGTTCAGGCCGGCGCTGCTGCAATGAAGGGGTGAAGTCATGACCAACCAGGCTGTTATCGGCACCTCCGTCCGCCGCAAGGAGGATTACCGCTTCATCACCGGCCAGGGTAACTACACTGACGACATCAACCGCCCCGGTCAGGCCCACGCGCATTTCCTGCGCTCGCCGCATGCTTTCGCCAAGATCAAATCCATCAACACCAAGACCGCCAGCGCCATGCCCGGCGTGGTGGCGATCTATACTGGCCAGGACATGGCTGCCGACAAGGTTGGCGGCCTGATCTGCGGCTGGACCGTAAAGGGCAAGGATGGCCAGCCGCACAAGGCGCCGCGCCATGATTCCATCGCGGTGGAATATGTGCGCCATGTCGGCGATCAGGTAGCGGTGGTGATCGCCGAGACGCGCGCACAGGCACGCGACGCGGCGGAAGCCATCGAGGTCGAGTATGATGTCCTCGCCCCCGCCATCGACCTGCGCGCGGCGCTGAAGCCCGGCGCACCGCAGGTGCATAATGATGCCCCCGGCAATCTCTGCTACGACTGGGATTTCGGCGACAAGGCAGCCACCGCGGCGGCCTTCGCCAAGGCGGCGCATATCACCAAGGTCGAACTGGTGAATAACCGCCTCTCGCCGAACCCGATGGAGCCGCGCTCGGCTGTGGCCGAATATGATCGCGGCACCGATACCACCACGGTCTATGTCACCAGCCAGAACCCGCATGTGCTGCGGCTGATCCTCTGCGCCTTCGTGTTCGGCCTGCCCGAGCACAAGGTGCGCGTGGTGGCGCCCGATGTCGGTGGCGGCTTCGGTTCGAAGATCTTCAACTATCCGGAAGAGACCGTGGCCTTCTGGGCGGCGCGCAAGCTGCGCCGGCCGGTGAAATGGACCTCCGACCGCAGTGAGGCTTTCCTCACCGATGCCCATGGCCGCGACCATTTCACCATCGCCGAACTGGCGATGGACAAGGATGGCAAATTCCTCGGTCTCAAGGTGGATACGCTCGCCAATATGGGCGCCTATCTCTCCACCTTCGCTTCCGCCGTGCCGACCTATCTCTACGCCCTGCTGCTGGCCGGCCAGTACACCACGCCGGCGATCTATGCCGAGGTGAAGGCGGTGTTCACCAACACCGCACCGGTGGACGCCTATCGCGGCGCCGGCCGCCCGGAAGCCACCTATGTGGTGGAGCGCATCGTGGAAGCGGCGGCGCGCGAGATGAAGCTGGACCCGGCGGAAATCCGCCGCCGCAACTTCATCAAGCCGGATGCCTTCCCGTATCAAACGCCGGTGGCCTGCGTTTACGACAGCGGCCAGTATGAACTGACGCTGAACGAGGCGATGAAGGCCATCGACTATGCCGGCTTCAAGGCGCGCAAGGCGGCGTCGGCGAAGCAGGGCAAGCTGCGCGGCATCGGTATCTCCTGCTACATTGAGGCCTGCGGCATCGCGCCCTCGGCGGTGGTGGGTTCGCTCGGCGCCGGCGTCGGCCTCTGGGAGTCGGCCAAGATCCGCTTCAACCCCACCGGCTCGGTCTGCGTCTATACCGGCAGCCACAGCCATGGCCAGGGCCATGAAACCACCTTTGCCCAGTTGGTCTCCGACAAGCTCGGCGTGCCAATGGATCAGATCGAGGTGGTGCATGGCGACACCGCGCAGATCCCGATGGGCATGGGCACCTATGGCTCGCGCTCGCTCGCGGTCGGCGGCTCCGCCATCTCCAAGGCGGCGGACAAGCTGATCGAGAAGGGCAAGAAGATCGCCGCGCATCTGATGGAGGCCAGCGTCAACGACGTGGTCTACGAACGCGGCACCTTCTCGGTCGCCGGCACCGACAAGACGGTGCCGATGGCAGCGGTGGCCTTCACCGCCTATGTGCCGCACAACTACCCGGCCGATCTCGAACCGGGCTTCGAGGAAACCGCCTTCTACGATCCGGCGAACTTCACCTTCCCGTCTGGCTGCCATATCGCTGAGGTGGAGATCGACGCCGATACCGGCGTTACCAAGATCGCCAACTGGGTGGCGGTGGACGACTTCGGCAACGTCATCAACCCGATGATCGTCGAAGGCCAGGTGCATGGCGGCATCGCGCAAGGCGTCGGCCAGGCGCTGCTGGAAGGCGTGGTCTACGATACCGAGACCGGCCAGTTGCTGACCGGCTCGTTCCTCGACTACACCATGCCGCGCGCCGACGACCTGCCGAGCTTCAACGTGAGCATGACCCATACCCCCTGCCCGCATAATCCGCTGGGCGTGAAGGGTTGCGGCGAAGCCGGCGCCATCGCCGCGCCCGCCGCGCTGATGAATGCCATCACCGATGCGCTTGGCACCGAAGCCATCACCATGCCGGCAACGCCGCTGAAGGTCTGGCAGACCATCCAGGCGACGAAGCCCGCCATGGCAGCCGAGTAAGGGAGAACCAGCCTATGTATTCGTTCAACTATCATCGCCCCGCCTCGCTCTCCGATGCCTCTGCCCTGCTGGCCAAGGCCAGCGACGGCAAGCTCTTGGCCGGCGGCCAGACCCTGCTGCCGACCCTGAAGCAGCGCCTCGCCCAACCCTCCGATCTGGTCGACCTCGGCGGTATCGCCGAATTGTCGGGCATCAAGGTGGAAGGCGGCGCCGTGGTGATCGGCGCCGGCACCAAGCATGCCGCCGTCGCTGCCTCCGCCGAGGTCAAGAAGGCCATCCCGGCCCTCAGCCACCTCGCCGGCGGCATCGGCGACCCGCAGGTGCGCAACATGGGCACGCTTGGCGGCTCGGTCGCCAATAACGACCCGGCGGCGGATTATCCGGCCGCCGTGTTGGGCCTCGGCGCCACCGTGCACACCAACAAGCGCACCATCGCCGCCGACGACTTCTTCACCGGCCTGTTCGAGACGGCGCTGGCGGAAGGCGAGATCATCACCAAGATCGCCTTCCCCGTGCCGAAGCGTGCCGGCTACGTGAAATTCCCCAACCCGGCCTCGCGCTATGTGATGGTCGGTGCCTTCGTGGCCGAAACCGCGTCCGGTATCCGCGTCGCCATCAACGGCGCCGGCCCCGGTGTGTTCCGCCACAAGGAGATGGAGGCAGCGCTCGCCAAGTCCTTCTCAGGTGACGCGCTCAAGGGCATCAAGACCGATCCGAAGCGGATGAACAACGACATCCATGCCTCGGCGGAATACCGCGCCCATCTGGTCGGCGTGATCGCCAAGCGGGCGGTGGAGGCGGCGCTGGGCTGATACCCTCCCGCCGGGCTTGTTCAGGGGCCGCCGGGCAACCGGCGGCCCTTAACATTTGAGCAACCATTCCCAGGCAATCTCTGGTTACTATTTGCCAGAAAGGGGCGAGTCTGCGGACTCGGCGGGAGAAGCCATGGCCAGTTTGAACAATATGGAATGCGTCATCCTCTGCGGTGGCCTGGGCACCCGCCTGCGCGAGGAGACCGAGTTCAAGCCGAAGCCGATGGTGGAAATTGGCGGCCGCCCTATCGTCTGGCACATCATGCGGCATTACGCCTCCTACGGCGTGCGCAACTTCGTGCTCTGCCTTGGTTACAAGGGCGACGCGATCCGCGACTACTTCCTCAATTACCGCATGCGCAACGCCGATGTGGCGGTGTCGCTGGCCGACAACAACATCGAATTGCTGAGCCAGCCCAACGTGGATGACTGGCGCGTGGTGCTGGCCGAGACCGGCGCCGAGACCCAGACCGGCGGCCGCATCAAGCGCGCCATCCGTCATGTGCGCGGCCAGCGCTTCTTCGCCACCTATGGCGATGGCGTCGCCAATGTGGATATCGCGGCGCTGCATGCGCTGCATGAGCAGCGCGGCCTGGAAGCCACCGTCACCGCCGTGCATCCCTCCTCGCGCTATGGCGAGATCGACATCCAGGACGGCACCGTGCACAGCTTCCAGGAGAAGCCCCAGGTCGGCGCCGGCTGGATCAATGGCGGCTTCTTCGTGTTCGAGCGCCAGGTTTTCGAGCGCGCCTCCGATAATCCGAAGATGGTGCTGGAAACCGATATCCTGCCGCCGCTGACTCAGGCCAAGCAGCTTGCCGCCTATCACCATGACGGCTTCTGGCAGTGCATGGACACCTACCGCGAAATGCAGATGCTGAACGAGATGTGGCAGAGCGGCCGCGCGCCCTGGCTGCGTTCGTAAGAAGGACGCGTCGCCGTGGCACCGCTGCCCGATCCGAGTTTCTGGCGCGGCAAACGCGTTTTCCTCACCGGCCATAGTGGCTTTGTCGGCGGCTGGACTGGCTATTGGCTCAGCCTGCTCGGCGCCGAGGTCACTGGCTTCGCCCTGCCGCCGCCAAGCAACCCGCATTTCTTCGGCCATGTGGCGCTGCATACCCGCCTGAAATCCATCGAGGGCGATGTACGCGATGCGGCGCATCTGGAGCACGCCATGCGCGCCGCTGATCCGGAAATCCTGCTGCATCTCGCCGCCCAGCCGATCGTGCGCGAAGCCTACAAGAACCCGGTCGACAGTTTCGCCACCAACGTGATGGGCACGGTGCATGCGCTGGAAGCGGCGCGCGGCTGCTCACGCCTGCGCACCACCATCGTCTTCACCACCGACAAGGTGTATCGCAACCGCGAGACCGGCCAGGCCTATCTGGAAAGCGACGAATTGGGCGGCGACGAGCCCTACTCGGCATCCAAGAGCGCCAGCGAACTGGTCGCGGAAGCCTATGCCAACCGCTACATGAAGGACGATGCCGGGCTCGCCACGATCCGCGCCGGCAACATCATCGGCGGTGGCGACTGGGCTGCCGACCGCCTGGTGCCCGATGCCGTGCGCGCTTTCGGCCAGGGCCGCGTGCTGGAAATCCGCCGCCCCGATGCCGTGCGCCCCTGGCAGCATGTGCTGGAAGCGGCGCGCGGCCTGCTGCTGCTCACTGAAGCCTTGAGCAAGCAGCCGAAGGAATTCCACGGCGCCTGGAACCTTGGCCCGGCCCAGGCCAGCGCCGCGCCGGTACGCCGCGTCGTCGAAATCCTGGTGAAAGCCTGGGGCAACAATGCCGCCTGGGCCAATACCGGCGGCGACGGCATTCCCGAAGCCGGCCTCCTGATGCTGAATTCCGCCAAGGCCGCCGAGCGGCTCAACTGGGCCAATGCCTGGAGCCTGGAAGAAGCCCTGGAACAGAGCATCGCCTGGTACCGCGCCGCCAATGACGGGCAGGACATGGGCGCCTTCACCACCGCCCAGATCGCGGCCTATGCCGACAAGGTGCGTGGCCTATGAAGATCGAGAAGCGCAAGCTGCCCGGCGTGCATGAAATCACGCTCAGCCCCCGTGGCGACCATCGCGGCTATTTCATGCGCATGTACGACAAGCAGATTTTCGCCGAGGCCGGCATCGACCGCGCCTGGCTGCAGGAAAACGAGGCCCGCACCGAGAAGCGCCATACCGTGCGCGGCCTGCATTTCCAGCGCCCGCCTAGCGCCGAGACCAAGCTGATCCGTGCCACCCAGGGCGTGGTGCTGGATGTGTTCGTGGACCTGCGCGCTGGCTCGCCGACCTACGGGCAATGGGATTGCGTGGAACTCGATGCGGCGAAGCACAACATGGTGCTGATCCCGCGCGGCTTCGCCCATGGCTATTGCACGCTCACCGATGATTCCGTGGTCACCTACAAGGTCGACAGCGTCTACGCCCCCACCCTGGAAGGCGGCCTGCGCTGGAACGACCCCCAGGTCGGCATTGCCTGGCCGGTCAGCGAGCCGATCATGTCGGACCGTGATAAGCTGCAACCGTTGCTCGCGGAACTGGAACCGATCCAGGAGGCCTGGGCATGAGCGAAGCATTGCAGATCGACCCGACGGCGCAGATCAGCCCGGACGCGCGCATCATCCCCTCTTCGCGCGGCAGCCGCATCGTCATTGGTGCCCATACCCATATCTATGATTTCGTCGTTATCCGCCCGGTCGGCGGCAGTGGTGACGTCATCATCGGCGAGCATTGCTACATCAACCCGCATAGCTGCCTGTATTCCGGCAACGGGATTACCTTCGGCAATTACGTGCTGGTGGCGCCGGGCTGCATGATCGTGCCGACCAACCATGCCTATGGCCGCCGCGACATCCCGATCCGGCACCAGGGTTTCCTGCCGTCCAAGGGCGGCGTGGTGATCGAGGACGATGTCTGGCTCGGCGCCAACTGCACCATTCTCGATGGCGCCCATATCGGCAAGGGCGCGGTGATCGCCGCCGGCTCCGTGGTGCAGGGCAAGGTGGAGCCCTATGCCGTGATGGCCGGTGCGCCGGCACGCTTCATCCGCTGGCGCGACGAGTAACCGCCATGACCGTGCAGATCCTCGGCGCTTACGGGCTGATTGGCAGCGCCATGCTGAAAAAGCTGCCCTGGGCCACCTGCCCGACCCGCGCCGATCTCGACCTGAATGATGCCGCCAGCATCGCCTCGGCCGACCTCAAGGGCGACATCCTGGTGCATGCCGCCGGCGTGACTGATGAGGAATTCGCCGCCGATCCGGCCGCCGCCTGGATCCGTGCCACCCGCTTCACCCAAGCGCTGCTGGAGGCCGCCGCCAAAGCCGGCATCAAGCGACTGGTCTATGTCTCCACCGCCCATGTCTATGGCCCGCTGGAAGGCGACATTACCGAGGTACGGCCGGTGAACCCGCTCGGCGATTATGCCCTGGCGCATTACGCCTCCGAGCAGCTCTGCCGCCGCGCCGCCCTGCAGCGCGGCCTGGACGTGCTGATCCTGCGGCCCTGCGCCGTCTATGGCCTGCTGCCGGACCAGGCCCGCTTCAAGCGCTGGTCGCTGATTCCCTTCTCCTTCCCGCGCGAGTTGCTGCAAACCGGCAAGATCGTGCTGAAAAGCGATGGCGAGCAACGGCGCAACTTCGTTTCCGCCGACGCCATCGCCGCCGAGGCCGCTGCCTTCCTGGCCAGCCCTGCGGAGCCCGGCCGCTGCCGGGTGCAGAATGCCATCGGGCCAGATGACATGACGGTCTACGCCTTTGCCGAGCATTGCATTGCCCTGCTCCGTCCTGGCCAGGGCCGGGTGGAGCGCCCGAGCCCAACCGCAGGCCCGAAACCAGCCCCGCTGGCCTATCGGTCCCGCTATACAAGCGCGGAACCGCACTCTACGCTGGACGCGACGATTCGCGCTCTGGCTGCGCAGATTCAATAGTCAACGACGAGGACGACACATGCCATTGCCCGCGCCGGGCCCCGCCCTCGACAAGGACATCGCGCAGAAATACATGCGCCACCTTGTCACCAATAACGCAGTCGACGATGCCGAGCAGCGCAAGGCGTTCTGCGAGGCCAACAACGTCCATCCCAAGCTGCTCTATTCCAACCCGCATATTCACGCCATCAACAAGCTGTATGGCGACCACTCGAATTTCGAGCGGCTGCTGGATATGACGCTGAAGGATTACCTCTACTACCACTACTACTATATCCATCAGGGCTATCGCTACGGCGCCTCCGACCTGCAGCAGCGCTGGCTCGGCCATGACCTGATCAAGACGCCGATGGATTGCTGGATCTATCAGGAGCTGATCTGGGAGACCAAGCCGGATATCGTGCTGGAATTCGGCGTCATGTTCGGCGGCGCCAGCCATTTCTACGCCTCGATCCTCGATCTCGTCGGCCATGGCGAAGTGATCGGCGTCGATATCACGCTCTCGAAGGTGAAGGAGATCCGCAACAAGCGCATCTCCTATATCGAAGGCTCCTCCACCGCCGAAAAGACGCGCGAGGAAATCTTCCGCCGCTGCCACGGCAAGAAGGTGCTGATCATTGCCGACTCCGATCACGAGAAGACCCACGTGCTGAACGAGGCGCTGCTCTATCACCCGCTGGTGCCGGTGGGCGGCTACTATGTGTTCGAGGATTCGCTCAACGACGTGATGGGCTACCACCCGGTGCCGAATGAAGGCCCCAAGGCGGCGGCGCATGCCTTCCTGGCGCAGAACAAGTCCTTCGAGGCCGACATGCGCTTTGCCGAGCGCTACATCATGACCCTCAATCCCTACGGCTTCCTGCGGAGGGTCAAGCCATGAGCATCGCGATTTCCGCTGCGCCGCATATCGACACCTCGGCGCTGGTCAAGAAGCTGGCCGCCGAGAGCAAGCTCAGCCCGGTTGCCGACCCGACGCCGCTGCTGGTGCGTTCCTACGGTTTCCAGACGCTGTACGACATGCCGCTGCCGCTGCAGACCACGATCCGCAAGCGCCTGATCGCCGAACACAAGGACGCCCTCACCGGCACGCCGAAGCTGTTCGAGCATGGCGTGTTCCCGTGGCTGGCCGACTGGATGCGCTGGCATTGGGGCACCACGCCGGCCGAGGCCTGGGAAGACGTCATCGCGCTGGGCGCCGCTTGCGCCCAAGGCTATGGCCGCATCATCCATGTCTCGGATGGCCCGACCAAGGGCTATGACGGCTATGCCTGGCTGGACAAGCGCAACAGCCGCCAGATCGACATTCTGCTGCATCAGCTCTACGCGCAGCTTGGTGTCACCGCCAAGGTCGAGACCATCACCCTGTGAGTGGTACGCCTTTAGATCGCGAGCATGACCGGCGCGGCCACGCGCCGGATTCTGCGCCGCGTTTCGCCGATGCCACCCTGCTCGGTTTCGCTCAAACCCTGCTGCTGAAAGCCGGGATGGAAGCCGACAAGGCTGCCTGCGTCGCCGAATTGCTGCTCGATGGCGACCGCATGGGCCATTCCACCCATGGCCTGCAATTGCTCGGCGGTTATCTCGGCGAAATCGAGAAAGGCAATATGAAGACCAGCGGCCAGCCGATCGTGCTGGCCGACCGCCCGGCGGCGCTGACCTGGAATGGCGACTATCTGCCCGGCCTGTGGCTGCTGCGCGAGGCGATCCGCGAAGGCGTCAAGCGTGCGCGGGTGCATGGCACCTGTACCGTCGTGATCCGCCGCTCGCATCATATCGGCTGCCTCGCGGTCTATCCGCCGCTTGCCGCCGCCGAAGGCATGATTCTGCTGCTGGCCTCCTCCGACCCGTTCGGCAATTCGGTGGCGCCGCATGGCGCGCTAGCCGGCCGCTTCACGCCCAATCCGATTGCCGCTGGCTGGCCCACCGACGGGCTGCCCGTGGTGATGGATATCAGCGCCTCCACCACGTCGAACGGCATGACCTCGCGGCTGCATCGCCTGAACCAGGCCGATGGCGGCACGCGCCGCCTTGGCGGGCAATGGCTGGTCGACAACCAGGGCAATGCCACCGACGATCCGGCTGCCTTCTTCACCAAGCCGCCTGGCGCCATCCTGCCGCTCGGTGGCATGGATCTGGGCCACAAGGGCTATGCGCTCGGCCTGATGGTGGAAGCGCTGACCAGCGGTCTCGGCGGCTATGGCCATGCCGACAAACCGGCGCATTGGGGCGCCAACGTATTCCTGCAGATCATCGACCCGGAAGCCTTCGGCGGCCGCGATGCTTTCCTGCGCGAAACCAGCTTCATCGCCGAGGCCTGCCGCACTGCGCCGGTGAAGCCGGGCAATCCGCCGGTGCGCCTGCCCGGCGAGCGCGGCCTGAAGCTGAAGGCCGAGCAGATGCAGGCTGGCATCCGCCTGCATCCGGAAATCCTGCCGAGCCTGGTGCCGTGGGCCGAAAAATTCGACGTCGCCCTGCCGGCTGCGCTCTAGGCCGCTTAAACAATACTCCTTCGTCATGCCCGGACTTGATCCGGGCATCTTTCTCTATTTGGATTGAGATGCGCGGATCAAGTCCGCGCATGACGATTTTAGTGTCTAGTAATTACCCGCCTAATAGGCGTTGATCGTCAGGTATTCCTTCACCCGCGCATCGCGCCAGGCATCGTCGCGGCCCCAGCCGGTGTTGCGCACCACGTCACAGGCGGCCAGCGCCGCATCCAGCCCGCCCTGGCGCGGCCGCAGCGGTTCCGGGGTTGCCGCCAGCAGCGCCGCCGCCACATCGGCCGGCGGCTGCGGCCCGCCCTGCAGCCAGGCATCGTTGAGCTTGAAATCGCTACGGCGGCATTTCTCGATCATGTAGTCGCAGGCCGATTGCAGGCGCGGCAACTGCCCCGGCAGCACGGTGATCGCCGGCAGGATCGGCGCCAGGCCGGGCAGCACGGTGTTGGCGTAAACACTGGCGCCCCAGTAGCTGCCGGCAATCGCCGCGAAATGCTGGAAATCCTCGACCTCGGCCATGCCGGACTCAACCCAGGGCAACACCTCGATTGGCGGCTTGGCCGGATCGACCGTATCGTTGGCGACGTCGACATAGAGGCTGCCGACCTGGAAGGCATTCTGGAAATAGCGACCGCGCAGCACACCCCAGACGCTGCGCACTTCGCCGCCGCCGCCGAGAAAGCCGCGCAAGGCCTGCAGGCTGGGTGGCAATGGCGTCTGCTGCTGCATCAGAGCGGCAAGCTGCCCCAGCACATGGCGCGAAATCAGGTCGCAACGGCCCAACGGATACGGCTTGCCATTGGCATGGGGAAAGCGCGGCTGCAATTCAACATCGGCATTGCGGCGCAGTTCCAGCAGCACCGTCATCAATTCCGGAATCACTGGCGCGATGGCCTGCGCGGTAAGCTGTTCCATTGCCGGCGTCACCGGCGCCGGCTGCTGCGGCAAAAGACTATTGCTCATGGCCACACTGTCATTCATGGCAAGTCACGCTTCGCGGGTCCTGTATACTGGTAGAGAAAATCCGGCGGGGTCGGCCCCTTGATGCGGGTGCCTTCGTTCATCTGCTCCCAGGCATGGGAGAGGATGCCGACGCCGCGCGAGAGCAAAAACAGGCCGCGCCCCAGCGGCGGCGGAAAGCCGAGTTCGCAGAAGATCACGGCGGTGGCGCCGTCTATGTTCATCGGCACCGGCTTCTTGGCGCCCGCCTTAGCCTGGGCCAGCGCCTGTTCAACGGCGCGACCGATGGCGGCATAGCGACCCGAGACCGTGCCGGCCGCGACAGCCGCATCCACCAGCGCCAGCAGCTTCGGGCTGCGTGGATCGACGGGATGGAAGCGGTGGCCGAAACCCGGCACATGCTTGCCGTAGCGCTCCTGCCACAACGCCACGCCTTCCAGCACCGAGGCTTCAAGCGGGGCGCCACCGGCAATGCGGGCGGCGATTTCCTCATAAAGCTGCATGCATTGCTGGCCGGCGCCGCCATGGGTATCGCCGAGCGCCGCGATACCCGCCCCCACCGCGCCGTTGAGGTCGTTACCAGACGATACCGTCATGCGCGCGATGGCAATCGAGGGCGCCTGCGGCCCATGATCCACCGCCGCCACCAGGGCGGCCTCCAGCAGCGCCGCCTGATCCTTGTCCGGTAACTCGCCACGCAGCATCAGCCACAGCATTTCGGCATAACCGACGCGGCCGATAAGCTGCTCGATAGGATAGCCGCGCGGGCGGATTACGCCCGGCTCGATATCAATGATCGCGGTGCGCCACCACTCGCGGGCGCGCTCTCGGCTGTCGTCGCTCATGCCTGATTCCTTAGCCTGGGATGCAGTCTAGAGCCTGCCAGGGCGCAAGCAAACCATCAGGGGAGCAAGCGAGCAAAAGGTAAATACTATTGACTAAAAGAGATTCAATGCCGCAAAGTATCACATATTTTTAAAGTGTTACTATAAAGTACTGGAGCCATTAAATGGCATGCAATGGACGCAATCACCCTCCAGACTGCAAATGTAATTTTCGCGGAGGTCATCCAAACTCCCATCCGCCAGCACCATACGCATGGGGGCGTCGTAGTTTTAGAAAACTAAGTAGCGGGCCGAATGCAAAGTGTCCGCAATGTTTCGCAGACGTGTATTTTATTAAATTCCGCCATGGCGGCACCTACTTCAATACAACTACCCCGCCTCTCGAAAAGCATGAGTGCACAGACGGGAGCAGGACATATAAACCTTTCAACAAAAGAGGTGTGCCAAAATTACGAAATAGAAAGTCAGATCTTGAAAAGGATGGTTGGTTACCTTTCTTTGCTACAAATATCGAAAAGTTTACATGTGGAACCATTATCCATGGCTTGGCACTGGACAGTCCAACAATCCATCACTTTGGCTTTTCGCAGTTCATAGATATAGAAAGTGATAGCCTTATCTATTTTAAAATTCTTCGCACAACAGAGCCCAACGTAAAACTTCATTGTTTTCTAAAGACACCGTCTGAGTCTGCGAACTTTCTTGGGTACAATAACTGCAGCACTGAACTTGAATTACGCATTAAGATCAACTCAACGGACTGAACCCTGAAACTCTAAAAGAAATAATAGCTGAATAGTAAGAACCGCCTTATCGCCTCAGAGTTAATCCAATCTGAGTTTTCATATGTGGATATGGAATTCCTTCGCTACTTCCCGGTGGAACAGGACCGGCGTTCTCAGCCGATCAAGAAGCTGCCATCGGCGAGGGTGACGACCCCGACAAGATTGATGGCGAAATCCGCCACCCCATCGCCATTCACTTCGGCGGTAAGCAGCCCCTTGGTCACCATCACCTGCCCGGCCGCGGTGAACACCTTGCCCGTGATATAGACGAAATCCTGATCTCCCGCCTGGGTCGTGTCGGCGTCAATGGCAGACAGGTTGATCCGGTCGCCGTGGCGCAGATTCAGGTCGCTGATGGTGTCGCGGGCGGTACCGGCGAAGGGTGAATCATTCAGGCTGGTGAACATGAACACATCGGCGCCGCCGCCGCCGGTCAGCGTATCCTGCCCTGCCCCGCCGGAGATCGTATCGTTACCGCCGCCGCCAAGAATACGATCCTTGCCGGCACCGCCGCTCAGGACATTGGCGCCCTCATTACCAATCAGGTGATTGTCGGCGCTATTGCCAGTGCCGTCGATGGTGGCGCGGCCCGTCAGCGTCAGATGCTCGATATTGGCCGTCAGGACGTAGCTGATGCTGGCTTGCACCGAGTCATTGCCCTGGTTCGCCAGTTCAACCACCACATCGCCGGCATCGTCGATCACATAGACATCGTTGCCAAGGCCACCGATCAGCGTATCTGCGCCGGCACCGCCATTCAGTGTATTGTTGCCGCGATTGCCGGTGATGACATTGGCAGCAGCATTGCCGGTGCCGTTGATCGGGTTGGCGCCGGTGAGAGTCAGATTCTCGATATTGTCGCGCAAGGTATAGGAAACAATCGACGATACGGTGTCGTCGCCCTCGCCCGCCGCTTCCACCGCGCGGTCCTGGGCATTGTCGACGACGTAGGTATCATTGCCGAGGCCACTGATCAGCGTATCCGAGCCGGCGCCGCCATTCAGCACATTATCCAGCGCATTGCCGGTAATCGTATTGATGCCGGAATTGCCGGTGCCGTTGGCCGCCCCTACCAGCACCAGGTTTTCCACATTGGCGCCGAGGGTATAGCTGGCGGAAGCGATGACGGTATCCGCGCCCTGGCTGGCATTCTCGAGCACCTTGTCGGCTGTGTTATCGACATAATAGGTATCGTTGCCGGCACCGCCGCTCATCGTGTCCTTGCCGGCGCCGCCAGTCAGCACATTGGCGGCAGCATTGCCGACCAGGGTGTCATTCCCGCTGCCCCCAGTGGCATTTTCGATCACCACCTTGTTGGCGATGGTAAGGCCACCCTGCACGCCGCTGGCCTGCGAGATCGAACCGCCGGCCATGGCGCCGGATAGGGTTGCGGCATTGAGGTTGATGGTGACATTGCCAGTAGAGGCGCTGGCATCCACGGTATCGTTGCCGCCGGTATCCCACACGCTCTGCCAGGCGGTGCCTATGGTGTTGCTGGTGGGCAAGGCGTAGGTGTCGTCACCCGAGGCCGTGGTGGTGTTGGCGCCATAGATACGTTGCAGCGCGGCGATGTCCAGCGCCATCAGGGTGCCCTGGGCACCAAACGAGCTGGTGGTGGGCGGCGTGGTGTTGAGCCCGTTATTGTAGCTCATCGTGGTGTAGACGCCCTGGTTCAGCGCATAGGTGCCAAGCGATGCCGAGGATGTCACCCCCGGGAACAGCGTGGCGCCGGGATTGCCGCCGCCATCATGCGGATGCGCCAGGCCCATGCCGTGGCCCAGTTCATGGATGATCACCAGATTGCCGACCGAACCGGGCGTCAGTGTCTGGAAGGCAGGGGCGTCGATGTTGAAATAGCCATGGGTCTGGCTTTGCGACCCATCCGGCACATCATGCTGGCCCAGCACATTCGGCTGGAAATTGCTGCCGGGCGCCAGGTGCCACACCATATCGGCACTGGCGGCATCGGTCACTTCGACGAATTTTACATTCGCCACCGCTTCGAATTGCCCGATCGCTGACTCAAACGCCGCGATCAGACCGGTCGTCCACGGCTGCCCGGTAAAGCCGCCAATGGGACTGTCTGCCGCACTCACCGCGTCGGCGGAAAAATAATAGCCGATGGGATTGCTGGCAGCATTCTGCCAACCGGCACCCCAGACCAGGGAGTCGATCTGCGGACTGCCATATCCCTTCTCGGCGAAACTGTTGCTTTGCGTGGCCATTCTGTCCCAACGCGTGATGCAATGGCCCACGCTAGACAATCTGACTGGTTATGCCACCAAAATTATTCAACCGGGTCCGATGTAAGCAGACGCTTATGGTTAACTCCCGCGTGGCGGCTTGAACTTGGCCCGTGCTTTGGCTGCCTTGGCGCGGATCACGCAATCCTCGGCATGGTCGTTCACCAGGCCCATGGCCTGCATGAAGGCATAGACCGTGGTGGGGCCGACAAAGGCCCAGCCGCGCTTCTTCAAATCCTTGGACAAGGCCACCGAGGCCGCCGTGCTGGAGGCGCTTTGCGGCGGCGCTGTTTCGCCGGACACCGGTTCGAAGCGCCAGATATAGGCGGCGAGCGACCCTTCCGCCTTGACCATTTCCCTGGCGCGCTTGGCATTGTTGATAGTCGCCTCGATCTTGCCACGATGGCGCACGATGCCCTCGTCTTTCAGCAAGCGCGCAACATCCTTCTCGGTGAAGCGCGCCACGCGTTCGAAATCGAAGCCATGAAAGGCGGCACGGAAATTCTCGCGCTTGGCCAGGATGGTGCGCCAGCTCAGGCCCGATTGGAAACTTTCCAGGCAGAGTTTCTCGAACAGGCGACGGTCATCCTCCACCGGGTAGCCCCATTCATGGTCATGATAAGCGAAGAATTCCGGTGCTGCCGCACACCAGCGGCAGCGTGGCTTGCCATCGGGGCCAGGTATCGTCTTGCTCATGTCTCAGCCTTTCAGGAATGCCAGCCGTTCATCCAGCCGGCCCGGCGCGATTTCAAGAATCTCGGCACTCACCACCTGCTCGGCAACGAACGGGTCTGCAGCCACCCGGGCCTCGATCTCCGTGCGCGATATGCCATGGGCCAGCACAGCGCCGCCCAGCGCAGGTTGCATACTGCCGGTGAGCAGGAACACGCCATCCTCGAAACCTTGCCGTATCCAGGCATTATGGCCTTCCATAAGGCGCGGCGCTGCCGCCTTGTTGGCGGCGAATTTCAGCGTCACGACAAACATTCCATCCCCCTTCCCCATAGCCTCAGGCTCGCGCGCGTGCCGGCTTCTGCGTCTCGAGCCAGGCGCACATATCCTCCACCTCGCGGCGGATGAAGGCTTCGTCGCGGAACGCCGTCGCCAGCGTGGCAACGCCCTGGCTGCGCGCCAGGAGATGCAGCGCCAGCGCATCGGCCTCGCGGCCATGGCCCCGCGCCTTGAACTGCTTCGCCAGCCAGTCGCGGAACAGCGCGAACAGCTTCGCCGCCTCGCCCTTGGCGCCGTGATCGAGCTTGGCCAGTTCGCTGCACAATGTGCCGACCGGGCAGCCATAGAGCATGATCTTGGCGCGGTTCATGATCAGGATATTGATGAAGCTGCGGATGCGCTCTGCCGGCGCGGCGCCTGCTGCCTCCCAGGCATCGAGCATGCGCTGCGTATTCTCCAGCCGCAGCGCGATCACGGCATCAAGGATCTCGTCCTTGGTCTTGAAGTGATAATAGAAATTGCCACGCGACAGCTTCACGGCTGCGGCGATATCGGCAAACGACGTCGCCTCGAAGCCCTGCTCGTAGAACAGCCGGTCCGCCGCCTCGACAATCTGCTGCCGCGTTTCCGCCGCGCTCATCCGCCGCCCCTAGGCCATTTGCCCTAGAAGCATTTTAGGACGATTGTCCAAATCCGGTCAAGCCGTCGCGAAGTGCGTGCCTAGCCGCAATCAGCGACCGGAATCACCACTGACTCGCTGCCGGTTTTGCGAAACTCGGTGAACACCGCCTTGATCATGCATTTCGAAACGGCGGCGAACGAGCTTGCCGAACCGGCGCTGGTCGAGCGCGCTTCCCACACGCCGGCGAGTTTGTTCTCCGCGATGGAGCGTTTCCAGTCGTAGATGTTCACATCCAGGAAGCGCGTGTAATGCGTGCTGGTCTGGGTGCTGCTGCCGACCACGCCATAGGTCGGTGGCGTGTAGGTGGTGCTGTTGTAGTTCGCGGTGCCGAAACCGCCGCCACCGCCATAGGCATTCACCGTGCCGCTGGTATAGCTGGTGCCGCCGCCGGTCTGGCCCCAGATCGGCACCTGCGTGGTGATGGTGCGGGCATTGCCCTGGCCATAGTTGAACGCGACGCTGTAATCGGCGTTGCGCATGTCGTTGGTGCGGCGCCAGCCGAGACGCTCAAGCTGGGCGGCAATCGCCGTGGCATAGGTCTCGTATTCCACCGAGCCGGTCTGGCTGTCCATCGGCACGAATACGAAGGTCTTGCCGGTGAGATCGGCCGGCAGGCTTGGCGCCTGGAAACGCGACACATCGGTCTGTACCCGGGTGACGCAGGCGGCAAGCAGAAGCGGCAGCAGCAGAAGGGACAAGGAGCGCAGGCGACGCATAGGGCCTCTGGGGCGTGGTGGTGGCTCCCCAGATAGTAGCAAATTTCTATCTCAAGTGAATGCTGATCAAACCGCAGGCTCGCCAAGGTTTGGGGTTCAGTCAGCCAGACACAGCCACCAGAAGCAGCTCAACAGACTGAGAATAAAAGGGAAGTGGCGGAGGGGATGGGATTCGAACCCACGGTACAGGTTTACCCTGTACAACGGTTTAGCAAACCGCCGCCTTCAGCCACTCGGCCACCCCTCCGCACGCGAGTGGGTTTTACATTACACGGCGTATGCGGGGCCTCTTCTAAGGGCCGGGGGCAGGCCTGTCAATAAGTTGGGGACCGCCGAGGCGGCTTCAGCTTGCGGGCGCCAGATCCGCGACGGCCAGGCCGCTGGTCCAGGCCAGCAATTCGGCATAGGTGAGCGGGAAAACCGCGTGCGGATGCCCGGCAGCGGCATGCAGCAGGGCGAATCGCTGCAGCGAGGCATCGATTGCCATGGGCAGCCTGCCCGGATGGCCAAAGGGCGAAACGCCGCCGATGGCGAAGCCGGTGGCTTCCCGCACCAGGTCGGCGGATGCCCGCTTCGGCGGCTTCTCCAGCCCCAGCGCGCGACCGAGCGCCGCCGTGTCGCACATACGGTCGCCGGCCACCAGGGCCATGACCGCCCGCCCGTTCCCCGGGCCTCCGGAATCGAATACCAGCGACTTCACGATGGCGCCGACTTCGCAGCCCAATCCTGCCGCCGCCTCGGCCGCCGTCCGTGCGCTGTCGGACAGCGCGATGATGCGGCTGCCCGCGCCCGGCGCATGGGCCTCCAGCGCCAGCCGCACGCGCTGAACGGAAGCGTTGTCGTCTAAAGCCATGGCTTCTCTGCCCAGGTCAGCGCCTGTTCCAGGCGGTCATTGCCCCAGAAGACCTCGCCGCCAGTGCCTTCGGCGCTGGCACCGACCACGAAGCTCGGGGCGCCGAACAGGCCGCCATTGATCGCGGTCTCGACCTGCTGCGTCAGTTGGATCTTCACCCGCTCGCTCTGCGCCTTGCGCAACGCCGCCTCGCCATCGCGGCCCAGGCTGCTGGCGAGTTGGCGCAGCACTTCCGGATCGGCGATGTCGCGGTCCTCGGCGAAGGCGGCCGAGTAAGCGGCGCGGATCAGGTCCCGCCCCCAGCCCTCTTCCAGTGCCACCAGGGTCAGCCGGGCGGCATTCAGGCCCATCGGCGGATAGCGCGTCGGCAGGGTCCAGGGGATGTCATAGAGCGCGGCATGGCGGGCGACGTCGCGCCAGCGATAGCCGCGCTCGGACGGCGACACATCCTGGAACGGGCTGGGATTGGCCGAGCGGCGCTGGAAGATCGGCCCCAACAGGAAAGGCCGCCAGTCGATCTCGATGGCCTGGCCATTGGCCGCGCGCGTGGCCACCAGCCCCTCCACCCGCGACACCGCGAGATAGGAATAGGGACTGGCATAGTCGAACCAGACGCTGAGCCGCAACGGCGCTGTCATGCCCTGCCCGCCTTAGCCTTACGGCACGTCGTAGCCGCGCTGCACGGCAGGCCGGGCGGCGATGGCGTCGAACCAGCGCTTCACCGCCGGATAGTCAGCCAGGTTGATGCCATGCCATTCATGGCGCCCGGCCCAGGGATGGGTCGCCATGTCGGCAATCGAATACTCCTTGCCGGCGAGGAACTCGTTATTCGCCAGATGGCCGTTCAGCACGCCATAGAGCCGCTTGGTCTCGGTGCTGAAGCGGTCGATGGCATAGGGCACCTTCTCCTTGGCGAAGCGCACGAAATGGTGCGTCTGGCCCAGCATCGGGCCGAAGCCGCCCATCTGCCACATCAGCCATTGCAGCGCCTGGCCGCGCGCCCGGGCATCCTGGGGCAGGAAAAGGCCGCTCTTTTCCGCCAGGTAGATCAGGATGGCGCCGGACTCGAACACTGAATACGGCGCGCTGCCATAGGCTGCCGGCGGCGCATGATCGACAATCGCGGGGATCTTGTTGTTCGGATTGACGCTCAGGAAGTCCGGCGCGAATTGCTCGTCTTTAGTTATGTTTATGGGGAATACCTGATATTTGAGGCCAGCCTCCTCCAGCATGATGGAGACTTTGCGGCCATTGGGCGTGCCCCAGGTATAGAAGTCGATCACGGTCTGAATCCTATTTGAGATACTTCAGGAAGTGGAAGGCGGTAACGGCATAGCGCTGGCGGAAGTAGAAGCGGTGGGCGTCGGTGCGCTGGGTGCCGGAATCGAGATCCACCACCTTGCGGCCCTCAGTCCTCGCCAGCGCCTCGACCCAATCCAGCATCACCGCGCCATAGCCTTTGGAGCGCACGGCAGCCAGGGTGGCGAGGTCATCGACATAGATCAGCGGGCCATGCACCAGGCGTTCCTGGCGGCGGAAACCGATACAGGCGACCGGCTTGCCGGCTTCCTCGACATAGCCGAGCTGGAAGCCCTCGCGCTCCTGGCGGCGAACCCGTTCAATGAGTTCGGCGACATCCTTGAGATGCGGCCGCAGTTCCTGGATCACCGGAAAGCAGGCGGCGATCTGGGCGTCGGTCTCAGCAATCGTAACGGTCGGCATCAGTTCTTCATCCTAATTCTTCACCACGGCGGCGGTCTGGCCGAACAGCACCTTCTTGGCATCCTCGGTCATCGCCGGCACACCCTGGTTGATCGGCTTGCCCTTCTCATAGGCCAGCTTGGTGGTCGGCCGCGCCCAGATGCTGTCGAACCAGCGCTTCAGGTTGGGGAAGTCGGTCAGCGTCTGGCCCTGGCGCTCATGCGGCACGATCCAGGGATAGGAGGCCATGTCGGCAATCGTGTAGGCATCGCCGCAGATGAACGCCCGGCCCTCAAGCCGTTTGTTCAGAACACCGTACAAGCGATTGGTTTCATTCACATAGCGATTCATCGCATAGGGAATTTTCTCGGGCGCATACTGGTTGAAATGATGGTTCTGGCCACACATCGGGCCAAGCCCGCCCATCTGCCACATCAGCCATTCGGTGCAGGCCACCCGGCCGCGCAGGTCGGTAGGGATGAACTTGCCGTATTTGTCCGCCAGGTAGAGCAGGATGGCGCCGGACTCGAACACCGAAACCGGCGCGCCGCCATCGGCGGGCTGGTGATCGACAATGGCCGGCATGCGGTTGTTCGGCGCGATTTTCAAGAAGTCAGGCGCGAACTGCTCGCCCTTGCCGATATTGATCGGCTTGATCGTGTAGGGGATACCGGCTTCTTCCAGGAACAGGGTGATCTTGTGCCCATTCGGGGTCGGCCAGTAATACAGATCGATCATCGTTTGCTCCCCAACATTCAGCTCGGGCCGGAGTGTGGGCGAAGCCGCCCATGCTTGCAACCCGCGGCCACGCAGCCCACAGCCAAGTTAAGGCGCCAAGTGCTTGAAGCAACCGGGTTTCAGGCTGCCTTGGCGGGCGCCTGCAGCGGCAGGATGATGGTGAAGCGGCTGCCGCCATTGGGGCGGCTCTGCACGGTGATATGCCCGCCGAGTACCTGGGTCACCAGGTTATAGACGATATGCATGCCCAGCCCGGTGCCGCCGCTGCCACGCCGTGTGGTAAAGAACGGATCGAAGATGCGCGGCAGGATCGCCGGCGGGATGCCCTTGCCGTCGTCGCTGATCTCAATGGCGAGGCGGTCGGCACGCACCGGCGCCACCCGCACCCGGATCACGCCGGGCTGGTTGCGACCCTCGTATGCGTGTTGCAGGGCGTTCATCACCAGGTTGGTGACGATCTGGCTCAGCGCGCCGGGGCGGTGTTCCACCACCAGGCCTTCGGGGCAATCCAGCGCCACCCGGTGCGGCGTGCGGCGCAAAGCCGGCGCCAGGCTGAGCAGCACCTCCTGCAGATAGGCGCCAATATCGAAGGCGCGCTGGGTATCGTTGGTCTGGTCGGCGGAAACCTGCTTGAAGGCCTGCATCAGCCGTGCCGCGCGGCTCAGGTTGCCCTGCATGATGCGGGTGGCTTCCACGGCATTGTCGATGAAATCCTGCAGGGCGGCCGGGTTCATGCTGCCGGCCTTGGCCTGAGCAGCCAGCTTCTCCAGTTCGCCGGCCATATGCGAGGCAGCCGACACGCCGATGCCCAGCGGCGTCGAAATCTCATGGCTCATGCCGGCCACCATGGAGCCGAGCGAGGCCATCTTCTCGGCCAGGATCAGGCTGGCCTGGGCTTCCTTCAGTTCGGCCAGCGCGCGCTCGGCATCGTCCTTGGCGCGGCGCAGCTCGTCCTCCATGCGCCGGCGCGCGGTGATGTTCGAGCGTACCACCACAAGATCGCCGGATGGCGTGACGCGTTCCTGCACCAGATACCATTCGCCGTTGCGGGTGCGGATATCGGCGGTGCGCTCGGCCTGGACATTGCGGTCCAGCCGTTCATTGCTCACCGCCCCCTCTTCCGCCCGGCTTTCCGCCGGATCGAACACGCCGCGCTCGTAACCGATGGCGATCAGTTCGTCGAAGCCCTTGCCGAGAGTCTCCTCCACCGTCAGGCCATAGAGCGCGGCGAAGCGGCTGGAACAGATCGACACCTTGTCCTCGGCATCAAAGATGGCGAAGCCGTCGCCGGCCACTTCCACGGCATGACGCAGGCGGCGGTCGGTGGCATCGCGCTCGGTGGCATCGGTGATGGCGAAGGCAACGCTGCCGTCCGGCAGATTGCCAGCAGTGAAATCCAGTACCTTGCCGCTGCGGCGATGGCGCGCGGTCTGGTTGCCAATTTCGCCGCTGACCAGGCGGTTGAGATGGAAGCGGAAATCCTCCGGCCCGAGATCGCCGAAATCGCGCCGCCGTGCCAGCAGGCGGATCATGTCCTCCAGCGTGGTGCCGGGCTGCACCGCCTCGGACGGCAATTGCAGCAATTCCAGCGCCCGCTGGTTCACCGTATGCAGCCGCTGCGCGGCATCGAACAGGGCGACGCCGATCGGCAGCGCATCCAGCGCCCAGGCCTGATAGGCCTCGCGCTGGCGTGATTCCGCCAGCGCCGCGTCGCGCTCGGCGAAACTGCGCTCGGCGGCCTTGGCGGTGAGATAAGCCCGGCGCCGCGCCAGCTTGATCTTGCGCATGCCGACAAAGCCAGTGACGTTGACGCCGAGCAGCAGCAGCGCCATCAGCCACACTTCGCCCAGCGCATGACCGAACAAGGTGGCGGAAAGGCCGAGGAAACCGAGCGACAACAGAGCCGCGTTCAGCATCGCCACGATCAGGCCGTTCGGCATCACCAGGTAATAGCCGAACACCGCCGCCATGGTGATGGCAGGCGGCGTGATCACCGGCATCTCGGCGCCATTGCCGCGCGTCAGATACCAGGAAGCCAGGATATGCAGGTTAAGCAGCAATTCGCCGAGGCCAATCCAAACGAACAGCGCATCGGTGCTGGCCGCCTGCCGGATCGCCAGCAGCACCATGGTGCCCACGGCCAGGCCGAGCAGGCGCAATGCTGCCAGATCGTAGAACGGTTCCGTGAGGCCGAAGAACCAATAGTCGCGCAGGCCCGCCAGCACGAACACGCCGGTGGCGATGATCGCCACCAGACGGCCCAGGTCGCGCGCCTCTTCCAGGATCGAGGCGCGGAAAGCCTGCTCCTCGCGCGCGTCGCGGAATTCACCGGTGAAGGTGAAGCGGCTTTCGGGCAATGGTGGCAGGCGGCTGTCGGCCATGGTGGCCGCATTATCACCAGCCGCCCGGCCCAAGCCAAGGAACCCCAGCAACAATTGCCGCGGCCTCTGCCCCTACCCGGCAAATTTTGCCGGGCCGGGCTGCCTTGGCCGCGGCCATGTTAACGAATTCCGCCACTTAACCGCTGGCACGCGGCTTGCTCCATCTCAGGCCAACAGGACTCATCTTGCCCGTTCGGAGGCGATCACCATGACCTTTTTCGGCGCGCTCGGTACTGCGGTTTCCGGCGTTAATGCTGCGGCCACTTGGGTCGGCAGCATCTCGGACAACATCGCCAACAGCACCACCAACGGCTACAAGGTGGTGAACACAGCCTTTTCCGACCTGGTGCATAACAAGGTGCTGGGCGAAAGCCCGGTGATCGACAGCACCAAGCAGGGCGGCGTGCTGGCCTCGGCAAAATTCGAGAACCGTGCCCAGGGCGGCTTCCTGCAAACCTTCCAGACCACCAATATCGCGGTTTCCGGCCAGGGCTTCATCCCGGTCGGACGCCCCACCAACATCGTCGACACGACAGTCAACGGCGAAAGCGACCGCACAGTGACGGTGGACAGCACCACCTATTTCACCCGGCTCGGCGACTTCCACATGGATGCCGGCAATTACCTGGTCAATTCCAACGGCTATTACCTGCTGGCCAGCCCGCTCGGCACCACGCGCACGCAATTGCTGAAGGTGGATGACTCGCCGATCGAGGCCATTCCCACCAGCAATATCTCCTTCACCGCCAACCTGCCGGCCAATGCCACCAATGGCGCGCAATCGCGCTATTCCATCCCTGTCTATGACGCCAATGCCACCGCCACCACCGGACAGCATGATCTCCAGGTGACCTGGACCAAGACGGCGACAGCCAACGAATGGCAGTTGCAGATTGATGCCGGCGAAACCGGCCAGACCAGTTTCGGCCCGGTCACCGTCACCTTTGCCGATGGTTCCACCCCGCCCTTTGCTGCTGGCCGGCTGCAGAGCATGACCACCGCCGATGCCGGCCTGACGTTGACGCCCTCCACCGATGGCGGCCCGGCCACCATTTCACTCAGCCCGGAATTCGGTGGCGCCGCTCAGGATTTGACGCTCGATCTCGGCTTCTTCAATGCCAGCTTCGATGCTAGCGCCACCGCCGGCCTGACCCAGTACACCACGCCCACCGGGCAGCCGAGCAATGTCGATTTCAACCAGGATGGCCTGCCCGGTGCCGAATTCAAGAACGTATCGTTCAACGATCTCGGCCATATCATCTACAATTACGGCAATGGCCGCAGCCAGACGCTGTTTCAGGTGACGCTGGCCAATTTCCGCGAACCTGATCGCCTCGACCGCCTGGACGACACCACCTTCCTGCCGACCTCGTCATCCGGGACCGCCGTTTTCGGCAATTCCGATGACCCGGATAATCCGGCCGCTGTCGGCCGCTTCGTGCCGGCCACCGTGGAGCAATCCACCGTGGACATCGCCGAGCAGATGACCTTTCTGGTGCAGGCACAGCAGGCCTATGGCATGAACAGCCAGGTGATCACCGCCGCCGACCAGATGCTGTCGCGGCTGATCGATCTCAAGCGGTAAGCCATACTCAGGCTGGCGTACACCTAACGATGAATTTCGGCTGCGTGTAGCGGCAGAGCATGTCATTCGCCTTGTTTGGCGGCGCGACGCGGAACACCTCGCCTTCCATGCGGCGCAAGGCATAGCCATTGGAAAAACGCAGCCAGCCGAAGCTGTCGAAATAGCTGGTCAGGCCATTGGAAAAGACCAGCTCGCGCTTGCGGTTCTTCTCCACCGTCACGTTGTTGGAATAGGTCAGCTTGCCGTTCTCGCCCTCGGCAATGGTGAGGTCGGTGCTGCAAATGGCGCTCTTCTCATCGGGCGTCATGCGGCACTGAAACGGCGGCTGCGGGCTGCTCAGCAGGATGGCAAAGACGGTGGCTTCCATCAGATTCATGGCAGGGCCCCCTCAAGCGATTTCCGGGTGTCGATTCCCAGGGTGCGATTCCTGGCTGCCATCCTAGCAGAGCCAGGCACCGGGGCTAAGCTGCGATCTCGAAGCCGGCCTGCTCGATGGCGCTGCGCACAGCCGTTTCCGGGGCCGTGCCGGGTTCCACCCGCACGATCTTGGCCGGCAGGTCGATCTCCACTTTGCCGATGCCGGGCAGGTCGCCAAGTGCCTGGCGCACGGCGCCGGCACAGCCGCCACAGGTCATATTCGGAACGGTATAGGTAAGCATGGTCTTTCTCCTTGCCTCCAAGGTGGGGCTTGCCACGGGGCAAGGTCAAGGCCGGGCAAGCGTTATTTGCCGACCCAAACATTGTCCTGGTCCGGCATCAGGTCGTTCCGGGTCCAGGAGAAGAAAAACAGCAGGCCCCAGTCGGTCTTCTGGGCAAAGCCGTAAACCGGGTCGCCAGCCTGCACCAGTTCGCCGGTCTTGGCATCCATCGTGGTGGCGGCCAGCTTGATCACGCCCTGGCGCCGGCGCTTCTTGAACAGCGCGATCTCCGGCACGTTGACATTGCCGGCGAGCGGAATCGGCACACCGAAATCGGGGATGCCGACCAGCGTGTTCTTGTCGTCGATCGACAGCGCGCCGATGCGCAGTTCCACCGCCATGGCGGCATCCTTGCGCTCGGCCACCAGACTGGCACCACGGCGCAGCACATGATCGCGGATCGCCGCGATGGCGTATTTGGCATCCGCGCCTTCGACAAAGCGTTCGTCGATGAACACCGTGGTACCAGTGGGAATCTTCGTTGCCACCTGCTCGGCAGCACGGTCGGCGGCGGTGGACAGCAGCATCTGTTCGGTGGCGGTGCGGCCGGTATCGGTTTCCTTCAGCGAGGAACAGCCGGCCAGCACCACCAGCAGGGCCAAAACGGCCAAAGCACGGTAGGACATGAAAAAACCTCGGAACTGTATGTTTCAGTTCCGAGGTCTATTGCCGAAAAAGGGCAAGAACGTGGCCCTTTTGCGCCGATAATTAGCTCACATACTTAATCGTGCAGCCATAGGCGCGCGTCACCGGCGGATCCATGGTCTTGCCCGCCTTCGCCGCCGCCACTGCCTCGCGCACATAGTTGCGCGCGCCGTCCACATCGGCGAGCCGGGTGGATGGCTTGTCGTCGATGGCGCCGGCATAGGCCAGCACGCCCTTGGCGTCGATCACATACATATGCGGCGTCACCTGGGCGCCATACAGTTTGCCGATACGGCCATCGGTATCGAACAGCACATTGCCCGGCGCCGCATTGCGCTCGGCCGTGAGCTGCTTGGCCTGTTCCACCGACACATGGCCCTGCTCGCCCGGTGCCGAGGAAAGCAGCGTCAGCCACACGACGCCCTCGGCGGCGGCGGCCTTCTGCAGGTTCTGCATGTTGCCCGACTTGTAGTGCTTCTGCACGAACGGGCATTCATGGTTGGTCCATTCCAGCACCACGGTCTTGCCACGGAAATCCGCCAGGCTGACCGGCTTGCCGTTCACATCCACCGCCTTGAAGGCCGGCGCCGGCTTGCCCGGCGTTGCCGTGGTGGTATCCGCCAGGGCCGGGCCTTGAGCCTGGGTGATGACGATGCCGCCGGCCAGCAGGGCCGCACCGGCAAGCAGAAGATGACGACGAAACATGATGTCCTCCTTTTCTGGTTCAATCCGTCTGGTTCAAAGCCTGTTCAACGCGTCCAACACAATCCCTTCGGTAAGCAACTGCGGCAGCACTTCCGGCGCAGCCGCCGGGTCCGCCGGGTAAAGCACGTAAAGCGGCACGCCGGAGCGGCCATACTGCCCGAGATACCGGGTGATGGCGGGATCGCGCCGTGTCCAGTCGCCTTTCAGCGCCAGCACGCGGCGCTCCGAGAGCTTGGCGGCGATGGTGGATGACGACAAAGCCGCGCCCTCGTTGACGATGCAGGTGACGCACCAGGCCGCCGTCAGGTTCACCAGCACCGGCCGGCCCTCGCGCCGCGCGCTCTCGATTGTCGCCGTGTCGAAACGGCTCCAGGCGATGGCCGAGCCCGGTACCGAAACTTTCGCCTCGGCTGTCATCGTGGCTGGTTGTTCCTGCGGCAGGATCAGCAATGCCAGCGCAGCGGCAACAGCCGCCGCCGCCGGCAGCCGGGCCAGGGCGGGCCGCTTCGCCCCCTCGCCCTTGCCCCAGGCCCAGGCGGCGAAGCCAAGCAGCAGCATGCCGAGCAGACCGGCCAGCATGGCATCGGCACCGGCCTGCTGCGTCAGCACCCAGAGCAGCCAGGCGGCAGTGGCGAACATCGGGAAAGCCAGCGCCTGGCGGAACACCGTCATCCAGGTGCCGGGACGCGGCAGCAGACGCGCAAGGCCCGGCGCCAGGCTGAACAGCAGGAAGGGCAAAGCCATGCCGAGGCCAAGCCCGAGAAATACCAGCATCGCCTGGACCGGCGGCGCCGCCACGGCATAGCCGAGCGCCGCGCCCATGAACGGCGCCGTGCAGGGCGTCGCCACCACTACCGCCAGCGCGCCGGTGAAAAAGGCGCCCATGCTGCCGCCACGTTCGGCGAGGCCGCCGCCCAGATTACTGGCGAAGCGGATCTCGAACAGACCGGCAAGATTGAAGCCGATCAGCGCCATCAGGTAAGCCAGCCCCAGCACCACCAGCGGGCTCTGCAACTGGAAGCCCCAGCCGATGGCGGCGCCGCCGGCGCGCAAGGCCAGCAGGCTGCCGGCCAACAGCGCGAAAGTGGCGAGCACGCCCGCGGTATAGGCCAGGCCCTCGCGCCGCACCGCGCCGCGCTCGGCCTGCCCCAGTCGTGCAAAAGCCAGCGCCTTCATGAACAGGATCGGGAACACGCAAGGCATGATGTTGAGCAGCAGGCCGCCCAGCATCGCCATCAGCAACGCCTCGATCGCCGTGACGCCAGGCGCCTGCGCTGCCTGCAATGGCGCAGCAGCCGCAGGCTTCGCCGATATCGTGAATGCCTGGCGTGCCGCGATGCCATCGAGCTTCTCGGTCAGCACCAGCACGCCATCCAGCGGCGCCAGCGGCTTGCCCTTGTCGATGCCGCGCTCGATCTCCAGCGTCAGCCCCCTGGCATCAACGCGCAACGTCTGGGTCGCTGCATGCTGCACGGCATTGCCGTCCGAGGCGAAGAAATGCACCGCCTGCAGCCGTTCGGCATCGAGGCCCGGCGCCTCGATGCGCAGGCTCAGCCGCTCACCGCTGCCGGAAACACTGGCGCTCCATGGACTGATGCTGGGCTGCGCCTGGCGTGCCGCCGTGAACAGCCCGGCCCAGCGCATATCCGGCACGGCAGGCCCGGCGCTGACAGGCAGCGCCAAGCTCAGCTCCGCTTCCTCCGGCACGCAGATTTTCTCGCAGGTCAGCCAGGTGGCATTGGCCTTCAATGCCACCGTCTCGCCGGGCCGGGCATCCTTCGGCGCCGTCACCGCCACGGGCAGCAGTAACTCGCCCTCATAGCCGTAATTCACCAAAGGCGGGATCGGGATGCGCTGCGGCGCCGGCCACAGGATCTCGCCAGCCTGCCAGCCGGCGGGAAGTTCCCAGGCGATCTCGGTGGCGAGCCCGGAATCGCCGGGATTACGCCAATAAGAATGCCAGTGTTCGCGATGCTTGAGCCGCAACGCCAGCCACAACGTCTCGCCGGGCGCAATGCCTGTGCGCTCGGCCACGAGTTCCGCTTCGGAATACTCGGTCTTCACCGCCTGCGCCGTGGCAAGCGACGGCACGAACAGCAGCAAGAGCAGCAGCGGCAGGAGGCGTAATTTCTGCATTAACGCCAGCCTACCGGAAGCCATGCCGGGGTCAATCCACCTCACGCCAGAGTGATGTGAGGATTGTGCCCCCCCGGAACCTGCTGTCAGCCCGCCAGCTTCTTCTTCAGCAGTTCATTCACGGCGGCCGGGTTGGCCTTGCCGCCCGATGCCTTCATGGTCTGGCCGACGAAGAAGCCGAACAGCTTGTCTTTGCCTGAGCGATACTCGGCCACCTTGTCGGCATTGGCCGCCATCACCTCGTCGATCACCTTTTCGATGGCGCCGGTATCCGTGACCTGGCGCATGCCCTTCTCATCGACGATGGTAAGCGCATCCTTGCCGGTCTCCACCATCAGCGCGAACACATCCTTGGCCAGACGGCCGGAGATGGTGTTGTCGGCGATCAGGTCGATCAGGCCGCCGAGCTTCGCGGCGGTGATGGTGAAGTCGGCCATGCTCTGGCCGGACTTGTTCAGCACGCCGAAATACTCGGTGATCACCCAGTTGGCGCAGAGCTTCGGGTCGCGGCCCTTGGCGACGGCTTCGTAGAAGTCAGCCGCCTCCTTCTCCGCCACCAGTACGCTGGCATCATAGGGGCTCAAGCCCAGCTTCTCGATGAAGCGCGCCTTCTTCTCGTCGGGCAGTTCCGGCAAAGTCGCCTTGATGCCATCGACCCAGGCCTGCTCGAATTCCAGCGGCAGCAGGTCGGGATCGGGGAAGTAGCGGTAGTCATGCGCTTCTTCCTTCGAGCGCATGCTGCGCGTGACACCCTTGGCGGTATCGAACAGGCGGGTTTCCTGGTCGATCTTGCCGCCATCCTCAAGAATCTCGATCTGGCGGCGGGCTTCATACTCGATGGCCTGCTGCACGAAGCGCACGGAATTGACGTTCTTGATCTCGCAGCGGGTGCCCAGCGGGCCGCCCGGCTTGCGCACGGAGACGTTGACGTCGGCGCGCATTGAACCTTCGTCCATGTTACCGTCGCAGGTGCCGAGATAGCGCAGGATGGTACGCAGCTTCTTGAGATAGAGGCCGGCTTCTTCCGAATTGCGCATGTCCGGCTCGGAGACGATCTCCATCAGCGCCACGCCAGAGCGGTTGAGGTCGATGAAGCTCTCGCGCGGGCTCTGGTCATGCAGGCTCTTGCCAGCATCCTGTTCCAGATGCAGCCGCGTGATGCCGATGGTGCGGGTGCTGCCATCGGGCATGTCGAGCAGCAATTCGCCCTTGCCCACCACCGGCTGCAGATACTGGCTGATCTGGTAGCCCTGCGGCAGATCGGCGTAGAAGTAGTTCTTGCGGTCGAACACCGAATGCAGGTTGATCTGCGCCTTGAGGCCGAGGCCGGTGCGCACCGCCTGCTCGACGCAGAAGCCATTGATCACCGGCAGCATGCCCGGCATGGCGGCATCGACAAGGCTGACCTGATGGTTCGGCGCCGCGCCGAATTCGGTGGCGGCACCGGAGAACAGCTTGGCCTTGGAAGCGACCTGGGCATGCACTTCCATGCCGATGACGATTTCCCACGGACCAGTAGCGCCCTGGATATAGTTCTTTTCCGGATTCTCGCTCATGTCACTTGCTCCACCAGGCTTCCGGCATCGCCTTGTAATCCGCCGCCTGCTCGATGCTGCGCGCCACGCGTAGCAGGGTCGCTTCATCGAACGGCTTGCCGATGAGCTGCAGGCCGAGCGGCAGGCCATCGCTGTTCAGATTGGTCGGCACCGAAATCGCCGGCACGCCGGCCAGGTTGATCGGCACGGTGAACACGTCGTTGAGATACATCGCCACCGGATCGTCGCTGTTGGCGCCAATCGGGAAAGCGGCATTCGGCGAGGTCGGCGTCAGGATTGCATCGACGCGCTGGAAGGCGGTGTCGAAATCCTTCTTGATCAGCGTCCGCACCTTCTGCGCCTTGGTGTAATAGGCATCGTAATAGCCCGCCGAGAGCACATAGGTGCCGATCATGATGCGGCGCTGCACCTCGCGGCCGAAACCGGCGCCGCGGGTATTCTCATACATCTCGGTGAGGTCCTTGCCCGGCACGCGCAGGCCGTAGCGCACACCATCGTAGCGCGCGAGATTCGACGAGGCTTCGGCCGGTGCGACGATGTAGTATGCGGCAAGTGCGTGGTATGTGTGCGGTAGGCTGATATCCACCACTTCGGCCCCGGCGGCACGCAGCCATTCCTTGCCGCGCTCCCAGAGCGCGGCGATTTCCGGGTTCATGCCGTCCATGCGGTATTCGCGCGGAATACCGATGCGCAGCCCCTTCACGCCGGCGTCCAGATTGGCGGTGTAATCCGCCACCGGCAGATCCACCGAGGTGCTGTCCTTGGCATCGAAGCCGGCCATGCCCTGCAGCAGCAGCGCGCAATCGCGCACGGTCTTGCCCATCGGGCCGGCCTGATCCAGCGACGAGGCATAGGCGATGATGCCCCAGCGCGAAACACGGCCATAGGTCGGCTTGATGCCGGTGACGCCGCACAAGGCCGCCGGCTGGCGGATCGAACCGCCGGTATCCGTGGCGGTGGCGCCGAGCGCGAAGCCGGCGGCGACGGCGGCGGCGGAACCGCCTGACGAGCCGCCCGGCACCAGCTTCTCGCCATTCTTGCCGCGCCAGGGATTCACCGTCGGGCCGTAATAGCTGCTCTCGGTGGAGGAGCCCATAGCGAACTCATCCAGGTTCACCTTGCCCAGCATCACCGCGCCCTCGGCCCACAGCTTGGCGGTGGCGGTGGATTCATAGGCCGGCTTGAAACCATCCAGGATGTGGCTGGCCGCCGTGGTCAGCACGCCCTCGGTGCAGAACAGGTCCTTCACCGCGATGGGGATGCCGTCCAGCAGACCAGCCGAACCGGCGGCGCGGCGCGCATCGGAGGCGCGCGCCATGGCAATCGCCTGCTCCGGCGTTTCGGTGAACCAGCACGGGCGCGCGCACGCGGGAGGACATCTTCACCGCGCCGAGCCTGTGGACCCCGCAGCGCCGCGTCTTCGGCGGGCAGGTCGCCGCCCAGTCGGTGCTCGCGGCGATGCAGACGGTCGAGAGCGACCGCTTCATCCACTCGATGCACGGCTACTTCCTGCGGCCGGGCGACGACGAGCAGCCGATCACCTTCTCGGTCGACCGCATCCACGACGGTCGATCGTTCTCGACGCGCCGCACGCAGGCGTACCAGAACGGCCAGCCAATCCTGTCGATGATCGCGAGCTTTCAGGACGTCGACCCGGGCCTCGAGCACCGCGCCGAGAGCCCTGCGGGCGTGCCCGACCCCGAGTCGCTGCCGAGCGCCGCCGAGATTCTCGGCAGCCTCGACCACCCGGTGGCGCAGTACTGGGCGAACAATCGCCCGTTCGACCTGCGGCACGTGGATGCTCCCGTCTACTTCCGGCAGGGCCCCGAGGCCGTCGCCCACCAGGCCGTGTGGTTGCGCACCACGCGCCCGCTGCCCGACGACGAGAACCTGCACCGGGCCGCGCTCGCCTACGCGAGCGACTACACGATCCTCGAGCCGATCATGCGGCGGCACGGCATCACCTGGGCGACCCCCGGGCTGAAGATGGCGAGCCTCGACCACGCCATGTGGTGGCACCGCTTCGCGCGCGTCGACGACTGGCTGCTCTACGTGCAGGAGTCGCCGAGCGCCCAGGGCGGACGCGGGCTGTCGATGGGCCGCATCTTCACCCGCGACGGGCTGCTCGTGGCCAGCGTCGCCCAGGAGGGCATGGTGCGCGTCCCGTCCCCCGACGCCCGCTGACGCCCGCACCCGTGCGCATCGTCCCCGACGTCCCCGCCGAGCGGCTCGACCGGTCACGGTACGAGCTCGTCGTCGACGAGCGCTTCGACGGGCGCGCGCTCGACCCCGCGCGCTGGCTGGCGCACTACCTGCCGCAGTGGAGCACCCCCGACCGCTCGGCGGCGCGCTACTCGCTCGGCGGCTCCGGCAGCGGCGCGAGCACACCCGGCCTCACCCTGCGCATCGACCACGACCAGCCGGCGTGGAGCCCCGAGTTCGACGGCGAGCTGCGGGTGTCGAACCTGCAGACGGGCGTGCGCTCGGGCCCGGTGGGGTCGGGCTCGGGCCAGCATCCGTTTCGCGAGGGGCTCGCCGTGCGCACCTCGCAGGAGGAGCGCGCGCTGTGGCTGCCGCACTACGGGCTCATCGAGGTCAGCCTCGTGCCGTGCCGGCACCCGCGTGCGCTGACCGCGCTGTGGCTGATCGGCTTCGAGAGCACGCCCGAGCAGTCGGGCGAGCTCTGCGTGGTCGAGCTGTTCGGGCGCGACATCGGCCCCGACGGCTCGGGCCGGGTCGGCGTCGGTGTGCATCCCTTCGGCGACCCAGATCTTCGCGACGACTTCGCCCAGGTCGCGACCGCGATCGACCTCCGCGACGAGCACCGCTACACCGTCGAATGGATGCCCGGGGCCGCCCGCTTCTACCTCGACGACGCCCTCATCGCCGAGGTCGACCAGTCGCCCGCCTACCCGCTGCAGCTCATGCTCAACCTCTACGAGCTGCCCGACGGGAGCCCGCGGGACCCCGCCGACTACCCGCTCGAGGCCCTCGTCACGAGCGTGCGGCACTGGCGGCCGCGCGGCTGAGCTGCCCTGCTGCGCCGCCGCGGCGCTGCCTCAGCCAGCGGGCGAGAGGTGCTCGTGCACCGCGAGCCAGCGCCCGTCGCGGTGCTGGAACACGATCGTCTCGCGCTCGTCGACTTCCGAGACCTCGCCGCCCAGCTCGATCGTGGAATGCACCGAGTGGGTGAAGATCGCGACGTCGCCGAGCACCTGCACCCGTCGATCGCTCGAGGTGCAGCCGTGCACGCGGAAGCCGTCCTCGCGCTCCCACCGCGCCCACATCGCTTGGTAGTCGGCGCGGCTCTCGAGCCGACGGTCGTGGGTGTGGAAGACGAAGGTCGCATCGTCGGCGAAGCCGCCGAAATAGGCCTCGGTGCGGTGGTGGCCGAAGTCGTCGACGATGGCATCGGCGGCGGCCAGCACGGCCGCCTCCGTCTGCGGGTCGGTGCCCGGCGCAGAGCTGTCGCTCATCGTGCGCTCCTCGCTCGGGCCAGCACCGATAGCAGCTCGTAGGCGGCGTGCGCCGCCGCGATGCCGGTGATCTGAGCATGGTCGTACGCGGGAGCGACCTCGACGATGTCCGCGCCGATGAGGTTCACCCCCGCGAACCCGCGCAGCACGGCCAGCAGTTCGCGGCTCGTGAAGCCGCCGGCCTCCGGCGTTCCCGTGCCCGGCGCGAAGGCCGGGTCGAGCACATCGATGTCGATCGACACGTAGACGGGCCGGTCGCCGACTCGCGCGCGCATGCGCTCGATGACGCCGGGCGCGCCGAGAGCATCCATCTCGGTCGAGTGCACGATCTGGAAGCCCAGGTCGCCGTCCTGGGCGAGGTCGTCGGTCGTGTAGAGCGGCCCGCGGATGCCGATGTGCAGGCACGAGTCCTTCGCGAGCAGCCCCTCCTCCGACGCGCGCCGAAACGGCGTGCCGTGCGTGTAGTCGGCCCCGAAGTAGGTGTCCCAGGTGTCGAGGTGCGCGTCGAAGTGCACGACGGCGATCGGGCCGTGCTTCGCGTGCATCGCGCGCAGCAGGGGAAGGGCGATCGTGTGGTCGCCACCGAGGGTCAGCAGCGAGGCCCCGGTCTCGAGCACGCGCGCCGCGCTGGCCTGGATGCTCACCAGGGCCTCCTCGATCGAGAACGGGTTCGCCGCGACGTCGCCGCCGTCGACGACCTGCTGCACCGCGAACGGCGAGACATCCTGCGCGGGGTTGTAGGGCCGCAGCAGGCGCGACGACTCACGGATGTGCGACGGCCCGAACCGGGCACCGGGACGGTAGCTCACCCCGGTGTCGAACGGCACGCCCAGCACGACGACGTCGGCACGGTCGACCTCGTCCCACCGCGGCAGTCGGGCGAACGTGGGCGCGCCGCCGTAGCGGGGCACCACCGTCGCGTCGACCTGCCCGAGGGTGCCGTTCACCTCAAGGCGCGGGGTCTGCTCGTCCATGTGCTCAGTCTCTCCGATCGGGAATCGAGAAGGGGTTCGGCCGGCACCGCGCCGCAGGGGCTCGCGATGCCGGCCGAGTCGGGAGGGCCGACCCGGGGCGCCCGGGCCGGCCGGCAGCTCAGCCCGCGCGGCGCGCCGCGGCCTTCGCGGCCGCGGAGCTGTGGTCGGCGACGATCGGCTGCATCGCGGCGTCGCGCTCGCGCACGAGACGCGGGCCCTCCGCCGGGAACACGTACCGCGGCTCCGGGAAGATCAGCAGCGCACCGAGGTACAGCACCGCCGCCGAGCCGATCGCGACGATGAGGCTCAGGTCGACACCGCCGGCGACGGCGTTGAAGGGCCCCTCGATGACGGGCGGGTAGTAGGCGAACATGAGGCCGAGCACCGCCGAGGCGATCCAGGCCACCATGCCGCGCCAGTTCACGCCCGCCGTGAACCAGTAGCGGCCGCCGGTCTCGCCGCGGTTGAAGACCTGGAGGTCGTCGCGCGAGAACGAGCCGCGGCGCACGAAGTAGCCGATGGCCATGATGATCATCCACGGGGTCGTGGTCACGATGATCGCGCCGACGAAGGCGTTCACCGCTCCGAGCAGGTCGAAGAAGATGCGACCGAGCAGGATGAACAGGAACGCGATGACGCCGATGAAGATCGTCGCGCGCACGCGGCTGAAGCTCGGGAAGACCGACGAGAAGTCGAGGCCGGTGCCGTACAGCGAGGTCGAGCCCGTCGAGAGGCCGCCGATGAAGGCGACGATCATCAGCAGCACCGCGTACCAGAGCGGCGAGGTCTGGATGAGCGCGAACACGTAGTCGGCCTCCCCCGCCACGAGCGTCGCCGTGGCGACACCGAAGAGGAACGGGATGATCGTGAGGCCCTGGCCGAGCGCGGTCGCCGCGAAGAGCTTGCGCGCCGGGGTCTTCGCCGGGATGTACCGCGACCAGTCGCCGAGGAACGCGCCGAACGAGACCGGGTTCGACATGACGATGAGCGCCGAGAGCACGAACGTGGGCAGGAAGCCCCCGAGCAGGTACTCGCCCGTGCCGGCGTAGGAGGGGTCGAACGTGCCCGAGAACGCGACGATCGCCAGCAGGAAGAGCACCGAGTTGGCGATGACGGCGGTCTTGTTGATGAGCAGCATGAACTGGTAGCCGTACACGACCACCACGATCACGATGAGACCGATCAGGCCGTAGATGACGGTGCGCAGCCCGATCGAGTCGGGCACGCCGGCGAGACGGTTGAGGGCGCCGACGAGTGCGTCACCGCCGACCCACACCGAGATCGAGAAGAAGGCGACGGCGGTCAGCAGCGAGAGGAACGAGCCGACGACGCGTCCGCGCACGCCGAAGAACGCGCCGGAGGAGACCGCGTTGTTGGTGCCGGTCTTCGGGCCGAAGAGACCCATCGGCATGAGCACGAGGATGCCCGCCGCGAGGCCGAGCACGACCGCGCCGACGGCCTCCCAGAACGAGAGCCCGAAGAGGATCGGGAAGGTGCCGAGCAGAACGGTCGCGAAGGTGTTCGCGCCGCCGAACTGGATGCGCATGAGATCGACCCAGCTCGACGTGCGATCGGCGTCGGGAATGGTGTCGATGCCGCGCTGCTCGACCTCGGTGGCCTTGGGGCGCGGGTTCATGGTGATGTCGTCGTACGAGGGGACAACGACTCTGTTGTCAGTCATGAGGGTCCTCTACTGGGGATGGCAGGGGGTGGCCTGCGAGGGTGTGCAGTGTCGCTGACTATAGACGCATCTTTCCTGTCATGCAAAGCTTCTTGACCATGAAGATAGATCGGGTCGTCGACCTCTCCGTTCCCCTCACCGCCGAGACGCAGGTGTATCCCGGCGACCCGACGGTCTCGTTCGCGCCGCACAGCACGATCGCCGCCGACGGCTTCAACCTGCTCGGTGTGACCATGGGGTCGCAGAGCGGCACCCACGTCGACGCGCCCTACCACTTCGACGACGCAACCCTCCGCATCGATGAGCTGCCGCTCGAGCGCTTCATCGGGCCCGGCATCATCGTCGATGCTCGCGACGCGGGCGCGCGCGGCCGCATCACCCCCGCCCACCTCGCGCCCGTGCTGCCCCAGCTCGCACCCGGTGCGATCGTGCTGCTGCACACCGGGTGGAGCAGCCACTACGGCACGGCGCGCTACTTCGACCACCCCTACCTCGACCGCGAGGCCTGCGCGCTGCTGCTCGAGCACGGTGTGCGCACCATCGGCATCGACGCCATCAACCTCGACGAGACACCCGACGAGACGCACCCCGGCGAGGGCTTTCCGTGCCACCACCTCATCGCCGAGGTCGGCGGCGTCATCATCGAGAACCTCACCAACCTCGCAGGCATCCGCACGGCCGCGCCGCTCATCTCAGTGCTGCCCCTCGCCTTCGTGGGGGCCGACGGCGCACCGGTGCGAGCGGTCGCGCTCGAGACCGACGAGGCGGCGGATGCGGAGCTCGACCCGCGGTGAGCATCCCGTGACCCTGCCGTCGTGCGGAAGGATGGAACCATGACGAGCGACGTGAAGATCGGCGCCCGGCTGCGCGCCGCCCGGCTCGCCCGCGGCCTCACCCTGGAGGCCGTCGGCGCCGCGGCCGGCATCAGCCAGGGCTTCGTCAGCAAGCTCGAGCGCGACCAGGTCTCGCCGTCGGTCGCCTCGCTCGTCGCCATCTGCGAGGCGGTCGGCCTGAAGGTGGGCGAGCTGTTCGAGCCGCCGCCCTCGCAGATCGTGCGCGCCGGTCACGGCGCCCCCATCAATTTCGGCGGCGAAGGAGCGGAGGAGTTCCTCCTGACGCCGGGTACGCAGACCGACGTCGAGGTGATCCACTCGATCATCGAGCCCGGCGGCACCGCCGGCGACGACCTCTACAGCCTCGACTGCGACGTCGAGTTCGTCTACGTGCTGCGCGGCACGCTCACGGTCACGCTCGCAGACGACGACCACACGCTCGACGCGGGCGACTCGATGACCTTCCGCGGGCGCGACCCGCACACCTGGCGCAACCCCTCGGCCGAAACCGTCAGCGAAGTGCTCTGGGTGCTCGCCCCCGCGACCTGATCCGACGCCGCCGCCGCCCGACGGCGCTGCCGCCCGAGGGCGATCAGGCCCGGAACACCAGCGGCTCGTCGAGGTACGGCTGCCACGCCGCGCGGGCCTCATCGGGCAGCCGGCGCGGCGCCCCCGAGTCGCGATCGACGAGCACGATCGTGGTCGCGGCTCGCGTGTAGAGGGTGCGCGGCTCGTGGCCGACCGGGCTGAACACCTCGTAGCAGACCTGCAGGCTCGCGCCGCCGAGGCGGCCCATCCACAGCTCGACATCGAGCGGCTCGCGGTGGTACGGAATCGGCGCGCGGTACTCGATCTGCTGCGCCGCGATGAGCGTCAGCACCTCCGCGCCCGCACCGGTCTCGAGCACCGCCGTCGGCGGCGACGCGGGCCCGCCGCCCCAGAACGCGGCGATGCGGGCCTCCTCGAGCAGCGTGAACATGCGCGCGTTGTTGACGTGCCCGTGGGCATCCAGGTCGCTCCAGCGCACCGGAATGTGCACGTGCAGGCGCGTCACAGAAGCGTTCCCGCCATCGGCCGAGTCACGGATGCCCGGCCCTCCTCAGTCGCGCGTCAGCTTGCGGTAGGTCACGCGGTGGGGCCGCGCGGCCTCCGCCCCGAGACGCTCGATCTTGTTCGTCTCGTAGGCCTCGAAGTTGCCCTCGAACCAGTACCAGTTCGCCGGGTCCTCCTCGGTGCCCTCGTAGGCGAGGATGTGCGTCGCGATGCGGTCGAGGAACCACCGGTCGTGGGTGATGACCACCGCGCATCCCGGAAACTCCAGCAGCGCGTTCTCGAGCGACTGCAGCGTCTCGACGTCGAGGTCGTTCGTCGGCTCGTCGAGCAGCAGGAGGTTGCCGCCCTCCTTGAGCGTGAGCGCCAGGTTCAGTCGGTTGCGCTCACCACCCGAGAGCACCCCGGCCTTCTTCTGCTGGTCGGGGCCCTTGAAGCCGAACTTCGACACGTAGGCCCGCGACGGGATCTCGGTCTTGCCGACGGTGATGATATCGAGTCCGTCGCTCACGACCTCCCAGAGCGTCTTGTTCGGGTCGATGTTGGCCCGGCTCTGGTCGACGTAGCTGATCTTGACGGTCTCACCGATCTTCAGGTCGCCGCCATCGAGCGGCTCGAGACCCACGATGGTCTTGAACAGGGTGGTCTTGCCGACACCGTTGGGGCCGATCACGCCGACGATGCCGTTCGGCGGCAGGCTGAAGCTCAGGCCGTCGATGAGCACGCGGTCGCCGAAGCCCTTCTGCAGCTTCTTCGCCTCGATCACGACCGAGCCGAGGCGCGGGCCGGCGGGAATCTGGATCTCCTCGAAGTCGAGCTTGCGCGTCTTCTCGGCCTCCGCCGCCATCTCCTCGTAGCGCGCCAGTCGGGCCTTCGACTTCGCCTGGCGGCCCTTGGCGTTCGAGCGCACCCAGTCGAGCTCGTCGGCGAGGCGCTTGGCGAGCTTCGCGTCCTTCTTGCCCTGCACCTCGAGGCGCTCGGCCTTCTTCTCGAGGTAGGTCGAGTAGTTGCCCTCGTAGGGGTAGAGGCGGCCGCGGTCGACCTCGGCGATCCACTGGGCGACGTGGTCGAGGAAGTACCGGTCGTGGGTGATCGCGATCACGGCGCCGGGGTACTTCTGCAGGTGCTGCTCGAGCCAGAGCACGCTCTCGGCGTCGAGGTGGTTGGTCGGCTCGTCGAGCAGCAGCAGGTCGGGCTTCTCGAGCAGCAGCTTGCACAGCGCCACACGGCGCTTCTCGCCACCGCTGAGGTGGGTGATGCTGGCGTCTCCGGGCGGGCAGCGGAGGGCATCCATCGCCTGCTCCAGCTGGCTGTCGAGGTCCCACCCGTTCGCGGCGTCGATCTCCTCCTGCAGCGTGCCCATCTCGGCCAGCAGCGCGTCGAAGTCGGCGTCGGGGTCGGCCATCGCGAGCGAGATCTCGTTGAAGCGCGTGATCTTGTCGTGCAGCTCGCGCACACCGTCTTGCACGTTCTCGAGAACGGTCTTCGACTCGTCGAGCTCGGGCTCCTGCATGAGGATGCCGACGGTGTATCCGTCGCTCAGCCGCGCCTCACCGTTCGAGGGGGTGTCGAGGCCCGCCATGATCTTGAGGATCGTCGACTTGCCGGCGCCGTTCGGGCCGACCATGCCGATCTTCGCGCCCGGGAAGAACGACATCGTGACGTCATCGAGGATGAGCTTGTCGCCGACCGACTTGCGGGCGCGCACCATGGTGTAGATGAATTCGGCCATGCCTCTCAGTCTAGAGAGGCTGTGCGACCCACCAGGCACCGCCCGGTGCCCAGCACGTCGGCCAGGTCGGTCACCAGTTCGCCGCCGATCACCTGGCCCAGCAGGCACTGCCCATCGATCAGGATGCCGATCAGGATCGAGTCGGCCAGGTCACCGACACGGGTGGTGTCCTCCGTCACCTCGATCGACGCCAGCGCGAACCCGGCCTCGGCGAGCGAGTTGCGGATCGTCGCGCTGGTCGGGCGGGCCGACCGCTCGAGCAGGCCGTTCATGACGAACTCGAAGTAGGGCCGGTTCTGCCCGGCCGTGCCACCCTCGACGAACTCGGGATCGGGCTCGGGGGTCGGGGTCGCGCTCGGCGTCGAAGAGGTCGTGGGTGTGGGCGCCGGCATCGGCGACGACGCAACACAGCCGGCGAGCACGGCGACCAGCAGCATCGCAGCGGTCGCGATCGCGGTCGAGCGGGGCGCTCGCGCACGCTGAACGGATGCTCGGCCAGACCTCGGCACGCGTCACGCTCCTCTCGGCCTCGGGTGGAGGGCCGCCCCGATTCTAGGGCCGCGCGGGTGCGCAGGCCGCCCGCGGCGGCCTTCGTTCGTATAGCGAACACGGGCGGGAGGGCATCCATTGCACACGGCGGCGAGCGGGAGCAGTATGGGCGTCACGGAACATCAGCGGGTGGTGATCGGGGGATCACCGGGGGCTCGCGGGAATCCGGAGGATCGGAATCGTTCGGGTCGATTCCGAGATCCTCACGATTCGCGGTCGTTCCTGGTCTCTTCGGGTGGGACCAGGAACGACCGCCCTCGTTAAGCCACACTGTGGAAGACCCGAGCCGCACGATTCGCTCGGAGAAGGCGGAGGCGGGCCCACGATGACCGTTCGCGAAGCGCTGGGCGGCCCCTGGGCAGCGCACTGGCTCGTGGTCGTCGCCTTCCTGCCCCCGAGCACGCTGCTGGTGCTGCTGCGCGAGAGTGCGACCCCCTTCCCCGAATGGTGGTGGCCACTCGCCTCCGCCGGCGCGCAGCACCTCGTGACGGCCGCCGTCATCCTTCTCGGGGCCTCGATCGCCCGCGCCGCCCACGCGATCGTCCCCGTGCCGACCGTGCTCGCGATCTGGAGCCTCGGCGCCGCCCTGCGCGGCGTCGTCGCCGGAGTGCTCGCTGAGGAGGTGGCCGGGGTCGACGGTGAGATCCTCGCCCGCTCGGCCATCTGGGCGGTCGTGAGTCTCGTCTGGGTGCCGCCCGTCGTCTACGCCATCGCGCAGTTCGAACGGCGCCGGCTCATCCTCGGCGCCATCGACATCACCGAGTTCGAGCTCGCGCGCGAGCGGCCGCGCGCCGACGCCTCGAGCGCCGAGGTGCAGCGTCAGCTGCGCATCGCTATCGCCGAATCGCTGGCTCCCGCGCTCCACGACCTCCAGGAGAGCCTCGACGCCAGTCGAGCGAGCCTCGATCGCGCCGCGGTCGCCGAACTCAGTCTGCGCGTCTCGACCCTGCACGACGACGCCGCCGACCTGTTGGAGTCGGCGCGGGAGACCCCCGTGTCTCCCCCTCGTCCCGTCGCCTCCCTGCGCCGGGCCCTCGATGTGCCCCCGCGGCGGCCCTGGTTGACGGCCCTCCTGGTCGGCCTCGCGACGATCACCCTGGTGCTGTTCGACACCTGGATCATCTACGGCGACCTCGCCGCCCTCGAGGTGGCGGTCTCGACCTCGGCGGCCGCGCTCGTGATCGGCGCGGTGCCGGCGGCGGTCGCCCGCTTCCGGCCCGACGTTCTGCAGTCCACCGGCCAGCGGATGACCGGCATCGCGGCGCTGCTCGGCATCTTCGTGGCCACCTTCCTCATGCTCAACAGCGGCATCGACCCCATCACGTGGCACGGCCTCGTGATCGTTCCGCTGCTCGCCCTCGGGTTGACGATCGCCACGGCGACCGCGACCGCGGCCCTGCTGCTCGCCGATGCCAACCTCGACGCTGAGCGTCGGCTGGCCGGGCTGCAGACCGAGCTCGTCGCCCTGCACGACCGCAACGAGGCGCTCATGCGGCGAGAGCGCGAGCGGCTCGCCGAGCTCATGCACGGCCCGGTGCAGGGCCGCATCGCGGCGTGCATCATGGCGCTGAACTTCCACACCAGCGGTGGCGGCGGGCCGGAGACCGGGGGCGACCTGGTCAATGCGGTGCTCGATCACCTGCGATCGGTCTCGCGCGACCTCGCGAAGATCACGGGTCGGGCATCCATGACCGCCCCCTAATGGGGGTGGAGGTCGTGACCTCTGGCCCTGTCCCGGCCCGGATACGGCCCGTACACTGCCAGCATGACCGTACCCGAGGGGTCGATCGCCACCGTGCTCATTGCCGATGACGATGCCCTGGTGCGCGGGGTGCTGCGGATGGCACTCAGCCGGGCCGGCTACACGGTCATCGAGGCCGCCGACGCCGCTGCCGCCCTGGAGCGAGCCGAGCAGCACTCCCCCGCCCTGGTCGTGCTCGACATCAACATGCCGGGCGGAACCGTGCACGAGACGCTCGGCTCGCTGCGCGAGCGGCACCCCGAGATCGCCGTGCTCGTGCTGAGCGGCGAAGAGCAGGCACCGGCCGACCTCGACGGGCCGCGCAGTGACTTCGCCCGCAAGCCGATCGAGCTGGACGATCTTCTCGCGCGCATCCACGACCTGCTCGAGACGGGAACCGCAGAGGCATGAGCACGGGCACGACCGAACGCGAGCAGCAGCTCGCATCGGTCGTGCACGCCCTGCGCATCGCCCACGGCTCGAGCCCCGACTCGGTGTTCGTCCTCGACGCCGAGGGCCGCTTCCTCATGGTGAACACCACCCTGTGCGCCCTGCTCGGCATCGATGAGAGCGCGATGCTCGGTCAGCACTTCGAGCAGCCCGCGCGGTCGACCGATGGCGAGCACGTGCGCGATGCCGTCGCTGACACGCTCGGGGGTGCACCGCAGCGCTATCGCGCATCCTGGACCACCCCGGGCGGAGAGCTCATCGTGTCGGAGATCACCCTCCTGCCCATTCGCATCGACGACGCGGTGGTTGCCGTACTCGGCACCGGCCGCAACCTCACGAACGAGAGTCCTGACCTGGCCGATCGCCAGCGCAGCGAGGAACTCCTCCGCATTGCCGGTCGCGTCGCGCGGTTCGGCGGCTGGTCGCTCGACGCCCGGAACGGGCGCGTGGTGCTCTCGGAGGGCGCGCGCCGCATTCTCGAGCTGCCTGATGAGGCCGACGACCTCACCGAAGCGGCGTGGGCGCTTCACCCCGAGCAGAACGCCGCGACGATGCGCGCCCACCTCGAGGCCTGCCTGCGCGACGGTACACCGTTCGACCTCGAGTCGAGCATGACGACGGCAGCCGGTCGAACCATCTCCGTGCGAACGATCGGTCAGGCGGAACGTCGCGCCGACGGCGAGATCTCCGGCGCCTACGGCGCCATCTGGGACGTCACCGACTCGGCGGAGTCGCGTCGACGAGAACAGGCGCTCGAATCTCGGCTGACCGCGACCGTCAGCTCGATCTCCGACGGGTTCTTCTTCGTCGACCACGACGACCGCATGACCTACCTCAATCACGCCGCCGTGGAGATGGCGCGTCGACCGCTCGACGAGCTCATCGGAGCACAGCTGTGGTCTCTGTTTCCGGAAGCGGTGGAGGCAGGCTTCCGCTCCTCTTTCGATCGAGCCCGCACCACGGGCGAGAGGGTCGTCCATCGCGCCCTCTTCGCCCCCTATGGTCGGTGGTTCGAGACCACCGCGTACGGCACGACCGAGGGTCTCGCGGTCTACCTGCGTGACGTCACCGACGAGCAGGAGGCCCAGGAGGCGGCCCGTCGCGATCACGAACGTCTCGCCTATCAGGCCGCACTGCTCGACACGGCGCGCGATGCCATGCTCGTGCGCAAGCTCGACGGCACCATCCTCTACTGGAACAAGGCCGCCGCCGAACTCTACGGCTGCCCGGTCGACGAGGCGATCGGCGCGAACGTCTTCGACATCATCAGCACCGAGCCGACATCGCGAGATGCCGCGCTCGACGAGGTCATGCGCACCGGCTACTACGCGGGCGAGCTGCAGCAGACGGGTCTGCACGGTCGACCGCTGATCGTCGACTGCCGATGGCAGCTCCTCACCGACGACGACGGCGTGCCGACGGGTCTGTTCGCCGTGAACAGCGACATCACCGAGTTCCGCCGCGAGCAGGAGAGCCGGCAGCGCGCCCAGCGGCTCGAGAGCCTCGGAACACTTGCGGGCGGGATCGCCCACGACCTGAACAACGTTCTGACGCCGATCCTGATGTCGGTGCAGCTGCTGTCGCAGGATGAGGACGACGCAGAGCGCCGGGAGCTGCTGGGCACCATGGAGGCCGCCGTGAAGCGCGGTTCGGAGATGATCCGCCAGGTGCTGACCTTCGCGCGGGGTGTCGACGGGCGACGCGTCGCCGTCGACATCAGCACCCTGCTGGATGACCTCCAAGCCCTCACCCGCGACCTCGTGCCGCGCGGCATCACGGTGCGGGTCGAGCGACCGGACGTGCGGCATTCCACGGTGGGTGACCCGACCCAGCTGCTGCAAGTGCTCGTGAACCTCGTCACGAACGCGCGGGATGCGATCGGCGAGACAGGCACGATCTCGATCACAGCGAGCCCTCTCGAGATCGTCGACGAGTACACGTCGGTGAGTCACTCGGCCTCCCCCGGTCACTACGTGCAGATCGCCGTCGAGGACGACGGCCAAGGCATGCCAGCGCACGTCGCCGAGAAGATCTTCGAACCGTTCTTCACCACCAAGCCCCACGGCAAGGGCACCGGGCTCGGGCTGGCGACGTCGCTGTCGATCATCCGCAGCCACGGCGGCTTCATGCAGGTGTACAGCGAGGAGGGGCGCGGCACGCGGTTCATCGTCGGTCTTCCGATCATCTCGCTCGCCGACGAGGATCTCGGCGAGGCCTCCGATCTGCCGCGGGTGCTGCCGCGTGGTGATGGCGAGGTGATCCTCGTCGTCGACGACGAGGAGTCGATCCGCTCGGTGACGCGCCGCACGCTCGAGGCGTACGGCTACCGGGTGATCCTTGCCGCGGACGGTCGCGAGGCGATCGACATCGTCGAGAGCGGCGAGCACCCGGTCGCCCTCGTGCTGACCGACATGATGATGCCGGTGATGGATGGTGCCGCGACCTCGGCATACCTCGAGGAGCACCACCCCGACCTGCCGATCATCGCGGCGAGCGGCCTGAGCTCGGGAGGCGACTCGAGCGCGGTCGGGATGGGCATCGCGCGATTCCTCGCCAAGCCGTACACCACCCGTACCCTCGTGACGAGCGTGAGCGATACTCTTCGAGAGCACCGCTCCCGCCATGATCGCCCTGCGAGCGCCCCCACCGAGGAGGTCCGGTGACCGAGCCCGACGGTCGACAGCTGCGCGTCGTCATCGCCGACGACGACGCCTTCACCCTGTCGCTGGTCAGCAGCGGCCTGGAGAGCAGGGGCTTCGCCGTCACCTCGGCGACGTCGGTGGCGCAGGCGCTCGAGGCGGTGCGCGCTGTCGACCCGCACGCGATCGTGAGCGACCTCAATTTCGGCACGACCGAGACGGGTGCAGAACTGCTGCGGGCCGTGGCGGAGGAGTTCCCGTGGGTGGGGCTCGTCGTGCTCACCTCGCATCGCTCCCCCGAGCTCGCCGTCGCCAATCCCGAGAAGATCCCAGACGGTGCGGTGTACCTCGTGAAGGCGCAGCTCGGGCGCATCGACGACCTGGTCGACGCCGTGCATCGCGCGATCAGCGGACAGGAGCTCGACTCGCTCACCCTTCCCACCGACGACGATGTGCCCGTCGTGACCACGGCCCAGGCCGAGGTGTTGCGGATGCTCGCGGAAGGAGCGTCGACCCGTGCCCTGGCGGAAGCTCGCGGCACGACGGTGCGGGCGGTGGAGACGATGCTGCATCGACTGTTCCTCGCCCTCGGCCTCGACACCGGCGAGAACGCGAACCCCCGCGTCGCTGCCGTGACGCTGTGGCAGCGCGGGGGGATCCGCGTTCGCTGAGGCCCTCCGCAGCAGCGGGTGATCGAGACCGGACCGACCGCGTGCGGGTGGCGACGGAGGCGCTAAAACGGCGTGGTCGCCGCGCCGACCAGTGACGGAGCGTCGGACTCGGCGCTCGGCTCTGCCGGGCCCACAGCACGCGAGCCGTCCTCCCCGCCCTCGACCGCAGACCCACCGGCGCGCTCGTTGTCGGTCTTGGCCGCGACGACGGTGCGGGTGAAGGTCGCCCGACCCCACGTGAGGTCGTGCCCGATCGACTCGGCGTCGATCTCGATGGTGGTGCCCGACTTCTCGCCGCTCTCCCAGTCGCGGATGCGGACGCGGCCGAGAACGATGACCCGCTGGCCCTTCTCGATCGACGTGGCGACGTGCGTGCCGAGCTGGCGGAACGCCGTGACGGTGTACCAGTTGGTGTCGCCGTCGACCCACGCGTTCTGACCGCGGTCGAAGCGGCGCTGGTTGGAGGCGAGGCGGAACGAGGTGATCGTGAGGCCCTCGCTCGTGACGATGTGGCGCGGGCTCGTGGCGACGAGGCCCGTCAGCGCGATGGTGTCGGTCATGGTCTTCTCCTGATGCTCAAGCGACCCCGACGACCCCGTGCCGTCGGGTGGGCGCCGGCGGTTCGTGCCGGAGAACGCCGGCGCCCGCTCCCCAGGGTGGAGGTCGGGGCCGGCCGCGACGCCGACCACCGGCGATCGGAGGGCGAGCCGTCAGCTGTCGCCGACTGGGGAGGAGCGCTGCACCGGTCGCGACTGCCAGCCGCCCGCATGAAGTCGCTCGACCCCGTCGAGCAGCAGGTCGAGAGTGAAGGCGAACTCGTCGTCCTCCTCGCACGCGCCGCTGGGGTTGCGGGCCCCGGCATCGGCGGCGATCGCCACGACGTGCGGAAAGCGCTGCGCCATGGCCGCGAGCACCTCGGGGTCGGGCGGCGCCTCCGGGGGTGACGCTGGCCGCGCTCCGCTGAAGGCCTCCGGACTGAAGCCCCAGATGCGATGCCCGAGCGCGTGCATCGCGTAGTGCACGAGGTCGTACGAGAGCCCTCCGCGCGCGAGGTCTCCCGCCACGGCGTCCATGTAGCCGAGCACGGCCGGGGTACGGATCGTCGCGCGCTCGATGGCGCTGCGCAGCCAGGGATGCTCGAGCAGAGCATCCCGTGCCGCGAGAACCCGCGTGCGAACAGCGTCGCGCCACGCGAGCTCAGGCGCGGGAACACGGTACCCCGTCACGACGGCGTCGATCATGCCTGCGACGAGATCGTCCTTATCGGCGACGTGCTTGTAGAGGGCCATCGGGACGACGTCGAGCTCGGTCGCGAGCCGTCGCATGCTCACCGCGTCGATGCCGTCGCGGTCGGCCAGCGCGACGGCCGCGTCGAGCACGCGGGCACGGTTCAAGCGGGAACCCGACGCGGGCGACGACCGCGTCGAGGTCGTGCTCACGGCAGCCGCCTTGACATGGTGTACAGCGTACGCCTATCGTGTCGAGCGCGCCAGGTGTACGCCGTACACCGCTCGCCGCGCTCGTCGAACCCCGAAAGGAACCCATGTCCTCCGACCGTCGCCTCGCCCTCTGGGCGGGCATCTTCTACCTGATGACGTTCGTCACCTCCATTCCGGCGCTCGCCCTCAAGACGCCGCTCCTGACCGGGGAGCCGGAGACCTCCCTCGCCGCGTGGGGGCTCGTGCTCGAGATCACCCTGGCCTTCAGCTGCGTGGCCACCGCCGTCACCCTGCTGCCGATCGCGCGTCGCGTCAGCATGACGCTCGCGGTGGGCTTCGTCGCCTCCCGAACGGTCGAGGCGGGGATGATCCTCTCGGGCGTCCTGCCGGTCATGGCGCTCATCGCCCTCGGGTCGAACCACGTCAGCGCGCCCGCGCTCATCGCGCTGCACGACAGCGCGTTCCTGCTCGGCCCGGCGTTCATGTCGGCCATCAACGCGCTGCTGCTCGGCACGGTCATGCTCCGCGGGCGCCTGGTGCCGAGGATCATCCCGACGATCGGACTGATCGGCGGGCCGCTGCTGCTGCTCTCGTCCTACGGCGTCGTGCTCGGACTCTGGGAGCAGACCGGCGCCATCGGCGCCCTCGCGGCGCTGCCCATCGCCGTGTGGGAGTTCTCGCTCGGCGTGTGGCTGATCGTCAAGGGCGTGCGTCTCCCGGCGGCGGCCAGCGACGACGAGGCGACCGTCGATCGCTCCCCGACCGCGCGGCCGGCTCAGGACGCCCGGACGTACGGCGCGTAGGAGGCGCGGATCTTGTTGACCTTGGGCAGGGCGACGGCGAGGCAGTAGCCCTGCCCAGGGTTCTTCGCGAAGAAGTCCTGGTGGTACTCCTCGGCGATGTAGTACGCACCCAGCTTCTCGATCTGGGTCACGATGCCGCCGTCCCAGTACTCGGAAGCCCGGTCGCGTGCCGCCTCGAACAGCGCCTTCTGCTCATCGTCGGCGTAGAACATCGCCGAGCGGTACTGCGTGCCGATGTCGTTGCCCTGGCGGTTGAGCTGCCGCGGGTCGTGCAGGGTGAAGAACACATCGAGGATCACGTCGGCCGGGATCACCTCCGGGTCGAAGGTCACCGCAACCGCCTCGGCGTGGCCGGTGGAGCCGGTGCACACCAGCTCGTAGCTCGGGTTCTCGACGTGGCCGCCGGTGTAGCCCGACACCACGTCGTGCACGCCGTCGAGCACGCGGTAGACAGCGTCGAGGCACCAGAAGCAGCCGCCGGCCAGGTGGAAGGTTCGCATGAGCGAATACTAGGGCGCTCCGCGGTGCGCAAGCCGGGCATCCGCCGGTCGTACGCTGGTGGCATGGCCGACACCCACGATGCGTACCTCGCCGCCGCCGACCGCTACGAGCGTCTGGAGTACGCCCGCGTGGGCCGCAGCGGACTGCGCCTGCCGCGCATCTCGCTGGGCCTCTGGAACAACTTCGGCGACGACCGGCCGCTCGCCACCCAGCGTGCGATCCTGCGCCGCGCGTTCGACCGCGGGGTCACCCACGTCGACCTGGCCAACAACTACGGCCCGCCGGCGGGCAGCGCCGAGCAGAACTTCGGCACGATCCTCCGCCAGGACTTCGCGCGCTACCGCGACGAGCTCATCATCTCGACCAAAGCCGGCTACTACATGTGGCCCGGGCCCTACGGCGAGTGGGGCTCGCGCAAGTACGTGCTGAGCTCGCTCGACGCGAGCCTGCAGCGCATGGGTCTCGACTACGTCGACATCTTCTACCACCACCGCCCCGACCCCGACACTCCGCTCGAGGAGACCATGGGCGCGCTCGCGAGCGCCGTGCACAGCGGCAAGGCGCTGTACGTCGGCATCTCGAACTACGACGCCGAGCAGACCCGGGCCGCCCACCGGGTGCTGGCCGACCTGGGCGTGCCGCTGCTCATCCACCAGCCCCGGTACAACATGTTCGATCGGCGCATGGAGGACGGCCTGCTGGATGCCCTCGCCGAGCTCGACCTCGGCAGCATCGTCTTCTCGCCGCTGGCGCAGGGGCTGCTCACCGATCGGTATCTGCGCGGCGTGCCGGAGGGCTCGCGCGCCGCCGAGGGGCGGTGGATCACGGCCGACACGATCGATGACGAGTACCTCGAGCGTGCCCGCGCGCTGAACACGATCGCCGAGGCGCGTGGGCAGTCGCTCGCCCAGCTGGCGCTGCTGTGGGTGCTGCGCCACCCGCAGGTGACGAGCGCGCTCATCGGCGCCAGCAGCGTGCGGCAGCTCGACAACAGCCTCGATGCGCTCGATGCCCCCGCCCTGTCGGCCGACGAGCTCGCCGCGATCGAGCCCCTGGCCGTGCACGGCACCGGCTCGCGGCGCTGAGCGCGGCACGACCGCTCGCCCGACGCTCGCCCATCCACCTCCTCTCCTCTCGAACTCGGAAGACGCCCATGGGATACCTGTACGCCCTCCTCGCCGCTGTGCTCTTCGGCGCGAACGGCAGCGTGACGAAGGCGACGATGGAGGCGGGGCTCACCCCGGCGCAGGTCACCGAGTTCCGCCTGGTCGGCACGGCCGTCATCGCGGGGGCGGTGCTGCTGATCGTCGACCGCCGGGCTTTCCGGCTGCCGCGACAGCAGTGGCCGATCATGATCGTTCTGGGCGTGTTCGGGGTCGCCCTGCTGCAGGCCACGTACGCCGCGGCGGTGCAGCTGCTGCCGGTCGGCATCGCTCTGCTGCTGGAGTACACCGCCGTGGTCATGGTGGCCCTCGTGGCCTTCTTCGTCTTCCGCGAACCGGTCAAGGCTCGACTCTGGGTGGCGATCGCCTTCGTGCTCGTCGGCCTCGCGGTGGTCGCGCAGGTGTGGGCGAGCACGCTCGACGCTCTCGGTGTCGTGCTCGCGCTGGCCGCGGCGGTCTGCCTCGCCCTCTACTTCCTCGTCGGGGAGCGGCAGGTGGCCCGCACCTCGCCGCTCGCCGTGTCGTTCTGGACCATGTCGATCGCGGCCGTGTTCTGGAGCTTCGTCTCGGGCTGGTGGGAGCTCTCCCCGGCGGTGCTGCTGACGCCCGTCGATATGGGCGGCGTGCACGGCGAGCTGCTCGTGCCGATGGCGGTTCCGCTCGCGTGGAACGTCGTGCTCGGCTCTTTCGCTCCCTTCCTGCTCAGCCTGGCCGCGCTGCGCCATCTGCCGGCGACGGCGGCGGGCATCGTCGCCTCGAGCGAGGTGGTGTTCGCCTTCGCCGTGGCCTGGATCTGGTTGGGCGAGGCGCTGGCCGTGGTGCAGATCATCGGGGCTGCCATCGTGCTCGCGGGGGTCATCCTGGCGCAGACGGCGCGGGCGTCGAAAACGGTGGTGGATGCCGATCTCGCGCTCGCGACCGGCCCCATCGTGACCGTGCGCTCGTCAGACGATTCCTCGACGACCTATCCATGACCCCCGTTCGGGGGGTACCCTGCCCGCTATGGACTGGGGGAACAGTTTTCTGCAATGGCTCGCGTCGGAGGAGGGGTGGCGCGTCGTGTCGGGCGCCGTCATCCCCGCGATCGCGATCGTGGTCGCGGGGGTCGTCGCGGCGCTCATCGGACGCGCCACGACGCGGCGGCTGATCGCGATGCACCATCGGGATGCCCTCGCGGCCGCCCTCGGCGGGTTCCTGCTCGCCGGCCGCAAGGCCGCCGAGTGGAATGCGCTGAGCGACCTCGATCGCGCGCAGCTCGACCACCTCATCGCGGAGGCCGAGACCCGCATTCGCCTGCTGCCGATCGCGGGGGCCGGCCTCGCGGCGACGTGGGCCGCGCACGAACTCACCGCGATGAAGCGCGACTCGGCGGGTTTCCAGTTCCAGGCGCAGCAGACCCTCGCCGACTATCGCGACCGGCTGGTGGCGTGGAGCGAGCGCCCGCGCCAGGCGAAGAAGCTGTTCGGCGCCGACCTCGAGCGGTGGCGCTTCGAGGATGCCGCGCCCGCGGGGAACGACGGCGGCGCAGCCGCCAGCGCGGTCGCTGCCGGGGAGTCTGCGGGCGAGACCTGGGTCGCGCAGACCACGGCGGGCGAACCGTCACCGCTCACCCCCGAGCCCCCGACAGCCGTGGCGACCGCGACCGGCAGCATGCCGCTCATCATCACCTCGCCACTGCCCGCGCGCAGCGTGCGCGACCGGGTGCTGCCCGCCTCCGCCGGCTGACCGCTCGCGCGGGGCTCCTCGAGGTCAGTGGGTGGCGGCGTAGGCGCGTCGCGACCACATCGACACGTGGTGGTGCATCTCGGGGATGAGCGGCTCGTGCTCGGGCTTCATGAGCACGCTGCGCATGATGCGGCCGCGTTCGGCATCCTCCTCGAGATGGATGCCGCGCGCGCGCAAGTGGGCAGGGGTCACGACGTAGGTCGCGAGGTGCGTCTGCTGCGGTCGCGCGGTGTCGGCCGCGAACTCGAAGATCGCGTGGCTGACGCGATCAAGCTCTGACATCGAGGTGACCCGCGGCAGGTAGGTGATGATGTCGAGCTCCGGACGCTGGTAGGGCTGCAGGATGTCCGACTCGGCGATGAGACCGTGCCAGGTCTGCGCGGCGCGGTAGCCGGGCAGCACGATCGCACCGAGACCGTCGCGGGTGAGGGGGAAGACCTTCAGCGTCGCCCACAGGGCCGCGGCGCTCGCGCCCGCGCGCGAGCACTCCAGCTGGATCTCGCCGAAGTGCCGCTCGGTGCTCGCGAAGTAGGTGTACGGCGACTCGTGGTGGTAGAACCGCAGGATCGACTGGTCGGTGAACAGCACGGCGCCGCAGCCGTAGGGCTGGAGGCCGTGCTTGTGCGGGTCGACGACCACCGAGTCGGCGTCCTTGATCGCCCGGAAGTGTCGCGCGGTCTCGGCGTCGAGGTCGTCGGCGATGATCGAGAAGAACCCGCCGTAGGCGGTGTCGACGTGCACGCGGGCGCCGTGCGCGCGGGCGAGCGGGATGATCTCCGCGAGCGGATCGACGGCGCCGAGGCCCGTCGTGCCGAGGGTCGCGACGACGACGCCGATGCGCCCGGTGGCGAGCTCGCGCTCGAGGGCGTCGAGGCTCATGCGACCGTCTGCCTCGGTCGGGATGCCCACCGTGTCGATGCCGAGCACCTCGCCCATGCGCGCGTGCGTGTAGTGGGCATCCGCCGAATGGGCGATCGCTTTGCCCGGCGCGATCTCGCGGCTGACCCAGAGGGCCTCGAGGTTGGCGGTGGTGCCGCTCCAGGTCAGGTGCCCCATGTAGTCGACGGGGTAGTCGAACATGGCCGCGAGCTGGTCGAGCACTTCGTGCTCCATCGCCGTCGTCGCGCGGCTGGCGTCGATCGAGTGGTTGTTGGGGTTGAGCTGCATGGTCGCGATGTAGGCGGCCATGGCGACCGGATGCGGCGGCTTGAGCATCTGCCCCGCGTACTGCGGGTGGAAGTACGGGAAGTTGTCGTCGAGGCGCTCGATGAGCTCAGCGAGCACCCCCTGAACGAGGTCGGGATCGACGTGCTGGCTGGGGTGCACCTCCCACTGCCCGTACGTGTCTTTCAGGGTCTGGATGCCCTGGATCGGCTGCGGTAGCAACTCCTCCAGGGTGACGGCACGCTTCTGGCTCACGCCGCACTCCTTCGTGTCGGGGATGTGCGTGCGAGTCTACTGCGCGGTCATTCGGAGGCGTACGACCTAGCGGCGGGCGAACCAGTCGGCGAGCGCCGTGAGGAACGCGTCGGGCCTCTCCTCGTGCGGCAGATGACCGGAGCGCGGAATCACCACCAGCTCGGCGGCGGAGAGCAGCGCCGCGAGCCGCTCGGTGTCGGCCGTCGCCACGATCGTGTCGGCGTCGCCCGTGATGAGCAGGGTTGGCACCGTCAGGTCATCGAGGTTCTCGGCGAGAGCGTTGTCGCGCGGTGCCGCCGTGAAGCGCCACAGCGCCGCCTCCCACCCGATGACGGTGAGCGGGGCGCGGTAGCCCGCCCGCACGGCGTCCGTGAGCACAGCCGGGTCGGCGAAGCTCTGCTCGAGGATCTGGTCACCCGATGAAGCGATGCCCTGCACGAGCAGCGGCCCGAGCCGGTCGATCTGCGGCACCGCGAACAGGGGGGCGAGCCACGAGGGCGCTCCCCCGGTGGTCAGTACCGCCGGCGCGACGAGCACGAGGCCGTCGACGCGGTCGGGGTGGAGGCGCGCGTACTCCCCCGCGATGAGACCGCCAGCCGAGTGGCCGACGAGGATCACGTCGCGGGCATCCGCGAATCGGTCGAGGAGGGCGTCGAGCAGCGCGAGGTTGCCGGGCACGCCGTAGGGGTTCTCGCCCTGCCACTCGGTCGGCCGCTCGGTGAAGCCGAACGCGGGCCGGTCGTAGGCGACGACGTCGCCGAAGGCGGCGAGCGGGTCGACCACCTCGCGCCACGAGAAGGTGCTCGCACCGAAGCCGTGCAGCAGCACGATGACCGGCGGGTTCGCAGCGGTACCCGTGTACGCGGCCGTCTCGACATGCACGGTGAGCTCGCCGACCTCGACGAACTGCGCACCCGGTGCGGACGCCTCACGCTCGGTGAGGGTGCCGGTGGTGGAGACCGGCACCAGGAACGGCACCACGAGGAAGGCCACCACTCCGCTGAGCAGTGCCCACAGCGCCCCGCGGCGAAACCGCTTCACGCCCTCAGAGTACGGCGGCGCCGGACGGGTCACCGCCAACGTCACCGAAAGTGTCACCGCGCTCGGAACATCTCACAACTCATGCCAGATTCGGCACGTCATGCCGGCGAAACGGACACCGGCCGACACCGCGAAGCACCGCGAGATTCGCTCCGCGCCCTCGGCAGGAATCGAACCTGCGACCAAGAGATTAGAAGGCTCCTGCTCTATCCGCTGAGCTACGAGGGCTTGTGCTCTCAGGCTACCGCGGTGCGACCGCCCAGCGCCGATGCGTCGACCTAGTCGAGCGCCTGCGCCAGTGCGGTCAGCAGACGGCTGAGGGTGGGCACGCCGCTCGCCCGCAGCACTTCGCGGTCGTCGGCGCCGTAGATGATCGTGGTCGGCGTGCTCGTGATGCCGAGCTCGGCCGCCCGCTCCTGATGCGCGGCCACGTCGAGCTCGGCGACCTGGAGGGCCGGCACGAGCCCCTGCGCCTCGGCGACGACCTCCCGCGTGCGATGGCACGGGTCGCAGAAGGCACTGGTGTAGAGCTCGAGCCGCATGACTCCAGGGTACGGGCCGCCGGGCGGCGGTCAGGGCGGCTGGGTAGACTGCCGCGGTGAGTTCAACGACCGATCGCCTCGTCTGGATCGACTGCGAGATGACGGGGCTCGATCTGGCGGTCGACGATCTCATCGAGGTGGCGGTGGTCGTCACCGACTACGAGCTCGAGCCCGTGCATCCGGGTTTCTCGATCGTCATCGCACCCAGCGAGACGGGCCTGGCGAACATGGGCGAGTTCGTGCGCGACATGCACGCGACCAGCGGACTGCTCGACGAGCTCGCCGACGGGGTGGCGATGGCGGATGCCGAGCGCCAGGTGCTCGCCTACATCACCGAGCACGTGCCGACGGCGGGGCAGGCTCCTCTGGCGGGCAACACGATCGGCACCGACCGCGCGTTCCTGGCCAAGCACATGCCGAGCGTCGACGCGCACCTGCACTACCGTTCGGTCGACGTGTCGAGCATCAAGGAGCTGGTGCGCCGTTGGTTTCCGCGCGTGTACTTCAACGCCCCCACGAAGAACGGCGGGCACCGGGCGCTGGCCGACATCCTCGAGTCGATCCGCGAGCTCGACTACTACCGGCGGGCGGGCTTCGTGGCCGATCCGGGCCCGACCACCGACGAGACGCAGCGGGTGGCGGCGGAGGTCATGGCGAAGTGGGCTGCCCGGCTGTAATAGACTGTCGTGGCTCCGCTCGCGCAGCGGACGCATGGTGGGTATAGCTCAGCTGGTAGAGCGCCTGGTTGTGGTCCAGGAGGTCGCGGGTTCAAGCCCCGTTACTCACCCCACGTTCTGTTCCACGGTCTAGAGTGACCCTCATCTCGGTCTTGCACTGCCGAGTGCCGCGCCCGGGGCGATGAGGAGACGACCATGGTGACTCGTATGCCACAGGACTTCGTGCCCGTTCCGGGCGACCCGGGCTTCCCGGTCGATCCCGGCTTCCCCGGCGTGCCGGCCGATCCGGTCGGGCTCGTCGCCGGTGGCAGCGCCTTCATCGGCATCGTCGTCCTGCTGTTCATCGGGGCCGTTGTCTTCGGCATCTGGCGCATGGCGGTGGTGAACTCCGCCTCGAAGCAGCTCGGCCTCAGCGACGAGCAGCGCTTCCTCGCCGTCACCGATGAGCAGGCGGGGGCGGCGATCGTCACCGGGGCCATCATCTCCGACGCCATCGCCGGCCGTGCGGGGGCGGGTCGAGCCGACGCGGGCGACGCGGGAGGCACGGGAGGCACGGGCGATCTCAGCGAACGCCTCGAGGGCCTCCAGGCGGCCCTCGATCGAGGACTCATCACCGCCGACGAGTTCGCCGCGAGCCGTCGCCGCATCCTCGACGAGGCATGACCCGGACGGTCGGAGTGCCCTCCCCGGGGCCTCAGCGGGCTCGGGAGAGAATAGGCGCATGACTGCGCCACTGCCCGCCCGCGCCGGAACGGCGGCCGGTCGCGCGATCGCAGCGATGCGCGCACCGGACGAGCAGACCGGGGGCCTCGTTCTCGAGCAGCCCGTGCACGCCGCCGACATCCCCTGGCAGGTGGTGGTCTGGAACGACCCGGTCAATCTGATGAGCTACGTCTCGTGGGTCTTCCGCCGGCATTTCGGGCTGGATGCCCCGACCGCCGAGCTGCGGATGATGCAGGTGCACACCGAGGGTCGGGCGGTGCTGGCCGACGGCAACCGCGAGGTGATGGAGCGCCACGCCGAAGCGCTGCACGAGTACGGGCTGTGGGCCACCGTGGAGCGGGTGCCGCGATGACGCCCCGACGAGCGGGAGGTGCACGGTGCGGCTGAGCGCGGCCTCGCCCGAGCAGGCCGCCGACGGGGTGCTGGGGGTCGTGCACGCCGAGGTGGAGGAGGCCCGCATCCTGACCTCGCTCGCCGACCAGCTGCAGGCGCTGCTCGCCGACGGCCTCGCCACCGGCACCGAGCGTGACGGCGCGCTGCGGCGGCTGCTGCCCGATGCCTACCGTCACGAGCCCGACCTGGCCGATGAGTGGCGCCAGCTGAGCAGGCGAGGGCTCGTCGACCGCAAGATCGGTTTCGCCCGCACCCTGTCGACCGCGCTAGCGCCCGTGGCGGCGTCGACGGCGGCGGCCGAGGTGGCTCTGACCGAGTCGGACGCTCTCGACTGGGTGCGCGGCGTGGGCGACCTGCGGCTCGTGATCGCCGAGCGCATGGGCATCGTCGTCGACGGGGATGAGGGCGCGTTCGCCGAGCCGGGCCTCCGCGACGTCTACGACTGGCTCGCCTGGCTGCAGGACTCCCTCGTGCAGCTGCTCGAGCAGGCCGACGCGCGACGAGCGAGCGGAGGCGACGCGTGAGCGCCGACCCGCCCCTCCACCTCGACGCCGAGGCGTTCGAGGCTCTCGTCGTCGACGAGCTCGACCAGCTGCCCGACGACATGGTCGAGGGTCTCGACAACGTCGTGTTCGTCGTCGAGGACCGGCCGGAGGACGGCTCGCTCGACCTGCTCGGGCTCTACGAGGGGGTGGCCCTCACCGAGCGCGGCCAGTACGGGTTCGGTGAGCTGCCCGACCGCATCATCCTCTACCGCGAGCCGCTGCTGGCGGCCGCGGAGGGCTCGATCGACACGCTTCGCGACGAGATCCACGTCACGCTCGTGCACGAGATCGCGCACTACTACGGGATCGATGACGATGAGCTGCACCGATTGGGGTGGGCGTGATGCGGCGCACCCGAGCCCGCCGCACCGTGTCGGCGATCGTCGCCCTCGCCGTCGTACTCGGCGTCGTGTACGCGGCGGCCGCCCTCATCAGCCCGGTTCCGCGGCTCGACGTCGAACCTCGCCTGGCTGAGGAGCCCGCGCGCCCGTGGAGCCTCGAGCTCGCGTTTCCGACCTCGGGCGCCACCGCGGTCGCGCTCGGTGAGAGCGATGGCGCGGCGCCGGTGGCGGTGCAGGATGCGCAGCCGCGGCCGATCGCGGGTGCGGCGAAACTCGTCCTGCTCGCCACGGTTCTCGATGCCGAGCCGCTCGCGGCCGGATCGCCGGGTCCGGCCATCACGATCGATCAGGAGGCGGTGCAGCGCTACCGCGACCTCGACGCGGCCGGCGCGCGCACGGTGCCGGTGGTCTTCGGTCAGACCTGGACGCGGCGTGATCTGATCGCCGCCACCCTGCTGGGCTCGGGCAACAACATCGCCGAGCTGCTGATCGACGAGGTCTTCGGCGGTCTCGAGGCGTACCGGGCGGCCGCCCAGGCGTGGCTCACCGATCGCGGACTCACGGCGACGACGGTCGCCGATGGTGCCGGGCTCGACGCCGCCTCGCGCTCGACGGCGGCCGAACTGGCCCGTGTCACCCGCGAGCTTCTCGACCAGCCGGCGGTGGCGTCGATCGTCGCCGAGCGCCCCCGCACGACATCGGCGGGAGCCGCCTACCCGGACGCGGCCGCCGTGCTGCCGGGGCTCGGCACCCGGGGGCTGGTCAGCAGCTACACCGACGCGGCGGGCGTCTGCATCGTGGCGACGGTCGAGGTGGAGGGCGAGCGCGCCGTGGTGGTGCTTCTCGGCCAGCCGGGGTACCCGCAGGCCGACGAGGCGGTGACGACGCTGGTCGAGGGGCTGCGCTCGGCGATCCGCCCTGTCGAGGTCATCGCCGCCGGTCAGGTCGTCGGCGTCGCGGTCTCCGACTGGGGTCAGCAGACCGAGCTCGTCGCCACCGAGGCGATCGTGGTGAGCTCAACGGCGCTGGAGGGTCTGGCCCTGCGCATCGAGCCGGCCGTGCGCTCGACGATCGTGCGGGGTGCCGACGCGGGTCAGCTGGTGGCCGTGCTGCCGACCAGGGGTGCGGATGCCCCACCGGAGATCCGGGTGCGCCTCGAGTCGACCGGCACCATCTCGGAGCCGGGAGTCGCCTGGCGGTTCGCCGACCCGTTCACGGTTCTCGGCCGCTGGACAGGCTGAGCCGACCGCTAGCCCGGTTCGACGACGGTGTCGGCGGTGCCGCGCGGGTCGTGCCGCATCGCGTGCCACTCCTCCTGCCGAGCCCAGCGCTGCCACTCGCGCGCGAACGCCTCGCCGTCGCGCGCGATGGCGCGGCGGCGGCGCTCAGCATCGTCGGCCAGTTCGACCCAGATGGCGTGGTCGGCGAGCGCGCGGGCGGCCGGGCTGATCGCCCCGCATCCCTCGATGACGAGCTCGCGATGCGCATCGAGCTCGTGCCAGCGACCGGGGCGGGCGTCGGCCCAGTTCCATGCGCGCCAGCGCGGTGCCCGCCCCTCCGCGAACGCCCGCAGCACGTGCTGCAGCACGTGCGCCTCGCCCGCCTCCAGGCCGTCCCAGCCGGGGTAGACGTCGTCGAGGCTCAGCAGCTGCGCGCCCGTGCGCTGCGCGAGCGCGGTGGCGAAGGTGGTCTTGCCCGAGCCCGAGCGGCCGTCGACCAGCGTGATGCGCGGGCGGGGCGTGCCGGTCGGGTCGCCCGTGGTGAGGGCCGCGGCGAGGGCCGGGTCGCCGCCCGCGTCACCCGAGCGCACTGGTGAAGCTTCCGGTGAGAACGGCGGCGGTGACGCCGACGGCGGCGATGGCGGTCGCGATGACGACGACGGCGGTGTCGGATGCCCGCCACGGCGACGGCCGCCACCAGGTGCGCGGGCCCGGAGCTCCGAACCCGCGCGCCTCCATGCCGACCGCGAGCGCCGACCCCCGTCGGATCGCCAGCACGAGCAGCCCGAACACCTGCCCGCCGAGGCGGCGCAGCCGCGAGCGGTCGCCGAGCCCGCGTGCGCGCCGCGCCCGCTCGAGAGTGCGGGCGTCGTCGCCCAGCACGGTCAGCAGGCGCAGGGCGGCCACCGCCCCGAGCACGAACCGGCTCGGCAGGCAGAGGTTCTGGCCGAGGGCATCCCCCAGCCGGGTCGGGTCGGGGCGGGTGAACAGCGCGATCGCGGGCAGGGCGATCGCGAGGATGCGCAGCAGGGTGGCGAGGGCCAGCTCGAGCGAGCCGTCGCTGATGCGCACGAGCAGGAACTCGGCGTACACCCGCCCGCTCTCGCGCCCGTAGAGGGCGATCGTGAGGGCGGCGAACGGGGCGGCGATGAGCACGGGGGCTGCCCGCCGCAGCACGGTGCGCAGCCGGACGCCGAGGGCTGGCATGAGCAGCAGCTGCAGGCCGAGCGCGACCGCGGCCGAGGTGACGTCGATCGTGGTCACGAGCAGCAGCGCGGGCAGCAGGCTCGCGGCGATCGCGGCCACCGGGTTGAGCCGCACGCCGAGGGGCGGCCGCTCGGACCCGCGTGTCTGCGATGCCGACTGTTCGGCGGCAGCCGCCGGCGTATCGCCTGCACTGCCCGGGGTATCGGCTGCCGCTGTCGGCGCGGAAGACGGGCGCGGCGCCGGACCGCGCGCCGGCACGGCGATCTCACGGGCGCCGAGCGCGGTGATGAGGGCGCGATCGTGGGTCGCCATGACGACGGCGCCGCCCGCGTCGCGGTGCTCGGCGATGAGCGCGACGAGGGCAGACCAGGTGCGGGAGTCCTGCCCGAACGTGGGCTCGTCGAGCAGCAGCACGGGCGGGGCCGCGGCGAGCGCGGTCGCGACGGAGAGCCGTCGCTGCTCGCCCCCGCTGAGCGCGTACGGGCTGGCCGGGGCGAGGCCGCGCAGCCCGAGGCGTTCGAGCAGCGCGTCGCCGCGGGCGGCCGTACGCGGCGCTGCCGAATGCTCGGGCGCGCCGACGGCGAGCTCGTCGCGCACCGTGGGCGCCACGAACTGGTGCTCAGGGTTCTGGAAGACGACCCCGAACCGCGCGGAGAGAGCGCGCGAGCTCCAGTCGGCCGGGGCACCGTGGTCGAGCGCCTCCACCGCGCCGGCCGCGGGCGGCAGCAGCCCGGCGAGGGTCATCAGCAGGGTGCTCTTGCCGGCCCCGTTCGGCCCGGTGAGCGCCACGATCTCGCCGGCACGCAGATCGAGGTCGAGCGCCTGCCCGAGCGGGTCTCCCCCGGCCGGCCGGCCGTCGAGCCCGCGCGCCCGCAGCAGCACCGGCGCGTCGAGCCGCACCTCCTGGCCGGTGAGCGGCGGATGCTCGACCTCCCGCCCCGCGACCCACACCCCGCGCTGCGCGAGGTCGGCGCCGCGCTGCGCCAGCACCGCGGCGGCCGGGCCGTCGGCGACGACCCGGCCGCGGTCGAGCACCACGACGCGCTCGACGTGCGGCAGCCAGAGGTCGACGCGGTGCTCGACCACGACCAGGGTCAGGCCGCGCTGCCGCACGAGGGCCGCGACGGCCGCCACCACCTGCGCCGCACCGTCGGGGTCGAGCTGCGCTGTCGGCTCATCGAGCAGCAGCGCGGCGGGCTCGAGGGCGAGCAGCCCGGCGAGTGCGAGGCGCTGGCGCTGGCCGCCCGAGAGGCGGCCGCCGTCGGCGTCCGGGCCGATACCGCCGGCCGGCCCGAGCCCGACGGCGGCGAGGGCGGCATCGACGCGCTGCCCGATGTGTGCCGCGTCGACCCCGAGGTTCTCGGGGCCGAAGCCCGCATCGTCGCGCACCCGGGCGTGCACGAGCTGCGCATCCGGGTCTTGCAGGAGCAGGCCGACACGACCGCGCCGTTCGTCGGGCAGCGCACCGTCGACACGCAGCGCCCCGGTGACGATGCCCTCATCGGCGCCGCCGAGCACCCCCGCCCACCCCTGCAGCAGGCTCGACTTGCCGCTGCCCGAGGCGCCGAGCAGCAGCACGCGCTCGCCCGGTGCGATGCTCAGGTCGACACGATCGACCGCGGGCGAGCGCCGGCCGGCCGGAGTCCAGCTCCAGCCGTCGGCGCTCAGCGCCGCCGCCCCTCGCGGCGACGTGGGGCCCGTCGCCGTGGGGCGGCTCTCGGGCGCTGGAGGGCGGCCCGTCACCTAGGCGCCGTCGGGGGACGCCGCGGTGGGGGCGGCGGGTTCGGCGAGCTCCGCATCCGCCTGCCGTGCGCCCTCGCGGCCGGCCGCGAATCGTGAGAGCGCCCCGGTGCGGGCGAGGCCGCGCACCAGCACCCAGCTGCCGAGTCCGGCGATGACGGCGCCCGACAGCGCCGCGCTCACGGCGTACACGGCCATGAACTCGGGGCGCGCCCCGGCGTAGTAGAACGTCAGGTCGAGGGCGACCAGGCCGACGGCCGATCCGATGCCGGCGAGCACCGCGGGGGCGACGCCCCACGCGCGGTAGAGCAGCAGGGCGAAGACGAGCTCGGCCCCGAGGCCCTGGCCGAAGCCCCAGAGCACGGCCGTCCACCCCCATACGCCGCCGAGCAGCGCCGAGACCGACGCCGCCACGAGCTCGCCGTACAGCGCCGCGCCGGGCTTGCGGATCACGAGGCCGACGAGCACGGCCGGGAACAGCCAGACCGCATAGACGAGCGCCTGCAAGCCGGGCAGTGCCGCCTCGAGTGGTGCCGTGAGCGGCGAATAGACGAGGTTCCACAGCCAGAAGACGAGGCCGCCGGCGACGCCGAGCACGCTCGCGACGATGATGTCGACGACGCGCCAGCGCCAACGCCCCGCGGCGGGGGCCGCGGAGACAGTGGATCCGATGGGTGCAGCAGTGCTCATGATGCGTGCCTTTCGTTCGACGCGGGCACGCCTGTCGCGCCCGCGTATTCGGTCGGCACGGGTGCGAGATGTCCTCCCTGCGCCGGCATGATCCGGATCAGGTTCGACGGTCGAAGCGTGAGTGCGCTTCCTCTCAGCCCGGTTCACCGGGCTCCCGTGTACGCGCATCAGTGTACGCCGCCGGGCCGCTAGGGTGATGCCCATGACTTATGCAAGCGCTTGCAGAGAGACCTTCGAGGCCGAGCTCGCCGAGCTCATCGCCACCCTCGACGCCAACCCCGAGGTCACCGGACTCGTGCTCGCCGGCTCCACCGCCGACCGGGCGCGCGTCGACGAGTGGAGCGACCTCGACTTCCTGGTCGTCGCGGCCAGCGACGAAGCCGCCGTGCGCATGCGCGACGACCTCACCTGGCTCCCGCGGTCCGACCGCATCGTGCTGCGCCCCCGCGAGGGCGGCCACGGCCTCAAGGTCGTCTACGACGACGCGCGTGTGCTCGAGTTCGCCGTTTTCGGACCCGACGAGCTCGGTCTCGCCGTGCTCAACGCCTACGAGGTCGCCATCGACCGCGGCGGCATCGCCGCCACCGCGCAGGATGCCGCGCGCCGGCCGCGCCCGGGTGCCGAGCTCACCGCCCGCGACCACGCCGAGCTCTTCCTGGCCCTGCTGCTCATCGGAACCGGGCGGCACCGCCGCGGCGAGACGCTCACCGCCGGCCAGTTCGTGCGGTCGCACGCCCTCGCCCACCTCATCGCGCTGCACCGCGCGGTCGTGGGCGAGCAGCCCGGCGAGCGGGCGCGGCTCGACGATCTCGACGTGTACCGGCGGCTCGAGACCGTGCATCCGGCGTTCGCCGCCGCGGCGGCCCGCGCGATCGAGGCCGACCCCGAGACCGCCGCCCGTCGCCTGCTCGCTCTCGCCGAGGAGGGCCCGATCGCGCAGCACGCCGCCTGGAGCGCCGCCGGGGCCTCCGTCGTGCGTGAGCGCCTGGGGTGGAACGACACCGCGCAGCCCTAGGATTCGGGCATGGAACTCGCCTTCTCCCCCGAGCTGCTGATCGCCTTCGCCACGCTGCTGGTGCTGGAGATCATCCTGGGGATCGACAACGTGATCTTCATCTCGATCCTCGCCGCGAAGCTGCCGCCCGAGCAGCAGAACCGGGCGCGCGTCGTCGGGCTCTCACTGGCCATGATCATGCGCATCCTGCTGCTCTTCGCCGCGAGCTGGATCATCAGCCTGACGGCCGACATCTTCGAGCTGTTCGGCATGGGCTTCTCGGGCCGCGACCTCATCCTGATCCTCGGCGGGCTCTTCCTGGTCTACAAGGCCGTCGTCGAGATCCACGAGAAGCTCGAGGGCGCGGAAGCGCACGACCGCCCCTCGACCAAGACCGTGACGTTCGCCGGGGTCATCGTGCAGATCCTGCTGATCGACATCGTGTTCTCGCTCGACTCGGTCATCACCGCGGTCGGCATGGTCGACGAGCTCTGGGTCATGATCGCCGCCGTCGTGATCGCGATCACCCTCATGCTGTTCACCGCGAAGGCGATCAGCGACTTCGTCAACCGGCACCCCACAGTCAAGATGCTCGCCCTCGCATTCCTCGTGCTGATCGGCACCACCCTCATCGCCGAGGGCTTCGACGTGAAGATCGACAAGGCGCTCATCTACGGCCCGATCGCCTTCGCGATCATCGTCGAGGTGCTGAACCTGGTGTACCGCTCGCGGCAGTCGAAGCGGCGCAACGAGGAGATCGCGCCCGTCGAGCTGCGGCCCACCCTCGTGAAAGATCCGCTGCCCGTCGACCCGACCCCGGTGCCGCTGCGCAGCGCCCGCCGCACCGTCGACCCGATCGACCACCCCGACGGCGCGCCGTGAGCACTGCCCCCGACGCCCTCGGCGCGCTCGTCGAGCGCATCATGCAGCGCGCCGAGGGCCTCGCGGAGGGCTATCGCCGCGTCGGCATGCTGGTCGCCGCGTCGGAGGCGGTCACCGAGAGCCTCGAGCTGACACCCCGACTGCAGACCATCGTCAGCGTGGCGCGCGAGCTCGTGGGGGCGCGCTTCGGCGCGCTCGGCGTGATCGGCCCCGACGGTCGGCTCGAGCGTTTTCTGCACGCCGGACTGCGCGACGACGAGGTGCGGCGCATGGGCGAGTTGCCGTCGGGTCGGGGAATCCTCGGCGCGGTGATCGCCGAGGGCCGATCGATCCGGCTCGAGCACCTGGCAGACGACCCGCGGTCGATCGGGTTCCCCGCGCACCACCCGCCGATGGACTCGTTCCTCGGGGTGCCGATCCACGTCGGCGGCACCGTGTTCGGCAACCTCTACCTCACCGAGCACGCCGAGGGGCCCTTCGACGACATCGACGAGGCGATCATCGCGGCGCTCGCGGCCATGGCCGGCACCGCGATCGCCAACTCGCGGCTCTACGAGCAGTCGCAGGATGACCGGCGCTGGCTCGCCGCCTCCGAGCGCCTCGCCCAGCGGCTGCTCTCGGGCGACGCCGACCCCGACGACCTCGAGACCATCGCCGAGGAGGTGCGGGCGGTCACCGGCGACCCGGCGGCCGGCGTGGCGGAGACGGTGGAGGGCGAGCTCGAGATCATCCGCGGCGCGGGCGGGCATCCCCCAACGGATGCGGAGCGCGAGTCGCAGCGCCGATTCGGCGCCTCGGTGGCCATCGCGCGCGAGCTCGCCCGCGCGCGACTCGACCAGCAGCGCATCGCGCTCGCCGACGAGCGCGACCGCATCGCGCGCGACCTGCACGACCACGTCATCCAGAGCCTCTTCGCGGTCGGGCTCTCGCTGCAGAGCGTGGTCGGCGACCCGTCGACACCCACCGGCGGGCGCATCGCGGCCCAGGTCGATGCGATCGATTCGACGATCCGGCAGATCCGGCAGGCGATCTACCGCCTCTCGGCGCCGCCGAGCGCCGCGGCGTACAGTCTGCGGGCCCGCATCAACACTCTCGTGCGCGAGACCCTGGAGGGAGAGCAGCTCGATTCGCGGCTCGAGTTCTCGGGCCCGGTCGACACCCTCGTCGACCTCGGCCTCGGCGACGAGGTGGCCGCGGTCGCTCGGGAAGCGCTCGCAAACACGGTGCGGCACGCCGCCGCCACCCAGGTGGAGGTGTCGGTGGCCGTGCGCGGCGCCCGCGTGGTCGTCACCGTGCGCGACAACGGTGTGGGCATGCCCGAGACGGAGCGCCGCAGCGGCCTGGCGAACCTGGCCGCGCGTGCTCGCGAGCGAGGCGGTGACTTCGTGATCGAGCCGGTCGAGCCGCACGGCACGCTCGTGCGGTGGAGCGTACCCTGGGAGGCACGATGACTGCCCCCGTCCGCGTCTTCCTGCTCGACGACCACGAGATCGTGCGTCGCGGCATCGCCGACCTGCTCGAGCAGGAGGCCGATATCAGCGTCGTCGGCGAGGCGGGGGTCGCCAGCGGGGCCGCTGAGGCGATCCTCGCGTCGGGCGCCACCGTCGCCGTGCTCGACGGGCGCCTGCCCGACGGCAGCGGTATCGACGTGTGCCGCGACGTGAAGTCGGAGCGCGCCGAGCTCGGCTGCCTCATCCTGACCTCCTACGACGACGATGAAGCGGTGCTCGCGGCGGTGCTCGCGGGCGCCAACGGCTACCTGCTCAAGGAGGTGCGGGCCACCGGGCTGATCGACGCGATCCGTCGTGTCTCGAACGGCGAGACCCTGCTCGATCCGCGACTCACCGAAGGTGTGCTCGCGCGCGCGGCGGCGGTTCCCGAGCGCTCCCCGCTCGACGCCCTGACCCCGCGCGAGACCGAGATTCTGGCGCTCATCGCCGAGGGGCTGTCGAACCGCGAGATCGGGGCGCGACTGTTCCTCGCCGAGAAGACGGTGAAGAACTACGTCAGCGGCATCCTGTCGAAGCTCGGCATGCAGCGGCGCACCCAGGCGGCGGTGCTGGCCACCGAATGGATGCCCCGGGGCGACACGCGCCGCTGAGACGCACCCCGCGGTGCACGCCTAGTCGGGGCTCGCCGCCGACGCGCCCGACAGGCGCGCGGCGAGCTCGTTCTGGCCCCAGCGGATTCCCTTCGCGATCGGGTACACGGCGAGGAACACCCAGGCGGGGGCCCGCAGCGCGCGGTTGCGCACATCGTGGTGGGTGTAGGTGCGGTCGAAGCGGCCCACGTACGACACGTAGTCACGAGGGCTGTCGTCGATGCGCCGCGCCGACATGCCCGCGACCATGGTCGGCACGTACACCGCGCGCAGCCCCGCGTCGTACAGGTGCACCGAGATGTCGATGTCCTCGTGGAAGAGATCCTCCTCGTCGCGGCAGACCTCGTCGCGGATCGCCTGCCACGCCGTCGCCCGCAGCGCCATGTTGCTGCCGAAGACGAAGTGGTACTCGCGGGCGAGCCGCAGCATGGCGCGGCGCAGCGTGTCATCGGCGCGCAGGCCGAACCGGCGCAGCGGCATGTCGTAGTACAGCACCGGGCCGGTCGCGGCCGCCACCGCCGGGTCGAGGAAGGCCTTCTGCACCTCCTCGACCCACGTCGGCTCCAGAACGGAGTCGGCATCGATGCGCCCGATGACATCACCGGTGGCGCTGTCGAGACCGAGGTTGCGGGTCGGCACGAGCCCCTGCTCGGCGAACTGCGGGATCACGCGCAGCGGGGCGTCGGGGTTCGCGGCCTGCAGCTCGGCGACGATCGCCGCGGTGCGGTCGGTCGAGCGATTGTCGACCACGATCACCTCGTGCGCGGGCACCGTCTGCGCGAGCGCCGCGGTCACGCAGGCGCGGATGGTCGCCTCCTCGTTGTAGGCAGGGATCACGATGGAGACGGTCGGGGCGGTGCCCGAGGGCGATACCGGGAGTGCGGTCACGAGGAGAGCCTTCCATGAGGGGGGATGCGGAGACCAGGGTCGCCCCGTCGAGCGCCCGCGCGCACCTGGACGTGGCCACCCCAGAACGATCGCGCGACGACGTCGTCGGCCGCATCCTCGATGAGCGTCCACGGCCGCGCCTCGAGGTCGGAGCCGCCGAAGCGGGCGAACGCCGCGAGCAGCGGGCCCACCGGCCAGAGCAGGCCGCGCGGCCGCTGCATGTCGACGATCGCGAGGCGAGCATCCGGAGCGGCAGCGTCGAGGGCGCGCACCCAGGCGGCAGCCGGATCGCTCATGATCGACAGCGTGTAGGTGGCGACGACGAGGTCGGCCGCACCCCCGAGCTCCGCGATCGCGCGCTCGGCATCGAGAGCGGTCGCGTCGCTCTGCAGCAGGCGCACCGAGCTCAGTCCGTGCCGGCGAGCGCGACGGCGGGCGACCTCGAGCATCTCGGCGCTGCGGTCGACCCCGAGCACGCGGCCGCCAGCGCCGACGGCGGCGTGCAGCAGGGGGTGGTTGAGGCCCGTGCCGCATCCGAGATCGAGCACCCGCTGCCCCGGACGTGCCGCGAGCAGCTCGAGCGCAGCGATGCGGGCACCGCCGTAGACGGGTCGCTCGAGCGAGAGCAGATCGTACAACCGGGCCCCGGAGCGGTACCGCTCTCGAGCTGCCATGATCACGCTCCCGGTCGGCCGGCGCCGATGCTCGTGGTGCTGGGCCGCCGATTGCGGGCCCGTGTCAGGGTAACAACCCCGCTGGCCACTACCCTCAGCCCATGGCCAGCGATCAGAGCATCCCCACCGCAGTCGACCTCGTCGTGATCGGGGGCGGTACCGCCGGCCTCGTCGCGGCGAAGACCGCGGCCCGCTTCGGCGTGTCGACCCTGCTGATCGAACGGCACCGCATGGGGGGCGACTGCCTCTGGACCGGGTGCGTTCCCTCGAAGTCGCTCATCGCCGCCGCCGCGGTCGCCGCGAGCGCTCGCACGGGCCACCGCTTCGGCGTGACGGTCAGCGACGTCGCGGTCGACTTCGCGGCGGTGATGGCGCACGTGCGCGACGCGATCCGCACGATCGAGCCGGCCGACTCGGCCGAGGCCGTCGAGGAGACGGGCGCGCGCGTCGTGCTCGGCACGGCCCGCTTCGACGGAGGGCGGCAGCTGGTCGTGACGCTGCCCGACGGAACCACCGGATCGGTGCGCTTCCGCCAGGCGATCATCGCCACCGGGTCGGCACCGGTGATACCCGCGATCCCGGGCGGCGAGTCCCTCACCGTGCTCTCGAGCGACGACGTCTGGGAGCTCGACGAGCAGCCCGCGCGGCTGCTCGTGCTCGGCGCGGGAGCCATCGGCTGCGAGCTCAGCCAGGCGTTCGCGCGTCTGGGCTCGCAGGTGACGCTCGTGCACCGCGGTCAGCGCATCCTACCCAAGGAGGATCGGGCGGCCGCCGACCTCGTCGCGGAGTCGATGACCGCCGACGGGGTCGACCTGCGGCTCGGCACCACGGTGGAGCGCATCGAGCCCGCCCCGGACGGGCTCGGCGGCACCGCGCACCTCGCCGACGGCAGCACCGTCGCCTTCGACCGGATGCTCGTCGCTCTCGGCCGACGGCCGCGCCTCGACGGGCTCGGCCTCGAGACCACCGGGGTGACGCTCGACGACCGCGGCTTCGTCGCGGTCGACGCCTCCCTGCGAACAACGGATCGGCGCATCTGGGCGGCCGGCGATGTGAGCGGACTGCCCCAGTTCACCCACATCGCCGGGGTCAACGGCAGCATCGCGGCCACCAACGCGGCACTCGGGCTGCGGCGCACCGTCGACGTCTCCGCCGTGCCGCGCGTCACCTTCACCCACCCGGAGGTGGCCGTCGTCGGGGTGCCGACCGACGGTGCCGGCGAGCGCGGACTCACCGTGCGCGAGGTCGCACACAGCCACACCGACCGAGCGATCGCCGAGGGTGAGACGGCCGGGCTGACGCGCATCGTCGTCGATGCCCGCGGTCGGGTGCGCGGCGCCCTGGTCGTCGGTCCGCGGGCGGGCGAGACGATCGGCGAGGCGGCTCTCGCGGTTCGCCACGGGATGCGCGCTCGCGACCTGGCCGCGGCGACGCATCCGTACCCGACCTACAGCGACGCCCTCTGGAACGCTGCGATCGGCGAGGTGCGCGACCGGCTCGAGCGCGGCGCGACCGCGCGGGTGATCGGACTGCTCGCGGCAGTGCGGCGGTTCGTCACCCGCTGACCGGCAACCGGCCGGAGAGCTCGGTGATCGCGGTCAGCGCAGCGCGCGGTACCCCACGACGATGCGCTGCACCGCGCTGACGCCGACCACCGCGGCCCAACCGACCGCGATGGGCGCCGCCCAGAACGGCAGGATCAGCCAGAGCGCATGCACCACGATCGTCTCGGTGCCTTCGGCGATGCGGCCAATGAACGACAGCGACCGGCCGTCGTCGATGCGGCGGCCGGTGCGCTCGGCGATCGACGAGAACGCCAGGAACGCGGCTCCGTTGACGTAGTACGCCAGCAGCACGAGCAGGAAGGGCCACCAGGGCGCGTCGAATCCGGCGGCGGCTCCGACGGCGACGCCGACGACGGTCGCACCGTACACGACGAAGTCGGCTGTGATGTCGAGGAAGCCGCCGGCCTCGGAGGCCGCGCCCGGGTCGGACGCCGCACCGGTCGCGCCCTCTGAGCGTCGGCGGCGGGCCAGAGCGCCATCGAGGCCGTCGACGACCCGGGAGGCCAGCCACAACCCGAGGGCGAGCCACCAGGCCTGCAGGCCGGCGGCGACGGCCGAGCCGATGCCCACGCCGAGCCCGACCAGGGTGAGTCCGTCGGGGGTGATCCCGGGGCGGTCGAGCGCCGCGGCCATCGCCGCCACGGGCCGCTCGATCAGCGCGCGCATCGGACGGTCGAGCATCAGCGAGCCTCCGCGTCAGGAGCGGACGCCGGCGCGATGACGCGGCCGTCGCCCGTCGATGCTCCCGAGCGACGCCGCGCAGCCTCCAGACGGCCCGCCCCCAGGGCGCCCGCGAGCGTGAGCGCGCCGAGCACGCCGATGGCGACCCAGGCCGGCCACTGCAGCTCGAGGCCGTAGGCGCCGAGTGCCACGTAGGCGGCGGTTCCGGGGATGATGCCCAGGGCGGTGCCGAGAGCGTAGTCGCGCGGTCGCACTCCCGTGAGCCCGGCGGCGTAGTTCACGGCGGTGAAGGGGATGATCGGGATGAGCCGCACGCCGAGAACCGCCGCGACCCCGCGCCGGCGCAGCAGCGCGTCGAGGGCAGCGACGCGCGCCCCGGTGCGACGCTCCACGGCCTCCCGACCGAGGGCCCGGCCGAGGGCGAAGGCGGCGGCGGCGCCGAGCAGGGCGCCGAGATACACCAGCAGCACTCCGGCGCCGAAGCCGAACACCAGACCCGCGGCGATCGAGAGCAGGTTCTTTGGGGCGGGTGTGAGCGTGATCGCGGCATAGCCGAGCACGAAGACCACGGCCGCGAGCGGCCCCCACTGCGCCAGGGCGCTCTGGAGCTGCTGCGTGGACGGGATCGGCACGAGAAACCCAACCGCGATGGCGACGGCGACGAACACCCCCAGAGCGATCGCGCGAACGAGAACGGCTCGACCGCGACCGGCACGGGTTTCCGTGTCGGAACCGGGGGCGGCGCTCATGGTGGGTAAGTCTATGAGTCGTACTGCACGCACCCACCGCCCTCCCTGCCCAGCATGTTCGACCCAGGAGACCCGCATGAATCGCACCCTCCCCCGCCGCAGCGGCGTCGCCGCCGCGCTCGCGATCGCCGTGACGCTGCCGCTGGCGGCGTGCTCGGCCCCGGCCGCCGATGACCAGCAGTACGCCACATGGGACGAGGTGGTCGCCGCCGCCGAGGGACAGACCGTCAAGCTCTGGATGTACGGCGGTGACGAGCAGGGCAACCGCTACGTCAACGACGTGCTCGTGCCCGCCGCGGCCGAGTTGGGGGTGACCCTCGAGCAGGTGCCGATCGCCGACACCCCCGACGCCCTCAACCGCATCCTCAGCGAGGTGCAGGCCGGTGAGACCGACGGCGAGGTCGACCTCGTCTGGGTCAACGGCAACAACTTCGGCACCGGCAAGGAGGCGGGGGCCTGGGAGTGCGGCTGGACGGACCTGCTGCCGAACATGGCCCTGACCGACCCGGCCGACCCGCTGCTGCTCAACGACTTCGGCACGCCCGTCGACGGCTGCGAGGCGCCCTGGCACAAGGCGCAGTTCACGCTCGTGTACAACAGCGACACCGTGACCGACGTGCCGACCAGCTACGACGAGCTGTTCGCCTGGATCGAGCAGAACCCGGGCCGCTTCACCTACCCCGCACCGCCGGACTTCACCGGCTCGGTCTTCGTGCGCGAGGTGCTCTACGCCGTCAACGGGGGCCCCGAGGAGGTTCCGCTCGCCTACAGCGACGAAGCGTTCGAGCAGTTCACGCCGGCGCTCATCGAGCAGCTGCAGGCGATCGAGCCCTTCCTCTGGCGCGAGGGCACCACCTACCCGCAGAACTCCAACGAGCTCAACGAGCTGTTCGCGAACGGCGAGGTCGACTTCACGATGACCTACGGCCCGGCGACGCTGACCCAGCTCGTCGCCGACGGCACCTACCCTGCCGGAACGACCGTGCTCACACTCGAGGAGGGCACCGTCGGCAACGCGAGCTTCCTCGGTCTGGCCTCCACCTCCGGCAGCAAGGCCGGCGCCATGGTCGTGGCCAACCTCGCTCTCTCCGTCGAGCAGCAGGTCGCGAAGGCGCAGCCCGACGTCTGGGGGCAGTTCACGGTGCTCGACCTCGACCAGCTGAGCGATGAGCAGCGGGCGCTGTTCGACGCGCTTCCGGCCTCGCCCGTCGTGCCCACCTACGACGTGCTGAGCGAGAACGCGAACCCCGAGCTGGCGTCCGCCTGGGTCACCCCCATCGATGAGCTGTGGCGTCAGCTCGTGCTGGCGCAGTAAGGGCGGCGAGAACACATGCTGGAATCCCCGGGGCCGGGTGCGCTCGTCGCGCCTCGACCCCGGGGCGACCGCCGTGCGGCGCGCGGCCTGCTCATGGTCGCCCCGGCCGTCATCGTGGCTGCGATCGTGGTCATCGGCGGCACCGGCATGGCGATCATCCAGAGCCTGGGCCTTCTGCCGCTGGTCGGAGAGGCCCGACTGAGCCTCGACGCCTACGCGGCGAACGCCGACGAGCTGTGGCTCGGCCTCGGTCTCTCGCTCGCGATCGCGACGGCGTCGACCGCGCTGTCGTGCGTGATCGGTCTGACGGCCGCGGTCATCATCAGTCAGGGCCGCATCACGGGTCGGCTCGTCGCCGCCCTCAGCGCGGTCACCATCCCGATTCCGCACCTCGTGGGCGCCGCCGCGATCGGGCTGCTGGTCGCCGACGCGGGCATCCTGCCTCGGATGCTCGGTCTCGACACCGCGACCTGGCCCGACCTCGTCGGCGGCCCGTGGTGGGTCGCCGTGGTGCTCGAGTACACCTGGAAGGAGTCGGCCTTCGTCGCTCTCGTGGTGGCGGGTGTGCTCGCAACCCGGGTCGCCCGGTACGACGAGACGGCGGCGCTGCTCGGAGCATCGCGCGCCCGCCGGCTGCGCCACGTCGTGATCCCCCTGGCGATGCCGGCGGTGGTCGTGAGCGCGGTCATCATCTTCGTCTACACGCTCGGCTCGTACGAGGTGGCCTGGCTGCTCGGCCGCCCCTACCCCGAGCCGCTGCCGGTGCTCGCGTTTCGCCTGTTCAACTCGGTGACGCTGACCGCCCGGCCCGAGGCGGCCGCCGTCGCGGTCGTGACCACGCTGATCTCGCTGCTCGTGGTGGCGATCGGCATGGCGATCCTGCGGCGCATGCCGCTGTGGCGGTGATGCGCGCGTGGTGATGATGATCCCCTACGGTCAGCGGGTCACACCCGACGATCGCACGACCCGCTCGCGGGGGTTGATGCGGCCCCGACCGACCGGCCGCGCGCTGCGCATCGCGCTCGCCGGCCTGCTGGCGGTCTGGTTCGCACTGCCGCTGCTGCCGCTGCTGCTGTGGTCGGTCGCGAACCGCTGGTCGTTCCCCGCCGCCCTGCCGACCGAGTGGGGTCTCGACGGTCTCGCGACCGCGCTCGCCCAGGGGGCCGGGCCGGCGTTCGGCCGCTCGGTGCTGCTCGGGCTCGCGGTCGCCGCGATCGCGACGCCGCTCGGCGCGCTGGCGGCCCGGGCGCTGACCCTCGGCATCGTGCCCGCGCCCCGCTTGATGAGCGCCCTGCTGCTCGCGCCCCTGGCGCTGCCCGCCTTCGTCGCCGTCATGGGCCTGACGGTGCTGCTGCTGCGCGCCCGCGTTCCCGCGCCCCTCGCGGTGCTGCTGCTGCTGGTGGCCGCCGCCCTGCCGTACACCGTCTACACCATGCGGGTCGCCTACGCGGCTCACGACATCGCGTTCGAGGAGGAGGCGCGCACGCTCGGCGCCTCGCCGCTCGCGGTGCTGCTGCGGGTGCACCTGCCGCTCGTGGCACCCGGGCTCGCGCGCGCGGCCTTCCTCGCCTTCCTCGTCGGCTGGAGCGACTACGTGGTGACCGTGCTCGTCGGTGGGGGTACGCTCGTCACCCTGCCCCTGCTGGTGGGGTCGTACGCCGCGGGCGTCGGCAACGAGGCCGTCGTGGCGGTGCTGTCGCTCGCGGCGATCATCCCGCCCCTCCTCCTGCTGCTGGCCCTGGGTCGTTTCGGTCGCCGCTACCCCACCGCGCGCTTCAGCGGGCCGACCCCCAGCCGTTCCCCGAAAGGCGCGCCGTGAGTGCATCGTTGACCCTCGACACCGTCACCAAGGTCTTCGACGACCGCGCGCGGCCCGCCGTCGACGCGGTCTCGTTCGATGTCGCCGCGGGCGAGTGCCTGGCGATCCTCGGCCCCTCCGGCTCGGGCAAGTCGACGGTGCTGCGCTCGATCGCGGGCCTCGACGTGCCGACCGCCGGCCGCATCCTCGTCGACGGCTCCGACGTCGCGGGCGTCGCGCCCGAGCGGCGCGGCATGGCGATGGTCTTCCAGCGTCCGCTGCTCTTCCCGCACCTCAGCGTGCTCGACAACGTCGCGTTCGCTGCGACGGTCGCCGGGCAGCCGCGACGGGAGGCTCGGGCCGATGCCCGGCAGTTCCTCGAACTCGTGCAGCTCGAGGGGTTCGGCAGCCGTCCGGTCACCGCCCTCTCGGGCGGGCAGGAGCAGCGGGTCGCTCTCGCGCGAGCGCTGGCCGCGCGGCCCCGCGTGCTGCTGCTCGATGAGCCGTTCAGCGCCCTCGACCCGGAGCTGCGCGGCGACATGCACGCCCTCCTCGCCGCGATCCGGGCGCAGCTGGCGCCCACCGTCGTCATCGTCACGCACGATCGCGATGAGGCCGCGACGGTTGCCGATCGAGTCGCTCTGCTCGAGCGGGGGCGCCTTCTGCAGCACGACACCGTCGAGCGTCTCTACACGCGACCGGCGTCGCTCAGCGTGGCGCGCCTGATGGGCGGACGCAACGAGCTGCCGGGCGTGGTCGAGAGCGGGGTGCATGTCTCCGACGCCGGGCGCATCCCGGCACCCGACGGCGACGTGTGGCCCGACGGGCCCGCGACGCTGGTGGTGCGCCAGGAGGCGCTGCAGGTCGTGGATGCGGGAACCGTCGCTCCGGCGGGATTCGCGGCTCTGCCGGCCGTCGTCGCCGAGCGCCGCATCCGAGGGCCGCGGTCGGAGGTGCTGCTCGCCGTCACCCCGGCCAGCGCCCCGCTGAGCGCCGAGATCCCGACGAGCCGCCCGCTCGCCGTCGGAGCTCCGGTCGTGGTGCTCGTGCCCCGCTCGGCCTGCAGCGTGGTGCGCTGAGGTCGAGCGCGGGGGCTACCAGCGCGAGGCGTTGCCCGCCACGAGCTCGTCGGCCTTGCCGTTGGTGATGCCGCGGCTGCGCTCGCCCTTGGGCTCGAGCGGCAGCAGCTTCCGCAGGCCGATGTTCTCGATCGGGTCGAGCACCGAGTGCTGAGCGCAGGCCGGAACGAGCTCGCCCGTCTCCGGGTGCGCCATGGCGTACATGCAGGCGCCGAGCCGCTCCTGGGTCTCCTTGAGCTTCGGGTCGTCGGCGACGATTCCCTTGCGCATCATCTCCCAGGCGGGCTTGACCTGCTCGGCGTCCATGAAGTTGTGCACGACGAAGGTCTTGAAGCTGACCTTCCCCCGGCGCGCCGCCCGCAGCACGGCGCGGAGGCCGCCGCCGCGACGGATGATGCGGCGCAGCAGGCCGATGAGCGGCGGGATGTCCTGCGGGTGGCTGAGAATCGCACGGGTGATCTTGATCGAGAGCGCCCAGCGCGGGATGTCCCCGAAGATCATGCCCCCGTAGTGCTTCAGGAACCGGTCGCGGGCGGCGATGTCCTTCGGCTCGTCGGCGTCGAGCACCGAGGCGAAACGACCATCGACCATGACGCCCACGGTGTGACGATTGCAGCGGGGGTCGCCGAACTGCACGGCCTTGTGCGGCAGCGGCTGGCCCGCGCCGGCCTCGATGCGCTCCCACACCGCGTCGATGGTGACCTCCTGGAAGTTCTCCTTCCAGCGCCGGTCATCACCGATGAAGGCGGCCGGCTGGAACGACATCATGTCGTAGGGCATCGCCAGCACATCGCGGGTGACCTGCTCGACCTCGTCGAGATTCGTGGGCGTGACCGTCATGTTGTGGGCGAGGTACGACTGCACCCCGGTCTGCTTCTTGAGGTCGATGAACATCTGCGCGAACGTCTCGCGGAAGGGGTTCAGCTCGGCCTCGCTGCGCGGACGCACGGCGCCGCGGCGACCGCGCATGAGCGAGTCGAAGTGCGCGGCGAACGACACCTTCTGGAAGGCGGGCTTGCCGTCGTCGTCGAGGACGACATCGAGGAGGTACTCGTAGTCGAAGTCGCCGTGCGTCATCGACATCGGTTCGCGGCCGACGGCCCGCATGGCCTTGAGCGTGTCGCGATGGGCCTTCGGCGGCAACAGGCTGACCTCGCCGCCGATCAGCTGGGCGTGAGCACGGGGGCCGCGGATCTGACGCAGCAGCGCCATCTGCTTGGTGACCTCGGTGACGGTGTGGTCGCCGTCGATGCGCACCTTGTTCGCGTCGGCCGAGTGATAGCAGGGCGAGCAGGTCAGATTGCACTTCGGGAAGACGCCGTGGGTTCCCTCGCACCCGACGGCGCAGCGGCCGAGCAGCTGCTCGGGGGTCTTCGCGTGCTCCGGAAGCTCGGCCCACCGCTTGTCGAGGGCCGCACGGGTCTCGGGGTGGATCGGTCGGGTCGCCAGCTCGAACTCGCGCAGGGCGGTCATGATCGGCATCGGGGTCTCTCCTCGCACCAGGGCCCTCCCCGCGGTCGCACCGCGCGGATGGGGTCAGTCTAAGCACGAGGGGTTCGGAGCCGGCGCCCTTTCCGGTTGGGTGCCGATCGCGTCGGGGCCTACTGAGCCCCGTTGGCGACCAGCCAGGGCACCGGGTTGATCGTGACGCCATCCACGCGCAGCTCGAAGTGCAGGTGCGCGCCGGTCGCCACCCCCGTGGCCCCTACGAGACCGACGATGTCACCGACCCGCACGCGATCACCCTGGCGCCACGGGATCGACCCGGCCACGAGATGGGCGTAGACGCTCGTGATCGAGCGCCCGTCGATCACGTGGGTGATCTCGAGGTGGGTGCCGAGCGCGCTGCCCGGATTGCCGATGAGCGTGACGACGCCGTCGGCCATCGCCATGACCGGCGTACCGTAGCCCGGGTTCCAGTCGACACCGTTGTGCACGGAGGGACAGCCCGCGCACGTCGACGGACGCAGCCCGAAGGCGCTGCCGACGGGGGCGCCGGCGCCGACCGGGTAGAGCAGCGGCGGGCGCACGTCGACCGTGAACTCCTCCCGAGCGGGCAGCGATGCGGGGCTGAGAGCCGCGGCGGCCGCCTCGCCGGGCTCGCCGTCGACGGTCGCGGTCTCGGCGGACATCGTGGCAGACGCGCCCGCTTCCTCGGCCGCGAGCGCGGCTCGGTCGGAGGCGGCGACGAACACCTGAGTCTGAGGCTGTGCGGCGGCGTTCTCGGCGGCGGTCGCGAGCGTCGCCGAGACGGTGCCGTTGACGACGAGAGCGAGGGCCACACCGACAGCGGCGACGACGAGCGCGTCGTGGCGCAGGCGGCGCGGTTCGAGGGCGGCGACGCGCGGCAGCGCGGGATGGATCAGATGGAGCATGGAGGAGAGACACTTCCTGGTGGCGGCCGTCGGGCCGTGGACACGGTGAGTGCACGTCGTTGCGCGGGCGACCCCGCGGCACTCGACCCGAGCACCGGAAGCGGGATCTCAGAGCCTCCGCACCGAGTCCGGCGGTCTCACCCGCCGGCGGCGAAGGCTCCTGTCAGCGTCATAGCCAACACTCCAGCATGACCCGTGAACCTATGAGTAACCTGTTTGTCTCCGAACGTTCACGCCAGCGTGGTGCCGAACGCCAGCCCGAGCAGGTAGGTCGCAGCCGCCGCACCGTAGCCGATCGCCAGTTGCCGCAGGGCACGCTTGACCGGCGATGCCCCCGACAGCACCCCCACGATCGCGCCCGTCACGAGCAGCGCGAGGCCGACGAGCACGGCTGCCGCGACGACCGCCGACAGACCCTCGGCCCCCAGCAGGTACGGCACCACCGGGATGATCGCCCCCGAGGCGAAGAACGCGAAGCTCGACAGCGCAGCGCCCCACGCCGACCCGATGGCCTCGTGCTGCTCGGCCTCCACGTCGGCCGCACGCGCAGCGGCGGCGGCCGGGTCGTAGTCGGCGAGGATGCTGCGCGCGTGCGCGACCGCGTCCTCCTCGCTCATCCCCCGGGCGCGGTAGACGAGCGCCAGCTCGTTGGCGTCGACGTCGAGGTGCGGCAGGGCCGTGTGCGCCTCGGGGTCGGGGGTGGAGGCGTCGAGCAGTTCGCGCTGCGAGCGCACCGAGACGTACTCCCCCGCACCCATCGACAGGGCTCCGGCCAGGAGTCCGGCCAACCCGGTGAGCAGCACGGTTCCGGGCCCCAGGCCCGCCGCCCCGATTCCCATGACGAGGGCGAGGTTGCTGACCAGGCCGTCGTTGGCTCCGAAGACGGCCGCGCGGAAGGTGCCCGAGAGCCGCTGACGGCCGCGGGCCGCGAGGCCGCGGACGACCTCGCCGTGGATGCGCTCGTCGGCGGCCATCGCGGGCGTTGCGTGGGCATCCACCGCGTACGGCGAGCGGCTCTCGGCACGCTGAGCGAGGGCGAGCACGAAGACGCTGCCGAAGCGCCGCGCGAGGGGCGCGAGCAGTCGCGTGCGCAGCGAGACGGCGGGCACCCCGTGGGCGTGCTCGCCGAGCAGAGCCACCCAGTGGGCCTCATGCCGGGCCTCCGCCTCGGCGAGCGCGAGCAGGATGGCACGCTCCTCGCCGTCGCGCTTCGCGGCGAGATCGCGGTAGACGGCGGCCTCGGCCCGCTCGTCGGCGAGGTAGCGTCGCCAGCGACGGATCTCGGCGGGGGTCGGCGCACGGTCGGTCACCCGCCCATGATGGCGAACCCGCGGGCCGCGCGCTGTTCGGGTCGCCGAAAGAGGCGATCGGGATGCGGGCGCGGGCCCGCGAGACCCCGCGGCTACCAGCCCCCGGTGCCGGGCGCCCCCTTGAACGGTCCGACGATATTGGCGGTGATCCACCCGCCGTAGAAGCCGCCCTCCTGCGGCACGACGGTCTCGCCGTCGACCGTGCAGCGGTCCATGCGGCCGGGGTAGACCGAGACGTAGCCCGCGATGCTCTCGAAACCGCGGCTCGGGCTCGGGTAGTACCAGCCCGCCCGCTCCGCGCGCTGACCGCCGCCGACGATGTCGTAGTAGGCGGCCCGGCCCTTGAACTCGCAGTACGACGAGCCGGCCCCGGGCTCGAGCGCGCCCGCGACGAAGTCGTCGGGCGGCAGGTAGTAGGCGGGCGGGTGGCTGGTCTCGAGCACGCGCAGCGCGCGCGTCGTGTCGGCGATCAGCTGGCCGCCGAGCCTGATCGTCACGCGTGCGTGCACGGGCTCGACCCGCGGCGGGCGCGGGTAGTCCCAGACCGACTCCTGGCCGGGGCCCGGCTCGATGCGCTTCGGTCGCGGCACGATCAGAACCCGAAGTCGCCGACGTCGCCGAAGCCGCCCGCGTCGAACCCGCCGGCATCGAACCCGCCGGCGTCGAACCCGCCGGCGTCCGCGCCCGCGTCGGCACCGCCGGCATCCGCGCCGGGGTCGGCACTCGCGGCGTCGGCTCCTGCGGCGTCGGCTCCCGCGGCGTCGGTGAGCCCCGCATCCATCGGGGGCAGGAAGGCGCTCGCGAGCGCCGAGCCGATGACGTATCCGGCGACCGTTCCCAGCAGAGAGGCGCCGACCATCTGGCCGAACGAGGGGCCGCCGAGCGAGCGCTCCATGGTGCCGGGCTGGCGCAGCTCCGACCGGGTGGCGGCGCGCGCGAGGGTGGCGGGCTGGTCGTCGGCCGGAGCCTCGCCGGCCGGTGCCGTGCGGGCCAGCTCGTCGTAGACGAGGCGGCGCTGCTCGGGCGTCAGCTTCGCGAACGCCTCGGCATGCACCTGCTCAATCGTCTCGGGCGGTGCCGTCTGCAGCAGGTACCGGTAGCGCTCGACGGCGCGCTCATCGTCGGAGCGCACTGCGGGGGTGCGGCGCGCGTCGGGCTCGGGCGTGGGGGCGCCGAACAGTCGGTCGAAGAAGCTCATCGGTCCATCTCCAGGGGTCGGTGACGACACGGTACGTGGCCAGGTTCGGTGCAGCCTGTGGAGAACGCGTGTAACAACTCGGTGAAGGATGCCCCCCGCGGCCCCCCCGTGCACTACTGTCAGAACCGAAGTTGATACGCCTCGGCGGTCCGACGTGCCGTGCAAGCAGTACGTGCTCTCGTATAGAGCTGGATTCACGAGTGGTTCGACTGGTGGTTTCGACAGTCGAAACTCCGTGAGTAACAAGGAGTCAGAAATGACGACAGGCACTGTCAAGTGGTTCAACGCCGAGAAGGGCTTCGGCTTCATCACCCCCGATGACGGAAGCGCCGACGTGTTCGCGCACTTCTCGGCCATTCAGAGCAGCGGCTACCGCTCGCTCGACGAGAACCAGAAGGTCGAGTTCGACGTCGCCCAGGGCCCCAAGGGTCTGCAGGCCGAGAACATCCGCCCGCTCTAAGCGTCATCGCCTGAGCGCGCTCGCCGCGGGGTGACCCGCGCGAGACCACGAGAGCCGCCCCTCAATGGAGTGGGGCGGCTCTCGTCATTCCTGCGCCGACTCGTCGCCGGTGACGAAGTCGATGAGCTCCTCCACCCGCCCGAGCAGCGCGGGGTCGAGGTCGGCGTAGCCGCGCACGGCGCCGCGCACCCGCCGCCAGGCGGCGGCGAGGTCGCCGGGGGTCGCGTGCGGCCAGCCGAGGGCGCGGCAGGTGCCGGTCTTCCAATCCTGACCGCGCGGCACCTCCGGCCAGGCCCCGATGCCGAGAGCCTCCGGCCGCACTGCCTGCCAGATGTCGATGAAGGGATGACCGATCACGAGCACGTGCCGCGCATCGACCCGCGCGAGCGCCTGCTCGGCCAGCCGCGACTCTTTCGAACCCGGCACCCAGTGGTCGAGCAGCACCCCGGCCCGGCGCCCTTCCGTGGGCGCGAAGTCGGCGAGCAGCTCGGCGAGGTGGTCGGCGCCGTCGAGCTGCTCGACGACCACCCCCTCGACCCGCAGGTCGTCGCCCCAGACCTGCTCGACGAGTTCGGCGTCGTGCCGCCCTTCGACCCAGATGCGGCTGGCCCGCGCGACGCGGGCCCGCGCGCCCTCGACGGCGAACGAGCCGCTCGCCGTGCGGGCACGGGCGGCGGGGGCGGCACCGGATGCGGCGCGCGCGGGCGTCGGCGCGACGAGCCGCACGGGCTCGCCGTCGACGAGGAACCCGGCCCCGAGCGGGAACGCGCGCACGCGACCGTGGCGGTCTTCGAGGTGCACGTTGCCCGCATCCACGAGCACGACGGCGCCGACCCACCCGGCACTGGGGCCGCCGTCGTGCGGAAGCTCGACGACGACCCCGGGCTCGGCGGGCACCTCGGGCACGACCCGGCGACCCACCGACCGCCAGTCGCCGCGGAGCACATCGTCGCCGTAGTCACGCACCCGGCGAGACTACGGCGCGCGCACTAGGGTGGCGGCAGCACGACACGCGAGGCGAGGGGGTTGCGATGCGACGCAGCGGAGAGCTGTTCCGGTGGGGGCTCACGTCTCTGATGCTGGCGCCCGTCTCGGCGGTCGGCTGGTTCGCCGCGGGCGGACGGGACGAGGCGGTCGCCTTCCTCTGGCTGGCGCTCGCGCTCGTCATCGCGGGCGGCGTGCTCAACGCCCTCGCGGTCGTTCGCGGTGTCAAGGGCGCGGTCTCGGGCGAGCTGATGGCCGAACTCGACGGCATCATCGTGCCCGACACCTCCGCGTGGCCCGATGCCGCGGGCGGGACCGGCGCGGATGCTCCCCGAGCGCCGCGCATCATCCTCGTCGATGGCACTGTTGTGGGCGAGTCGACGGGCACTCCCGCGATGCAGCCCGGCCCGGAGGTGCGCCGTCAGCGGCGCCTGATCGGCCTCAGCGCCACCTCCGCCCTGCTCGGCCTCATCGCGCTCGGGGCCTGGGCGATGTCCGTCGAGCAGCCGCTCGCGATCGCGCAGGGGCAGCTGACCCTCGATGAGGTCTACGCGGTGTGGAGCACCGCGTCGCGACTCACGTTCCAGGTCGGCCTCACGATCTGGATCGTCGCGTCGCTGGCGATCGCCCTGGGCGTCGCCGTGCTCGCGCTGTGGCCCACTATCGCCGCCGACCGGTACCTCGTGCCGCGGCGGATGCTCGCCCTGGCCTGCGTCGCCGGCAGCGTGATCGTCGTGGCCGCGTGGGGGCCGTACTTCTCAGTCGGCAACTCCCTGCCCGACGAGCTGCCCTTCCCCGCCGGCGGGGTGCAGAGCCCGGCGAGCCTCGTCTTCGGGCTCACCGGCGTCGCACTGAGCGCCGCGGCGATCCTGCTCACGGTGCCGCGCTGGAGGGCTCGGTCGCGGTAGGGCTTGACGCGCGCCTCCTTATCTGGTTAGTTACTTGACTAAGTAACCAACACAGAAGGGAGGGTCGCGTGGACGACGGTCGACCGATCTTCCTCCAGATCGCTGAACTCGTCGAACGGCAGATCATCGATGGCTCGCTCCCCGAGGGCGCGCAGGTTCCGTCGATCAACGAATTCGCGGCGTTCCACCGCATCAACCCGGCCACGGCGCTCAAGGGCATCACCCTGCTCGTCGACGCCGGGGTGCTCTACAAGCGCCGCGGCATCGGCATGTTCGTCGCCGACGGTGCCCGCGACCGCCTGATCAGCGAGCGCCGGGCACGCTTCACCACCGAGTACGTGCGGCCGCTGCTGCGCGAGGGCGCCGCCCTCGGGCTCGGCGCCGCCGACCTCATCGATCTCATCCGGAAGGAATCCGCCTCATGACCACCATCGTCGAGGCGCGCGGCCTCACGAAGCGCTATCGCGGCATCACCGCCGTCGACGGCGTCGACTTCCAGCTCGCGCGCAACACCATCACCGGCCTGCTGGGTCGCAACGGGGCCGGCAAGACCACCCTCATGCACCTGCTCACCGGCCAGGAGTTCGCGACGCACGGCTCGATCACCATCGCCGGCGAGAGCCCGGTCGAGAACCCGCGCGTGCTGCAGCACACCTGCTTCATCAAAGAGAGCCAGCGCTACCCCGACGACTTCAAGCCGAAGCACGTCTTCGCCGCGGCGCCCGGCTTCTTCCCGAACTGGGACGCCGACTTCGCTCGCGAGCTCGCCGCCGAGCTGCGGCTGCCCGTCGACCGCCGCATCAAGAAGCTCTCGCGCGGGCAGCTGTCGAGCGTCGGCATCATCGTCGGCCTCGCCTCGCGGGCGCCGATCACGATCTTCGACGAGCCCTACCTGGGACTCGACGCGATCGCCCGCCAGGCGTTCTACGACCGGCTGCTCGCCGACTACGCCGCGCACCCGCGCACGATCATCCTGTCGACGCACCTCATCGACGAGGTGGCCGATCTGCTCGAGCACGCCCTCGTGATCGACAACGGCCGCATCCTCATCGATTCTCCGGTGGATGCCCTCCGCGCCCACGCCGCCACCATCGCCGGCCCGGCCGAGGCCGTCGAGCGGGCGGTCGCGGGCCTCGACGTGATCCACCGCGAGCGCCTGGGTGGATTCGTCAGCGCGACCGTCGCGGGCATCACCGAGCAGGTCACCGCGTCGGCGCGGGCCGCTGGCCTCGAGGTCGGCCCGGTCTCGCTGCAGCAGCTCATCATCCGTCAGACCGGGGGCACCCCCACCGAGCACGAGGAGGTCACTCGATGATCGCCACCACCCCTGCGAGCACGCCCGCGAGCACGCCCGCGTCGCAGCCCGCCGTCGAGGCGCCGCTGCCCCTTGCGCCGCGCTCGCTCGCGACCCGTGTCGGCACGAGCGTGCGCCTGCTGCTGGCCAACCCGTGGACGGCGATCTACACGCCGCTGCTCATTCTCGGCATCATCCTGCTGATGAACCTCGCCATCTGGGGCATCGTGCGAGCGAACATCTCTGCCGAGGGCGAGATGGCCGAGGGCGTCAACGGCGGCGCGTTCTTCCTGTTCGTCTACATGCTGGTCGTCGCCGTTCAGAGCATCAACCAGGCCTTCCCGCTCGCTCTCGGCTACGGCTCGACCCGACGCGACTTCCTGCTCGGCTTCGGCGTGTTCGCCGTGATGCTCTCGGTCGGCTATGCGGCTCTGCTCGCCACCCTGGCCTGGCTGGAGGAGTCGACGGGCGGCTGGGGCATCGGCCTGCGGTTCTTCAGCGCCGACGCCGTCTGGCAGTCGGAGTGGCCGGAGGCCTTCGGGCTCGGGCTGCTGCTCATGCTGCTGTTCTTCGGCATCGGGGCGGCGACGGCGAGCGTCTACGTGCGCTGGCGGGCGCTCGGCATGTACGTGTTCTGGGCCGGCCTGGTGTTCGTGTTCATCGGCGGCGCGGCCCTCGTAACCCTGCTCGATGCGTGGCCGCAGGTCGGCGAGTTCTTCGTGTGGGCCGGTGTGCTCGGCACCGCGGCGTGGAGCCTCATCCTGACGGCCGTCTGCGCGCTCGCCGCCTGGCTCATCCTGCGCCGCGCGACGCCGTCGCAGGGCTAGTCCACCGGCAGCAGCAGACCGCACAGCACGAGCTCGCGCACCTGCGGCAGCAGCTGCCCGCGCAGAGCGCCCTCGTCGACCTCGAGCAGGTCGGCGAGGGCGCTCGCGATCGCACCGACCGTGAGGTCGCCGTCGCAGGCACCGACGAGGCCGGCGAGCGCCGCATCCGCCTCGATCGTGCGCGCCAGGCCGCCGCCCTGGCGCAGGCGGATGACCGTCGGCCCCTCGGCTCCCGGCCAGTAGTGGCGCTCCTCGGTGACGTCGGGCGCCACGGCGAGGCACCGACCGGCGAGCTGCTCGTCATCGAGGGCGGCGATACGGTCGTGCGCGGCCAGGCAGGCGAGCAGCTGGTCGCCGAGACCGGTCGGCGCGGCACCCAGCGGTGAGCCGAGCACCTCGGTGCGCAGCAGCCGCGGCCGCATCGGGTCGAGCGGGCGGCGCAGCAGCACGTATCCGAAGCCGACGGCGCTGACCCCGCGGGCGGCGAAGTCGTCGAGCCATGCCGCGGCGAGCTCCTCGTAGGCGGGCGTGCCGACCCGGGTGCCGCCGTCGCGAATCCAGGTCGCCGCGTACTCGGCCGGCGACTGCCGCTCGCGCTCGATCACCCAGGCCTCGAGACCGGCCTCGTCGGCCCAGCGCCGCACGCGGGCGAGGCCGTCGCCCGCCGGTCTCTCGCGCGCGGCGGATGCGGAGCCATCGCCGCGGTACTCCCAGTTGGCCAGCAGGTGCGCGGTGCCGCCGGGCACGAGGTGCTCGGCCGCCCCGCGGATCACCTCCTCGACGAGCGCATCGCCGATGCGGCCTCCGTCGCGGTACTCGTAGACGGGCACACCCTCGACCCGCGGCGTGATGACGAACGGCGGGTTCGAGACGATGCGGTCGAAGCGCTCGCCCGCCACCGGGGCGTAGAGGTCGCCCTGGCGCAGCTCGACGGTCGTGACGCCGTTGAGGGCGAGGGTGAGCGCCGCGAGCTGGATGGCGCGCGGCGAGCTGTCGGTGGCGACCACGCGACGAGCGTGCCGGGCCGCGTGCAGAGCCTGGATGCCGCAGCCGGTGCCGAGGTCGAGCACGGCCTCGACCGGGCTCGTGGGGATGAGCCCGCTCAGCGTGACGGATGCCCCGCCGACCCCCAGCACGTGCTCGGGGGGCAGCGGCCCGCCCACGGCGCTCTCGCCCAGGTCGGAGGCGATGAGCCAGTTGACCGGGCCGGCCGCGTCGAGCGCGGCGACGGGGCGCACGTCGAGGGCCGCGCGACCAGCGGCGTCGACGAGGCCGAGCGATCGGGCGCCCGCCGAACCGAGGGCGGGCAGCACGTGCGCGAGGGTCGCATCATCGGCGGGCTCCGCCAGAAGCAGCAGTCGGGCGAGCAGCGCCGCCGGGTCGCTCGAGCCCTGGAGCGCGCGCAGCGCGGGCACGCGGTCGCCCCGGGCGAGAGCCGCGTCGGCCTCGTCGCCCCAGAGCTGCCGCAGCCGGTCGACCGTGTACCGCGCGGCGAGCAGGTCGGAGCGCAGTCGGTCGGCGAGCGCAGCATCCACCGCTCTATCGAACACCACGGCCGCGCCCGCCACATTCCGACAGGTGTGGAATAGATCGTCGGGGTGTGCGCGTTGGCTCGGAGGTGTCGATGCATCTGCATCGACCGGGGCCACCGCGCCCCCCATCGAGACGAAGGAGAACCCCCTGGTGACCACCCTCACTGTCGACACGATCCCCGGCTACCGCACCGGAACCTGGACCGTCGATCACGCCCACACCGAGATCGGTTTCAGCGTGCGCCACCTCGCCATCAGCAGGGTCAAGGGCGTCTTCGAGCGCTTCGACGCAACCGTCACGGCGGCCGAGAACCCGCACGACTCGCGCGTCGAGGTGACCGTCGACATGGCCTCGATCAACACCAAGAACGCCGACCGCGACAACCACCTGCGCACGAACGACTTCTTCGACATCGAGCACCACCCGACCATGACCTTCGTGTCGACCGGCCTGCGGGTCGAGGGCGACGCCCTGCTGCTCGACGGCGACCTCACCCTGCGCGGGGTGACCAAGCCCATCACCATCACGGGCGAGTTCGGCGGCATCGCGACCGACCCGTACGGAAACGTGAAGGCGGCCGCGAGCGGCACCACCGTCATCAATCGGCACGACTTCGGTGTCAGCTGGAACGCCGCGCTCGAGACCGGCGGCTTCCTGCTCGGCGACGAGGTCACCATCACGATCGAGGCGCAGTTCGCGCTGCAGGCCTAGATCGGCGGATGCTCCTCATCGGCCGGGCGCTGCAGACCGCTCGCGGCGCCCGGCCCGGTGACGATCGGCCCGGTCGCGGTCGAGACGACGACCGCGGTGTCGGTGAGCGGGTGCGCGAGCTCATCGGGCCCGAGCCGGGCGATCAGCAGGGTCAGCAGCGCCAACACGACGGGGATGACCCCGGCGGCGAGGAACGCCACGGGAATGCCGATGAGCTCACCGACCGGCCCCGCGATCGCCATCGAGATCGGCATGAACACGAGCGACACGAAGAAGTCGAGACTCGACACGCGGCCCAGCATGGCGGGCGGCACCCGGCGCTGCAGCAGGGTGCCCCACACGACGGTGGCGCCCGAGAACAGCACGCCGCACACGAACAGCGCGATCACCATCACCCACAGCTGATCGGTGAGCCCGATGACCACGAGGGGCGCGCACCCGAAGCCCCAGGCGAGGATCATGAGCGTCAGGTAGCGGCGCGGCAGCCGCAGCGAGGCGACGACGATCGAGCCGAGCGCCCCGCCGATGCCGAAAGCGGCGAGCGCGAGCGCGAACGCGCCGGCCCCTCCCCCGGTCTGGTCGCGCACCGCGAACGGCAGCAGCACCTCGATCGGCCCCATGATGACGAGCACGAGCAGGGCCGAGTAGAGCAGGGTGGCGAGCAGCCAGCGGGTGCCCACCATGTAGCGCACCCCGTCGCGCACGTCGACCCACACGGCCCTCAGCGGGTGCGTGGGCTCGGCGTCGGCATCGCGGCGCACCGGCGTGAGCCGCATCGTGCCGAGCAGCACGGCGGCGACCGCCTGCGTGCCTCCGACGATGGCGAAGCCAAGACCGGGTGACAGCACCGCGATCGCCGCGCTCGCGGCGGCGGGTCCGGCGGCGTTCATGAGCGTCGGCCGCAGCACGCCTTCGATGCCATTGGCGGCCAGCAGCTGGTCGGCGGGCAGCAGCGCCGGCAGCCACGCCGAGTACGCCGGGTAGAAGAAGCCGTCGGCGATGCCGAGCAGCAGCGAGATGACGGCGAGGTGCCACACCTCGATGGTCTCCGTCAGCGCGAGCACGGCGATCGTCACGGCCGAGGCCGCCTTGATCGCCTCGACGGCGCTCAAGATGCGCTTCTGCGGAATGCGGTCGGCCGCGACCCCGCCGAGCAGCACGGCGAGCACGAGCCCGATGCTGCCGGCCGTGGCGACGATCGACAGGTCGACGGGCGTGCCGCCGAGCTCGATCACCTGCCAGACGACGGCGACGATCCACACGCCCGTGCCGAACAGCGACAGCACGAGGGCGAGCGCGAGCAGGCGGTACTGCCCGGTCTCGAGAGGCTTGAGCGCCCGAGGAAGCGACGGCATGGAGGTCACCCTATCGGCGGGCGAGCATCCGTGTGACGTAGCCTGAGAGGCGATGAGAGAACTCACCGCCGACCAGATCCGCGCCAGCATGGTCAACGCCAGCGAGGCCGAGATCGAGCGGATGCCCCTGCCGGGCCTGCACGAGACCCTGTGGAGCGAGCGCGAGTACCTGGGCTGGCGCGATCCGGCCGGCTCGCCGCGCGGCTACATCGTGCACTGGGTCGACGAGCGGCCCGTGGGCATCCTGCTGCGCGCCGCGAGCTCGGCCCTGCGACCGGGCATCGGAGCCATGTGCTCGCTCTGCCACACGCCGCAGCCGTCGACCCAGGTCGTCATGTTCAGCGCGCCGCGCGGCGGCGAGGCCGGTCGCGACGGCAACTCGGTCGGCACCTACATCTGCCACGACCTGGGCTGCTCGGCGATCATCCGCATGGTGCCGACCACGAGCGAGCTGACGCTCATGCGCGACGAGGTCATCGCCCGGCGCAGCACAGGGCTGCAGCAGCGCCTCGAGCGCTTCACGGCGAACATCATGCGCACGGCCTGAACCGACGCCGGACGGCCGCACGGGTCGCCGCACGACCAGCTCGCGCTGTCGGCTCGCACGTTCAGCGCGCCGCGCTAGTTGCGCTCGCGGTGCCCCAGGATGTGGAACGGGATCGCCAGCGAGAGGGTGACCGCCATGATGCCGATGAAGAACGTCAGGGCCGCCCATTCCTCCGGCACGGCGTACGCGTACGCGAACAGCACGAACGACGACAGGAAGAGGAGCATCGAGACGACAACGGCGATGAGGTTCATGATGCCTCCATTGTGCCAGGTCGCGGCGGGATAATGCCCCATGACCAGCGAGCATTCGGCCTCCGCCCCTCGTCGCCCCTCCCGCCGCCCCTCCCGCCTCCGCAGCCGCGTGCGGCTCGTCGGCTGGAGTGCACTGAGCGCTCTCGCCCTCGTGGTTCTCGGGTTCGTGATGTGGGCGAGCACCCCGTACCTGGCCGAGCGCGGGCCAGTGATCGACGTGTGGGCGAACGACGCGATCGCGGTCGAGTACCTGCCGGAGGGCATCCTGATGACGCCGACCGTGGGCGGGGGCGACGCGGCGGGCACCGGGCTCGTGTTCGTTCCCGGCGCGCGGGTGCAGGCGCACGCGTACATGCACCAGCTGAGCGGCGTCGTCGAGCAGCACGGCGCGACCGTGCTCATCACCGAACCGACCCTCAACCTGGCCTTCTTCGACGCCCGCACGCTCGACCAGTTCACGAGCGCCGCGCCCGAGGTCGACCGCTGGTTCGTCGGCGGCCACTCGCTCGGCGGCGTGCGGGCCTGCCTCATGGTGCCCGGGTCGGAGGCCGCCGGGCTCGTGCTGCTCGGCAGCTACTGCGCGGGCGACATCAGCGGCTCGGGGCTGCCGGTGCTCAGCGTCGCGGGCGAGAACGACGCGCTCTCGACGCCCGCCCTCATCGCGGAGAACGCCGGGCTGCTGCCCGCCGACGCGACGTTCGTCACGATCGAGGGCGCCAACCACGCGAGCTTCGGCGACTACGGCCCGCAGTCGGGCGATGGCCCGCGCAGCATCTCGAGCGAGCAGATGCGGGCCGAACTGACGGCGCTACTCGGCGACCTCCTGCGCTGAGCTCGCGGCCGGCGGCGAGGCGGCGGGAGCATCCGCGGTCTCGGCGCCACCGATCTTCTCGCGGCGGGTGAGTGCCATGAGCCACCAGATGAGCGCGCCGACCAGGATGCCGCCGACCAGAGCGATGACGGGAGTCAGCAGCACGGGGCCGGCGATGCGGCTCTCGGTGAGCAGATTCGCGAGCCCCACGTAGATCCAGAAGAACGCGATGTCGACGAGCGCGGCGATGCCGATCGCCGCCATCGTCAGCTTCCACGGTGCCCGCAGCCCCGCGGCCGACAGCAGCCAGCCGCTGACGAGCACCGAGAGGCCGATGAGGATCATGCTGCCGATGAGGAACGACACGACGACCCAGAACAGCAGCTCCGACCCGCCGTCGAGGGCGCGCAGCACCGCGTTCGGGTCATCACCGCCAAGAGCCCGCGTGAACGCTCCGACGATGTTGCCGAACAGGGCGGTCGCCACGAGGGCCGCGAGCGACATGCCGAAGGCGAACCACCCCGCCTGAAACATGGTGTGCGCGACCGCGCCGGCGATGAGGCTCGACTGCGTCTGGCTGCGGGTCAAGGGCTGGGTCGTTGCCATGAGTGCTCCTCGCTGGGGTCGATAGGGCGAATCTAGCGCCTAGAGTGACGCCATGCGCATGAACGCCCTGCTGGTGGGCGGCTCGGGCCAGATCGGCATCGCCACGGCTCGCGCCCTGCTCAGCGCCGGTGCCGACGTCACGGTCGCGCACCGCGGCGGTCGGCCGCTGCCCGCCGATCTGCGCGATCACGTCACCGAGGCGCCCCTCGATCGCGGCGACGCGGATGCCCTCCGCACGCTCGCCCGCGGCCGCGACCTCGTGCTCGACTGCGTCGCCTTCGGCCCGAGCGACGCCGAGCCCTACGCGTCGCTGGTGGGCGACCTCGCGTCTCTCGTGGTCATCTCGACCGCCTCGGTGTATCTCGGCACCAACGGCACGTGGATGGACGCCGCGACGGGCGACGACGACTTTCCGCGCTTCCCGGTGCCGATCACCGAGCAGCACCCGATCGTGTCGGCCGACGTCGACGGCTACTCGCCGCAGAAGGCCGCGCTCGAGCGGGCGCTGCTGGGCATCGACGGGCTGCCGGTCACCATCCTGCGGCCGGGCGCGATCCACGGGCCGGGCTCTCCCGCGCTGCGGGAGTGGTACTTCATCAAGCGCGCGCTCGACGGCCGCCGCCGGGTGCCGCTGGTCGACCGCGGCGAGAGCCGGTTCAGCACCACGGCCACCGCCGTGATCGCCGAACTGGCGCGCCTCGCGGGCGAGCATCCCGGCCGTCGGGTGCTCAACGCGGTCGACGACCCCGTTCCGACGGTTCTCGAGATCGGGCAGGCCGTGTTCGCGCACCTGGGGCACACGGCCGAGTTCGAGCTGCTGCCGCGCGGCGCGGGCGGGCCCGAGAGCACGGTCGGTCGCACGCCGTGGGCCGCACCGGCCGCGGTGGTGCTGAGCATGGCGGCGGCGGCTGCCGAGCTGGGCTACACCGCTCCGGGCAGCCACCGATCGACGATCGGCCCGGCGATCGACGACATGATCGCCGCGGTCGGCGACGGCGACTGGCGCGAGCGGTTTCCCGCGCTCGCCCAGCGCTACGGCGCCGACACGTGGTTCGACTACGAGGCCGAAGACGCGCTGCTCGGCGGCTGAGCGGAGTCGGCCTGCGCGCGGGCGGCGGCGACGCGCTCGGTGATGTACGACACGACGATCGCCGAGATGGTGCCGATGATCACGAGCCCGCCGGCCATCAGCAGCACGGCCAGCCAGCGTCCGGCCTCCGTGACCGGGTAGGTGTCGCCGTAGCCGACGGTCGTGATGGTCACGAGCGACCACCAGACGGCGTCGCCGAATGTCGTGATGGTGGCCTCGGGGGCGCCGCGCTCGACCTGCAGCGCGGTGAGAGCGATCACGTAGACGAAGACGGTGGCGTAGATGACAGCGTGCAGGCCGACCGAGCTGCGCACGGCCGTGCCCGACCGCTCGCGCAGCAGCGGGATGTGGCGCAGCAGGCTGGCGACCCGCAGCGCTCGGAACAGCGGCACGAAGAGCGCGAGCACATCGAGCGGGTGGGTGAGCACGAAGCGCCACCGTCGCCCGCGGTCGCACAGCACGACGCGGGCGAGCATGTCGACGGCGAAGACCGCCCAGGTCAGCACCAGCACGGTTGCCACGACCGCGAGCGCTGCACCGTCGAGGTCGGGCAGCAGCACGAGCACCGAGTAGGCGACGAGGAATGCGGTGCCGAGCACGGCGAGGGTCGTCGAGGTGCGGGCCTCCCAGGCGAGGCGACGGGCGTCAAGCGCGGTCATGAAGACATTGTGGCCGACCGCTCCCAGCACCGGCTCGGCTCCGAATGATGGGATGACCTCACCACACCGCACCCTCACCGCCCGATCACGGAGACACGATGCCGCGCGCAGCCCTCGACTCGACCCCGCCCGACCTGACCGGCCGCCTCGTCGTCATCACGGGCGCCAACAGCGGCCTCGGGCTCGGGCTGACCGAGCGGCTCGCCGCCGCCGGAGCCGAGGTGGTCATGGCGGTGCGCAACCGCGAGAAGGGCGAGCGGGCGGCCGACGGGGTGCGCGGGCGGAATCCGGATGCGCGCCTGCGCCTGCTCGACTGCGACCTCGCCGACCTCGGCAGCGTGCGTGCGGCGGCGCAGCTGCTGCTCGACGAGGAGCGCGCGGTGGACATCCTGATCAACAACGCCGGCATCATGGCCGTGCCGGAGCGCCGCGAGACGGCCGACGGCTTCGAGCTGCAGTTCGGCAGCAACCACCTCGGGCCGTTCGCCCTCACCGGCCTGCTCCTGCCCGCCCTCCAGCGGGCGGACGCCCCGCGCGTGGTGTCGACGAGCAGCATCGTCGCGCGCCTCGGGCGCTGGCAGTGGAGCAACCTCAACGCCGAGCGTCGCTACTCGGCCTGGGGCGCCTACGCGCTGTCGAAGCTGGCCAACCTGGCGTTCGCCCGCGAGCTGCAGCGCCGCAGCGACCTCCACGGCTGGGGGCTCACGAGTGTCGCGGCCCACCCGGGCGGCACGTCGACCAACCTGCAGATCACCGGGCCGCGCGATGGCAAACCGGTGGGCACGGGCATGAAGCGCCGCATGGACGCGGTCATGCAGACGGTCGCGGAGGGGATTCGCCCCGCGCTCGTCGCGGCGGCGCACCCGCACGCCGAGCCCGGCGGCTACTACGGGCCCAACGGCACGATGGAGATCCGCGGGGCGGCAGCCCCGGCGTGGGTGCCGCGACCGGCCCGCGATGCCGCGGCGCTCGTGCGGCTGTGGGATGTCTCGGAGCAGCTCACCGGAGTGCGCTACGCCGAGCACGCCGAGACGGTGTCTCGATAACGCGCAGGAGGCGTACGCTGGAGCAACTGTGACTGCTCCCCCTTCCGCGCGCCGCGGCCACCTCGTCGACACCCGCCCGCTACGCGAGAGCCCCGCCTTCGCCCGCATGTGGCTGGGTGCGGCGATCACCGGCATCGGAAGCCAGATGACGATCGTCGCCGTCGGCCTCGACATCTACGAGCGCACCGCATCGACCTTCGCCGTGTCGCTCGTCGCCGCCTTCGCCCTCGTGCCGATGATCGCCTTCGGCCTCTACGGCGGGGCCCTCGCCGATCGGTTCGACCGCCGCCGCGTCGCGCTCGTCGCCGCGCTCGTCGCGTGGGGGTCAACGCTCGCCATCGCCGTCTACAGCTGGATGGACGTGCCCGACATCGCGCCGCTCTACCTGTTCATCACGCTCAACTCGGTGGCCGCGATCATGGTGCAGGTCGCCCGCTCGGCGATGGTGCCGCGGCTCGTGCGGCTCGAGCTGCTGCCGGCGGCGGGGGCGCTCGGCGGCATCAGCGCCGGAGTGCAGCTCACCGTCGGGCCCGCGCTCGCGGGCGTGCTCGTCGCCTACGCGGGGTTCGGCATCACGTACACGATCGACGTGCTGCTCTTCCTCGCCGCCTTCTGGGGGCTGTACACCCTGCCGGCGATGGTGCCCGACGGCGACCGGCGCCGTGCCGACCTGCGCTCGATCGTCGAGGGCTGGCGGTTTCTGCGGGTCGCGCCGAACATCCGCGCCTCGTTCGTGCTCGACATCGTCGCCATGACGTTCGGCAACCCGCGCGTGCTCTTCCCCGCGATCGGCGCCGTGCTCATCGGGGGCGGCGCGGTGACGGTGGGCATCCTGTCGTCGGCCGGCGCGGTCGGCATGCTCGTCCTCGGCCTGCTCTCGGGCAAGGTGAGCGCGGTGCGCGCGCACGGGGTCGGCATGGTCGTCGCGGTCGCGGCCTACGGCGCGAGCATCCTGCTCTTCGGGGTGCTGCTCGCCGTGACGACGGTGCTGCCGCACGAGGTCGGAACCGACATCAGCGAGGCCAACCTCGTCGCCCTCGTCATCGCGGTGCTGCTGCTCGCGCTGTCGGGCGCCGCCGACACGGTCAGCATGATCTACCGCACGACGATGCTGCAGGCCGCCGTGCCCGACGCCATGCGCGGCCGACTGCAGGGCCTGTTCACGGTCGTCGTCAACGGCGGCCCGCGCGTGGGCGACCTCTACATCGGCGTGCTCAGCTTCACCGCCGTGCTGTGGTTCCCTCCCCTGCTCGGCGGGCTCATCATCATCGTCGTCAGCGCGATGTTCCTGCGCATCTACCGCAGCCTGCGCGAGTACGACGCGCTCGACCCGCGGCCCTGACAGACTGGGCAGACCACCCACCGAGGGGAGCCCCATGGCTGAGCCGGGCGAGAGCCGCGTCGCCGTCTACATCGACTTCGACAACATCGTCATCTCGCGCTACGACCAGATCCACGGTCGCGGCGCCTGGCGCAAAGACAACGTCTACCGGCTGCCGTCGGGGCTCACCGGGGCGACCGATGAGATTCGTGAGCGGCTGCGCGCCGCCGAGGTCGACATCGGGGCGATCCTCGACTTCGCCTCCAGCTTCGGCACGATCGTGCTGTCGCGGGCCTATGCCGACTGGTCGGTGGGCGTCAACGCCAGCTACCAGGGGCAGCTCATGGAGCGCGCGGTCGACCTCACCCAGCTCTTCCCCGCCACCCAGCAGATGAAGAACGGCGCCGACATCCGCCTCTCGGTCGACGTCGTCGAAGACCTGTTCCGCCTGCCCGACATCACGCACGTCGTCATCGCGGCCGGCGACAGCGACTACATCGCGCTCGCGCAGCGGGCCAAGCGCCTCGGCCGGTACATCGTCGGCGTCGGGGTGGCCGGCGGCACGAGCAAGAGCCTGCGCGCGGCGTGCAACGAGTACGCCGACTACGACGCCCTGCCGGGCATCCGCCCCGCCGCCCACATCGCTGCCGGGCTTCGCCCCGCACCCGCCGAGACATCGGTGAAGGACGCGACCTCGACGGCACCCGCACGGGCCGCGGAGTCGGAGGGTGAGTCCGTCGTGACGGGCGCCAACGAGACTCCCACCACGCGGAAGGCGGCCAACGCGCTGCTTGTCCGCGCGCTGCGACTGGTTCACGAGATCGACGACACCGACTGGGCGCACGCATCGGCTCTCAAGCTTCAGATGAAGCGCCTTGACCCGGCCTTCAACGAGAAGGCCCTCGGGTATGCGAGCTTCTCGAAATTCCTCAAGTCGCGCGGCAATCTCGTGGAGCTCGACGATTCGGTGCAATCGCACCGCGTTCGACTGCGCACCTGATCGCGCGAGCGTCGCGCCGCACGAACGATGAGGGGCCCGGCACCTGTGCGGTGCCGGGCCCCTCATCGTGCGGGTGACCGTTACGGGCGGCCACCACCACCGGGCGTGCCCGCCGGCTTGCCACGGTCGGTCGACGTGTCAGCAGCGTCGTCGTCCTCGCCGTCGTCCTCGCCGGAACCGGGACGGTTGCCCTGGCCGTTGCCGTTGTTGCCCTGGCCGTTCTCGGAGCGCTCCTCGGCCTTCTCGCCGCGCAGCTCACGGGCCTGCTCCGAGACCGCCTGGCCGAACTCACGACCGACCTTGTTCGGGTCCTGCGCGCCCTCGCGCACCCAGGCGCTGAACTCCTTCGAGCCGACCGGCAGGGGCTCAACGCACTCGGTGGTGCCGTCGGTGGTCTCGTCGGTGGTCTCGTCGGCCGTGCCGTCGGTGCTGCCGTCGGTCGTGCCCTCGGTGCTCTCCTCGGCCGTGCCGTACAGGTCGGCCTCCAGCTCCTCCTCGGTCAGACCCTCGTCGGTGGTGCCGTCGTCGACCACGCACTCCTCGACGACGCCCTCGTCGGTCGTCCCGTCAGTCTCGCCTTCGGTGAGCGTGTCGTCCTCCGGCACGATCACCGTCTCGATGACGTCGTCGAAGACCTGCTGCGCCGGTGCCGGCAGCGCGCCCGCGGCCCCCGCCGCGCCGACGCCGACGAGTCCGAGCGCGAGCACACCCGATGCGGCGGCCACTTTGGCGGCGACGCCGAGCCCTGCGATGGTTGCGACCATCTTCTTGATCCCCCTTGTTGGTTGCGCGTCAGCCGCGGCACCTGTGGTCGGCACCGGGCTCTCGAGTCGGGCGGCCAGCGCAGCGCTGGGCTGCGGGGCGGCCGCCGCCGAGTTGGTGCGCACGTCGGCGATCGAGGCGGCGAGCGCGGCGAACTCGGGGCGACCCTCGGGGGTCGTGCCCGCGAGCAGCTGCTCGGCCTCGGCGTCGGTGATCGTGCGCTTTCTCATCTCACTTCTCGCTATCGCTCGAGCGGGCGCCAGGGGTACGGGTCGGGTCGAGTTTCTTCCGCAATCGCTCGAGCGCGCGGCGCTGCAGGGCCTTCACGGCCCCCTCGCGCTTGCCGAGCACGGCGGCGACCTGCTCGACGGTGAGGTCGGCGACGATGCGCAGCACCATCACGTCGCGCTGATCGGCAGGCAGAGCGGTGATGAGCGCGAGCGCGCGCTGGTCGCCGAGTCGGGCGGCGGCCTCCTCTTCGGCACTGGATGCTCGCCGCGGGTCGTCGTCGGCGAGCAGCTCGACGGTCTCGCCGCGTCGGCTGCGCATCCGCAGTTCGTCGACGAGGCGGCGGTACGCGATGGAGAAGACGAACGAGCGGAAGGCGGGCGCGTCTCCGCGGAAGCTGCCGAGCCGCTCGAAGACGGTCAGGAAGACCTCGCTGGTGAGGTCGTCGGGTTCGCGCGATCCGCGGGCGGTGAGGAAGGCGGCGACGGCGGGGGCGTGGGCGTGCCACAGGCGAGTGCACGCCCAGCTCGCCCCCGCCTGCGCGGCGGCGAGCACGCTCGCGAACGCCTCGGCGCCCGCATCCCCCCGATCGGTCATCGCCCTACAGGGTAGGGGCGCGACTCGACGCGGCCAAACCGGCGAGGTTCGGGGTTCAGCTCACGCGTCGCCGCACGACCAGCAGCACGACGCCCGTGCCGAGCGCGGCAGCGGCGATGCCCCCGAGCAGCCAGGCCGCGCCGGTGTCGGCGCCGGTCGCAGAGAGCTGAGCGCCGAGGACGATGCCGCGCGGCTCACCCCAGATCTCGAAGCCGGTCGTGAGCGCGCCGAGGTCATCGATGATGTAGGTGGGGCTGAGCTCGGCGCCGTCGTTCACCTGCACGAGGTCGTCTTCTGCCTCGTACGGGATGATGACGAGCGTGTAGATGCCCGGCTGCAGGGTGACGACGAGCTCGGGGAAGTACTCGTCGAGGAACCGGTTCTGGCTGTCACGAGCACCCACGTCGCCGTCGAACGGGTCGGCGGAGATGAGGTCGTAGATGGCGTCACTGTCGTCATTGCAGTCGATGAAACCTGCGTCGGTGCTGGCGGGGTTGAACGAGCTGTAGAGCACCATCGCGGCGTCAGAGAACGGGTTGTAGGTGCCCCACGGGTTGGGCGGGTTGCCGCCCCCGGTGGGCGTGTAGTCGTAGTAGAGCCCGCCTTCGTAGGGCAGGTAGTCGGTGAGGCGGAACGTGTACGTGCCGGCCGACTGCACGGTGAACACCTGCGTGGCGTACGGCTTGATGCCGTCGTCGACGCAGTCGTACACCGGGCTGTCGTCTGCCGAGCCGAAGTCGGCGACGTCGGCGGGGTCGACCGCCGCGCTCACCTCGTGCAGCAGGCTGCCGCTCGGGTCGGCGAGGGGGGTGGTGAGGTAGTACTCGACTTCGAAGTAGGCGCCGGGTTCGGGCAGGTTCACATCGAGGTTGGTGTTGGGCTCGACGGTGACGACGGTGACGCCGTCGCCCGACTCGACATCGATCGATCCGGTGGGCTCGGTGTTGGCGATGTCGGTGACGTCGAAGCCGAACTCGGGGTCGAACGAGCAGTTGAAGGTGAGCGTCAGCGAGCCGCCGGGCACGTGGTAGAGCTCGGCGTAGAACCCGAGCTCATCGATCTCGTACTGGTCGGTGACGGCCGCGCAGTCGATCTCGAGCTCGTAGTTCGGGAAGGGGGCGACGACGGTGACGCCCTCGTCGACGACGGCGGGGTAGCTGAGCGGGGCTGCGGTCGCGGCGGCGGCCGGCAGCAGCAGGGCGGCGGCAGCGATGGCGGTGATGGGCGCGACGAGGCGGGAGGGTCGAACGGTTCGCACGGGCCTACTTCTCTCGGGTGGGGGCAGACGCTCCCCCATGCTATGGGAAAGCTGGGAAGCCGACCAGAGCGACGCGTCGGCGGTCAGGCCCGTGCTCGGGCCACTGGCTACGAGACGAGGCGGGGGCTGTCGCGACACGCCACGTGATCGGGGTGTGCCAGTGAAGACTCGCGAATCGACGGAGTCGCCCCCGCTCAGGGGGTGCCAGGCCCCGGCCGCACCCGACAGAATGGAGCGAGGCTCGCTTTCTGCGCGGGTCGATACCAGGGGGGATCGTTGGGCGAGGCAGGCAAGTCGGCGGGCGCGGAGGCGCGTCGTCTCGTAGCGCTCGCCGATGCCTTCGACGAGCGCGCGGCGCTGGCCCGCGCCGAGGCCGAGCGATGGATGATCGGCCACCGCACCGAGCGGCAGGTGGCCGGCACGCTCGCGCCGCTGACCGCGTGCGGCTACACGTTCTTGCACGACCGCGGGTGGCCCGGCGCGCGGCGCGGCAGCCGCAGCCAGATCGACCACGTGCTCGTCGGGCCGGGCGGCGTGTTCATCGTCGACACGAAGAGCTGGCGCGACGTGACCGTGGCGGGAGGCCGCATCTTCCGCGGGCAGGCCGACGTCACCGATGACCTGAGCGGGCTCGCCGACGTGGGGGTGGGCACCGAGGGGGTGCTCGCCGAGCTGGGGCTCGCTCCGGGTGAGGTGCACGTGGTCGTGGTGCTGGCGGGGTCGGCGATGGACCCAGTGCCGCTCGCGAGCCTGGGCGGCCTGGTGGTGGTCGGCGAGCGGCGGGCATCCGCTTTCATCAACGGCTTCGGCGGGCGGCTGACCGACCGGCAGCTCGCCCTGGTGCTGGGGGCGGTCAACACGCACTTCCCGGTGCTCGGCGACGAGCCGGTGCCGCTCGACCTGAGCGTGCCCGACCCGGTGCTCGACGAGCCCGCGTTGTTGACGGTCGACGAGGTGGCCGAGACCTTCCTGGCCGGGATGCTCGCCGCCCCGATCGAGGAGTGGATGGCATTCCTGCACCCCGATCAGGCGCGGCTCGTGCGGCGCAGCTTCTCGGGGCCGGCGCGCATCCGTGGTGCCGCGGGCACCGGCAAGACGGTGGTGGGGCTGCATCGGGCGGCGTATCTGGCGCGGGCATCCACGGGCCGGGTGGTGGTGACGACGTTCGTGAAGACGCTGCCGGCGGTGCTCGGCACGCTGCTCGAGCGGCTCGCGCCCGACGTGGTCGACCGGGTCGAGTTCACGGGCGTGCACGCGTTCGCGATGCGGGTGCTGCGTGAACGCGGGGTCGCGATGCCGCGGGGCAACTTCGACGAGGCGAATCAGGCCTTCAACTACGCGTGGTCGAAGGTCGGGCGACCAGGCCCGCTCGGCGAGCTCGACCCGAACAGCCGCTACTGGCGCGACGAGATCGCGACGGTCGTCAAGGGGCGCGGGCTGACGACGTTCGAGCAGTACGCCGACCTGCCACGTGCGGGGCGCCGTCGCCCGTTGCGCGTCGAGCAGCGGCGGGCCGTGTGGCAGCTGCATCTGGCCTACGAGCAGGCGCTGCGCGAGCGCGGGCTCGTCGACTTCCAGGACGTAATTCTGCGGGCGGAGGCGTCGTTGCGCGAGCATCCGATGGAGGGCGTCGACCACGTCATCATCGACGAAGCGCAAGACCTGTCGTGCGCGATGCTGCGCATGCTGCACGCGCTCGTCGGCGACCGCCCCGACGGCCTGACGCTGATCGGCGACGGTCAGCAGACGATCTATCCGGGCGGCTATTCGCTCGCCGAGGCGGGCATCTCGGTCGCCGGCCGCGGCGTCGTGCTCGCGACGAACTACCGCAACACCCGCGAGATCGCCGGCTTCGCCGCGTCGATCGTCGAAGGCGACGAGTTCGTCGACCTCGAGGGCGGCCCCGGCCGGGCGGATGCTGCCGCCGAGGTCATCCGCACCGGCCCCTCCCCCGCACTGCACACGTTCGAGTCGCTCGCTCTTCACGATGCCGCGCTCGTCTCGCAGGTGCGGTCGCTCATCGCCTCCGGCGTCGACCCGGGCGACATCGGCGTGCTGACCGCGACGAATCGGAATGCTCTCGCCCTGCTCGCCGCGCTACGCGCCGCGGGCATCGACGGCATCGAGCTGGAGAGCTACACGGGCGCGACTGCCCCGCTGGTGAAGGTCGGAACGATCAAGCGCGCGAAGGGCCTCGAGTTCAAGCAGGTTCTGCTGGCGCGGGTCGAGGGGTCGCTGCTCGCCCCGGTTGCTGAGGGCCTCGACGACGGCGCGCGCGAGGCGAGGGAGATCGCACGGCGCGAGCTCTACGTCGGCATGACCCGCGCCCGCGACGGGTTGTGGGTTGGCAGTACAAGCCATGAGCGGAGATCATGACCACGTGAGCATGTACGACGACTTCGACGAAGCAGAAGAGCTGCAGGAGAGAGTCGAGGCTGTCACTGACCACCTCGTCGATGGACTACTCGTTGCGAACAGAGTCGTTCGGTCTACTCCTCAGCGGATCGTTACGGCAAAGGAGCTACGAGGCCGACCCGTCCTACTCAAGATGCCTGACTTCGATGAGCGCCGATACCTCAGCGGATGGGCGAGCTTCGCCTGGGGCTTGTTCGGCAAGGAGCGAAGGGCGAAGGAGTATGCGAAGAACAAGCGCCTAGCCGAGGCCTGGCACACCCACTGGAACTACTGGTCGACAGAGATCGCCAAACGCCAGAAGGCGATCGATGCCTTCGATAGGGCATTCGAGCAAAAGAAGCGCGACGCGGAGGAGTTCAATGAGGCGGTCCTCCAACTCCTAGCATCGGCTCGGGGAGGGAGCGCCACGGCCCAATGGGAGTACAGCAAGCTGCTCCTCACCGAGTACTTCTCTGATCACCTGCCCGAAAGTGACGTGCGTACGTCAATCTCGCTCGACTCGAAGCGTGTCGTCTTGGAGGTCGAGGCTCCTCGGTCATCAGTAGTTCCTCGCGAGAAGAGCGTGCGTCAGCTCAAGACGACGGGCGAGATTCGCTACTCGTACCGCACCGACGCTGATGTCCGCCGTCTCTACGCGAACTACCTCGCCCAGATCGCGCTGTCTACCGCCAACGCGGTGTTCGTTCTGTGCGGTGACGACATCGCAGAGACCGTGGTCATCAACCTGTTCGTCAACGCTCCCGACCCAGCGACGGGACGAGTCGTTGAGAACACATTGATCAGCGTGGTGGCATCCCGCGACGAGTTCGAGAGCATCGATTTGGCAGCGGTCGATCCGGTTAGCTGCCTCAAGCACCTCAACGCCGCCGTGTCACGCAACCCCGCCGAAGTTGCGCCTGTCCGCCCCTTCGCGACGGTAGACAAGGCCGACGTCCGCTTCATCAACTCGGTCGACCTGATCGGGGAGCTGGACTCACGCCCGAACCTGATGGAGCTATCTCCAACTGAGTTCGAGTCGTTGGTCCAGAACCTCTTCGAGAAGATGGGCCTCGAGACTCGTCAGACCCGCGCATCGCGGGATGGCGGCGTCGACGCGGTCGCCTTCGACCCTCGCCCAATCATCGGCGGGAAGATCGTCATTCAAGCGAAGAGATACAAGAACCAGGTTGGCGTGAGTGCCGTCCGTGACCTGTTCGGAACGCTACAGAACGAGGGCGGCAGCAAGGGCATCCTGGTCACGACGAGCGGATACGGAAAAGCAAGTTTCGAGTTCGCGAGGAACAAGCCTCTTGAACTCATAGACGGTTCCGCGCTTCTTTACCTGCTAAAGGAACACGCAGGAATTGATGCCCGCATCGTCGTCCCCGAAGACTGGCGCGACCCAGTTCCCGATTGACCAACCAAGGAAGGGTGCGCAAATGGTCGCTTTCGACCCAACGGCGGCGGATTCCTAACGCCTGTAGAACCTCGGCCGATACCCCCGATCGCAGTGGTATCCAATAGCCATGCGAACGATAAGTGCCGCACCGGCAGGGCCAAGACATGTTCGCGCAAAGGGCGATCCTCAAGCTTCTTGGCGGCCCGAGCCGGCGTCACGCCGCCAAGACTTCAATGATCATCTGAGGCAAAGACATCGTTTCAAGTTCATCACGAACGAAGTCGATCGCTTCCGGATGATCGCGGAGAATAGCGGCGACAACAGGCGTGTAGACCGGATCACGGAATGCCTCGCCAACGACCTCGAGGAAGACAGCGCGAACGAAGAATCGGTTGTGGGAGCAGCCAAGGACCAAGAGCCTCTCGATGACTCGCTTACGCACTTCAAGGTCATTGGTCGAACGGAATGCGGCCTTTAGGAAAGTCGCCAGGGTGTCCGTAAACGACCATGGGAAGGCACCATCTGCGTAGCGGTCAAACGCCCGAATGATCTCGCGGAACTCCACCGGAGCCTGAATCGCAAGCTCGGCAAGCACCGTGGCCGGAGTCGCCGGGAGCACATGAAGGTAAAGCTGTAGGTCCTCGGTGTTCTCGACGAGCAATCGCGCAAGTTGAGGCACTCGCATTCTGACCCCAGCCGCGACTTCTTGGACGAGTTCCCGAGCTCTCTCACCCGGGGCCAGAAGTGAGTCACCACCGCTCGTGAGAAGAGCCAACTCTCGCTGCATCTCGCTGGCACTTGTGAATCTTTGGGCCGGGTCATTCTGAGTTGCCTTCATCACGATGTAGCGGAACTTGGCCGGTACCAAGTCGAGGTCCATGGAGATGAACGCGTACTGTCCCGTCAACATCTCGTAGAAGATCCGTCCGAGTGCGAACACGTCAGCCCGTTCATCCGCAGCGTGCGCATTTGTAAACTGTTCAGGGGCTCCGTACGCGAAGGTTCCCATGGCGGCGTTGGTCACCGTGAGCGTCGTACTACCAGAGAACATGCGACGCCCGAGCCCAAAGTCAGAAATCATCGGCTCTCCTTCAATGAAGAGCACGTTCTCGGGCTTCAAGTCTCGGTGAAGCACTCCCTCGCTGTGAGCGTGGACGACGGCGTCCAGGACTTTGTCGAATATCCCTACTGCCTCATCCTCTGGCAGCGCACGCCCTATTGGCACGCCCGAGCTAACCGATGCACCGGCACTTGAATCCAGCAGCCGGTCGCGCAACGACTCATCCGCGACCGGCATCACGAAGAATGGTGGATCCGCTGCCATATTGACGGCAAGAATCGGCATTACGTTCTGATGAAGCAGCGACGTCTGGCAGGTGATCTCCTTCTGGAATCGCGCACGGTCCTGTTGCTGCTGATCCGGCGGACCGGAGATCGTGAGGAACTTGATCGCCACTTCGGTACCGTCGTCGGCGACACCACGCCATACCTCACCTTGACCACCAGAATTGATCGGGGTAACGCGCGTGTAGGTAGCCACAGTCGTCCAGTCTTTGGTTGCTCGAGCGCCGAATTTGTCGAGCGATCAACAGCTTGAGCCTGCAAGCTTAATCGCCAGCAGCCAAGAAGGACCACTTTCGACTGTGTTTACTGGTGCCTGATAGCGGACCGGGTATGCCTCTGATCAATGCAGGGTTCTGCACTCCACAGGCGATCTCCAGAGGTCGATCGAGCGCATAGAAGCGGAGTACGGGCAATCGGCCTTCCAGGAAGATGTGCAACCTACGCCTGCGCCCGCTCCAGCACAAGCTCCCGCACTCGAGCCGCATCAGCCTTGCCGCCCATGGCCTTCATCACGGCACCGATCACGGCGCCGGCGGCCTGCACCTTGCCGTCGCGGATCTTCTCCAGCACGTCGGGCTGCTCCGCCAGGGCCGCATCGACCGCGGCGATGAGGGCACCGTCGTCCGAGACGACCTCCAGACCGCGAGCGGCCACAACCTCGGCCGGCGTGCCCTCCCCCGCGATGACACCCTCGACCACCTGGCGGGCGAGCCGGTCGGTCAGCGCACCCGACTCGACGAGCTCCACGACCGCGGCGACATCAGCGGCGGTGATGAGCGACGCGGGCTCCGCATCCTGCGCGTTCGCGATGCGGGCGATCTCGCCCGTCCACCACTTGCGGGCCTGCTGCGGTGACGCGCCCGCCGCGACCGTGTCGGCCACCTCGACGAGCAGGCCACTATTGACCACGTCGCGGAACTCGAGGTCGGTGAACCCCCACTCCTCCTTCAGGCGACGGCGGCGGGCCGCGGGCGGCTCGGGCAGAGCATCCCGCAGCTCATCGATGAGCGCCGGTGACGGAACCACCGGCAGCAGGTCGGGCTCGGGGAAGTACCGGTAGTCGTCGGCGTCGCTCTTCGGGCGGCCGGGCGACGTCGTGCCGGTGTCTTCGTGCCAGTGGCGGGTCTCTTGCGTGATCGTTCCGCCCGCGGCGAGAATCGCGGCCTGGCGCTGGATCTCGTAGCGCACCGCCCGCTCGACGCTGCGCAGCGAGTTCACGTTCTTCGTCTCGGTACGGATGCCCAGCTTCTGCTCGCCGCGCTTGCGCAGCGACACGTTCGCATCGCAGCGCAGGTTGCCGCGCTCCATGCGCGCCTCGCTGATACCGAGCGCCCGCACGATGTCGCGGATCGTCGAGACGTAGGCCTTCGCCAGCTCGGGGGCGCGGTGCTCGGCGCCGAAGATCGGCTTGGTGACGATCTCGACCAGCGGCACGCCCGCGCGGTTGTAGTCGACGAGCGAGCTCTCGGCGCCCTGGATGCGGCCCGTCGAGCCGCCGACGTGCGTCAGCTTGCCCGCGTCCTCCTCCATGTGGGCGCGCTCGATCGGCACCTGCACGAGCGTGCCGTCCTCCAGCTCGACCTCGAGGGTGCCCTCAAAGGCGATCGGCTCGTCGTACTGGCTGATCTGGTAGTTCTTCGCCAGATCCGGGTAGAAGTAGTTCTTGCGCGCGAAGCGGCTCATCGGCGCGATCTGGCAGCCGAGCGCGAGGCCCAGCGAGATCGAGTAGCGCACGGCCGTCTCGTTCACGACCGGCAGCGAGCCGGGCAGACCCAGGCACACGGGCGTGATCGCCGTGTTCGCGTCGGTGACCTCGTTGCCGCTGAAGGCCGGGTTCGGGGCGTCAGAGAACATCTTCGTCTGGGTGCTCAGCTCGACGTGCACCTCGAAGCCGAGCACCGGCTCGAACAGCTCGAGGGCCTTGTCGAAGTCCATGAGGTCTGCGCGCGCCATGCCGACAATCCTACGGCGACGGGATGCTGCGCCCGTGCCGCGCGGAGAGGCCGGGGCGGGGCGGGCTCGAGTGGGCGGGCTCGGCGGCCCTCCGCCATCCGCCCTGGCCAGCCGGGCGTTCCTCCGCCACCCGCCCTGGCCAGCCGGGCGTTTCTCCGCCACCTCTCCTCCCCCGCCAGTCGGGCCAAGAAGCTTTCCACGAGTTTCCCTCGGGCTCTGTACACCAGTTCTACTGACTGAGAGAATGGGGCATGCTTCATTCGAACACTACGACGAACGACCCTGTGGGGGCCGAAGTGGTGTTCGAGGTGCCCTCGCTCGCGCGGCTTGAGGCCGGCCTGGTCACGGGGCTCGGTGATGACGGGCTGCTCGCACTGCAGGCGCAATTGGCCGAGTTGCGGCGCCGAACCGACACCAACCTGGCCGTGCTCGCCGAAGAGATCGCACGACGCTCGCATCACACTCTCGGGCACGACGGCCTCGCCCAGCGCTTGGGGCGGCGCACCGCGCAGCAGCTCGTGCAGCACCTCACCCAGACGAGTGCGCGCGAAGCCGCGGCGCTCGTGCGGGTCGGGGCGATGCTCAGCGACCTCGAGCGCGCCGACGACCGCGTCCTCGATGACAGCCGCCTCAGCAGCGACTCCGCGAACGCCGAAGGTCTAGGTGAGAGCGGCCCGAACGCCCCATCCGGCGCCCCATCACCCTGGCTCGAGCCGATCGCCACCGCCCTGGCCGAAGCCCGGCTGAGCGTCGAAACGGGCGACGCCATCGCTCGCGCGCTCGGCCAGCCCGACGACCACGTCACCGCATCACAGCTATCGACCGCCGCTGCTCAGTTGGTAGGCGAAGCAGCTGTCCTGACACTCGAGCAGCTGGCGGTGCGGGCACGCAACGCTCGGGCACTTCTCGACCTCGACGGTCAGCCCGAGCGGGTGGCCGAGCGCGAGCAGGCACTGCGCGAGCGCCGCTATCTCTTTCTCACCCGTCAGGCCGACGGCATGACGCGCCTGAGCGGGCTCCTCGACCCCGAATCTGCCGCGGTCGTGCGTGACGCCGTTGACGGCGCCACGTCGCCACGGCGGGGCGGCCCGCGCTTCGTGAGCCCGGGCGAGCAGGAACGCGCAGTGCGCATAACCCGCGACACCCGCACCACCGAGCAGCTCGCGCTCGACGCCCTGGTCGACCTCGTGCGCATCGGCGGAGACGTTGCACCGACTGAGGTGATCGGCATCCGGTCTCCCGCGGTGCAGGTCGTCGTCGCCGAACGCGACCTGCGAGCTGGCCGGGGCCTCGCCCACATCGAAGGCCAGACCGAGCCGGTCAGCATCGACACTGCCCACCGGCACGGATGCTCCTCCGGCGTCGTGCCCATCGTCATCGATTCTCGGGGTGACGTCGTGGCGCTCGGCCGCGAAACCCGCCTTTACACCCGCCGTCAGAGAGTTGCCCTCGCCGCCCGCGACGGAGGCTGCCGGTTCCCCGGCTGCGACCGCCCACCCTCGTGGACGGAAGCCCACCACATCATCCCCTGGTCAGAAGGCGGGGCCACCGACCTCTCGCATGGCGTGCTGCTCTGCCGACACCATCACCTGCTCCTGCACAACAACGGCTGGCGATTCGAGCGACAACCTGATGGTCACGGTCGACCGCCCGGAGAACTCGCCTTGATTCCTCCCGTGACGATCGACCCCGAACAGCGGCCCATCCCGGCCCCCAGCAAGAGCCCGGTCGTCGAACGGGAACGCGCGCGAGCCTGAGCGGGCGAGCTTGAGCGGGCGAGCTTGAGCGGGCGAGCTTGAGCGGGCGAGCTTGAGCCGGCGAGCTTGAGCCGGCGAGGTTGAGCGCGCAGGCCTGAGACTGGCCGCGCGCAGAAGGGCCGAGCGCAGAAAGGCCGAGCGAGTCAGACGGCGCAGGGCGAATCGGACGGCGCAGGGCGAATCGGACGGCGCAGGGCGAATCAGACGGCCGGCAACTCCGGCACCTGCGCCCACAGCGGCGCACCACAGTGCGCTTCGAGCAGCGCCTCGATCGCGGCGCCCGCCTCGTAGAGTCGAGCGTCTTCGCGCGCCGGGGCCATGAGCTGCAGGCCCGTGGGCAGGCCGTCTTCCGGCGCGAGCCCCATCGGCAGGCCCATGCCGGGCACGCCCGCGAGGTTCGCCGGAATCGTCGTGACGTCGTTGAGGTACATCGCCAGCGGGTCGGCGAGCTTCTCGCCGAACTTGAACGCCGTCGTGGGCGCGCTCGGCGAGACGAGGATGTCGGCCTTCTCGAACGCGGCCGCGAAGTCGCGCTGGATGAGCGTGCGCACCTTCTGCGCGCTGCCGTAGTAGGCGTCGTAGTAGCCGGCCGAGAGCGCGTAGGTGCCGAGGATGATGCGGCGCTTCACCTCGGGGCCGAAGCCGGCCTCGCGCGTCGCCGCCATGACGTCCTCCACCGTGCCGCCGGGCACCTCGACCCGCAGGCCGAAGCGCACCGAGTCGAACTTGGCGAGGTTGCTCGACGCCTCCGCCGGAAGGATCAGGTAGTAGGCCGCGACGGCGTACTCGAAGTTCGGGGCACTGACCTCGACGATCTCGGCACCCGCCCCGGCGAGCAGGTCGAGGGTCTCCTCGAAGCGCTGCTTCACGCCGGCCTGGAAGCCACCGTCGTCGCCGCGCAGCTCGCGCACCACGCCGACGCGCAGTCCCTTCAGCACGTCGCCCCGGGCGCCGCGGCGCGCGGCCTCGGCCATCGAGGGCCAGGCGTCGGGGATGCTCGTGGCGTCGCGGGCGTCGTGCCCGCCGATGACGTCGTGCACGAGCGCCGCATCCAGCACCGTGCGCGACACCGGCCCAACCTGGTCGAGCGAGGAGGCGAGCGCGATCGCGCCATACCGGCTAACCGCACCGTAAGTGGGCTTGACACCGACCGATCCGGTGACGGCGGCCGGCTGACGGATGCTGCCGCCGGTGTCGCTGCCGAGCGCGACGGGCGTCTCGAAAGCCGACACCGCGGCGGCCGAGCCACCCCCCGACCCGCCGGGAATGCGCTCGAGATCCCACGGATTGCGCGTCGGGCCATATGCCGAATGCTCAGTCGAGCTGCCCATCGCGAACTCGTCCATGTTCGTCTTGCCGAGCGGGATCATGCGGGCGGCCCGCAGCCGCGCGACGACCGTGGCGTCGTAGGGCGGCACCCAGCCCTCGAGAATCTTCGAGCCCGACGTCGAGGGCATGTCGAGCGTGCACAGCACGTCTTTGATCGCGATCGGCACACCCGCCAGCTCGGGCAGCGCAACCCCGGCGGCGCGGTCGGCGTCGACCTGCGCAGCGGTCTCGAGCGCGGCGGCGTTGACGTGCAGGAAGGCGTGCACGTCGCCGTCGACGGCGGCGATGCGGTCGAGATGCGCCTGCGTGACATCGACGCTCGAGACCTCGCCGGACGCGAGGTGGGTCGAGAGCTCGGCAGCCGAGAGCCGGGTGAGGTCGTTCACTGCTCCTCCCCCAGAATCGCGGTGACGCGAAAACGGCTGCCGTCGTGGTCGGGTGCCCCGGCGAGTGCCTGCTCGGTCGTGAGGGTCTCACCGATCACGTCAGAGCGCATGCCCCCGACGAGCGGAATCGGGTGGCTCGTCGCCGGCACATCGTCGCCCGCGATCTGCTGCACCGTCGCGACAGCGTCGACGATGGCTCCGAGCTCACCCGTGAGCTGTTCGATCTCGGCCTCGGTCAGCGCGATGCGCGCGAGCGACGCGAGGTGGGCGACGCGCTCAGGAGTGATTTCAGGCATAGTGCTCTCAGTCTAGATCGGGCGGCACGAGGGTTTCAGCGGCCACCTCCACGGTGATCCGCTGCCCGCCCCCAACGTTTCGGACCCCTCGAGCGTCGAAGAGAGTAGACATCTCTGTCAAGAAAGTGGAGTCCCCCATGGTGCACCATCGACTCGTCAGAACTCTCGCGGTCGGGATGCTCGCCGCGAGCATCCCGCTGCTGACCGCTTGTTCCGGCCTCGCCTCCGGCACCACCGCGTTGCAGGGTGAGTGGGTGCTCGAAGGCGGAAGCGACGCCGAGGGAGTGTTCGTCGACAGTGCGAACCCGGTCACCCTCGTGTTCGAGGTCGACACGGTGAGTGGTCAGTCGCCCTGCGGCAACGTCTACAGCGGCCCGGTCATCGACGGGCCGGGTGTCGCAGGCAGCGGCACGTTGCGGCTCGGAGGCCTCAGCCGCACCGAGATGGGGTGCCTCGAGCAAGACCAGAACCAGCTCGAGAGTCGGTACTTCAGTGCACTGGAGGCGGTCGACCGCGTCGCGGTGAGCGATGACGGCGAACGCCTCGAGCTCACGGGCGACGACATCTT
>VFQP010000201.1_pt1 | contig 156913 bp, 149 predicted proteins | sample 3512351 | NCBI WGS metagenome assembly VFQP01 (sample SAMN10412372, study PRJNA504923) | tailings metagenome | isolation source: Relicate 1 Philex TSF1 revegetated site | place: Philippines: Tuba, Benguet | collected 2017-08-29 | reverse complement strand
CCCACTACGTGATCGGCTCGGGCGCGAACGACCCGCAGAAGTACGACCCGACGGCCAGCCGCGAAACGCTCGACCACTCGATTCCGTACATCTTCACGGTCGCCCTGCAAGACGGCGAGTGGCATCACGAACGCTCCTACGCCCCCGAGCGCGCCGGCCGGCCCGACACGGTGGAGCTGTGGCGCAAGGTCACCACGCTCGAGGATGCGGAGTGGACCCGCCGCTACCACTCGCTGGACATCGCCGAGAAGGCGTTCGGCGGTCGGGTCGAGATCGAACTGACCGACGGCACCCGCATCGTCGACGAGATCGCCGTCGCCGATGCCCACCCGCTCGGCGCTCGCCCGTTCGCCCGCGCGCAGTACGTGCAGAAGTTCCGCGAGCTCGCCGACGGCGTGCTGGCCGGGGATGAGATCGAGCGCTTCCTCGACGTCGCCCAGCGTCTCCCCGAGCTGCGCGCCGACGAGCTCGCCGGACTCACCATCCGCGGTGACTTCCCCGCGATCACGCCGAAGGGGATCTTCTGATGCTGCACTCCACGACGACGCCCGCGCAGAAGCGCCGGGCCTTCCGCGACGGACTCGCCAGTGGCACCATCCAGCGCTTCCCGGGCGCGTTCACTCCGCTGACCGCACCGCTCATCCAGGAGAAGGGCTTCGAAGGCGTCTACATCTCGGGCGCCGTCATGGCCGCCGAACTGGGTCTGCCGGACATCGGCCTGACGACGCTGAGCGAAGTCGTCGAACGCGGCGGGCAGATCGCGCGCATGACCGATCTGCCGGCCCTCATCGACGGCGATACCGGGTTCGGCGAACCGATGAACGTGGCCCGCACCGTCCAGCTGCTCGAGGATGCGGGCCTGGCCGGCGTGCACTTCGAGGACCAAGTCAACCCGAAGCGCTGCGGCCACCTCGACGGCAAGGACGTCGTCGACGAGCAGACCGCGGTCAAGCGCATCCGGGCCGCGGTCGCCGCGCGTCGCGACCCCGACTTCCTCATCATGGCCCGCACCGACATGCGCGGCGTGTCGGGACTGACGGCGGCGACGGAGCGGGCCAAGGCCCTCGTGGATGCCGGCGCGGATGCGATCTTCGCCGAGGCGATGGCCGACCTCGGCGAGTTCGAGGCGATGCGGGCGGCGGTCGACGTGCCGATCCTCGCCAACATGACCGAGTTCGGCAAGTCCGACCTGTTCACCGTGCAGCAACTGCAGGACGTCGGCGTGAACATGGTCATCTTCCCCGTCTCGCTGCTGCGCATCGCGCTCGGCGCGATCGAGAGAGGGCTTGATGCGCTGGTTGCCGACGGCACCCTCGACACGCAGGTGAAGGGCATGCAGACTCGTGCTCGACTGTACGAGCTCGTCGACTACGCCGGCTACGGCGCCTTCGACCAGAACGTCTACACGTTCGACCTCAGCACCAACCGCGGCGCGCGGCCCTGACCGGGCTCGCTTCGCACGAACCACACACGCCGCCCACCAGGAGGACAGCATGACCGAGACCGACATCCGCAAAGGACTCGCCGGGGTCGTGGTCGACACGACCGCGATCTCGAAGGTGAACCCTGAGACGAACTCGCTGCTCTATCGCGGCTACCCCGTGCAGGAGCTCGCCGCATCCTGCACGTTCGAGGAGGTCGCGTACCTGCTCTGGCACGGTGAGCTTCCCGACGCTCAGCAGCTCGCCGCGTTCGAGGAACTCGAGCGCGCCCACCGTCACCTCGATCCGGTGGTCAAGCGCATCGTCGACGAGCTGCCGCCGACCGCGCACCCCATGGATGTGCTGCGCACGGCGGTGAGCGCGATCGGCGCGGCCGACCCGACGACCCCCGATGATTCGGAGGCGGCGAACCTCGACAAGGCGATGCGGCTGTTCGCTCAGCTGCCCGCCATCGTCGCCTACGACCAGCGCCGTCGGCGCGGCGAGCACTTGGTCGAGCCTCGCGACGACCTCGGTTACTCGGCCAACTTTCTGCACATGACCTTCGGCGAGGTGCCGGATGTGACCGTCGTGACCGCGTTCGACGTCTCGATGATCCTGTACGCGGAGCACTCGTTCAACGCGTCCACGTTCACGGCGCGCGTGATCACCTCCACGCTCTCGGACCTGTACTCGGCCGTCGTCGGCGGCATCGGTGCCCTGAAGGGCCCCCTGCACGGCGGCGCCAACGAGGCGGTCATGCACGTCTTCGACGAGATCGGCACCGCCGATCGCGCCGTCGCGTGGCTCGAGGAGGCCCTCGCCGCCAAGCGCAAGATCATGGGCTTCGGTCACCGGGTCTACAAGAACGGCGACTCGCGCGTGCCGACCATGAAGGCGGCACTCGACACCCTCATCGCGCACTACGAGCGTCCCGACCTCGCCGAGCTCTACGCGACGCTCGAAGAGGCGATGGTGTCGCGCAAGTCGATCCAGCCGAACCTGGACTACCCGAGCGGCCCCGCCTACCACCTGATGGGATTCGACACGGAGACGTTCACGCCCCTGTTCGTCGCGAGTCGTGTAACCGGCTGGACCGCGCACGTCATCGAGCAGTTGCGGGCCAACGCGCTCATCCGGCCGCTCAGCTCCTACGTCGGGCCGGAGGAACGCCACCTTCCCTAGGGGGCGGTCTCGGGGATACACTGCAGGTCCACTCGGACGGAAGGAGGCTCTCGTGACCACGGTCTTTGTCGTGCGTTCAGCCTACCCCTTCCCCTCCGAGGCCGCTTCGTTCTAGACACAGCGAAGCGCCTCCTGTTCTAGGAGCACCTTCGTTGTTTCTCGATTCGATCGATCCTTCCGCCGCGTCACGGGCGCTATCGGAGCAGCTGACGTTCTCGAACGTCGAACCCGGCGAGGGTCAGCGCCGCACCACCTGGACCGCGATCACGCCCAGTCAGCGCGGCCCCGCGCCGTGGCCGGACTGGGTGGTGACCTCCGATGGTGCCATCGACACCGAGCTCGGCATCGTCAAGACCGGCAAAGAGGCCGACGTGTACCTCATCGAACGTGCGGTGCCGGGCGGCGTCTCGGCGATCCTCGCCGCCAAGCGCTACCGGGGCACCGAGCACCGCGACTTCACGCGATCCTCCCTGTATGAGGAGGGCCGGCGCACGCGGCGAAGCCGGGATGCGCGGGCGCTCGCCGCGGGCAGCGCCTACGGTCGCGCGCTCGCCGCCGATCACTGGGCCTTCGCCGAATTCGAGGCGCTGTGCCGGATGCATCTCCTCGGCGCACCGGTGCCGTACCCCGTGCAGGTCAACGGCACGGAACTGCTCATGGAGTTCATCGGTGAGGGCACCACGGCCGCTCCGCGGTTGGCGCAGGTGCGCGACGACGATCTGCCGCACCTTCTCGAGCAGGTCGTGCAGGCGATGCGCGTCTTCGCGCGCGCGGGTTTCGCGCACGGGGATCTGTCGCCGTACAACCTGCTCGTGCACCGCGGCCGGATCATCGTCATCGACCTCCCGCAGATCGTCGACGCCGTGAGCAACCCGAACGGTGTCGACCTGCTCCACCGTGACTGCGTGAACATCGCGGACTGGTTCACCCGTAGGCGCGTCATGGTCGACGCCGAGGAGCTCTTCGGCGAGCTCCTCGCCGAGCTCTACCGCTAGGCGCACCCGGCCCACCCACGTGACAGGCAAGTCTCGTACACTGGTCCCGTGGGTGGGCCGTCGGCCCACGTCGGGTGAAGCGCTTTGAGGGCAGGGTCGAGCGCGCCGCACGAAGGCGCGCCCATGACCCCATCCCTCCCGTCTCCACGATCCTCGCCGTCGCTCCTCACGACCGTCGGGTGGAGCTACTTCCCCCTCGCGTTCATCGGCCGACTGCCGTTCGCGATGACCGTTGTCGGGGTACTGACCCTCGTCGCCACCGTTCGCGGCTCCTACGCCGAGGCGGGCCTCACGTCGGCATTCGTCGGCATCGGGGGAGCCGTGTTCGGTCCCGTGCTCGGCGCGTTCGCCGACCGATGGGGTCAGCGCCCCGTGCTGCTCGTCGCTGCGGGCCTCAACGCCGCCGCGCTCGTTCTGCTCACTGCGCTCGTGTACGCCGACGTGCCCGTTACCGCCGTGCTCTTCGCGGCTCTCCTGGTCGGCGCGAGCTCACCGCAGCTGTCGCCCATGTCGAGATCGCGACTGGTCGCGATCCTCGTGCGCACGCTCCCGGCCGAACGCCATCCGAAGGCGATCTCGGGCACGATGAGCTACGAGTCCATGGCCGACGAACTCGTCTTCGTGTTCGGTCCGGTGCTCGTGGGGCTGCTGGCCTTCGCGCTCGCGCCGTGGGCCCCGCTTGTCGTCGCCGCCGCGCTCACCGTGCTGTTCGTCGGTGGCTTCGCGCTGCATCCGACCGCGCGCGCCGCCGAGCGCGGTGCGGGATCGACTCGCGCGCCCGCGCCCGTCGGCGCGCTGCTGAACCCGTCGGTCCTCGTGCTGGTCGCGGGCACGTTCGCGGTCGGAGTCTTCTTCGGCGCCGCGCTCACGTCGTTGACGGCATTCATGGGGGTGTACGCGGAGGTCTCGCAGGCCGGCATCGTGTACGGGGCCATGGGAATCGGCTCGGCCGCCTTCGCCCTCGGCGTCGTGCTGCTGCCGCAACGGTTCGGGCTCGGGGCGCGCTGGTTGACGTTCGCGGTTGTCGCGCTCGCCGCGTCCCTGCTGCTGCCCACGATCGACAGTGTGCCCGTTATGGCCCTCGCGCTGCTCGCCACCGGCTTGGGCATCGGCCCCGTGCTCGTGACCCTGTTCAGCCTCGCTTCGGTTCGTTCGCCGGCGGGCCGCTCGACGACGGTGCTCACCATGGTCGGCGGCGGGGTGATCCTCGGCCAGTCGCTCTCGAGCGCGCTCACGGGAGCGGTCGCCGAATCGGCGGGGCACTCCGCGTCCTTTCTCATCGTCGTGGGGGCGACCGCCGTGCTTGTCCTGCTCGCCGGTGTCAACGGGGCGATGGAGTGGCGGGCGCGATCTAGGCTGGATGGATGACTGTTCCCACCATCACGCTCAACGACGGCACGACCATCCCTCAGCTCGGTTTCGGCGTCTTCCGCGTCGATCCCGACGAGGCCGAGCGGATCGTCACGGATGCGCTCGAGGTCGGCTACCGCCACATCGACACGGCCGCGATCTACGGCAACGAGATCGGAGTGGGGCGCGCGATCGCGAAGTCGGGTATTCCGCGCGACGAGCTGTACGTGACCACGAAGTTGTGGAACAGCGACCAGGGCACCCAGTCGGCGTTCGATGCGATGGATCTGAGCCTCGAGAAGCTGGGCCTGAATCACGTCGACCTGTACCTCATTCACTGGCCGCGTCCCGACCTGGACCGGTACATCGAGACCTGGCACGCGCTCGAGCAGCTCCGCGAGAGGGGGCAGACGACCTCGATCGGCGTCTCGAACTTCCACGAGCACCACCTCGACCGCCTGCTCGCGGAGAGCACCATCGTGCCCGCGGTCGACCAGATCGAGCTGCACCCGGCGTTCGCCCAGGCACCGCTGCGCGAGTACCTCGCCGGCAAGGGCATCGCGACCGAAGCGTGGGGACCGCTCGGCCAAGGCAAGTACGACCTGTTCGGTGAGAGCGCCGTGACGGATGCGGCCGCCGCCCACGGCGTTACGCCGGCTCAGGTCGTCATCCGGTGGCACCTGCAGAAGGGCATCATCGTCTTCCCGAAGACGAACTCGCGGGAGCGCATGGCCGAGAACTTCGACGTGTTCGGGTTCGAGCTGTCGGCGCAGGAGATCGCGGCGATCGACGGCCTCGACCGGGGCTTGCGCGTCGGATCCAACCCCGACGAGGCGACCTTCTAGACTCCCTCCGCAGTCCGAATGCAGGACCCCCATGCCCAAATGCAGGATGGTTCGCCGTCGATTCCGAGAGGTGCCGCGGAATTCCGCGGGCGCGCCGGCTCGCTTCCTGCATACGGGACGCGCGCTCCTGCATGTGGGCCGCGCACTCCTGCATGTGGGCAGTCTGCGGTGACCTCCTAGAGCCGCACGGTCTCGCCGCGCGGGCTCGGCACGAGCAGGTGGGTGCCCTCGAACGCGGCCGTCAGGCTCGCGCCGTCTTCGCTGAAGTGTTCCCAGTCTTCGGTGTGGATGCCGACCACGCGGGTCACCCCGAGGAGGCGCGCGGCCGCGACCGCATCCGCCGACGTGAGCGTCAGCGGCGCGTCGATCTGCGGAATGCGCGCCGCGCCCGCGAACAGCACGGCAATGTCGATGCGGTCGAACGCGCCGGCGATCTGCTCGACGAGCGGCAGCGATGCATTGTCGCCCGACACGTAGAGCGTCGGCTCGCCGGGGGATTCGAGCACGAATCCAATCACCGGGCCGAGGCGCGCCTCCGATCCGGGTGGGCCGTGCAGGGCGGGCACCGCGGTGACGGTGACCGCACCATGCTCGTAGGTCTCCCACGGGTCCAGTCCGACGACGCCTCCGCCGAAGAGGTCGTTCGCCGCCTTCATCGTCGACAGGGTCGTCACACCCGTGGCGAGCAGTTCGAGGCCCTCGTAGTCGAGGTTGTCCTCGTGTTCGTGGTGCGAGAGCAAGACGAGGTCGACGGGCCCCAGGTCCAGACGTCCGATCCCCGGCCCGTGCGTCTTGACGAGCGGCGGGTCGTCGGGCTCCCCGTAGCGGCCGGGGGGATCGAAGGTGGGATCGGTCACGATCCGCAGGCCCGCGTACTCGATGAGTGCCGTAGGGCCCCCGATCCAGGTCAGGGTCGTCGTCGACATACTGTCAGGCTAGCCCGGATTCTGCGCGAGTCCTCACGGGTTGACGAGGGGCGGCGAACCGGTCAGGCGGCCGCCGTAGGGTGGGTTCATGGCCGATCGCCTGAGGGATGCCCCGAGCCCTTATCTGAGGGCGCACGCCGATAATCCGGTCGATTGGTGGCGCTGGGGACCGGAGCCGTTCGCCGAGGCGGCGCGGCGCGACGTGCCCGTGCTCGTGTCGATCGGGTACGCGACGTGCCACTGGTGCCACGTGATGGCGCGCGAGAGTTTCAGCGACCCCGAACTGGCGGCGTGGCTTGGTGAGCGGTTCGTCGCGATCAAGGTGGACCGCGAAGAGCACGCCGAAGTGGATGCCGCCTACCTGGCCGCGGCCGGTGCATTCACGCCGAACCTCGGCTGGCCGCTCACGGTCTTCGTGACCCCGCAGGGGCGGGCCTTCTTCGCAGGAACCTACTGGCCGCCGACGGCGACCTCGGGCGTGCCGTCGTTCCGCGACGTGCTCGAGGCCGTCGAGGATGCGTGGCTGCACCGGCGTGCCGAGCTCGAGCAGCAGGGTGAGCGTCTGACCGCCGCGCTCGCGTCGGCGCATCCGCAGGAGTCGACGCTGCCCAGCGATCTCGCCCCGGTCGTCGCGTGGGTGGAGCAGCAGGAGGACCGCGTGCACGGCGGCTTCGGGGGAGCGCCGAAGTTCCCTGTCGCGCCGCTGCTGCGCTTCCTCGTCGAACGCGGCGAACCGCTCGGCGACCGGACCGTGCGCGCGATCGCCGCGTCCGGTCTGCGTGATCCGATCGACGGCGGGTTCTTCCGTTACGCGACGCGCGCGGACTGGACCGAGCCGCACTACGAGCGGATGCTCGTCGACAATGCACAGTTGCTCGCGGTGCTCGCCCTGGCCGGCCTGGCAGACGCGGCCGACGGCGTCGCGGGGTTCCTTCTCGGCACGCTCGCGCTGCCGGAAGGCGGGCTGGCGAGTGCCCAGGACAGCGAGAGCACCGTCGACGGTGAACGCGTCGAGGGCTTCTACTACAGCCTCGACGCCGCGAGTCGGGCGCGGGTGAGCCCGCCTCCGCTCGACGCGAAGGTCGTCACCGGCTGGAACGGCCTCGCCGTGGGCGCGCTGGCGCTCGCGGCACGGCTATGCGAACGACCCGAATGGACGACAGCAGCAGAGACGATTGCGCAGCATCTGCTCGATACGCACCGCGTCGACGGTCGGCTTATCCGCGTGAGACTGCACGGTGTCGCCTCCGACGCCCGCGCGACCCTCGAGGACTACGGCATGCTCGCGCGCGGCCTGCTGGAGCTCGCCCTCACGACGGGCGACGTGCGCTGGGCGGGGGAGGCCCGCGCCCTCGTCGATGAGTGCCGAGCCGCGGGGCTCGCGTCGGGCACGCCCGTGGCCGTTCCCGGCGGCGGTGATCCCGTGCTGGCCGCGCAGGGGCTCACACTCGCGGACGCGTCGTCGGATGGCGCCGCGCCGTCCGGACCGGTCGCGATCGCCGAGGCGGCACTGCTTCTGCACCGGCTGACCGGGGATGCTGCCTATCGGGACACCGCCGAGCGCGTCGCAGCCACCGTCGCGTCGGCGGCCGTCGCTCATCCGATCTCCTACGGGGCAGCGTTGTGCCTGCTCGACGCCCTCGCCGCACCGGCTCGCCAACTGGTCGTGGTCGGCGGACCGGGACCGCTCACGGCGCGGGCGCGACGGGAGCGTCGCGGCGTCGTGGCCACCGCGACCGCCGCGCAGGCGGCGGAGTGGGAGAGAGCCGGCTTCGACCTGTTCGCCGCCCGATCCGCAGGGCACACCGAGACGGCCTACCTGTGCGAGGACTTCGTCTGCCGTCTTCCGGTCACCGAGGTCGCCGCGCTCGAGGAGCAGCTCGCGGCCAGCGCGTCGGGAGCGGAGTCGCACCTGTCTGACTAGGCGCGCACCGCATCGTCGAGGGTGGCGAGGGGAGCGTCGGCATCCGCCGCCCATTCGCTGAGTGACCCGTCGTAGACGGCGACGTTCGCGTGGCCCGCGACGGTCAGGGCGAGGGCGTCGGCGGCAGCCGCGATGCCGGCGTGGCAGTACGCGATCACGCGCGTCGAACCGAGTGCCGGGGCGAACAGCTGCCGCAGGTCGGTCGCGTCGAGGAAGGCACCCGAATCGCGGTGCACGAGTCGTCCCGCGGGCGCGCTGATGCTGCCGGGGATGTGTCCGGGCCGCGGGCGGTGCCCTTCCGTTCCGGCGAACTCGGCCGCGGGGATTCCGCACACGAGCGCGCCGGCCTGACGGCCCTCCGAGACGGCGGCGACCTCGTCGCGGCTCGCCCAGCGTTCCGGCCGTTCGTGCGGAGTGAAGACGGCGGGCACCGGTTCGACATGTCCGAGGTCGAGGTCACGTCCTTCGGCGCGCCAGGCGCCGAGTCCGCCGTCGAGCACCGCGACCGCGTCGTGGCCGAACGCGCCGAAGAGCCACCACAGGCGGGAGGCCCACTGGCCGAGCGCGTCGTCGTAGACCACGACGGTGGTCTCGGGGCCCACACCGAGAGCGCTCGCCGCCGAGGCGAACCGCTCGGCATCCGGTCGCGTGAACGGGTAGCGGCCCTCCGGGTCGGAGAACTCGTCGATGAGGTCGGCGAACACCGCGCCCGGGACGTGACCCTGCAGCAGGTATGTCTCATGGCCGCTCACGTAGCCCCGACGACCGGCCGGGTCGACGGTGTTGCGCACGGTCGCGTCGACCACGAGCAGGTCGGGCGCGCCGAGGTGGTCGGCGAGCCACTGGGTGGAGACGAGCGGAGAGTCGAGGGGAAGCCCGGTCATGGGCTCCACGGTAGGGGCGTGCCCGCGCGGATCCAACCGCGGCGGTAACGCGGCGTCACACCGTGCGGGCTCAGCGACGTGCGGGGGTGCGCTGAGGTGTGCGCGGCGCGCGGTGCCCACAGGATGCGCGCGGCGCGCAATCATCCGCGGGGTCCGCGCGAACCTCAGCGCGGCGACGCACGCTGAGCGTGCGTACGTCCGTACGTCCTAGCGGACGGTCTTGCGAGCGGTGATGACACCCGTGTCGAAGCCGAGCAGATGCAGGCCCCCGTGGAAGCGGGCGTGCTCGACCTTGATGCAGCGGTCCATCACGACGGTGAGGCCCTTGCTCTCGCCGTAGATCGCCGCGTCCTGGTTCCAGATGCCGAGCTGCACCCACACGGTCTTCGCGCCCGCCTCGACGACTTCGTCGATGACAGACGGGATGTCGCTCGCCTTGCGGAACACGTCGACGATGTCGGGCACCTCGGGAAGCGACTTCAGGTCGGGGTAGGCCTTGTGCCCGAGGATCTCGTCCGCGTTCGGGTTGACGAAGTACACGCGGTAGTCGCTTGATTGGAGCAGGTAGGTGCCCACGAAGTAGCTCGACCGTGACGGGTTGGGCGAGGCACCGACGATCGCGATCGACTTGGCGTCCCGGAGAATCTGCAGGCGCTCCTTGGCGGTCGGGCCGACCCAGGTGCGCTGGGAGCGCAGGAGCTTCGCCAGCGGAGAGCTGGCCGGAATGTCGCACGTGAGCCCGTTGGCGAGCTGGGTCGTGACGGTCTCTTCGGCCACGGCGATGTCTGCCATGTCGTCTCCTTCTCTCGCGCTCAGCGTGAGCGACCGGTCGCGGCGGTCAGCGCCTGGTCAAGGTCATCAACGATGTCCTCGGGGTCCTCTATTCCCACGCTGATGCGCACGAGACCGGGCAGCACGCCCGCGTCGACGAGCTGCTGCTCGGAGAGCTGCGCGTGGGTCGTGGACGCGGGGTGGATGACGAGGGTCTTCGCATCCCCGATGTTGGCCAGGTGCGACGCGAGGTTGACCGATTCGATGAACGTCTGCCCGGCGGCGCGGCCCCCGACGACGCCGAAGCTGAAGACGGAACCGGGCCCGAGCGGCAGGTACTTCTTCGCGCGGTCGTGGTGCGGGTGGGCGGGAAGTCCCGCCCAGTTGACGAACTCGACGCGCGAGTCCGAGTCGAGCCACTCCGCCACGATCCGGGCGTTGTCGACGTGCGCCTGCATGCGGAACGGAAGCGTCTCGACGCCTTGGGCGAGCAGCCACGCCGAGTGCGGCGCAAGCACGGGGCCGATGTCGCGCAGCTGTTCCGCGCGTAGGCGGGTCAGGAACGCGTACTCGCCGAAGTTGCCGTGCCAGTTGAGGCCGCCGTAGGTAGGGACGGGCTGGTCGAACAGGGGGAAGCGGTGGTTCGCCCAGTGGAAGCGGCCGGACTCGACGACGACCCCGCCGAGGGTCGTGCCGGCGCCGCCGAGGAACTTGGTGGCCGAATGCACGACGATGTCGGCGCCCCACTCGATCGGGCGGTTGAGGTACGGGGTCGCCACGGTCGAGTCGATGATGAGCGGCACCTCGTGCGCGTGCGCGACGTCGGCGAGCCCTTCGAGGTCGGCGATCTCACCCGACGGGTTGGCGATCGTCTCCGCGTACACGGCCTTGGTGTTCTCGGTGATCGCGGCCGCATAGTCGGCCGGGTCGGAGGAGCGCACGAACGTCGTGTCCACCCCGAAGCGGCGCAGGGTGATGTCGAGCTGGGTGATGGAGCCGCCGTAGAGGTTCGCGGAGGCGACGATGTGGTCGCCGGCCCCGGCGAGCGACGCGAACGTGATGAACTGTGCCCCGAGACCGCTCGCGGTCGCGACGGCGCCGAGGCCGTTCTCGAGGGACGCGACTCGCTCTTCGAAGGCGGCGACCGTGGGGTTGGCCAGGCGCGAGTAGATGTTGCCGTACTTCTGCAGGGCGAAGCGCGCGGCGGCATCCGCGGTGTCGTCGAAGACGAACGCGCTGGTCTGGTAGATCGGCAGGGCGCGGGCGCCGCTGACCTCGTCGGGGATGTTGCCCGCGTGGATTGCCCGCGTGCGGAAGCCGTACTCGCGATCTGCCATGCTGTCAGGCTATCGCCCGCCGGAGGACGTTCCGGGTCGCACGACGTAACACGGCGTTACGCACCGGCGGCGGCTCTCGCCGCGAGCTGGCGACCGAGCTCGTCGGCATCGACGACGTGCCAATGCTCGACGATGCGGGCGTCCTGAACGCGGTAGAGGTCAGCGAATCGCACGCTCACGCCGGCCGCTTCGAGTACGGAGTGGGCCGCGACGACGTCGCCCGCCGCGATGAGCCGCTCGAGCCGATACGCGCCGTCGGGGATCACCGACCACAGTCCGTCGAGCTTGGCCGCCACCCCGTCGATGCCGCTGTCGGGGCCTGCGGCGTCGTGGTCGACGAAGTCGGGTGAGAGCAGGGCCCGCGCCGCCGCCGTGTCGTGGCTGCGCGAGAGCACGCGGTCGAAGAAGTCGCGCACGACGCCCGCGTTGGCCCGTCCCTCGGGCGAGTCCGCCGCAACGATGGGTTCGGCCATGGCCACGCCTAGAGCACCACGTCCTCGAGCTCCGATTCGTCGATCTCCGTTTTCGGATCGTCGGGAGTCTCGTCGTCCTTGCCCGTCAGGCGGAAGAAGAAGTAGATGCCCAGCGCGACGAGCGTGAACGCGCCGAGCACGGCCACGGTGGTCCAGATCGATCCGGTCTGCTCGGTCCACGCCGACGGCAGCACGACGAGGATCCAGGCGCCGGCGATGAACGCGTACACCGCCGCCCACAGCCACCGTGAGTACGCGGCGATCTCGGAACCGTCGAGGAGCTTGAACGGCAGCATCCCCACCACGAGCGCGGTGAGGCCTTCGGCGGTGATCGCCGCGGTCGCCTCGAACGCGAGGGCGGTCACGAACGAGTCCGGGTTCGTCGTCGCGAACAGGATGCTGTAGGCGGCCCAGCCGAGCATCGCGAGGGTGAACACGACACCTGCCTGCACGAGCGTCACCTTGGCTCGTTGGGCCGCGGTCGTCGTGCTGAGCACCGTGATGCCGAGAACGAGACCGATGAGGAATCCGGGGCTGAACTCGATGATTCGCGACAAGAGCACACCAACCACGGCGAGCAGGATGCCGAGCGGCTTCAACTCCATGACCGAGTCGAGGCCCCAGCGGCGCCGGATGATCGCGCCCGAGATGAGGCTCGCGAGGTACCCGACGACGAAGAGGGCGAGCGCGAGTGCGAGGACCATCCGGAACGAGGCGATGTCCCACCCGAATCCGGGGTCGGCGAACCCGAAGATGAGCGCCGCGAGCACGGTGAGGGCGAGTCCGCCGATGAGGTGGCGCGACTGGATCCAACTGCCGAAGCGCTGCCACCAGGGCGCCCGCACTCGCGGCAGTCGGCGGGTGATGCGCTCGTAGTTCTCCGAGATCGACTGGTTGAGCAACTCAGCGGGGAGCCCGACGAGGAGGAGCAGGACAAGTCCTGCGACGGCCGCACCGCCGAGCGCGACGGGGTTGGTGAGCACGTTCTGCGCGGGCTCGAGCACGGTCGTCAGCGACGTCGGGGCGGCAGGATCGCTGCGGTCGACGTCGCTGATGCCGAGGTCCGCGAGCACCGCTTCGATCGCTTCAGGGCTCGGTTCGGCGCGGTTGCGGGGCGGGTCGAGCACTGTCACGGTCTGGCGGCTCGTCGACGGGATGCCGGTGCCGGGCAGGGGCGTGACGGTGACGACGAACTCGTGCTCGCCCGGCTCCGTTTCGAGCGGGATGGTCACGGGCAGGCTGAAGGTGCCGTCGTCAGCGACGACGGTGGAGCCGAGGTCGACCGGTGTCGAGTGCAGTTCTGCGTCGACCGTCGCGCCACCGGGAAGCCCCGAGCCGGTCAAGGTTGTCGAGTCGCCGGGCTGGTATTGACCGCCACCGAAGCCGAAGGTGAAGGTCCACGCGGCGAATGTCGGCGGCGCCGGGGGCGTGACGGGCGTTTCGGGGGCCGCCACGGTCGCCGACACGAATGCGGTCAGCGCCGAGAAGCCCTGCAGCGAGCGGTCGGGCACGTCGGAGGGGTTTCCCGTGTCGGCCACGAACCCTTGTGCGCGCTGGGTCGCGCGGAAGCTGTAGTCGCCCTCGCCGAGCGCGACCGAACACGACCACGCTCCAGAACCCTGTACGACTGCCGCGCAGACGCCCACCTCGGTCGAGTCTCGCACTTCGATGAGGAAGCCCGGAGTTCCCGACCCCGAAAGAGTGACCCCGTCTTCGGTGGCTTCGGCGCTGATCGTCGGGGTCTCGGGGATGAGGATGTAGTCGTTCTGGTACGGGCTGTCCCCGCCTTCGGAGTACTGGTTCGCGTAGACGTTGTAGATGCCCGGAGCGAGACTGCCGAAGCTGCACGACGTCGACTGCAGCGCGAAGCTGATCTCGCCGCTCGCTCCGCCGCCTTCCCCGCCGCCACCGGTGCCGCAGGTGCTCAGAAGCGTGTAGTCGTAGAAGTCGCCGACCTCGTCGGGGAAGTACTCGACCGAGTAGACCTCGACGGACACGTCCCACCACGGGTCGGCGGAGGCGTTCACCGCGATCGAGCCAGGCCCGAGTCCGTACGTGACGGTCGGCTTGTTGTACACGAGCCGGGTGCCGGTGACGGCGTTGCTCGTCTCACTCGGGTTCTCGAACAGCCCGTCGTCGTTGTAGAGCACCGCCGTGAGGGTCACCGGACCGGGCGGCACGTCGACGCTGCAGGCCCAGTCCGACTCGTAGTACTCGATCGTGTCGTCACACGTGTCGGAACCTCCGGACCACGTGGCGGTGACCCGCACGACGTAGCCGAGCGAGTCGACGTTCTCGAAGTAGCCCTCGACGTACACCGACGAGAAGTACGTGTCGAATCCGTTCGAGGGGGAGAAGATCGTCGGCGTCGGCGGTGCGGGGGGTGCCTCGACCGTCACCGTCGTGAACACCGGCGGCACACCCGCGTTGGACTTGTTGCCGGCCCGATCCGTCTGCACGGCACTCAGGGAGTGCGGTCCGAGGTCGAGCGGAGTGAGCAGCTCGCACGACCAGTTTCCGCTCGCGTCGCCGACGGCGGGGCTCGCGCAGGTGGCGGGTGCGCCGTCGACGTAGACGCCGACGACCGCGCCTTCCTCGGCCGTGCCGTTGATCGTGGGGGTCGTGTCGTAGACGGTTCCCGGGTCGAAGATCCCCGGATCCGCGGGGTCGACGGTGTCGATCGTGATGGTGCGGGTCTCGGTGAAACCCCCCGGCTCGGGGTCGTAACCGACGAAGTAGTCGTAGGTTCCGTCCGCAAAAGGCGTCAGCGGAGTGCACGACCAGGCGCCGCCGACCGGCACGTCCGTGCAGTAGACGGAACTGCCTTCGCGCACCTCGACGAGTGTCGTCAACGCGTCGGCCGTACCCGCGAAGGTCGGAGTCGTGTCGCTCGTGTACGACTGCGCCTCGACCGGCAGGGTGACGGTCGGTTCGTGCAGGCGGTAGATCTCGATCTGCGGTCCGAGCATCGACAACTGGCCCTGCTCGTTGGTGGTCGACGCGGCGAGGTAGTTGAGGCCGAAGTCGAGTTCGTCGGCGACCATGTCGGATTCGGGGTCGCACGTCCAGACGGTGGCCAGTTCGCTCGTCGAACCGTTGCAGTACCACCACCACGACGATCCGTTGGTCGAGCGCCACACGGTGACGCTCGTCGTGTACTGACCCATGGTGCCCTGGACGATGGGAGCAGCTTCGCCCGTGTACCACGGGCTGAAGGTCTGATTCGTGGTCGGCGTCGCCGGCATCCGGATGGTCAGGTTCTGCGGCCCGGCGCCCACCTGCGGCGACCCGTCGACCGCGGTCGCGGCGGCCGTGATCGCGTACGTGATCTCGAGTGCGAGCGGATCGCTGACGTAGCTCGCGAGCGGCGTCGAGGTGCACGACCAGTCGCCGTTCGCGTCTACCGTGGTGGAGCACACCGGGGTCGCGTCGGCGTAGACCTGCACCGAACCCAGGTGCGGGCCCGTGCCGCTGAACGTCGGCGTCGAGTCGAGGGTCGACGTGCCGTCGGTCGGGGCGGCGATGACGAGCGGGTCGGTGCTGCCGACCGTGAGCGTGAGGATGTTGGAGACCGGGCTGACCTCGCCCGGTGTCGCGTTCTCGTAACTGACGGCCGTGAACTCGGCGGTGCCGTAGTCGAGGCTCGCGATCGTGTACGAGGAGCACGACCAGGGCACGTCGACGTCGACCGTGTCGTAGATCGTCAGTTCACCGGTGCAATACGCCTGGGGTGCCCCGCCATTGAAGGAGACGGACACCTCGATCGTCTGGTCGCCGCCGCCGGAATGGTCGACGAGGCCCGAGATCGGTACAGGCGTCTGATCGGTCTGAACCGTCACGCCGAGCGGGTTGAGCGTCACGCTCGTGGGTGCATAGGCGGCCGCGGGGAGCGCGCCGAGCGACACGGTCGCACCGACGATGACGAGCGCGGCGAGGCCGGCGGTGGTTCGGCGGGTCGAAAACATGGGCGCCTCGTTGCGGGGGAGGGGGGAGCCACGGGTCGCGCCAGTATATCCGTGGGGAGTTTCGGCCAGGTTACGAAGCTACCGCCAGGTCGGCAGCCACCAATGCACCCGCAGATACTCGTAATCGATCTGCATCCCGGTCCACAGCGGCCAGAAGAAGATGCTCGCGGCCGTTGCGAGGGCAAGGTAGACCGTGACGACTCCGATGCCGCTCGTGCGGGCTTCGCGCGGGTCTTCCGGTCGCCCGAGGATGAGTCCGATCACGAACACGAGAGCGAGCAGCAGGAACGGCTCGAACGCGATCGTATAGAACTGGAACACGGTGCGCCCGAGGTAGAGCAGCCACGGCAGGTAGCCGGCGGCGAGCCCCAGCAGAATGAAGCCCGCGCGCCATTCCCGGTACCGCGCGAGACGGTACACGAGGTAGAACGCCGCCGCCGTCGCCGCCCACCAGATGAGCGGGTTGGCCAGTCCCGTGATCGACGAGCCGCACAGCGTGTAGTCGCAGCCGTTCTCGCCGGCCGCGGCGCTCTGGTACCACATGCTCGTGGGCCGGATCATGAACAACCACGTCAGCGGGTTCGCCTGATAGCCGTGCGGGCGGTTCTCACCCACGTGGTAGTCGTAGACGCTCGTCTCGAAATGCCACAGGCTCTGCAGGCTGAGCGGTACCCAGGAGAGCAGGCCCGTCCAGGCTCGGCCCTCGCCCTCCGCCCAGTTCCGGTCATAGCCGTTGTCGGACAGCAGCCAGCCCGACCACGACGCCAGGTAGACGGCCAACGCGATCGGCACCATGAGCAGGAACGTGACCGGCCCCTGCCGCAACGCCGTGCCACTGGCCCAGAAGGCGATGCCGCGTCGGCGTCGCTCGAGCGCATCGACGACGAGGGCGTAGACCGCGAACCCGGCCAGAAAGTACAGCCCACTCCACTTGACGGCGGCGGCCGCGCCGAACGCCACGCCGGCGGCAATCAGCCACGGGCGCCACCAGAGCGACGGTCCCCAGTCGGTGGAACGATCTCGGCCCTCCCGCGCGGCGATCCACATCGAGAGGCGATCGCGCGCGAACCCTCGGTCGAGCAGCACGAAGAGGGCCCCGAGCAAGGCGAAGAACATGAGCGAGTTGTCGAGCAGTGCCACGCGGCTCATGACGATCGCGTTGCCTTCGATCGCGAAGAGGAACCCGGCGATCGTCACGAGCGTCATCGACCGGAACAGCATCCACGCGACCGCCATGAGCAGCACGACCGCGAGCACGCCGACCACGGCGGTGGCGATGCGCCAACCGACGGGATTGTCGGAGCCGACGATGAGCATGCCGAGTCCGATGATCCACTTGCCGAGGGGCGGATGCACCACGAACGACGGATCGGTGAGGAAGACGCCCGTCTGCCCGGCGTTGAACGACACGTCGGCTTCGGCCGGCCACTGCGCTTCATAGCCGAGGTTGACGAGGGTCCAGGAGTCCTTGACGTAGAACGTCTCGTCGAAGACGAGTTCGCGGGGATACCCGAGGTTCCAGAGCCGGATGATCGCCGCGAGCACGATAACGAACGCGGGAGCCGCCCAGCGGATCACCCGCTGCCACCCGGGAGGGAGCCGTTGCCACGCGTCGTCGAGGCGCGAGCCGATCTCGACGGGCCGATGCGGAGGCTCTGCGGGTTCGGCGCTCACGATCGCCTCGAACTCGTCCCGCTGCCGCACGCGCCCATCGTACTTGTCCGGGCCGGGACCGGCGCGGGGAACGGGGCCGGGGGAGAATGGGGCCGTGATCATCCTCGCGGCGACCCCGATCGGCAACCTCGGCGACGCGTCCGCGCGCCTCATCGATGCCTTGCGTAGCGTCGAAGTGATCGCCGCCGAAGACACGCGCACCACTCAGCACCTGCTGCGGGCCCTGGGGATCGATGCGCGCCCACGACTCATCGCCCTGCACGAACACAACGAGTCGCAACGGGCCGCCGAGGTTGTCGAGCTCGCCCGCGATCGGGATGTGCTCGTGCTGAGCGACGCCGGGATGCCGGGGATCAGCGATCCGGGTTATCCGCTCGTCGTCGCCGCGGCGGCCGCCGGCGTCACCGTGACGGTACTGCCCGGCCCCAGCGCCGTGCTCACGGCGCTCGCCGTGAGCGGCCTGCCGACCGACCGGTTCGCGTTCGACGGCTTCGTTCCCCGCAAGGGGCGTCGAGCGTTCTTCGCGGGCCTGGCCGCAGAACCGCGCACTCTCGTGTTCTTCGAGTCGCCGCACCGGCTGGCCGACAGTCTCGCCGACCTTGCTGCCGCCTTCGGACCGGACCGCCGCGTCGTCGTCTGCCGCGAACTGACGAAGCTGCACGAAGAGGTCGTGCGAGGCACCGCCGCCGAGGTGGCCGAGCGCTTCTCCGAAGGCGCACGCGGCGAGATCTGTCTCGTCGTCGAGGGCGCTCCACCCCCGGTCGCCGACGAGGGCTCGGCGGTGGCCCGCGTGCTCGAACTCGCCGCAGGCGGAACCCGCCTGAAGGATGCCGCGGCGCTCGTCGCCACCGAGACGGGTCTCTCCAAGCGGGACCTCTACGAGGGCGCTCTCAACTCCCGCTGATCGCCCCGCCGAGCACGACGGCGCCGATCACGACGAGCAGGATTCCCATCACGACGCCGTGGTTGGCGGTCAGCCACGTGCGCATGCTCTCGAGCACGGGCCGCACGCGGGCCGGCGCGATGACCACGGCGAGCGCCGGAAGCAGTGTCGTGAGGCTGGCGACGAGGATGACGCCGAGCCCCACGAGCGCCTCCTCACCGGGGGACAGGGTCGTCGCGCCGATGGTCGTGCCCGCCGCGATGAGCAAGGCGAGTTCCTTCGGATTGGCGATGGTGACGAGTGCGCCGAACCCGGCGGCGCGCGCCGGGGATGCGTCCTGCACGGCGCGCATCCAGCCGGGCAGCGGTGCAGGACCGCCGGGCTTGGGTCGCCACTTGGTGACGCCCAGCACGATGAGCGCGGCGCCGAGCACGAACTTGACGATCGTGGGCAACCCGCCCCCGGCGACCGCGTACAGCAGGTCGGAGGCGATCACGACGATTGCCGTCACGACAGCCAGTCCCAGAATCCGGCCGAGAGCGAACGCGGCGGCGGCGGCGCGGCCCCGTTCGCCCATCGCCACGAGGATCACCGCGATGATCGGCAGCGGGCTGAACGCCACACCGACCGCGAGAGGCAGCACCTCGCCGAGGGCACCGAGCGTCGTCTCCACGTCGCACACCTTAGTGCTCCACGGGGTTCGCCGCCCAGGCCGCGTAACGCATCCGGCGCGATCCGTAGACTGGACTCCATGCCGTCGGGCGAGTCCTTCTACATCACCACTCCCATCTTCTATGTCAACGACGTGCCCCACATCGGGCACGCGTACACGGAGGTGGCGGCGGATGTGCTCGCGCGTTGGCACCGCCAGCGCGGCGACGACACGTGGTTGCTCACCGGAACCGACGAGCACGGCCAGAAGATCCTGCGCACCGCGGTCGCCAACGACACCACCCCGCAGGCATGGGCGGACCAACTCGTCGAGAACGCGTGGAAGCCGCTGCTGTCGACGATCGATATCCGCAACGACGACTTCATCCGCACCACCGAACCGCGCCACGAGACCGCCGTGGCGACGTTCCTGCAGCGTCTCTACGACGCGGGCCACATCTACTCGGGCGAGTACGAGGGCTACTACTGCGTCGGATGCGAGGAGTACAAGCAACTCGATGACCTGCTCGAGACCGAGGACGGCGACTACGCCGGGCAGCTCGTCTGCCGCATCCATGGCCGTCCTGTCGAGGTGCTCAAGGAGAAGAACTATTTCTTCCGCATGAGCGCCTTCGAGAAGCGGCTGCTCGACCTGTACCAGTCGCGCCCCGAGTTCGTGCAGCCGACGAGCGTGCGCAACGAGATCGTGCAGTTCGTCAAGCAGGGGCTGGCTGACCTGTCGATCTCCCGCTCGAGCTTCGACTGGGGCATCAAGGTGCCCTGGGATGAGACGCACGTCGTCTACGTGTGGTTCGACGCGCTCCTGAACTACATCACCGCGATCGGGTACGGCGTCGACGAGCAGGAGTTGCAGCGCCGGTGGCCGGCCGTGCACATCGTCGGCAAAGACATCGCACGGTTCCACGCCGTCATCTGGCCCGCCATGCTCATGGCGGCAGGGCTCGAGGTGCCGCGCACCGTCTTCGGACACGGCTGGCTGCTCGTGGGCGGCGAGAAGATGTCCAAGTCGAAGCTCACCGGCATCGCGCCCGCCCAGATCACCGACGTGTTCGGCTCGGACGCGTTCCGCTACTACTTCCTGTCGGCGATCACGTTCGGCCAGGACGGCTCGTTCAGTTGGGAAGACCTGCACGCGCGCTACCACGCCGAGCTCGCCAACGGGTTCGGCAACCTCGCCTCGCGCGTCGTCGCGATGGTCGTCAAGTACTTCGACGGAGCCATCCCCGAGGCGCCCGTCGACGCGGAGATCGCCCAGCTCGAGCAGAGCGCGACCGCCGCCGCGAACGCCGCGATCGATGCGTTCGCGATCAACGAGGCGATCGCCGAGACCTGGAAGCTCGTCGACGCCCTCAACCTTTACATCACCGAGCAGGAGCCGTGGGCCTTGGCCAAGGATCCCGCGCAGCGCGGCCGACTGGAGGCCGTGCTCGCCTCGGCGGTGCACGGTCTGGGCACGCTCGCCATTCTGCTCTCGCCGGTGCTGCCGCTCGCATCCACTCGTCTGTGGGCGGCGATCGGCGCGCCCGGCTCGGTGGAGCAGCAGCCCATCCAGGATGCGTCCGCGTGGTCGGGGGCCACGCGAGTCACCGCATTCGAGACGTCGCTCTTCCCCCGAATCGAGGAGGCCTGATCGACGTGGCAGACGCATTCGTGCGGCAGCGGGACACCGAAGGGCGCCAGGACCTCGAGTACCCGCCGCTGCCGGAGGCGCTGACCGTCGGGGTCTACGACAATCACACCCACCTCGAGATCGCGGACGGCGGCCCGGAGGGCCAGCTCGACTATCGCGAACAGCTCGACCGGGCGTCCAGCGTCGGCGTGCGCGGGGTCGTGCAGGTCGGCGGCGACCTGGAGACGTCGCGCTGGTCGGCGGAGGTCGCCGCGGGCGAACCGCGCATGCTTGCAGCGGTGGCGATCCATCCGAACGAGGTGGCGCGGTACGCGACGGCGGGCGAGCTCGACGCCGCGCTCACGGAGATCGATGCGCTCGCCGGGCAACCGCGCGTGCGTGCCATCGGCGAGACGGGGCTCGACTTCTTCCGCACCGGCGAGGAGGGCTGGGCCGACCAGGTGAGCGCATTCGAAGCGCACATCGAGATCGCCAAGCGCCACGGCATCGCGTTGCAGATCCATGACCGCGACGCGCACGACGAGGTCATCGCCACCCTGCTGCGGGTCGGCGCGCCGGAGCGCACCGTCTTCCACTGCTTCTCCGGGGATGCGGCGATGGCGCAGTTCTGCGCCGAGCAGGGCTGGTACCTTTCCTTTGCGGGCACGGTGACGTTCCGTTCCGCGCCCGCCCTGCGGGAGGCGCTGGCGATCATCCCGCGCGACCGCATCCTCATCGAAACGGATGCGCCATACCTGACGCCTCAGCCGTTCCGGGGCCGGCCCAACGCGCCCTACCTGATCCCCGTCACGCTGCGGGCGATGGCCGACCACCTCGACACCGACACGTCGATGCTCGGCGCGCAGATCGCCTCCAACTCGGAGGCCGTGTACGGGCTGTGGGACGAGGACCTGCCTGACCTCGTCGAATCCCTGGATCGTCCGTGAGTGCGCTGCTGGGGCCTGCGGAGATCCGCGACCTCGCGGCGATGCTCGACCTCACCCCCACGAAGAAGCTCGGTCAGAACTTCGTCATCGATGCGAACACGGTGCGCCGCATCGTGTCCGCCGCCGGGGTGCAGGAGGGGGAAACGGTCGTCGAGATCGGGCCGGGCCTCGGGTCGCTCACCGTCGCCCTGCTCGAGGTGGGCGCGTCCGTCGTCGCGGTCGAGCTCGACCACCGGCTCGCGCGCCAACTTCCTCTGACGGTCGAGGCCATCGCTCCCGGTGCGCCGCTGCGCGTGATCGCGGCGGATGCGCTGACCATCCAGGAGCTGCCGGACGATCCCGGGGTGCTCGTCGCCAACCTTCCGTACAACGTCTCCGTGCCCGTCCTGCTGCACTTCCTCGAGCGGTTCGACAGCCTTCGCCGGGGACTCGTCATGGTGCAGGCGGAGGTCGGCGAGCGCCTCGCCGCGGGACCGGGTTCGAAGATCTACGGCGCGCCCTCCGTCAAGGCTGCCTGGTACGGCGCGTTCTCGCTCGCCGGCAAGGTGAGCAGGCATGTCTTCTGGCCGGTGCCCAACGTCGACTCGGTGCTCGTGCGCTTCGAGCGCGGCATCGAGCCGGGCACGGAGGTGGAACGGCGCGCGACCTTTGCGCTCATCGATGCCGCCTTCGGGCAACGGCGCAAGATGCTGCGCCAATCACTGTCGGAACGCCTCGGCGGATCAGCCGGCGCATCCCGCATTCTGGAGGCGGCGGGCATCGCCTCGACCGCGCGCGGCGAAGAGTTGACCATCGCCGACTTCCTCCGCATCGCGCGTGTGGACGTGCCGACGGGACCGGCCGCCACGCTCGACTAGGTTGGAGCCATGACCGCCGCCGACGCCTCGACGATGATCCACACGAGGGCGCCGGGGAAGATCAACGTCTTCCTCAAAGTGGGTGCGCTGCTCGACGACGGGTACCACGATGTCGCGATCGCCTACCAGGCGGTCTCCCTCTACGAGGACGTGCGGGTCTTCCCCGCGCCCGACTTCTCGGTGTCGGTCACGGGCACCGTGGAGCTGTCCCGAGTGCCGCTCGACGGCTCGAACATTGCGATCCGGGCAGCACGGTTGCTGGCCGCCCGCACCGGTTACCGCGCCGGGGCGCGCATCGAGATCGACAAGCATGTGCCCGTCACCGGGGGAATGGGCGGCGGCTCCGCGGATGCGGCCGCGACGCTGCTCGCATGCGACGCCCTCTGGGGTACGCAACTGCCGCGCGAAGAGATGCTCTCGCTCTCCCGCGAACTCGGCGCGGACGTTCCGTTCGCCTTCACGGGCGGCACCGCCATCGGCACGGGGCGCGGCGACCAGTTGAGCCCGGCGCTCGCCGCCGGCCAGTTCCACTGGGTGCTCGCGCTCGCCGACTTCGGCCTCTCGACCCCCGCGGTCTACCACGAGCTCGACGTGCACCGCGAACGTCACGCTCAAGACATCTTCCCGGCGCCGGTCGCCCCGACGGTCGAGACGAACGTGCTGCAGGCGTTGCGCGCTGGTGACCCCCACATGCTTGCCGAGTGCCTCCACAACGACTTGCAAGCACCGGCCATCCACCTGGAGCCCACGCTCGCCGATGTGCTCGAACTGGGGGAGCGCAACGGCGCCCTTGCCGGCATCGTCTCCGGCTCCGGCCCGACGGTCGCGTTCCTCGCCGCCGACGTGGATGCCGCACTCGAGCTGCAGATCGCGCTGAGCGCGGCGCGGCTCACCGTGGTGCGCGCGACCGGACCGGTGCATGGCGCCCGCATCGTCAGCGATTAGGGTGGGTACTCGTGCCCATCCCGTTCTCGTTGCCCCTCATCGATGACGATGTCATCGCCGAGGTCAACGACTGCCTGACCCGCACGGGGTGGCTCACGAGCGGCCCGAAGGTGCGCGAACTCGAGGAGCAGATCGGCCGGATCACGGGCACGCCCGTGCTGTGCGTGAACTCGTGGACGTCCGGTGCGATGCTCATGCTGCGCTGGTTCGGGGTCGGTCCCGGCGATGAAGTGATCATCCCCGCCTACACCTACAGTGCGACGGCGCTCTGCGCGATGAATCTCGGCGCCGACGTCGTCATGGTCGACGTTCTCGACGACTTCACGATGGATCCGGACAAGCTCGCGGCGGCGATCACGCCGCGCACGAAGGCGGTCATCCCTGTCGACATCGGCGGCTGGCCTGCCGACTACGAGGCGATCTCCTCCGTCGTCGAGAACGCGCGCGGCGACTTCGTTCCGGCGACGCCACGACAGGAGCAACTCGGTCGGCCGCTCATCGTCACGGATGCCGCGCACTCGATCGGTGCGACCTACCGGAATCGCCCGATCGGACAGTGGGCCGATGCGACCGTGTTCTCGCTGCACTCGGTCAAGAACGTAACGACCGGTGAGGGGGGCGCGATCGCCCTCGCCCTGCCCGCCCCGTTCGACAATGATGCGGAGCTGACGTTCCTGCGCGCTCTCGCCCTCAACGGTCAGAACAAGTCCGCGTTCGAGAAGAACCAGACAGGCGCGTGGCGCTACGACATCCTCGACCAGGGTCTCAAGGTCAACATGCCCGACCTCAATGCCGCGGTCGGTCTCGCCCAGATCCGCAAGTACGTCTCCGAGCTGCTGCCTGACCGCCGTGCCAAGTTCGATCGCTACCAGGCCGCGTTCGCCCAGGACCCGTGGGCGATCCTCCCGCCGGTGCGCGACGAGACGCGCGAGTCGAGCTGCCACCTCTACCTGCTGCGCATCGCGGGCGCCGACGAAGACCGCCGCGACCGGATCATCGCGCACCTGGCGGCGGCGGGCATCGGTGTCAACGTGCACTACATCCCGATGGCGATGCTCACCCTGTTCAAGAACCGCGGATACGACATCGCCGACTACCCGGTGACCTACGGCCTCTATGCGAACGAGATCACGTTGCCGCTGTACAACACGCTCACGGTGGAGCAGATCGACGAAGTCATCGCGGGCGTGCGCGCCGCAGTGGAGGCGACGGCGTGATCGACTTCGACCTCGACGGCTTCATCGCCCGGCACGTCACCGGCCGGGAGACGAGCATGTTCGCGGGAGATCTCGCCGCACACGACTCCGAGCTGCGGGAGCGCATCGAGGGCGCGTCGGTGCTGGTCATCGGCGGCGCGGGAACGATCGGATCATCTTTCATCCGGGCGCTGCTGCCGTACCGTCCCGCGTCGCTCGTCGTGGTCGACGTGAGCGAGAACGGGCTGACCGAACTGACTCGTGACCTTCGGTCGAGCGAGGGCACCATCGTGCCGCCGACCTACCTGACCTACCCGATCGACTTCGGTGACCCGGTCTTCGCCCGCATGTTCGCCGCGCACGGGCCGTTCGACATCGTGGCCCACTTCGCTGCGCACAAGCATGTGCGCAGCGAGAAGGACCGCTTCTCGATCGAGGCGATGGTCACCAACAACGTGTTGTCGACGGTGGGGCTGCTCGAACTGCTGCTCGATGCGCCGCCGCGTCACTTCTTCTGCGTGTCGACCGACAAGGCCGCCAACCCGGCCAACGTCATGGGAGCCTCCAAGAAGCTCATGGAGGAGGCGGTGCTCGCCTACGCGCAGCGGCTCCCCGCGACGACGGCGCGTTTCGCCAACGTCGCCTTCTCGCAGGGCAGCCTTCCGGCCGGTTTCCTCGAGCGGATTGCCCGCGGCCAGCCGCTGTCGGCCCCGTCCGATGTGCGCCGCTACTTCGTGTCGCCCGCCGAATCGGGGCAGCTGTGTCTGGCCGCGTGCGTGCTCGGGCGGTCGGGCGAGATCCTGTTCCCGCGACTGGATGAGCCGCAGATGCTGACCTTCTCGAGCATCGCCGATGCGTTGCTCACCGAACTCGGGTTCACGCCCGTGCGGTGCGCGACCGAGGACGAGGCACGGGAGCGGGCGGCCGCGCGGCGCCCCGGCGATCGCGAGTGGCCCGTCTACTATTTCGCGTCGGACACCTCGGGCGAGAAGCCGTTCGAGGAGTTCCACACGGGTGACGAGGCCGTCGACCTGGATCGCTTCGCCGCGCTCGGCGTGGTGCGCGCGACCACGGACTACGACGTCGACGGCATCCGGGCACTCGTCGCCGACCTGCGGGCGCTCTTCGAACGCGACGAACTCGCGAAAGACGAGATCGTTGCCGAACTGGCGCGGCTCGTCCCCACCCTCGAGCATGTCGAGACCGGAACCGGTCTCGATCAGAAGATGTGACATGTACAGCGTCGTGAAGAGGGGCCTGGACATTCTGGGGAGCGCGATCGCGCTGCTCGTGCTTACGCCCATCCTGCTGCCGGTCGGCTTGTTGCTCTGGGCGACGGGCGAGCACGAGGTGTTCTATCGCCAGATGCGGATCGGGCACCGCAACGAACGGTTCGGCATCTGGAAGTTCGCCACGATGCTCAAAGACAGCCCGAACCTCGGCACCGGCACCCTCACGGTGCGGGGCGACCCTCGCGTGACCCCCGTCGGCCGCGTACTGCGGGCGACGAAGCTCAACGAGGTGCCGCAGCTCTTCAACATCCTCACGGGGCAGATGAGTTTCGTCGGCCCCCGGCCGCAGGTGCAGGGCGACTTCGACTGCTACCCGGAGCACGTGCGCGAGACCATCTACACGGTGCGGCCGGGGATCACGGGCATCGGCTCGATCGTCTTCCGCGACGAGGAACGCCTGCTGTCTCGGCCGGACGTCGATCCGCGCGCGTTCTACGCGGAGAGGATCGCCCCCTACAAGGGCGAACTGGAGATGTGGTACTTGAAGCGGGCCTCGCTCCTCACGGATGCCCGACTCGTGCTTCACACCGCGTGGGCTGTGCTCGCCCCCACCTCGGATCGCATCTTCCGCGCGTTCCCCGACCTGCCCGCTAAGCCGGAGTGGTTCGACTAGTCGCGGTCAGCGTTCGACAGAGCGGTCCGGCGCTTCGAGCAAGAGCTCGCCGATGCTCGCGAGGTCAGACTGGTGCCACAGGCTCATCCGGCGGGACTCCTCGTACTGGGCCTCGATGAACGATTCGAGCACGGCGCGTTCCACCCGCCACGGTCCGCTGCCCCCCACCCGGATCGCGGGCAGTTCGCCCGAGTGCACGAGCTCGTAAGTCTGCCGCACGGTGATGTTGAGCAGTTCCGCGGTGTCGGCCAGCGTCAGGAACCGGCCGAGACCCGATGCGGAACTGGACTGCGTCATGCGTCGATTATGGTCGTGCGCTCCGGCCCCGAGGCGGCGCGTGTGGATAACTCGGCGCGTGCGACGGCGGCCGCCCGCGACCATAGCTCAATGCCCGATCTGCCCTCGACCGCGCCCGGTCGTTCTGCGTCCACGGCGCGCGTGCGCCGCATCCTTCTCGATCCTCGCCTGCTCATCGGCATCGTGCTCGTCGTCGCTTCGGTCGCCGGCGTCGTCGCGATCATCACCGCGAGCGATCGCACTCACGAGGTCTACGTGGCGGCGACCGCCCTCTCGCCCGGCGATGTGGTCACGGCCGATGACCTCGACGTGCGATCGGTCGCCCTCGGCTCCGCCGCTGCCCACTACCTCGCGCCGGGAGACATGCCTGCCGACGGCGTCGTTGTCGCGCACCCCGTCGGTGCGGGCGAGTTGGTCGCTGTCTCGGCCACAGGAAGTCGTGCCGGGCAAACCTTGACCGCTGTGGTCGTGGAGACGAGTGGGCTGTTGCCCGAGTCGGTTCGGCCCGGAGCGACCGTCGACATCTGGGCGGCATCGGTCGAGGAGGATGCGCCACGGGTGCTCGTGACCGACGCGACCGTCGTGCGGCTGGTGACAGATGATGCGCTCGTGTCCACCGGCGAGGTCACCGCGGTCGAACTGCTCGTGCCCCGCACGCGAGTGTCGCGGGTGCTTGCGGCGCGCGCGAACGACGTCGCGCTCGCCGTCGTGCCGGCCGGTCTGCCGCTCGACGAGCGATGATGAGACTCGTCTTCGCGGTGCGCGACGACGACGCCGCGCGTCTCGGGCGGGATGCGATGCGGCACGGGCACGAGATCATCGCCGAAGTCGCCGATCGTTCGGCTCTGCGCGCGGCTGTGCTTGCGGCGCCGGATGGTCTGATCATCGATGCGGCGTCGCCGCTGTTGGACTCCGACCTCATCGAACGCTGCGACCTCGCCGGGGTGCGCATCCTCGCACTCGTCGGCTCGACCACCGATCGTGCGCGCGTCGCCGCGCTGGGGCTTCACGAAACGGTGCCCCGCGACGGCGAGTGGCCGCAGCTCGAGGCCGTGCTCGCGGGCTCGCTCACCGCACCCGCGCCGGCGGCCCACCGTGACGGCACGATCGTCGCGGTGTGGGGTCCGGGCGGTGCTCCGGGGCGCACGACGGTCGCGGTCACGCTCGCCGCCGAACTGGCCGCACTCGGGGCTCGCGTCGTGCTCGCCGACGCGGACACGCACGGCGCGTCGGTCGCACCCGTGCTCGATCTGCTCGACGAAGCGCCCGGCTTCGCGGCGGCGTGCCGTCTCGCCGGGGCCGGGTCCCTGACGGCCGCAGAACTCGACCGACTGGCCCAGGCCTACGACCGCGGGGCCCCGTTCCGCGTGCTCACCGGAATCGGCCGCGCATCCCGCTGGCCGGAGCTCACCGCGGAGCGGGTCGAGGCGACCCTGGCCGCCTGTCGCGTGTGGGCGGATGTGGTCGTCGTCGACACCGCCGCGAGCCTCGAAAGCGACGAGGAACTCGTCAGCGAACTGGAGCTGCCGCGTCGCAACGCCGCCACGCTCACCGCACTCGCGATCGCCGACCGGGTCGTTGCGGTCGGCGCCGCCGAACCGATCGGGCTTTCGCGCTTTCTCCGTGCCCACAGCGAACTCGTCGAGGCGACAGCGGCCGAGCACACCCACATCGTCATGAACCGGCTGCGAGCCTCTGCCGCGGGCACCGGTGCGGCGGCCCATGTCACGCGCACGCTCGCGCGATTCGGCGGCATCCGCGACGCACACCTCGTGCCCGACGATCGGCCGGCTTTCGATTCGGCCGTGCTCACCGGTCGCACCATCACCGACCTCGCGCCGCGCTCCTCGGCACGGCTCGCGCTGTCTGCACTCGCGGCCGCGGTCGCGCCCGACTTCGCGCACCCCCGTCGAGCGCGCCGCCCACGCAGACGGAGCCGCGCGAGCGACTAGCCTGGTCTGGTGTCCACCCTCAGCGATCTCGTCCAAGCCCAGGGACGATCCAGTGATGCGGACATCGAATGGCTGCACCTGCTCGTCGGCGACTGGCAGTTGCTCGCCGACCTCGCCTTCGCCGACATCGTGCTGTGGGTGCCGAGCGCGGAAGGCAGTTTTGTCGCGGTCGCTCACGCCCGGCCGTCGAGTTCGGCGACGCTGTTCTACCGCGACTTCGTCGGACAGGCGATCAAGCCGGAGTGGCGTGCTCAGGTGACGCAGGCCTTCGAGACCGCGGCGATCGTCGACACCGCCACACCGGACTGGTACGAGGAGACGCCCACGCGCGTGCGCGCCGTTCCCGTGCTGCGGCGGTTGAGTCCGGATGGCAGCCGCACGACCGAGCATCCGATCGCCGTGATCACCCGCCACACCAACCTGAGCGAAGCCCGCACGCCGAGCCGCCAGGAACTCACCTTCAACGAGTGCGCGAACGACCTGTTCGCGATGATCGCCTCCGGCGACTTCCCCGACCTCGGCGCCCCGAGCGGACCTCGGCGCGGCGCACCGCGTGCGTCCGACGGCCTCATCCGGCTCGACGTCGACGGCATGGTCACGTTCGCGAGTCCGAACGCGCTGTCCGCCTTCAACCGCATGGGTTTCGCGGGGGAGCTGGAGGGGGAGTCCCTCGCGGAGGTTACCACGGACCTGCTGCACGGCCGCCTCACCGTGGACGAGTCGCTGCCGCTCGTGGTCACCGGGCGGGCGCCGTGGCGCACCGACATCGAGGCGCGCGGCGTGACGGTGTCACTGCGCACCATCCCGATCCGCAACCGGGGCGAGCGGGTCGGCGCGATCGTGCTCTGCCGCGACGTGACCGAGGTGCGTCACCAGGAGCGCGAACTGCTGACCAAAGACGCGACCATTCGCGAGATCCACCACCGCGTCAAGAACAACCTGCAGACTGTGGCATCGCTGCTGCGCATCCAGGCGCGCCGCACCCACTCGGATGTGGCGCGCGAGGCGCTGGGACAGGCGATGCGTCGCGTGGCGGCCATCGCGGTCGTGCACGACACCCTCTCAGAGGGGCTCACCCAGAACGTCGACTTCGATGTCGTCTTCGACCGGGTGCTCAAGCTCATCGCCGAGGTTGCCTCCAGCCACAACACGACGGTGCACCCGAAGTCCACGGGGAGTTTCGGCCACCTGCCGAGCGAGTATGCGACTCCGCTCGCTCTCGCTCTCACCGAACTGGTGACGAACGCCGTCGAGCACGGGCTCGCGGGTCGGGCGGATGGCGAGGTGGAGATCGTGGCCAAGCGCACCAACGACCACCTGACCGTGAAGGTGCGCGACAACGGCGTGGGCCTGCCCGAGGGTCAGGTCGGGTCGGGGCTCGGCACGCAGATCGTGCGCACCCTCATCCAGGGGGAGCTCGGGGGCACGATCGACTGGCACACGCTCGTGGGCAGCGGCACCGAGGTGACGATCGACATCCCGCTCACCTGGTTGGTGCGCGGCTGAGCGCGAGGGCTGCGGTCAGGAGGCGCGGCGCGCGCGGGCGGCGCGGCGCTTGAGGGCGCGGCGCTCATCCTCGGAGAGGCCACCCCACACGCCCGAGTCCTGCGACGTGTCGAGGGCGTACTGCAGGCACATCTCGGTCACGGAGCAGCGCGCGCACACGGCCTTGGCCTTCTCGATCTGGTCGACCGCGGGGCCGGTGTTGCCCACGGGGAAGAACAGTTCGGGGTCGGCCGTGAGGCAGGCAGCCTTGTCGCGCCAATCCATGGTGGTACTCCTTCAGTGCGTGCGGCGTGAGTCCGCAGACAGGCTGAAACGCGGGCGAAACAGCCTGGTGGTTCGGGTTCTGAGAACTGATACGGGACCCGCTCGCGACACTGGGAGCGTGAAATCAACCTCGAATAGAATCGCATACCACCCCTGTCAAATCAATGGTTTTCTTGCGGAGGCTGCAATGTCCGAGCGTCGCCGGCCCGGCCTCCTGATCGCTCTCGCGGTGATCCTCGGTGCGGAGTGCGCCCTTCTGGCAGTAGCCACGGCGTGGCTCGTGTTCGAGTTGATCGTCGACGTGCCGGCGTCGCTCGCCAGCGCGCTGGCGCTCACCGCGCTCACCGCGTTGGCGACCGTGTGGCTCGCGATCCTCACGGTGAACACGCTGCGCGGGGCGCCGTGGGTGCGCGGCGGCATCGTCGTCTGGCAGGTCCTGCAGATCGCGGTGGCGATCGGCTGCTTCCAGGGCTACTTCGCCCGGCCCGATATCGGCTGGGCCCTGCTCATCCCCGCGATCCTCGCGCTCGTGCTGCTGTTCACGCGCCCGGTGCTTGCGGCGACCGCGCGCAGTTAACTCGGGTGGCCGTCGCTCAGGCGGCGAGACCGAGCTTCTTGCGCAGCATGGCGACGTGGCCGGTCGCCTTCACGTTGTAGAGAGCCTGGGTGAGGATGCCGTTCTCGTCGACGACGAACGTCGAACGGAGCACGCCGATGACGGTCTTGCCGTACATGCTCTTCTCGCCCCACGTGCCGTACGCCTCGTGCACGGTTCGGTCCGGGTCGCTGAGCAGCGGGAATCCGAGACCGTCGACGGTGTCGGCTTCGGCGAGCTTGGCGACGTCATCCCGCGAGACGCCGAGTACGACGTAGCCGGCGGAGGCGAGCGAGGCGAGGTTGTCGCGGAAGTCGCACGCCTGCTTCTGGCACGCCTCGGTGAGGGCCTCCGGGTAGAAGTAGAGGATGACCTTCTGGCCGCGGAAGTCGTGCAGCGAGACCGACTTTCCGTGCTGGTCGGGGAGCGTGAAGTCGGGCGCGGTGTCACCGGCGACGAGGCGGTCGGTCATGATCTCTCCTGCAGGATGAAGGCGGACAGAAAGCGAGCGTGCCGGCTCACGAACCATGCTAACCTTGATCCTCGGCTCACTCGTGGGCCATGCACCTCTAGCTCAATTGGCAGAGCAACTGACTCTTAATCAGTGGGTTCCGGGTTCAAGTCCCGGGGGGTGTACCAACTCTTCATCCCGCACGTGAATCGACTCGGTAGCAACGGGACACACCGCAGGACGAGGCCCGTGACCGCGTGGGGACTGCGATCCCGCCGGACGAGGCGAGGCTCTGCCGCCACTACGTCGAATGGTCGTGCGCGCATAGCGTTCATGTGGACAACTCGCTGGACAACTTGGTGCAGGTTGCTAGCCTCCGGCGGCTGGTGTGACATACACGCTTTCGGTGTCGCTGTCGTACGTGCTGTTCTCGGGCCATGCGTGGCGGAAGGCTCTTCCTGGGGTGAACCGACCGTTCCTTTGGTTCGTTCGGATGGCGGCTACGCGCCGGGGGGACCTTCGAAGGATGCTCGACGCCGACGAACGCGGCTCCCGTGGGGCCACGAACCACGTGGCGCGGGACTGATTCGATCGCGGCGTGCACCTAACGCCCGCGCACGACGCCGTAAAGCTCATCAGGGCGGTTGCGTCGTCCGTGCTGAACAACCGGTCGAGCGCCACGTTGAACTCGAGTCGTCGCGAAAACGGGACGTGCACCGCGTCGAATCCGTGTGACATCAGCTCGCCCACCACAATCAGGCGTGCGGTGCGCTTGTTTCCGTCGAAGTAGAACTGTGCGCGCGTGGTGGCGGCGTTGTAGATGAGCGCTCGCAAGCGCGGGTCAGACACCCGCGACGGGTCGTGCAAGAAGTCCAGGAGCAGTGCCCAGCGACGCGGAAGCATGCCGTGCACGCATGCAACGAATTGCATCATGTGATGCATGTGTGCAACACAAGGTGCGTTCACAGCACGGGCGCCGTTCGCGCTGCGGAATAGGATGTCCGAATGCTCTCGCCCGGCGAATGGATCGCACCCCGCCGCCTGGGCCGGGACTTCCGGTGGTTGCTGTCGTCGTCGTGGACGAGCAACCTCGGCGACGGCATCGCTCTGTCGGCCGCACCGCTGCTCATCGCGTCCCTGACGTCGTCACCGATCCTCGTCGCGGCGGGAGCGATGATGCAGTTCCTGCCCTGGCTGCTGTTCGGGCTCCTCGCCGGATCAATCGCCGACCACGTGGACCGGCGGCGGCTCGTCATGATCGCCAACGCGTCGCGTGCGGTGGTCGTCGCGGGGCTCGTCGTCTTCTTGCTGACGGGCGCCGTGAACGTGTGGGTCGTGCTCGCGACCGCGTTCCTCTACGGCACGGCCGAAGTGTTCGCCGACTCCGCGGGCAGCACCCTGCTTCCCATGCTCGTGCGTCCCGTCGACCTCGGGGTCGGCAACGCCCGCCTGCAGGCCGGGTTCCTCGTCGGCAACCAACTCGCCGGGCCCCCGCTCGGCGCATTCCTTTTCGCTGTCGGTTCGTTCTGGCCGTTCGCGGTGCAGATCCTCTGCGTGAGCCTCGCGGTCATCCTCATCTCGCGCATCGCCCGCACCCCGGTTCCCGCGCACGACGAGCCCGCGCCGGGTGCGAAGCCGCAGCCGATCCGGGAGGGGCTGCGATGGCTTCGGCAGAACCCGCCCGTGCGCACGCTCGTCATCATCATCCTGCTGTTCAACGTCACGTGGGCGGCGCCGTGGGGCATCCTCGTGCTCTACGCGACGGAGCACCTCGGGATGGGGCCGGTCGGCTTCGGCGTACTGACGACCGCCTCCGCGCTCGGCGGCCTGCTCGGCACGGTGATCTTCGGCTGGCTCGAACGGCACGTGAGCTTCGCGACGCTCATGCGTGTCTGTCTGTCGCTGGAAGTCCTCATGCACCTCGGCTTCGCGCTGACCGCCATCCCGGCGGTCGCGTTCGCGATCATGTTCGGGTTCGGTGCGTACGCGTTCGTGTGGGGCACCATCTCTACCACGGTGCGTCAGCGACTCGTGCCCATGCGGCTGCAGGGCCGTATCGCGTCGGTCAACATGGTGGGAGTCTTCGGCGGGCTCGTCATCGGCCAAGCGCTCGGTGGCGTGATCGCCCAGACGTGGGGGCTCACCGCGCCGTGGTGGTTCGCGTTCGCGGGTTCGGCGATCACCCTGCTCATCGTGTGGCGTTCGATCTCACAGATCGCGGCGGCGCGTCCTCAGCTCGACGACGCTGAGGAGCAGTCGGGCGGCCCCGCCTGACGCGAGCCGTGGCGCGGTCCGCTTGCCGAAACGGCAACTCAGTTTGCTTCTTGGTGCGCGACTTGAGACTCTCGGCACATGCACGCACACGACGCTCCTGAGAACCCTGCCGCCTACTGGGAGGAGCGCTACGCGGCCGCACCCGTCTGGTCGGGTCGCGTCAACCCCACCCTCGCGGAGGTGCTCGCCGACCTCCCGCTCGGCTCGGCACTCGACCTCGGATGCGGCGAAGGCGCCGACGCGCTGTGGCTTGCTCAGCGCGGCTGGCGGGTGACCGCCGTCGACATCGCGCCGAGCGCGATCGCCCGCGCGTCCGCCGCGGCGCGCGCTGCGGGCCTGGGGGAGGAGCGCGTGCGTTACCGCGTCGTCGACCTGGCCGCGCCCGGCGATCTCGAATCGGCCGCGGGCGGTGCCGTCGACCTCGTGACGGCGAGCTTCCTGCACTCGCCCGTCGAACTCGACCGCATCGCCGCCCTCCGTCGAGCTGCCACACTCGTCGCGCCCGGTGGGCATCTGTTCATTCTCACGCACGCGGCCCCGCCGTCGTGGGCATCCGGGCTCGAGCACGCGGGGCATCGCTTCCTCACGCCTCAGGAGGACCTCGCGGCCCTCGATCTGGATGCGACGGTGTGGACGGTCGAGCTCGCCGAGCTGCGCGCCCGCGCCGCGACCGCTCCGGACGGTACGCCGGTCGAGTTGCTCGACGGGGTCGTGCTCCTGCGCCGCGGGCCGCGCTGAGCCTTCCCGGAGCACCCTCCCAGGCCCCTCGGAGGTCGCGTCCCCCGAATGGGGGTCAGCCAGCGGCGGGACGGGGGTGTCGCCGCGGGAGGGGTGTGTGACCGACCTGACCGTCCGCACGACCAAGCGACGGCTCGATCTGCAGGCGCTTCGCGCCTTCGCCGTCGTCGCGGTCATGCTGAACCACTCCTGGCCGGGGCTCGCGCCCGGCGGGTTCCTCGGCGTCGACATCTTCTTCGTCGTCTCGGGCTACCTCATCACCCGCCACCTGGTGGGGGAGTACACGCGCGACGGTCGCATCCGCCTGGGTCGGTTCTACGTGCGGCGAGCGAGGCGACTGCTGCCCGCCGCGACGCTCGTGCTCGTGACCGTCGCGATCGCCACCCTCATCGTCGTGCCGGCCGCCCAGTGGGGTGCCTTCTTCAGTCAGATCGCGGCGAGCGCCCTCTATGTCGAGAATTGGATGCTCCTGGCGACTCCCGTCGGTCCGGACCCCGACACCGCCGTGCGCCACTTCTGGTCGCTGTCCGTCGAGGAGCAGTTCTATCTCGTCTGGCCGCTGCTCGTGCTGGCCGGTGGTGCGCTCGCGGCGCGCGGGCACCGGGAGGTGCGTCGCACCCTCTTCGTCGGAGCGGTGGCGATCGTGGTGCTGTCGCTCGCCGGTTGGATCATCGTGTCGGCGTTCGACTACCAGGCCGCGTACTTCAACACGGGAACGCGCGCGTGGCAGTTCGCGGCAGGCGGTGCTTTGGCCCTGCTGCCGGGGCTGCGCGCCCGCGGCCGCGGCGCCGACGCCCTCTTCTGGACGGGTTCCGCCGCCCTGGTCGCGTCGATCGCCCTCATCCCCGACAACCCCGGCGCGTTCTCGCTCCTGCCGGTCGCCGGCACGATCGCCGTCATGATCGCGTGTGCTGAGACGCTGCCCGCCTCGGCGCGACGGATCATCGGCTGGCGCGTCGTTCAGGGCACCGGCGACATCTCCTATGCGCTCTACCTGTGGCACTGGCCGTCTTCGCTAACGGCAACACGGCGTCGTTCTTCGGCCTGCCCTTCGGCGGTGTGAAGGATTCCGGCTACGGTCGCGAGCTCGGCTCGTTCGGCATCCGCGAGTTCGTCAACGCCAAGACGGTGTGGACGGCGTAGCGGCGCCCCCGACTCGGGGCCTCGCGGTGCTGCGCCGCGAGGCCCCGGCGCATGCCCTCATGCTCGGGGTCATGGTGGGTGCGATGCTCGTCGGCACGACGGCCGCGATGCTCGCCGGATCGCTCGCGCTCGTCGCGGTGGCGATCGGGTGCGCCGCGACCGCTCGCCGCTCCCCTCGCGCCTCGGCGCACGCGGGGATGCAGTGCGTCGACCTGTGGGCGATGGCCCTCGCGATGCTCGCGCTCACGCATCCGGCCGGTGTCGCCGGGGGAGCCGGCCATGGGCACGATGCGCTCGCCGCGCCCGGCTGGGTTGTCTACCTCGTGGTTGTTGCGGCGTGGTTGGCCGCGCGCACGGTGCCCGCGCGGTCGCGTGCGATGCTCACCGGCCCGCTCCTGGTGCCGGCGATCGTCACCGCCGCAGGGCTGGCGGCGATGCCCGCACTCATGTAGGCGACAAAAGTATGATCAATAGACCGCGCCCGACTACACTGACCCGGTGATGTTCGACGGTCGCCACCCGGCTCGGACCCTCGTCGGCCTGCTTGCTCGGCCGCCTCGTCGGCTCGTCGCCGCGTTCGCCCTCTTCGTCGTTAAAGACAGCCCCCTGTGGGTCATGCCCATCGTCACGGGAGCCGTGATCGACATCGTCGTGGACGGCGGGCCGCTGATCGCCCTCGCGGCGTGGTGCGCGGTGGCCCTCGTCGTCGTCGTGCAGAACTTCCCCACCCACGTGCTGTGGACGCGGGTGTTCCACGGGCAGGTGCGCGCCCTCGGAGCGGACGTGCGCAACGCCCTCACCGCGCGCCTGCAGGCCCTCTCCCTCGGGTTCCACTCGCGGGCGAGCGCCTCCGTCATCCAGACGAAGGTCGTGCGCGACGTCGAGAACATCGAGTTGATGCTCCTGCAGGCGGTGCCGACCGCAACGTCGGCCTTCCTCGTCTTCGTCGGTGCGATCACGATGACGGCGATCACCGTGCCCCAGTTCTTGCTCGTCTTCGCCGTTTCGGTGCCGCTCGCCTCAGGAATCTTCGCGGCGGTCCGCTCCCGCGCGGCTCGGCGCAACGAAGAGTTCCGGCGCCAGGTCGAGCACTTCTCGGCCCGCGTCGGCGAGATGGCCACGCTCATGCCCATCACCCGCGCTCACGGTCTCGAGGAGATCGCGCACAGCAAGGTGGCCCGCGCCGCCGACGGCGTGCGGACCGCGGGGCTGACCCTGGACCTGCTCAACGGGCGGTTCGGCTCGATGGCGTGGGTCGTGCTCCAGGTGCTCGCCTTCGGCACCCTCGCGGCCGCCGCCCTCGCCTCGATCACAGGCATTCTGCCCATCACCGCGGGCGAGGTCGTGCTGCTCTCGTCCTACTTCACCCTTCTCACGGGCGCGCTCATCGGTCTCCTCATGCTCGTTCCGGTCGTGCAGAAGGGCTTCGAGTCGGTGCGCTCGATCGCCGAAGTGATGACCGAACCCGACCTCGAGCACAACGAGGGGAAGGCGATCGTCACCGACGTCGCAGGGGAGATCGAACTCGTCGACGTCGGCTATCGGTACGCGGATGCGCACACGGCGGCGCTCGCCGGGGTGAGCCTGCGCATCCGCCCCGGCGAGACGGTCGCGTTCGTCGGCTCGTCGGGCTCAGGCAAGTCGACGCTGCTGAACCTCGTGCTCGGGTTCCTCCGACCCACGTCCGGAAGCATCCTGCTCGATGGGCTCGATATGGAAAGCATCGACATGCGCTCCTTCCGCACGCGGGTCTCGGTGGTGCCGCAGGAGTCGGTGCTGTTCGAGGGCACCATCCGCGACAACGTCACCTACGGGCTCGACGACGTCTCCGACGAGCGGGTGCGTGCTGCTCTCCGGGAGGCCAACGCTCTCGAGATCATCGAGTCGCTGCCGGACGGCTGGGATACGGTCGTCGGCGAGCGGGGCGCTCGACTCTCGGGCGGGCAGCGCCAGCGGCTCGCGATCGCCCGCGCCCTCGTGCGGGACCCCGCCATCCTGCTTCTCGATGAAGCCACGTCCGCGCTCGACGCCGAGTCGGAGTCGCGCGTGCGCGATGCGCTCACGAGCCTGCTGGCCCGCCGCACGGCGCTCGTCGTGGCGCACCGGTTGTCGACGATCCGCGCGGCCGATCGGATCGTGGTGCTCGAGCGCGGCCGCATCGTCGAGACGGGCACGCACGAGGCGCTGCTCGCGGCGGGCGGACGCTACGCGAGTCTGCACGCCGCCCAGTCCGCGTAGGACACGCCCTCCGCTGCGTTTCCGGACCAACCCGCGAGCCGCGCCAGCGCACCCGCGTCCGGAATGGGCGCGGAGTCCCGCCGCGGGCACGAAACGGCGCAGGGCGCCCCGACTGACCGGGACGCCCTGCGCGTGAGTGAAAACGGAGAGACTACTTCGTCGGCTTGTCGTCGAAGACTTCGCCCTCCATGGCGTCGTACCCCTCGGCCTGCGGGTCGCCGTGGAGACCGCCGCTGATCGCGTACTCCTCCTCCGGCGAGAGCACCAGGCGGTGGCGGCCCCACACTCCGAAGCCGATGAGGATGACCACGTAGACCACGAGGATCGCGATGATCGCCGGCTGGAACGTCGGGTTGATGAGCAGACCGACGAAGATGAGCGCCGCGATGACGCCCGCCATGACGGCACCTCCCACGCCCCACGGCGACTTGTAGGGCCGCTTCGCGTTCGGGAACTTCCGGCGCAGGATCACGTACGACACCATCTGCAGCAGGTAGGCGAGCACCGCGCCCCACACCGCGATGTTGAGGATGATCGCACCGGCGACCGCGCCGACGCCTTCGACGCCCGCGAGCAGGTCGAGCACGACGAGGGCGATGAAGCCGATCACGGCACCCACGATGAGCGCGACCCACGGGGTCTGCCGCTTACCGGTGAGCGAGAAGAACTTCGGGTAGTAGCCCGCACGAGACAGCGAGTACATGTTGCGGCCGTAGGCGAACATGATGCCCTGGAGCGATGCGAGCAGTCCGACGAGCGCGAACAGCGCGAGCACCGCGGCGAGCTGGTCGCCGACGATCGCGCGGAATCCGTCGAGCAGCGGCTCCCCGGAGACACCCGTGACTTCGGCGCCGAGCACGCCCGTGTTGAGGAACAGCACGAGCAGACCGGTGACGATGAGGGTGCCGCGCGCCCAGATGCCCGCCTTGGGGATGTCGCGCGTCGGGTTGTGCGACTCCTCCGCCGCGAGGGGCAGCTCCTCGATGCCGAGGAAGAACCACATCGCGAACGGCAGCGCGAACAGGATCGGAAGCACGCCGTGCGGCAGGAACGCCGTCTGTCCGGGATCCGGCGCGATGTTCCACAGCGAGTCCCAGCTGAAGAGGCCGCTGAAGGCCGCCATCGCCGAGAACACGAGGATGATCGCGATCGAGATGATCGAGACGACGATCGCGAACTTGAACGAGATGTTTGCGCCGGCCGCGTTGAGGGCGATGAAGACGACGTAGAGGATGATCCACCAGATCCACATCGCGCCCGACAGATCGAAACCGAGGAGCTCGGTCGTGATGCCGTTCGCGTACAACGCGGAGAAGTAGACGATCACGCCTGTCGTCGCGACGTACTCGATGGTCTCCGCGAGGCCCGTGATGAGGCCACCCCACGGTCCCATCGCGGATCGCGCGAACGAGTAGGCGCCGCCGGTGTGCGGCTGGGCGGCCGCCATCTCTCCGATGGAGAAGATGAGGCCGTAGTACATCGCGACGAGGATCACGAAGGCGATGAGCATGCCGCCGAAGCCCGCGAAGTCGATGCCGAAGTTCCAGCCGGAGAAGTCGCCCGAGATGACCGCGGCGACCGCGAGACCCCACAGGCCCCACACTCCCGCCGAGCGCTTGAGGCTGCGCTTCTCGAAGTAGTCCTTGCCGGCCCGGGTGTACGTGACTCCGGACACCTGGGTGGTGTCCTTGTTGTCCGTCATTCTTCCTCCATTGCGTCTGTGAGGGCGCAGGCGACGCTGCCTGCGGAATTCCCATGAGTTTGTCGGCTATTGGTACCCGGTGTCTACCTTTGGATGTAAATTGCGCGTGACGTTCCTCCGGCAGTGGCGCTGAACCGCTGTGGTGTAATGGTCGGCACAGCACTCGAAGAGGAGCAGAAGTGGCACACGAGCGAACGGGCAACCTGACCGTCGAGGAGCTGACGGCGGCACATGCCGCAGGCGAGATCGACACCGTCATCATCGCCTTCACCGACATGCAGGGCCGACTCATCGGCAAACGCGCCTCCACCCGGCTGTTCCTCGAAGAGCTCGCCCAACACGGCGCCGAATGCTGCAACTACCTGCTCGCCGTCGACGTGGAGAACAACACCGTCGGCGGTTACGCGATGTCGTCGTGGGAGCGCGGCTACGGCGACATGGCGATGATGCCCGACCTCGACACGCTGCGCCGTGCCCCCTGGCTGCCCGGCACCGCCATCGTCACCGCCGACCTCACGTGGCTCGACGGCACCCCCGTCGCGGCCGACCCCCGCCAGGTGCTCAAGCGTCAGCTCGCCCGGCTCGCCGAACGCGGTCTGGAGGCGTTCGTCGGCACCGAACTCGAGTTCATCGTGTTCGACGACAGCTACCGTGCCGCATGGGCGAAGGGGTACCGCGATCTCACCCCCGCCAGCGACTACAACATCGACTACGCGCTGCTCGCCTCCACGCGCATGGAACCGCTGCTGCGTGACATCCGCAACGCCATGGACGGCGCCGGGATGTACTGCGAAGGCGTCAAAGGCGAGTGCAACTACGGCCAGCAGGAGATCGCGTTCCGCTACCGCGACGCGCTCGGCACGTGCGACAACCATTCCATCTACAAGAACGGCGCGAAAGAGATCGCCGATGCCCACGGCAAGTCGCTCACCTTCATGTCGAAGTACAACGAGCGCGAAGGCAACTCCTGCCACATCCACCTGTCCGTGCGCGGCACCGACGGCACGCCCGTGATGGCCGACAAGGATCGCCCGCACGGATTCTCACGCCTCATGGAGCACTGGATCGCCGGCCAGCTCGCGACGCTGCGCGAACTCACCCTCTTCCTCGCCCCCAACATCAACTCGTACAAGCGCTACGTCGAAGGCAGCTTCGCGCCCACCGCGGTCGCCTGGGGGATCGACAACCGCACGTGCGCGTTGCGCGTCGTCGGCCACGGGCACTCGCTGCGCGTCGAGAACCGGGTGCCGGGCGGCGACGTCAACCAATACCTCGCCGTCGCCGCCCTCATCGCGGGCGGGTTGTACGGCATCGAGCATGAACTCGAACTCGAACCGATGCTCGAAGGCAACGCGTACGTGTCTGATGCGGCGCGCGTGCCGTCGACCCTGCGCGACGCCGCCGAACTGTTCGCCGCCTCCGAGGTCGCCAGCGTCGCGTTCGGAGAAGACGTCGTCGCGCACTACCTCAACAATGCGCGCGTCGAGCAGGCCGCCTTCGACGCGGCGATCACGGATTGGGAGCGGGTGAGGGGCTTTGAGCGTCTCTGAGCTTGCTGGCGCGCCCGTCCCCGCCGGGCGCGCGGGAGCCGAAGCTTCGGCCAAGCCGGCGCTTCGGCAGCCTGTCATCGGCCTCACCACGTATCTTGAGCAGTCGCAGACCGGAGTGTGGGATGTGCCCGCGTCGTTCCTGCCGAAGGTCTACTTCGACGCGGTCAACCGCGCCGGGGGCATCGCGGTGCTCCTGCCCCCGCAGCCGGTGACCCGCGAGATCGCCGATCGGGTGCTCGACACGCTCGACGGACTCATCATCACGGGCGGAAAGGATGTCGACCCGGCGCGGTACGGCCAGGAACCGCATCCGACGACCGACCCGCCGCGGCGCGACCGTGACGCGTGGGAGGACGCCCTGCTCACAGCGGCGATCGACCGCGGCTTGCCGTTCCTCGGCATCTGCCGCGGCGCCCAAGTGCTCAACGTCGCGCGCGGCGGCACCCTCATCCAGCATCTGCCCGACGTGATCGGCAGCACCCGGTACAACGCCGGCGGCGGGGTCTTCACCGTCAACGAGGTCGACGTCGAGCCGGGTTCCCAGCTCGGGGGCCTCATCGGAGACAGCGCCGCGGTCAAGAGCTACCACCACCAGGCCATCGACGAACTCGGCGAAGGACTCACCGTGACGGCACGCTCCGACGACGGCATCGTGCAGGCCGTCGAGCTTGCGGGCGTACCGTTCGGCGTCGCCGTGCAATGGCACCCCGAAGAGGATGCCGCCGAGGATGCGCGCCTGTTCGCCGGACTCGTGCAGGCGGCCGTCCAGTATCGCGCCGAGCGCGCCGACGAAGGGAGCGCGCGATGAGCGCCACCGTGCTCGTCAACCCCGCGACGGGGGAGGCGTTCCGCGAGGTCGCCCAGACCGGTCGCGACGAGGTGGATGACGCGATCGCCCGCGCCGTCGTCGCTCAGGCCGGCTGGCGCGCTCTGGCTCCCGCGGCGCGCGGCGCCGCCCTGCGCGACTTCGCGCGCGTCGTCGAGGGCCACATCGAGGAGCTCGCTCAGCTCGAGGTGCTGAACTCCGGGCATCCGATCGGGCAGGCGCGGTGGGAGGCCGGGCACGTGCGCGACGTGCTCACCTACTATTCGGCCGCGCCCGAACGCCTCATCGGCAAGCAGATCCCCGTCGCTGGCGGCATGGACGTGACCTTCCTCGAACCGATCGGCGTGGTCGGGGTGATCGTGCCGTGGAACTTCCCGATGACGATCGCCAGTTGGGGTTTCGCGCCCGCACTCGCCGCCGGCAACGCGGTGGTGCTCAAACCTGCCGAGTGGACCCCGCTCACGGCCATCCGCCTCGGTGAGCTCGCGCTCGAGGCGGGGCTGCCCGAGGGTCTCTTTCAGGTGCTGCCCGGCAAGGGCTCCGTCGTCGGCGACCGGTTCGTCACCCACGAGGACGTGCGCAAGATCGTCTTCACCGGATCGACCGAGGTCGGTAAGCAGGTGATGGCCGGTTGCGCGGCGCAGGTCAAGGCGGTCACGCTCGAACTCGGCGGCAAGAGCGCCAACATCGTCTTCGCCGATGCGGACCTCGAGAAGGCGGCCGCGACGGCCCCCTCCGCGGTGTTCGAGAACGCCGGTCAGGACTGCTGCGCGCGCAGTCGCATCCTCGTCGAGCGCAGCGTCTACGACCGGTTCATGGAGCTGCTCGAACCGGCGGTGAAGGGCGTGAAGGTGGGTGCCCCCGAGCTCGACGAGACCGAGATGGGTCCGCTTGTTTCGCGCACCCACTTCGAGTCGGTGCGCTCGTTCGTGCCCGACGACGCGCCGGTCGCTTTCCGTGGCAGCGCCCCCGACGGCGCGGGCTTCTGGTTCGCGCCGACGGTGCTCGCGCCCGTGTCGCGCACCGACCGCGTCGTCACCGAGGAGATCTTCGGACCGGTTGTGGCGGTGCTCCCGTTCGACGACGAAGCGGATGCGATCGCTCTGGCCAACTCGAGCATCTACGGCCTCAGCGGGTCGATCTTCACCCGCGACCTCGGGCGCGCGATCCGGGTCGCGCGCGGCGTCGAGAGCGGCAACCTCTCCGTCAACTCGCACTCGAGCGTGCGCTACGCGACTCCGTTCGGTGGATTCAAGCAGAGCGGCCTCGGACGCGAACTCGGACCGGACGCGCTCGAAGCGTTCACCGAGACCAAGAACGTCTTCTTCAGCAACGACTAGTTCACGATTCCCCAAGGACGGCACCATGACACTTCCTCCCATCGACCTCACGCGCCGACTCGGCGGCAAGGTCGCCGTCATCACGGGCGGCGCGAGCGGCATCGGCCTGGCCACCGCCCGTCGGTTCGCCGCCGAAGGTGCCACGGTCGTCATCGGCGACTTCAACAAGGAGACGGGCGAGCGTGCGGCGGACGAGGTCGGCGGCCTGTTCGTGCAGGTCGACGTGACGAGCAAGGAGCAGGTCGACCACCTGTTCGACACCGCCGCATCGACTTACGGGTCGGTGGATGTCGCGTTCAACAACGCGGGCATCTCGCCGCCCGACGACGACTCGATCGAGACCACCGAGCTCGACGCGTGGGATCGGGTGCAGCAGGTCAACCTCACGAGCGTCTACTTGTGCTCGCGGGCCGCCCTGCGCCACATGGTGCCGCAGGAGCGGGGGTCGATCATCAACACGGCCTCGTTCGTGGCGGTGCTCGGGTCGGCGACGTCGCAGATCAGTTACACCGCGTCGAAGGGTGGCGTGCTGGCCATGACGCGGGAGCTCGGCGTGCAGTTCGCGCGGCAAGGCATCCGAGTCAACGCGCTGTGCCCGGGTCCGGTGAACACGCCGCTGCTGCGCGAGCTGTTCGCGAAGGATCCGGAGCGCGCCCAGCGGCGTCTCGTGCATGTGCCGGTGGGTCGGTTCGCCGAACCGGAGGAGCTGGCGGCCGCGGTCGCGTTCCTGGCGAGCGACGATGCGAGCTTCATCACCGCCTCGACGTTCCTCGTCGACGGCGGCATCAGCTCGGCTTACGTGACCCCGCTGTAGGTTCGGCCGGTAGGCTGCCAGCCATGGCCGAGGGGGATGCGGGGCTCGCGGACGAGGTGCTCTTCCGCCCCGTGCGCACCGGCAACGCGTTCGAGGACACGGTCTCGCGCTTGCTTCAGACGATCCGTCTGGGCATCGTCGAGCCGGGCGGCGTGCTGCCGCCGGAGCGCGATCTCGCCACTCGCTTCTCGGTGAGCCGCGACACGGTGCGCGAGGCGATCCGGTCGCTGTCGGAGGCGGGCTTCCTGGTGTCGCGGCGAGGACGCTACGGGGGAACGTTCGTCGTCGATCCGCTGCCCGCACCCGACCTGCACGACGGCCCACCGCCGACGGCGAGCGAGATCGAGGATGTGCTCGGCCTCCGCTCGATCCTCGAGGTGGGCGCCGCGCGTGCCGCGGCGACGCGAGACCTGTCCGCCGCGGAACGCGAACTTCTCTGGACCCGACTGCGCGAGACCGCCGCCGCGCCCGTCGAGGACTATCGGCGGCTGGACTCCCGGCTGCATCTGGCGATCGCGGAGGTGGTCGGCACTCCGTCGCTCGTGTCGCTCGTGGCCGACAACCGCACGCGCGTCAACCACCTGCTCGACACGATCCCGCTGCTGTCGCGCAACATCACGCACTCGAACGAGCAGCACGAACTCATCGTCGTCGCCATCCTCACCGGCAACGAGCAACGAGCGGCGGAGGCGATGGCCGAACATCTCGAAGGCTCGGCCGCACTCCTGCGGGGCTTCCTCGGCTGACCGGCGCGGCTCGGCGTCGCCTGGCTCGGCTCAGGCGCTCGGCGGTTGCTTCGGCGTGCGAGTGCGCGACGTCGGCGCGGTCGGCGGGCGCGTGCGTGCTGGCGTGCGCGGTGCGGGCGGCTCTGGCGCGATCGGGTCCGCCGCGGACGGCGCCGTGATCGTCGACGGGGTGTGCTCCGTGACGTAGATCTGGGCCGCCTTGGTCGCGACGAGCAGAAAACGCACGAGCAGTACGAGCAGCACGGCGGCACCGACGATGAGCGCGATCGCTCCGACGATCCAGATGAGTCGTGCGATCATCCAGACGACCGCCTCGGCGGGAAAGACCGGGATGCCGGGGAACATCGGTCAGTCCTCGAGTTCGTGGCCGGTCTGGTTCTCTTTGACGACCGTGCCGATCGCCACCGCGACCGTCAGCCCCCAGCTCACCCACATGGCGATGAGCCGCCAGTCACGCGGACCCCGCCGAGTGGCCTGGATGACACTCCACACTCCGACCACGGAGCTGAGCACGGTCGTGTTGAACAGGAATCGACGCATCAAGCCACCCACTTTCGTCGGTGACCACGCTACCGGCTCGGCCTGACCCCGCCCACCCCCTTGCCAGCGGCGCGCGAACGGCTACGCTCTGCTCGTGAGATCGGCGGCCGTGGGGGTGGGTCTGCTCCTGGTCGGAGCCGTGCTGGTCGCCGTGGGAGTGCTGCCTCCCGCATCCGTCGTGGCGGTCGCCGAACGCGTGTGGCCGATCCTGCTCTTCGTCGTGGCGATCACGATCGTCGCCGAACTGTGCGCCGACGCGGGCGTGTTCGACGCGATCGCTCACCGGATCGCGCGTCTCGGCCGCGGCCGAACGTGGCTGCTGTGGCTCCTCGTGGTCGTCGTCGCGGTCGCCACGACGGCGTTCCTCTCGTTGGACACGACGGCCGTGCTGCTGACGCCGGTGGTGATCGTGCTGGCCCGGCACGTAGGAGTCTCGCCCGTGCCGTTCGCGCTGACGACCGTGTGGCTTGCCAACACGGGGTCGCTGCTGCTTCCGGTTTCGAATCTCACGAACCTGCTCGCGGTCGAGCGTCTCGGCGTCGAGAATCCGGTCGAGTTCCTGAGCCTGCTCGCGCTGCCCGCGGTCGTCGCCATCGTCGTGCCCGTGGCGGCGGTGGCGCTGCTCTTCCGCCGGGACCTGGCGCGTCCGTTCCATCCGGAGGAGCCGGTCGGGCCCCCGGACCGCGTGCTGTTCCGGTTCGGGGTGGCCACGCTCGCGATCCTTCTGCCGCTGCTCGTCTCCGGGCTGCCGGTCTGGTTGCCGGCGTGCGGGGCGGCAGCCCTGCTCGTCGTGGTCTTCGCGGTGCGCCGCCGCACCGCCCTCTCGGTGCGGCTCGTGCCGTGGCAGCTCGCGCTGTTCGCGTCGGGTCTGTTCGTCGTCGTCGAGGCCGCCCACTCGGCGGGCCTCACGGCGGTGCTGTCGGCGGTCGCAGGATCGGGGGAGGGGCCGCTCGAACTCGTGCGGCTCGCCGGTTCGGCGGCGCTCGGCGCGAACGCGATCAACAACCTGCCCGCCTATCTCGCGTTCGAACCCGCGGCCGGTTCGCCGCTGCGGATGGCGGCCCTGCTGATCGGTGTCAACGCGGGCAGTCTCATCACGCCGTGGGCGTCGCTCGCGACGATGCTGTGGCACACGCGGTCGGCGGCGCTCGGCGTCAGCATCCCGTGGGGTCGCTACGCGTTGCTCGGTCTGATCGTCGCTCCGGTGACGGTCGTGTGCTCAACCCTGACCCTGGCCATTCACTGAGAGTTCACTGGCAAGCTGACCGATCGGACAGCTTCTGACCGATCGGTCAGCTACCGTGAGGGCATGTCCACGAGCCAGGAAGACCTCCGCCGCATCGCGCTGAACGAATTCGCGACCGCAGGCTACGCGGGCACCTCGCTCCAGCGCATCGCCGAACTCGCCGGGCTCTCCAAGGCGAGCGTGCTCTACCACTACGGCTCCAAGGAACAGCTGCTCGAGGCGGCGATCGGCCCGGCCATCGATCGGATGGCAGAGATCCTTGGCGCCCTCGAATCCCACGGTCTCGACGAAGGCCGCAGCGATGCCTTCCTCGAACAGTTCGTCGACTTCCTCCTCGAGCATCGACTCGAGGTGCACATGTTCATCAATCAGGGGCCGTCGCTCGTCGACGTGCCGGTGATCGACCGCGCCAACGCGCTCGTGCTGCGCCTCGCGGAGTTCTTCGCGACGACCAGTTCGAGCGTCGAAGAGAAGATGCGTTTCGGCATCGCCCTCGGCGGCGCCGCCTACATGCTGTGCACCATCCAGAGCCTCGGCCTGGACGCACCCGCCATCGACGAGACCAGGGCTGCTCTCGTGACGATCATGAGCCAACTGCTCACACCCGTCCGAACCCCCTGACCGAAAGTCGACCATGGCCACGCTTCTCTACCGGCTCGGCCGGTTCTCGTACCGTCACGCCTGGCGCGTGCTCATCGTGTGGGCGATCGCGTTCATCGGCATCCTCGGCGGCGGCATCGCCCTCGGCGGTCAGACGCAGGAGTCGTTCGCGATTCCCGGCACCGAGTCCCAGAACGCTCTCGACCGGCTCGAGGCGGTCTTCCCGTCGGTCGCGGGGGCGAGCGCCCAGGTCGTGGTCGTCGCTGCGGATGGCGGGACGATCACCGACGAGACCTCCGTCGCCGTCATCGACGACCTCGTCGCTCAGATCGACCGCATCGACGGCATCGACTCGGTCATCTCGCCCTTCAGCGAGTACGCGGGCGAAGCGGTCACCGACGACGAGTCGATGGCGATCGTGCGGGTGCAGTTCGACGGCCCGTCCAGCGACGTCACCGACGCGACGCTCGAAGAGCTGACGGCGACCGCCGCCATCGCGCACGACGCCGGGATGCGCATCGAGTTCGGCGGCCAGGTCTTCCAGGACACCACCTTTGGCATCACCGTCACCGAGGTCTTCGGTGTCGTCTTCGCGGGGCTCGTGCTGTTCATCACGTTCGGCTCGCTCCTGGCCGCGGGGATGCCGCTGCTGACCGCCCTCGTCGGCGTCGGCGTATCGATCGGTGCGATCACCGGCTACACCGCCTTCGCGACCGTGTCGAGCACCGCCCCGCTGCTGGCCCTCATGATCGGGCTCGCCGTCGGCATCGACTACGCGCTGTTCATCCTCTCGCGGCACCGCAACCAGCTCGCCCTCGGCGAGGATCCCGAGGAGTCGGCCGCGATGGCGGTCGGCACGGCCGGCAGCGCCGTCGTCTTCGCCGGGGTGACCGTCATCATCGCCCTGCTCGGACTGCTCGTGGTCGGCATCCCGTTCCTGTCGGTCATGGGCGTCGGTGCCGCCGTCGCGGTGCTCGTCGCGATCCTCGTCGCCGTGACCCTGCTGCCGGCCCTCATGGGTCTGGCGAAGGGACGTCTGGCGCCGAAGGAGGGCTCCCGCGCCTGGCGTCGGGCCCGTGCGCTCGCCGCTCCGGCTCCCGCCGCCGCAGACGGCGCGGCGCCCGCGCACACCTCCGCGGGAACTCCCGACAGCGCTCCACACGCCGACGCTGACGCACCGGCGCGACCGTCGCTCGGGCAGCGCTGGGTGCGCGGCGTCACCAAGCGTCCCGTGCTCGCCTCCCTCGGTGTCGTCGCCCTGCTCGGCACGCTTGCGATCCCGGCGCTCAGCCTCGACCTCAACGTTCCCGACGGCGGTTCGGAGCCGGCCGGATCCACTCAGCGCGAAGCGTACGACCTCATCTCCGAGGGTTTCGGCCCCGGCTTCAACGGACCGCTCATCGTCGCCGTCGACATCACCCAGACGGTCGACATCATGGACGACCTCGACGGCATCCGCGCCGAACTCGCCCAGCTCGACGACGTGGCCTACGTGCAGCAGGGCTTCCCCGACGAAGGCCTCGACACGGCGATCATCCAAGTCACGCCGGCGAGCGCACCCGACGCGCCCGAGACGAAGGCGCTCGTGCAGGCGATCCGCGACCTCGCCCCACAACTCGAGGCCGAATACGGCACCCCGATCGCCGTCACGGGCGCGACCGCGGTGGCCATCGACATCTCGACGCGCCTGAGCGATGCGCTCCTGCCGTTCGCGATCGTCGTCGTGGGGCTCTCGATCCTCCTCCTGGCGATCGTCTTCCGCTCGGTGCTCGTGCCGCTCAAGGCGGCGCTCGGCTTCCTGCTCTCCGTCGGCGCGTCGTTCGGCGTTGTCGTCGCCATCTTCCAGTGGGGCTGGGGTGCCGAACTGCTCCACGTCGACAACCCCGGTCCGATCCTCAGCTTCCTGCCGATCCTGCTCATGGCGGTGCTCTTCGGCCTGGCCATGGACTACGAGGTGTTCCTCGTCTCCGGCATGCGCGAAGAGTACGTGCGCACAGGCGACGCCCGCTACGCCATCGAGAAGGGCTTCGCGGGCGCGGCGCGAGTGGTCACCGCCGCGGCGCTCATCATGTTCTTCGTCTTCTTCGCGTTCGTGCCCGAAGGGTCGGGCATGATCAAGCCCATCGCCCTGGGCCTCGCCGTCGGCATCGCGGTCGACGCCTTCCTCGTGCGCATGACGCTCGGACCCGCGCTCATGCGCCTGTTCGGCCGTGCGTCGTGGTGGATGCCGCGCTGGCTCGACCGCCTGCTGCCGCACGCCGACATCGAAGGCGAGCAGTTGCGTGAGCACCGGCACGCGGTCGCCTGGGCTCAGTCACGCGACTCCGCGCTCAGCACCGATTACCTCGTCGTCGGTTCGAGCGATGCCCCCGTCGGCCCGCTCAGCGTGGATGTGCCCCGCGGTGCTCTCGTGGTCGCGAGCGGCGACGCGAGCGCGCGCCGTCTGCTCGCAGTCACCCTCGGAGGGCGACTCGACCCGGTCTCGGGCCGCGCCCAGGTGCTCGGCCACCCGCTGCCCTCCGAGGCGGCCGCCGTGCGCGGTCTCGTCGCCCTCGTCGGCGTCGGCGGCTCCGACCGCTCCGAAACGAGCGTGACGGTCGGCGAGCTGCTTCTCGAACGCCTTGAGACCACCCAGCCCTGGTACCGCTTCCTCACGACCCGACGTCGCGTGACCGGGTGGATCACCCGCATCAATTCGGTGCTCGCTCAGACGAGCGGCCGCGAAGCCGTGACGGTGCAGCACGGCAGCGCATTGCTGGAACTTCCGCAGCTCGAGCGCGCCGTCGCCCTCGCGGCGATCGCGCTCGCCGAACGGACCCCCATCGTCATGCTCGACCAGCTCGACGCATTCGCGAGTTCCGACGACGAGGATGCCTTCCTCGCCGCCGTGCACCTGCTCGCACCCGCCACGACGACCGTCATCGTGGGCACACCCGTGCCCGGTCGGGCCGTCGGCGGCGAGTGGACCGCGGGGCGCGAGCGCCGCGACATCGACCTCTACGCCCTCCAGCCGGAAGGAACGCTCCGATGAGCACCAGCCTTGTCTCCCCGACCCGCCGGGCGCGCCTGCTGCGCTGGCTCGGCCTCGCGGCCGTCGTCGTCGTGCCGCTCGCATTCGCGGGCCTCTTCGTCGGCGCGCTCGCGCAATCCGACACCGCGCTCGACCGCATCCCCGCGGCGATCGTCAACGAAGACCAGATGATCACCACCACGGGCACCGACGGCCAGGAGCAGATCGTGTTCGCCGGCCGGCAGCTGGTCACCGAGCTCACCGGCGCGGAGGGCTTCGACTGGACCATCACCAACGCGGCCGACGCGGAAGACCTCCTCGCCCGCGGCGACGTCTACGCGGTCCTGACCGTGCCCGCCGACTTCTCCGAGTCGATCCTGTCGCTCCAGACGGACACCCCCCGCCAGGCCGACATCTCCATCCGCACGGATGACGCGCACAGCTATCTGAGCGGCTCCGTCGCCCAGGTGGTCGGTCAGACGATGACCGACACCTTCGGCAAGGAGATCACCGCCCAGTACCTCGGCGGGATCTACGCGAGCCTCGGCGACCTCGGCACGTCGCTCGCCTCCGCGGCGGAGGGTGCATCCGGTCTCGCCGGCGGCGCGACCTCCCTCGCCAGCGGCGTCCAGCAGTACGCCTCGGGGGTGGATTCACTCGCGGGCGGCCTCGGCCAGCTCAACTCGGGCGCGGCAGGCCTCACCGGTCTGGCCGGCGGCATCGCCAACTACACGGGAAGCGTCAGTCAGCTCTCCGCCGGGTTCAGTCAGCTGAACCCGGCCCTGCAGGCGTCTCTGCCGCCGGAGCTCGCCGCGCAGGTTCAGCAGCTCGTGACGGGTCTGGAGCAGGCCAGTGCCGGTGGCGCGCAACTGTCGGCCCAGTCCTCCGCGGCCCTGTCGGGCATCCAGTCCGGCATCGCCCAGAGCGCGGCGGGCGCGAATCAGCTCGCCGCCGGCTCGGCCCCCCTCGTCTCGGGAGCATCGGAACTCGCCTCCGGGGCGAACCAGCTCGCCACCGGTCTCGCGTCGGGGGCGGGGCAGTTGCCGTCCACGGATGCGGATGCCGCCGCGGCCTCGGCCGAAGTCGCGGCCGACCCGGTCGGCCTGACGGTGCAGACCGACAACGCCGTGACCGATGTCGGTCAGGCGGTCGCGACGTTCTTCGTGCCGCTCGGCCTGTGGATCGGCGCACTCGCCGTGTTCCTCGTGCTCAAGCCGGTCTCGCGTCGGGCGCTCGCCTCGACCGCGCGCAACGGTCGGCTCGTCGCCTCCGCGATCGCCCGCGCCGGACTGTTCACGGCGGCGCAGGCCGTGCTGCTCGTCGCCCTGCTGCACGCGGGCCTCGGGGTCGCCTGGTCGCTTCTGCCCGCGACGCTCGGCTTCGCGCTGCTCGCCGCGCTCGCGTTCACGGCGTTCCACTATCTGCTGACGATCGGGTTCGGTCGCGGCGGCCTGGTCGTGTCGATCCTGTTGCTCGCGGTTCAGTTGACTTCGACGGGCGGCATCTATCCGGTGCAGGTGCTGTCGGCGCCGTTCCAGGCGATCAGTCCGTTCCTGCCGCTGACGTGGGCGGTCGACGGGATGCAGGCGATCATCGCCGGGGGAGCGGCCTCGACGGTGCTCGCTGCGGCGGCCGTGCTCGCCCTCTTCGGGGTGGTCAGCGTCGTGCTCGCGCTCGTGGCGATCCGCCGGAACCGGCGGGCCGACCTGCTCGGTCTCGTCCCCACACCGGCCTAGCGGGCCGCCCTCGGCGCAGACGACCGGGTGCCGTCAGGCGGCGCGGACGGTCTGCTGCTCCGCGGGCGCGCTCGCGTCGGCCCGACGGCGGCGCACGAGTTCGCGCTCGACGTGCGCCCACAGCTCTTCATGCTCCGACCGCGGCTCCTCGTCGGCTGCGTGCTGGGATCGTGGCTGGGCCGTCGCACCGAGGGCCGCCGCGACCTGCCACGCGATCGTCTCGGCGACCGTGTCGACGAAGACCGCATCCTCGGCGGTGGCCCGGCCCAGGCTCACGCGAAAGCTCCCGCCGGGTCCGAACAACTCGCCGAGACGATCGTGGACGAGGTCGAAGACCTCCTGCTGCAGGTCGCTGGGAATGATCGACTCGTGCTCGGCCATGTCCCCATTCTGGGGGACTCACCGGCGTCCCCCGGTGGGACACGCCGAGGCGCCGACCCGTCTGATTCCCAGCAAAACCGGGGGCATCGGCCCTACTCTGCCCGAGAGCCGGACACCCCGACGTGCACCGGCACCCCGGCCACCGGTCGCCCGTGACCGAGTCGCCGGGTCACCGGGTCACAGGTCACCGGGTCACACAGGTCACCGGGTCAACCCTGGTCGAAGCACGAGGAGCGTACGAATGCGTCGAGGTCTGCTGATCGGTGCGGCCGCGGTGGTAGCCACTGGACTCGTGGTCGCCGCAATCGTCTTCAAACCCTGGTTGCTGTTCGTCGACGTCACCGTCGACGAGGCGCTTCCGATGCTGCAGCCGTCTCCGACGGCGCCCGCGGACCCGAGCGCATCGCCGAGCGCGAGCCCCACGCCGGCCGGTCCCGTGCAGGTTTCGGCCGGGCAGCTCATCAGCCACGAGCACGAGACGAGCGGCACGGTCCGCATCATCGCCAACCCGGACGGCACCCGCGTGCTCACGCTCGAGAACCTGTCCACGAGCAACGGCCCCGACGTGCGGGTGTGGCTCGCGGCCGCGCCCGTCGTTCCCGGCACCGACGGCTGGTTCCTCGCCGACGACGCCGCATGGGTCGACCTCGGCCCCATCAAGGGCAACCTCGGCAACCAGGTCTACGAGATCCCCGCAGACGTCGATCTTTCCGCGTATCCGAGCGTGTACCTGTGGTGCGCCCAGTTCGCGGTGTCGTTCGGCGCTGCCGCGCTCAGCGCGTAACGGTGGGCGCGCCGGCGGCGGAACTCACAGCCAGTTGCGCCGCTTGAACACGATGTACAGGGCCACGCCGGAGCCCACCATGAGCGCGAGCGCGAACGGATAGCCCCACGGCCAGTCCAGTTCCGGCATGAAACGGAAGTTCATGCCGTACACCGCGGCGACCAGGCCCGGCACGAACAGGATCGCCGCCCAGGAGCTGACCTTCTTGACCTGCTCGCCCTGCTCGATGCTCGCGCGCGACAGGGTGCGCATCTCCTCGTTCTGCTGCTGGGTCACGAGCGTCGCCTGCACGGTCAGCGCGTTCTGGAGCGTCGCACGGAACTCGTCCGCCCGCTCCACCGTGCGGGTGGCGTGGTCCCCGACATCGCGCAGCCCTCGGCGCAGCTCGACGTCGGCCGCGCCCTGCGCGAACTCCCGATCGAGGGCGTCGATGATCGCCAGCAGCGGATGCGTTGCCCGTTGGAACGCCATCGCTTCGCCGGCCAGCGCGTAGATGCGCCGGGAGACGGCCGGGTCGCCCGAGAAGATCTGCGACTCGATCTCGTCGATGTCGTTCTCGAGCCCGGCCACCACGGGTCCGTACTCGTCGACGACCTCGTCGAGCACCGCGTAGAGCACCGCGCGCGGTCCGAGACGCAACAGTTCGGGGCTCGACTCGAGCCGTTTGCGCACGCGACCCAGGTCGGGGGACTCCGCGTGCCGCACCGTGATCACGACATTCTCGCCCGCGAACGCGTGCACCTCGCCGAACTCGACCGCCTCGGGCGCATCCAGGTAGCGCGCGGGGCGCAGCACGAGGAACAGCACCTCCCCGTACCGCTCCAGCTTGGGACGCTCATGGCCGAGCAGCGCATCCTCGACGGCGAGGGGGTGCAGGCCGAACTCCCGCGCGACCGCACGCAACTCGTCCTCCGTGGGACGGTAGAGGCCGATCCAGGCGAAGCCGCCACGGTCGCGCAGCTCCTCGAAGGTCTCCTCGAGACCCACGGGATGGGCTTCCCGCACCCCGTCGCGATAGATCGCGGTGTCGACGATCGGCATCGGACAACCTCCACTCGTGCGCGCCTCCGGCTGCCAGTGTCCGCCCGGGGCGCGCTGCTAGCGTAGAGGGAGGATGACTTCCTCGACCCCCGCACGCGAGTACGACTTCATCGTGGTGTCCAATCGCCTGCCGGTGGACCGCATCGTCGATGCCGACGGACGCGAGAGCTGGGCCACCTCGCCGGGGGGTCTCGTCACCGCACTCGAACCCGTCATGCGCTCCGCCGAGGGTGCCTGGGTGGGGTGGGCGGGACAGCCGGACCTCGACCTCGAACCGTTCGAGAACGACGGCATCCGCATGGTGCCCGTGCAACTGAGCGAAGCCGACGTCGAGAACTACTACGAGGGCTTCAGCAACGACACCCTGTGGCCGCTCTATCACGACGTGATCGCGCCGCCGAGCTACCACCGGCAGTGGTGGGATGCGTACGTCGAGGTGAACCGCCGGTTCGCGCGGGCCGCCGCACGAGTCGCCGCGCCCGGTGCGACCGTGTGGGTGCACGACTACCAGCTGCAACTCGTGCCGAGGATGCTGCGGGAGGAACGGCCCGACGTCGTCATCGGCTTCTTCAACCACATTCCGTTCCCGCCGTACGGCATCTTCTCGCAACTGCCGTGGCGCACCCAGGTGATCGAGGGCCTGCTCGGCGCCGACGTCATCGGCTTCCAGCGGATCGCCGATGCCGGCAACTTCTCCCGGGCGGTGCGCCGGCTGACGCCGTTCGCGACACGCAACCCTTACATCGAGGTCCCCGTCGACGGCGGCGCGACCCGGCACGTCGTCGCGAAGCCGTTTCCGATCTCGATCGACGCGGCCGCCTTCGAGGAGCTCGCGCGTCAGCCGCACGTGCAGGAGCGCGCGCGGGAGATCCGCGAGAGTCTCGGCAACCCGCAGACCGTGATTCTCGGGGTCGACCGGCTCGACTACACGAAAGGCATCCGGCACCGACTGCAGGCGTTCGGGGAACTGCTCGCCGACGGGGCAGTTTCGGTGGAGGACGTCACCCTCGTGCAGGTCGCCAGTCCCAGCCGCGAGCGCGTCGAGGCCTACATGCACTTGCGCGACGAGGTCGAGTTGACGGTGGGTCGCATCAACGGCGACTTCTCGACGATCAGCCACCAGGCGATCAGCTACCACCACCACGGCTACCCGCGCGAGGAGATGGCGGCCCTGTACCTCGCCTCCGACGTGCTCCTGGTCACGGCGCTCAGGGACGGCATGAACCTCGTCGCCAAGGAGTACGTCGCCTGTCGTTTCGATGAGGACGGCGTGCTCGTGCTGAGCGAGTTCACGGGGGCCTCCGACGAACTCAAGCGCGCTCTGCGCATCAACCCGCACGACATCGACGGCCTCAAGGCGGCGATCCTGGCCGCCATCCACATGCCCAAACGCGAGCGCCGCCTGCGGATGCGGGCCCTGCGTAAACGTGTGCGCGAGTTCGACGTCGCGCGCTGGTCGCGCGAGTTCCTCCAGACGTTGCAGACTGCCGCGGATCGCCGCGGCGGCGGACCCCCGGTCGCCGAGCTTCCGGAGGAGCTCGAGTGGACCGTCGATCGGAGAAAGGCCGACTAGGTCTGCGATGGTCGACATCGATACACCCCCGCGTTTTTCGCGCTTGCCCGAGCCGCTCGTCGGCGCGCTGCGCGAGATCGCCCGCGTTCCGCGTCTGCTCGTCGCCCTCGACTTCGACGGAACGCTCGCGCCCGAAGTCGACGATCCGGAAACGTCGCGCGCACTTCCCGAAGCGCACGCGGCGACACTGCGACTCGCTCGTCTGCGCAACACCCGCGCGGCGCTCGTCTCCGGCCGGAGTTTGGCGAGCCTCACGCGTGTCGCCGGCATGCCCGACGAGGTGCTCCTCGTCGGTTCGCACGGCATCGAGATCCGGCTCGACTCACCGCTGACCCAAGTGACCTTGGACACCGCCGAACTCAAACAGGTGGAGGTGCTCGGCGAGGTGCTCGGCGAGGTCGCCGACGCGGTCGATCAGGTGTGGATCGAGCCGAAGCCTGCCGGATTCGCCCTGCACACGCGGCTGGCAACCGAGCGCGACAGCCGGGTCGCCCACCTCGTGGCCCGCAGCGAAGCGAGCGCCGAAGTCGAGGACGTCACCATACGCGAGGGCAAGAACGTGCTCGAGTTCTCGGTGCGCTCCACCACCAAGGGGGAGGCGATCGAACACTTGCGGCGCTATACGAGCGCGGACGCGGTGTTCTATGCGGGCGACGACGTCACCGACGAGGATGCGTTCGCGGCGCTCGGACCCGATGACGTGGGCGTCAAAAGCGGGCGGGGGGCAACCCTGGCTGCGTTCCGGGTGCCCGGCCCGGCCGAGATCGCGCGCGTGCTGACGACGCTCGCGACCTTCCGAGACGGCGACGTGCACGAGCAGTAGCTCCGCGGAGGTCTCCCCGAAACGCCCAGGAAGCGCCCGGGTAGAATGGTCTCAGCCGCCGCCGCCGAGCGCGTCGTTTCGATGTCGCGAGGCCCCGACAGCAGGGGAGGACCCGTGTTCGTCCTCCTTGTCGCGTTCGCAGGCTTCTCACTGCTCATGCCGGTCCTGACGCGACTGCTCGGCACGCGCGCGTTCCTCGTCGGTGCGCTCGTCCCCACCGCCGCCTTCGCGTACACGCTGTCGCTCGGGCCGGCGATCATCGCGGGCAACCCCTCGATCGAATACGCGTCGTGGGTTCCGGAGCTCGGCCTCGACCTGTCGCTGCGCATGGACACCCTCAGCTGGATGATGGCGCTCATCGTGAGCGGTGTCGGGGCGCTCGTCATGGTCTACTGCGTGCGCTACTTCGACGACGCCGAGCCGGCGCTCGGCCGGTTCGCCGGAGTCTTCGTCGCCTTCGCCGGGTCGATGTTCGGTCTCGTGCTCGCCGACGACGTCTACGTGCTCTTCGTGTTCTGGGAGGCCACGAGCGTCTTCTCGTATCTGCTCATCGGCCACCGCACCTCGAGCAAAGCCAGCCGCGGCGCGGCGCTCGAAGCCCTGCTGGTGACCACGCTCGGTGGGCTGGTGATGCTCGTCGGTCTTGTCGTGCTCGCCACCCACACCCAATCGTCGAGCCTCGCGACCATCATCGAATCGGCCCCCGCCGACGGGGTGACCATCGCGGGAGTCATGCTCGTGCTCGTCGGCGCGCTCTCGAAGTCGGCGATCTTCCCGTTCCACTTCTGGTTGCCGGCCGCGATGGCGGCACCGACGCCGGTGAGCGCTTACCTGCACGCGGCCGCGATGGTCAAGGCGGGGGTGTATCTGGTGGCCCGGCTCGCGCCCGGCTTCTCCGATCTGGCGGGCTGGCACGAGGTGCTCATACCGCTCGGCGTGGTCACGATGATCCTCGGCGGATGGATGGCGTTGCGTCAGCACGACCTCAAGCTGCTGCTCGCCTACGGAACCGTCAGCCAACTCGGCTTCCTCATGGTGATCGCCGCGACGGGGACTCCCGTGACCGCGATCGCGGCGGTTGCCCTCATCACCGCGCACGCCCTGTTCAAGGCGACCCTCTTTCTCGTGGTGGGCATCATCGACCACCGTGCGGGCACGCGCGACTGGCGGCGCCTCTCGGGTCTCGGTCGCGAAATGCCCGTCGTGCTCACGGTGACCCTGCTCGCGCTCGCCTCCATGGCGGGGCTGCCGCCGCTGCTCGGTTTCGTCGGCAAAGAGGCGGCCCTGACGGGCCTCCTCCAGGACGCGCTCGCCGGCAGTGCGATCGGCTGGCTCGCCCTCGTCGGGGTCGCCGCGGGTTCCGTGCTCACGGTCGCCTACGGGGCGCGCTTCGCGTGGGGTGCGTTCGCGACCCGGGCCGGCGTGGAGCCGCAACGGCGCGCGCCCGAGCACGTCGACTTCCTCATCGCCCCCGTGCTGCTCGGCGCGGCGGGACTCGTGCTGGGACTGGTCGCGCCGCTCGTCGACTCGTGGCTGGCCGGCTACCCCGCGGAGTTCCCGGTGGACGGCAAGCCGTACCACCTGGCGCTGTGGCACGGGTTCGAACCGGCGCTCGGCATCTCTGCCGTCACCATCGTGCTCGGTGCGCTCGTGTTCCTTCGTCAGCGCCGGTTCGGTCAGGATTCGCAGGGCCCCCCGGTGCTGCGCGTCTCCGCCGCCGCAGGCTACGCGGCGACGATGCGCGGCATCGATCGCCTGGCCGCGCGCACCACGGCGCTCACTCAGCGCGGTTCGCTGCCCTTCTACTTGGGCGTCATCTTTCTCGTGCTCGCCGGCGCCCTCACCGCCGCGCTCCTGGCCACCCGCACGTGGCCGGATGCGGTGCGCTTGTGGGACTACCCCGGCCAGGCGGCCATCGGCGGCATCATGATCGTCGCCGCGATCGCCGCGACGACGGCGGCCAAGCGATTCCAGGCGGTCGTGCTCGTGGGCGTCACCGGCATCGGCATGTCCGCGCTCTTCGCGCTGCAGGGCGCCCCCGACCTGGCCCTGACCCAGTTGCTCGTCGAACTCGTCACCCTCGTGGCGTTCGTGCTCGTGCTGCGACGGCTGCCTGCCCGCATCGGTGAACGGCACGGCACCCGGCACCGCGGCATCCGCGCGACGATCGGGATCGTCGTCGGTGTGCTCATGGGAGTCGTCGCGATCGTGGCGCTCGGTGCCCGCAGCGACGTTCCCATCTCGATCGATTGGCCTCGCCTGGCCTACGAGTACGGCCACGGCCGCAACGTCGTCAACGTCGCCCTCGTCGACCTGCGCGGCTGGGACACGATGGGGGAGCTGTCGGTCGTGATCGCCGCCGCCACCGGCGTGGCCAGTCTCATCTTCCTGTCGACGCGCTCCGACAACCTGCCGCGGGTGCCCCGACGGGAGGCCCGGCGCACCATCCTCGGCCGCGTGGTGGAGCGTTCGGACCCCGCGCGCGCCGAACAGCGGTCGTGGCTCCTCGCGGGTCGATCGCTGGATCCACGTCATCGCTCCGTGCTGCTCGAAGTGGTCGTGCGGTTGATCTTCCACGCCCTCATCGTGCTGAGCCTCTACCTGCTGCTCGTCGGCCACAACGCGCCCGGTGGTGGTTTCGCCGGTGGGCTCGTCGCGGGCATGGCGCTCGTCGCCCGGTACCTGGCGGGGGGCCGCGCCGAACTGGGTGCCGCCGCCCCCATCGACGCGGGGCGACTGCTCGGCGGCGGACTGCTCGTGGCGACGGGCACCGCGCTCGTGCCGCTGTTCTTCGGGGCCGATGCGCTCACCTCCACGTGGTTCACGCTGCCGCTCGGCCCGCTCGGCGAACTCGAGATCGTCACCTCCACGTTCTTCGACATCGGCGTCTACCTCGTGGTCATCGGGCTCGTGCTGGATGTACTGCGCAGCCTCGGCGCCGAACTGGACCGGCAGCTCGAAGCGGAGAACGAGCGAGCGGGGGCGCGCTCATGACCGTGTCGCTCGTGCTCGTCGTCGTGATGTCCGTGCTGTACGCGTGCGGGGTCTATCTGCTGCTCGAACGCAGCGTCACCAAGGTGCTGCTCGGTTTCCTGCTCGTCGGCAACGCCACCAACCTGCTGCTGATCATCGTCGCCGGACCCGCGGGGCTCGCGCCCATCGTCACCGACGGCGTCGATTCGAGCGAGATGACCGATCCGCTGCCGCAAGCGCTCATCCTCACCGCGATCGTCATCACCTTCGCCGTGTCGGCGTTCCTCATGGCGCTCATCTACCGGTCGTGGCGCCTGGGCACGCAGGACAGGGTCGAAGACGACCGCGCCGACGTTGAGATGCGCAGCGAAGTACCCATGCGCGGCGAAGAGACGGATGCGGTCGCGACCGACTCCGACTTCGAGGAGGAGCGCCCGTGAACGCGCTCATTCCGCTCCTCGTGCTCGTGCCCCTCATGGGGTCGGCGGTCGCGCTCGCGGTCGGCCGCCGGCCGAAGGCGCAGCGAATCATCACGATCGTCGCCCTCACCGTGGTGCTCGCGATCGGCGCGGTGCTGCTCGTCCTCGTCGACATCGAGGATGCGCTCCTCATGGAGGTGGGCGGCTGGGCGGCCCCGTTCGGCATCGTGCTCGTCGTCGACCGGCTCTCCGCCCTCATGGTCGTCGTCTCGGCCCTCGTGCTGCTGGCCGTGCTCGTGTTCTCGATCGGCCAAGGTCTCGCCGACGGCGACGACGAGACCCCGGTGACGATCTACTACCCGACCTACCTGATCCTGTCTGCGGGCGTCATGACCGCGTTCATCGCGGGGGACCTCTTCAACCTCTATGTGGGCTTCGAGATTCTGCTCGTCTCCAGCTACGTGCTCATCACGCTCGGCGGCACCGAACCGCGCATCCGGGCGGGCGTGACCTACATCGTGGTCAGCCTGGTGTCATCGATGATCTTCCTTGCCGCGATCGCGATGGTGTACGCCGCGGTCGGCACCGTCAACATCGCCCAGATCTCGCTGCGCATGGCCGAGATCCCCGTGGATGTGCAGATCATCCTGCACGTCATGCTCTTGACGGCGTTCGGCATCAAGGCCGCCGTGTTCCCGCTGTCGTTCTGGCTACCCGACTCGTACCCGACCGCGCCCGCCCCGGTCACCGCGGTGTTCGCGGGACTGCTCACCAAGGTGGGTGTGTACGCCATCATCCGCACCGAGACGATCATCTTCCCGGGGCCGGAACTCAACCCTGCGCTCATGATCGTCGCGCTGCTGACGATGCTCGTCGGCGTGCTGGGCGCGGTCGCCCAGGCCGACATCAAACGAATGCTGTCGTTCACGCTCGTCAGCCATATCGGCTACATGATTCTCGGCGTCGCCATCGGGTCGGCGATCGGCACGGCGGCGGCGATCTTCTACATCGTGCACCACATCATCGTGCAGGCCACCCTGTTCCTGGCCGCGGGGCTCATCGAACGACGGGGCGGAACCACCTCGATCACCCAGCTGGGCGGGCTGCTCAAGGCGGCTCCCGTGATCGCCGTGCTGTTCTTCATTCCGGCGCTGAACCTCGGCGGCATCCCGCCGTTCTCCGGTTTCCTCGGCAAGCTCGCGTTGTTCCAGGCGAGCGCGGCGGAGGGCACCGTGCTCGCGTGGGTGCTCGTCGGCGCGGGCGCGCTCGTCTCGCTGCTGACCCTGTACGCGCTCATGCGGGTGTGGAACATGGCGTTCTGGCGGCCCGCCGACGATGTCGCCGGCTACGAGTCGCCCATGCTCGACAACGTGAGCGAGGCGCCGGGCGGCGCGGATGTGAAGGAACGGCGCAGCATCCCGCGACTCATGACGGCCGCCACCGCGGGGCTCGTCGTCGTATCGGTTGCCTTGACCGTGTTCGCGGGTCCGCTCTACGGGTATTCGACGCGCGCCGGCGAAGACCTCGAAGGCCCGTCGCGCTACGTGAGCATCGTCTTCCCGGAGGCTTCGCCATGACGCCGCGGTCGTCGGATGCGCGTCGCGCCGAGGTGGCGCGGGATGCCGAGAAGCTCCACGACGAGGTGACTCGGGCGGGCGCGACCCTCACGCGCGGGCAGGCTGCTCGGGCCGCCCTGCTCGCCGTCTGGCGCGACCTTCCGCTGCTTGTCGCGCTCGTCGTGCTGTGGATGCTGCTGTGGGGCACCGTGTCGTGGCTGTCGGTCGCGAGCGGCGTCCTCGTGGCGCTCGTCGTCACGCGCATCTTCTTCCTGCCGCCCGTCGAACTCTCCGGACATTTCAACCCGTTCTGGTTCGCCGTCTTCGCCGCGCGTTTCGCCGTCGATCTCGTCGTCGCCTCCGCGCAAGTGGCGTGGCAGGCGTTCCGTCCGCGCGGAGTGCGGCACAACGCGGTGGTCGGGGTGCCGTTGTCGACCCGCTCGGACTTCATCACCACCCTCACCTCGATCGCGGTGTCGCTCGTGCCGGGGTCGCTCGTCGTCGAGGTCGATCGCGACGGCGGCGTGCTCTACGTTCACGCGATCGCGGTCGACGACGACACGCAGGTCGAGCGAGTGCGCGCACAGGTGCGCTCGGTCGAGCGCGCGCTCGTGCGGGCGCTCGGCAGCCGCGCCGACCTGGAGAGGACCCGACCATGACCGGCCCGCTGCCGCTCGAGGCGGTACTCCTGTGGATCGCGGGCGGTCTGTTCGCCGCGACGGCGGCGCTCGCCCTGTACCGCATCGTGCGCGGGCCGTCGATCCTGGATCGCATGATCGCCTCCGATGTGCTGCTGACGACGCTCATGCTCGTCGTCGGCGGGGAGATGGTGCTCAGCAATCACACGCGCAGCATCCCGCTCATGCTCGTGCTCGCCGGGGTGGCGATCTTCGCGACGGTCGCCGTCGCGCGGTACGTGTCCCGGCAGGACCGGCCCGCCCCCGTGGAGGAGCCCGATGACCCGGCGGGGGAGGCGCGATGACACTCGACGACTGGCTCGACTTGGCGGCGGCGGTGCTGCTCGTGCTCGGGGGCATCCTGTCGCTGGCGGCAGGCGTGGGCCTGGTGCGCTTCCCGGATGCGCTCAGCCGCCTGCACGCGGCGACGAAACCGCAGGTGCTGGGTCTCGTGTTCGTGATCGTGGCGATCGCCCTGGCGTCCCGCAACTGGTCGACGATCCTGGCGCTCGCGCCGGTGCTGCTGTTCCAGATGCTCACCGCTCCGATCTCGGCGCACATGGTGGGCCGTGCGGCGTACCGCACGGAGAACTACCGAGAGGAACTGCTCGTCGCCGACGACCTGAACGAGGCGGTGGATCGAGCCTCCTCCGCGGAGGAGGGTCCCGGCACGTAGCCGCGACTTCGCCAGTTCGGGGGCTTCTCGCGAGCGCGAAGCCCCCGAACGGGCGAAGTCGCGGTGCCCGGCTGGGGACGAGTGCCCCACTGCCGAAGCGCTACCCTCGTACCATGCCGGAAACTCCTGATCTGAAGCCGCGCTCGCGCACGGTCACCGACGGAATCGAAGCCACCACCTCCCGCGGAATGCTCCGCGCCGTAGGGATGGGCGACGCCGACTGGGACAAGCCGCAGATCGGCATTGCGAGCTCCTGGAACGAGATCACCCCCTGCAACCTGAGCCTGGACCGGCTCGCCCAAGCGGCCAAGGAAGGGGTGCACGCGGGCGGCGGCTACCCGCTGCAGTTCGGCACCGTCTCCGTGTCCGACGGCATCTCGATGGGCCACGAAGGCATGCACTTCTCCCTCGTCTCGCGCGAAGTGATCGCCGACTCGGTCGAGGTGGTCATGGAGGCCGAGCGTCTCGACGGGTCCGTGCTGCTCGCCGGATGCGACAAGTCCATCCCCGGCATGCTCATGGCGGCTGCGCGGCTGGACCTGGCGTCGGTGTTCCTCTACGCCGGCTCGATCGCCCCCGGCTGGGTCAAGCTGTCGGACGGCACCGAGAAAGACATCACCATCATCGACTCGTTCGAAGCGGTCGGCGCCGTCAAGGCGGGCAAGATGAGCCCCGAAGACGCCAAGCGCATCGAGTGCGCCTTCGCCCCCGGCGAGGGTGCGTGCGGCGGCATGTACACCGCCAACACGATGGCGAGCGTCGCCGAGGCGCTGGGGCTCTCGCTCCCCGGCTCGGCGAGCCCCGCCGCCGCCGACCGCCGCCGCGACTACTTCGCCCACCGTTCCGGCGAGGCCGTCGTGGGCATGCTCGAGCGCGGGCACACCGCACGCGACATCCTCACGATGAAGGCGTTCGAGAACGCGATCGCCGTCGGCATGGCGCTCGGCGGTTCCACCAACATCGTCCTGCACCTGCTGGCCATCGCGCGCGAGGCGGGGGTCGAGCTCACCCTCGACGACTTCAACCGCATCGGCGCGAAGGTGCCCCACATCGGCGACCTGAAGCCGTTCGGCAAGTACGTGATGAACGACGTCGACCGTCACGGTGGTATCCCCGTGCTCATGAAGGCGCTGCTCGACGCGGGCCTCATCCACGGCGACGCCCTCACGGTGACCGGCAAGACGGTCGCCGAGAACCTCGCGGAACTGAACCCCGACCCGCTCGACGGCGAGGTGCTGCGCACGCTCGACAACCCCCTGCACGCGACCGGCGGCCTCACGATCCTCCGCGGCTCGCTCGCACCCGATGGTGCCGTCGTCAAGACCGCCGGTTTCGATGCCGAAGTCTTCGAGGGACCGGCCCGGGTCTTCGAGCGCGAACGCGCGGCTCTCGACGCCCTCACCGAGGGCACCATCGAGCCGGGCTCGGTGCTCGTGATCCGTTACGAGGGGCCCAAGGGTGGACCTGGAATGCGCGAGATGCTCGCCATCACCGCCGCCATCAAGGGCGCTGGCCTCGGCAAGGATGTACTACTCTTGACGGACGGCAGATTCTCAGGCGGCACAACCGGCCTGTGCATTGGCCACATAGCTCCCGAAGCGGTGGACGCAGGTCCCATCGCCTTCGTGCGCGATGGTGATCTCATACGGGTCGATATCGCAGCTCGCTCGCTCGACCTACTGGTCGACCCGGCAGAGCTGGAAGCCCGCCGCAACGGCTGGGCTCCGCTTCCTCCGCGCTATACCCGTGGCGTCCTCGCGAAGTATTCCCGTCTCGTGCACTCCGCTGCAGAGGGTGCCGTCACGGGCTGATACCGCGCGCTCTCACCAGTTCACGCAACTTGTAAGGAACCCTCCATGCCAACCGACCAGGCCCCTCGGCCGAAGTCGACCACGCCGGAACTGCTGACCGGATCCGGCGCGATCCTCAAGTCCCTCGAGCTCCTCGGCATCACCGACGTGTTCGGTCTGCCCGGTGGGGCGATCATGCCCTTCTATGACGAACTGATGGCGTCGACCGCGGTTCGCCACATCCTCGTCCGTCACGAACAGGGTGCCGGTCACGCCGCCGAAGGATACGCGGCCGCCTCCGGGCGGGTCGGCGTCGCCATCGCGACGAGCGGCCCCGGCGCGACCAACCTCGTCACCGCGATCGCCGATGCCCACATGGACTCGGTGCCGCTCATCGCGATCACCGGTCAGGTGTTCTCCACCTCGATGGGAACGGACGCCTTCCAGGAGGTCGACATCGTCGGCATCACGATGCCGATCACGAAGCACTCCTTCCTCGTCAACCGCGCCGAAGACGTGCCCGCGACTCTCGCGGCCGCCTACCACATCGCCACGACCGGCCGACCCGGACCGGTGCTCGTGGATGTGACGAAGGACGCCCAGCAGAAGACGGCGCCGTTCATCTGGCCGCCGAAGATCGACCTGCCGGGCTACCGGCCCGTCATCAAGGCGCACGGCAAGCAGGTTCAGGCGGCGGCGCAGCTGCTCGTCGAGGCGGAGCGTCCCGTGTTCTACGTCGGAGGCGGCGTCGTGCGTGCGGAGGCCTCGCCCGAACTGCTTGAACTGGCCACGCGGGTGGGTGCCCCCATCGTCACCACCCTCATGGCGCGCGGCGCGTTCCCCGACTCGAACCCGCTCAACCTCGGCATGCCGGGCATGCACGGGTCCGTGCCGGCGGTGCTCGCGCTGCAGGAGTCGGACCTGATCATCTCGCTCGGCGCCCGATTCGACGACCGCGTCACCGGAAAGCCGAGCGAGTTCGCGCCGCACGCCAAGATCGTGCACGTCGACATCGACCCGGCCGAGATCGGCAAGATCCGCGCCGCCGATGTGCCCATCGTGGGCGACGCGAAAGACGTGATCATCGACCTCACCGCCGCGTTCGCGGATGCGGCCAAGGAGCACAAGCCCGACGCTTCGAGCGGATCGGGACGACGCTACGCCGCCTGGTGGAAGCGCCTCGACACGCTGCGCACGCAGTACCCGCTGGGCTACACGTTGCCGGATGACGGGCTCCTGTCGCCGCAGAAGATCATCCAGCGCATCGGCGAGATCACCGGACCCGAAGCCGTGTATGCGGCCGGGGTGGGTCAGCACCAGATGTGGGCGGCGCAGTTCATCAAGTACGAGCGCCCGCACGCGTGGCTGAACTCGGGCGGCGCGGGCACGATGGGCTACGCGATCCCCGCGGCGATGGGGGCCAAGGTCTCCCAGCCCGACCGGGTCGTGTGGGCGATCGACGGCGACGGATGCTTCCAGATGACCAATCAGGAGCTCGCGACCTGCACGATCAACAACATCCCGATCAAGGTCGCGATCATCAACAACTCCTCGCTCGGCATGGTGCGCCAGTGGCAGACGCTGTTCTACGACGGCCGCCACTCGTTCACCGACCTCAACACGGGCGCCGACACGGTGATGATCCCCGACTTCGTCAAGCTCGCCGAGGCCTACGGGTGCCTCGCGATCCGCGTGACGAAGGAGGAGGAGATCGATGCGGCCATCCAGCTCGCTCTCGACACCAACGATCGCCCCGTCGTGATCGACTTCATCGTCAGTCGCGACGCAATGGTGTGGCCGATGGTTCCGCAGGGCGTCGGCAACTCGTCGATCCAGTACGCGCGCGACCACGCCCCCGAGTGGGAAGAGGAGTAAGCGAATGAGCCACGTCCTGTCCCTCCTCGTCGAGGACAAGCCCGGTCTGCTCACGCGGGTCGCGGGCCTGTTCGCCCGCCGCGGCTTTAACATCGAGTCCCTTGCCGTGGGCAAGAGCGAGATCGAAGGCCTGTCGCGCATCACCGTCGTCGTCGACGTCGAAGAGCTGCCGCTCGAGCAGGTGACCAAACAGCTGAACAAGCTCGTCAACGTCATCAAGATCGTCGAACTCGATCCGGCCACATCGGTCACGCGCGAGCACCTGCTCATCAAGGTGCGCGTCGACAACCAGACCCGGTCGCAGATTCTCGAGGCCGTGAACCTGTTCCGCGCACGGGTGGTCGATGTGGCGACCGACGCCCTCGTTATCGAGACGACCGGTGACTCGGGCAAGATTCAGGCGTTCCTGCGCGTGCTCGAACCGTACGGCATCAAAGAGATCGCCCAGTCGGGCCTGCTCGCCATCGGCCGCGGCTCGAAGTCGATCACCGACCGAGTCTTCAAGAACTAGACCACCCCAACAAGGAGAACCCCTCACATGACCGAACTCTTCTACGACAAGGACGCCGACCTGTCCATCATTCAGGGCAAGAAGGTGGCCATCATCGGCTACGGATCGCAGGGTCACGCGCACGCGCAGAACCTGCGTGACTCCGGTGTCGAGGTCGTCATCGGCCTCAAGCCCGGTTCCAAGTCCGCCCCCAAGGCCGAGGAGCAGGGCTTCACCGTCAAGTCGGTGGCGGACGCCGCCGAGTGGGCCGACGTGATCATGATCCTCGCGCCCGACCAGTACCAGCGCGGCATCTACAGCGAGTCCGTCAAGGACAAGCTGACCGCGGGCAAGACCCTCGCCTTCGCGCACGGTTTCAACATCCGGTTCGGCTACATCCAGGCGCCGTCGGATGTCGACGTCATTCTCGTCGCCCCGAAGGCCCCCGGCCACACGGTTCGTCGCGAGTTCGTCGCGGGCCGCGGCATCCCCGACATCATCGCCGTCGAGAACGACGCGTCCGGGACCGCGTGGGACACCGCGCTCTCGTACGCGAAGGCGATCGGAGGCACCCGCGCCGGCGTCATCAAGACGACGTTCACGGAGGAGACCGAGACCGACCTGTTCGGTGAGCAGTCGGTGCTGTGCGGCGGCACCTCGCAGCTCGTGCAGTACGGCTTCGAGACGCTCGTCGAGGCCGGCTACCAGCCGGAGATCGCCTACTTCGAGGTTCTCCACGAGCTCAAGCTCATCGTCGACCTGATGTGGGAGGGCGGCATCGCCAAGCAGCGCTGGAGCGTCTCCGACACGGCCGAGTTCGGCGACTACGTCTCCGGCCCCCGCGTGATCGACCCGCACGTCAAGGAGAACATGAAGGCCGTGCTCGCCGACATCCAGTCGGGTGCGTTCGCGAAGCGCTTCATCGACGACCAGGACGCCGGTGCGCCGGAGTTCAAGCAGCTCCGCGCGAAGGGCGAGCAGCACCCCATCGAGGCGACCGGCCGCGAGCTGCGTGCCCTGTTCGCCTGGAAGCAGGAAGACGCCGACTACACCGAAGGTACCGCTGCCCGCTGATCGCGAGCATCACGCACCCCACCGAACGGCGGGCTCCGGAACTCCGGGCCCGCCGTTCGTGCAACCTGAGAGTTAGCCGATAGGGTGATCGAGACGAGTTGACCGCACCACCTCGAGGGGACCAGAACCTGCAATGAAGCCTGTGACGAAAGCCGCCGCCGCGCTCGGTGTCGCCGCTGCCCTGAGCATCGCAACCGCCGCCCCGGCGATGGCCGATCCGTGGGACGGAAGCACGATCGATTTCGGCCTCGGGGAGTGGTCCTTCTACGCGAGCTCACTGAACATCGATGACGTCTCCCTCGTCTTCCCCGACACGTCGACTGAGTACACCGATATCTGGGATGGCATGGGCTACCTCCGCGTCACCTCGGCCCAGGTCGGACTCAACGACGAGTACCTCGACTGCGAGCCGGATTCCTCCGTTGACGTCTCGGTCGACGGTGCGACCGGGGACTTGCTCATCACCTGCACCGCAACGAATGCCGAACTGGCGGGAACCGACCTCGTCGCGAACGTCGAGTACCGCATCTATTCGACGAGTGACCTCGTGCGCGTGAGCGTCGAGCTTGTCAACACGGGCGACACCGATGTGACCATCGATGAGTTCATCTTCGAGACCGACTTCGGTTCGAGCGGTGACCTGTGGGGCTACCAGAACCAGTCCGACGGCGTGCTCCCGGTTCCCGCGAACGAGGATTCCACGAGCATGGCCGCGCTCAACACGGCCGGCTCTCGCTGGATGATCCACTTCAATGACTCCGACGCGCCCGGTGGTCTTGCTTGGGGGTCCGCCGGCGCGGAGGCGCCCGCGAGCCTCATCGAGCTGAGCGGCGACTACTCGGAGGCGTCCGTGAGTTCGTTCGTGATTCCTGCGGGTGCGTCGCGCTCCGTCGCCTACTTCGCCTTGTGGAACCCCGCGACCCTCATCGACCTCGACTACACGAATGAGTCGGGCAACGGCCAGGAGGAGGCTGCCGACGCGCTCGTGCCGCTCATGGACGAGTTCAACAGCTTCTCCGGTCGCCTCACCGTGGGTCTCGAAGGCCAGCAGGTCGTCAACTGGGGACCTGTCACCGACGAGCCCGCCAAGCCGCAGCTCGCGGCCACCGGTCTCGACACGACGCTGGTGTCAGGCCTGGCGGCTGCGCTTCTGGCGGCCGGCGCCCTTGCGCTCGCACTCGCGGTGCGCCGCAGGAGCGCCCAGCGCTGAGGCTGATCGCCGACTGACACCGACGACCCCGTGCCGCCTCGTGCGACACGGGGTCGCGGCGTCTCACGGGGCGTGCGGTGCTAGACGCGTTCGAGCACGACGAGCGGGATCTCCCGCGTCGTCTTGGACTGGTAGGCCGCGTAGTGCGGATAGCGGTCGATGACCCGCTCCCACACGACGGCGCGCTCCTCGCCGGCAAGGATGCACGCGTGGCGCGGTTCGGCGGGTCGGCCGCGCTCGGCGACGAGCACCTCAGGTTGGTCGCGGAGGTTCAGATACCAGGCCGGATGTGCGTCATCGCCTCCGCGTGACGCCACGACCACGGGGTCGCCCCCGATCCGTGCGGGGGAGGTGAGCAGATTGGTGCGGGCCTGGCCGGTCTTGCGTCCGGTGGTGGTCAGTTCGAGCACCGGCATCCCGCGCACATCCCAGCCGGCGCGGCCCCCGGTGAGCGCGATGAGGGCGCGGTGGACGGCGTTCATGGCCTTCATGCTTGCGGTGCTGGGCATGGTTCCAGGCTAGGCGACACGGGCGTGGCGGGCGGCACTAGAGTGGGTTCGCGCTCGCCCGCGTTCGCGGTGCGGGCGATCGTCCGCAGCGCCCGGTGGACTGTCGATTCGTCCCGTCCCGGAGCACCCATGCAGACCCTTTCCGACCGTTTCGTCGTCCAGCGTCACCGCCGCGGCCTGGAGCGCACTCGTCGCGCCATCGAGTCCGGCGCCCTCACCATCGGTTTTCTCGGCGGGTCGATCACCGACGGGCGCGCCGCCGAAAGCTGGGCTGAGCCGGTGATCGCGTGGTTCCTCTCCACGTTCCCCGGTCTGCGTGTGACGGTCGAGAATGCGGGCATCGGCGGCACCGGCAGCGATTCGGCCGTCTTCCGCAGCGACAGCGCGATCTTCGCCCGCGACTGCGACCTGCTGTTCGTCGAGTATGCGGCCAACGACAACGACACCCCCACGGTGACCCGTCGGCGCACGCGGGAGGGCCTCATCCGCAAGGCGCTCGCGGGGGAGGGACGCGACGTGGTGCTCACCTATACGTTCATGCCGACGATGCTCGACGACATCCTCGCGGGGGTGGTTCCCGCTTCGATCGCCGAGTTCGAGGAACTTGCCGACCATTACGGTCTCGGGTCGGTATGGATGGGGTTGCACGCCCTCCGCGAGGTGCAGTCGGGGGCGCTGCGCTGGGAGGAGTGGCTGCCCGACGGCATCCACCCTCACGTGCGCGGCAGCCTGAGCTATGCGCAGAGCGTCATCCCCTACCTGGAACGTGAGCTGGTGACCGCTCCGAGCAAGGGCGCCGCGCCGACGGGGCAGGAGCGCCCCGAGCCGATCGACGCCCTCAACTGGGAGCACGCGTACGCGCTGCCGTTCGAGCAGGTCGTCTTCGACGGGCCGTGGACGATCCGCCGCTCCTTCACGTTCGGCATCGACCGTGCCCTCGACACGTCTGCGATCGGCGCGGAGTTGCACTGGACGTTCACGGGTCGCGCGCTCGCGCTCGGCTGGGCGTGCGGTTCGCGATCCGCCGACTTCGCCGTGCGCATCGACGACGGCGAGTGGGTGCGGCACTCGCCGGAGCGCCCGGACTGGGCGGAGGCGACGGGCTGGTACCGCTTCATGACGCTCGCGGACGCCCTGGAACCGGGCGCGCACACGGTGAACCTGCGAGTGCTGCATCCAGGGGTCGACGGCCCGACGGGGAGCACCCTGCGCATCGGCTGCATCGGAGTCGTGCCCTAGTCTCGCGGCGTCGGCGGCCGGGTACGGTGGTCGGGTGACGACGCGCAACGATGCCCCCACCGAGCAGGACGCCGCCTGGATCGCGCACGCCATCCGGTTGGCGACCGACAATGTCGCGGACGGCGGGGGGCCGTTCGGTGCGGTCATTGTGCGGGACGGTCAGGTGATCGGCGAGGGACGCAACCGGGTGACGGCCACGCTCGACCCGACAGCCCACGCCGAAGTGGTCGCCATCCGGGCGGCGTGTCAGCGGGTCGGCGACTTCTCCCTCGCCGGAGCAACCCTCTACACGTCGTGCGAGCCGTGCCCGCTGTGTCTGGCGGCCTCGCTGTGGGCGCGACTCGACCGGGTCGTGTACGCCGCAGACCGGCACGATGCCGCGCGCGGCGGCTTCGACGATCGGGAGTTCTACGACCTGTTCGCGAGGCCCCGCGCCGAATGGTCGCTGCCCATCCAGGAGCACCGGCCCGCCGACGCGACCGCGCCCTTCGACGCGTGGCTGAGCACCGAGGACCGCACCGAGTACTAGAACGTGCGAGGCGACGCACGAAAGGAGGCTGCCCCGGCACCCACGGTTCACCCGACACGAACCTGAGTGTCGCCCGGCGTTCACCGGGCCGCGTCACCCTGACGCCGTGCTGCGTCCTGTGCTCGTGCTCGCCGCCGTCGTCGCGATCGTCGCCGGAAGCGCGACGCCCGCGTTGGCCGCCCCGGAGGGGGACACCGTGGAGGGGGTGGCTCCCCGCGTTCTCATCAACGAGCTCGCGAACGGCGGGCCGGGCTCCGACGCCGACAGCTTCTTCGAACTGCGCAACTGGGGCAGCGACCCGGTCGACCTGACCGGCTGGCAGGTGTTCCGCTGCAGCGCGCAGGGCCTGCGGAGCAACGTCGGCCGGCCGGAAGGCGACCTGACGGGCATCGTGCTCCCGCCGGGTGGCATCGTCACCGTTTCCCGCATCGGAATGCCCGGAGACCTGCACATTTCACAGGAGTTCGCCCCCACCGGTTTCGGTCTCTACCTCGAAGATCCCCACGACCGTCTCGTGGACCTCGTCGGGGTCTATCCGAACGAGCCGTGGATGACGCAATCCGAGTGCTCGGGGCCGCGCAACCTTCCCAATCGCCTCGACTTCGCCGCCGGGGAGAGCTGGCAGCGCGTCGCCGACACGGGCGACCCGGCGCGCGACTTCATCGTCGCCCCGTCGACGCTCGGCGCGCCGAACCGCACCGAGCCGACTCCCGTGGCCGGCAGCGACGTGGTCATCGGTGAGGTCGCCGGTTTCGGTCAGGCGGGCGACGCCGACGAGATCGTCGAGCTCGTCAACCGCGGCCAGACCGCGGAGACGATCGGCGGCTGGCAGCTGTTCCGCTGCACGGCGGCGGGCCGTGCCACGTCGGCGACGCGGGAGCTCGTCATCCCCGAGGGAACCGTGCTCGAACCGGGTGCCCGGTGGCTGGTCGCCGGTCAGGGCTATCCGGGCGAGGCGGATGCCCGCCTCGCGACGTCACTGGCCAATGTCGAGTTCGGCGTTCTGCTGCGCACCGCCGACGGGGCACTGGTCGATCGCGTCGCCGTCTCTGCACACGACGACTCGGCGTGCCAGCACGACGAGTCCAAGCTCACGCCCGTGGCGGACGGTGTCGCGGGGGAGTCCTACCAGCTCGTCGGTTCGGCGTGGCTGGTCGCCCCGCGCACGCCGCGTGCGCCGAACGCCACAGAGCCCGATCAGACGTTCGCGCCGTTGACCTACGACACCCCGACGGTCGCGATCAGCGAGGTCGCCACCGACCCGTCGGCCGGTCCTGCCGGAAGCGCTCAACACAACTACATCGAGCTCGGCAACTACGGCAGCACCTCCATCGACATCTCGGGCTGGACGCTGCGTCGCTGTCAGGCGGACGGGGTGCGGGCGCACGACCTGCAGGCGACCGTGCCCGACGGCACGGTGCTCGCACCGGGTGCGACGTGGCTTGCCGCCCGCGCGGGGACGCCCGATGCGGCGGCCGCCGACGCGACCTACACGGAGTCGCTCAACTTCCTCGGCGCCGGGGTGTGGCTCGAGGATGCCCGCGGCGCGCGCGTCGACAGCGTCGGCATCTACGCGACGAACGAGATGGATGCGAGCAACGTCACGATCAGCCCGTGCACGAAAGGCGACGCCCTGACCGTGTACCAGCCGGATCGCGCCCACGGGGAGACGTTCCGGCGCTCGCAGTTCACCGCCTCCGACGCACTCGACTTCGTGGCCGGCCCGGCGACCCCGGGAAGCATCGACGCGGTGACGTGGGTGGATCCGACGGCGAAGGTCGTCGCGGTCGAGACGGCCGCCCTCCCCGCGCCCGCGCGCGTGAAGGGGGTGCATGCCGAACAGCCCGCGTCGCCGGCGGTCGTGCTGGAGGCGTGGGCCGGCGTCACCGAACGGCTCTTGAGTTCGCACACGGGCGCCGACGAGCGCGCCCTCGATCCGCAGGCGATCCCTCCCGTCGCCGCCGACGGCTGGGGCATGCCCTACGTGCGCCTCGTGCTCGACGCCCGGGCGCTGCACGCAGGATCGCTCGTCGGCTGGAGCGGCGAGACCGTGGCGGGCGGCGAGGTGCAGCTGAGCGTGTGGACCGGTTCGGCGTGGCGGCTGCTCGCGTCCGGCGCGGGCACGCTCTCCGGCGAACTCGCCGAGGGGGAGGTGCGGGACGGCCGCGTCGAACTGCTCGTGCAGGACGGCCCCCGCCCGACGCCCACGGTCGCGCTGGAACGCGACGGAGGTCTCGAGGATCCCGCGCACTACGACCTGGCGATCGCGCACATCACCGACACTCAGTACCTCTCCGAAAGCTACCCCGAGGTGTACGCCCAGCTGGCAAGCTGGCTGGTCGACAATGCCGCCGAACGCAAGATCGCGTTCGCGGCACACACCGGCGACCTGGTGCAGAACTGGGTGGATCCCGACCAGAACGAGACCCGCGCTCGGACCGAGTTCGAACGGGCGTCAGCCATCCAGGGCATCCTCGATGAGGCCGGACTGCCCAACAGCGTGCTGCCCGGCAACCACGACAACAAGCGCGGTGTCACCAACGATCTGTTCAACGAGTACTTCCCGCCTTCCCGGTACGCGGACCAGCCCTGGTACGGCGCCTCGATCGGACCCGACGACCACTCGGCCAACTTCTCCGTCTTCGAGCACGCGGGGACGAAGTTCCTCGTGTTGAGCCTGCCGTACGCCTACGGCGAGGAGGAACTCGCGTGGGCGGAGACGGTCGTGCGCGAGCACCCGGATCACAACGTGATCATCGCCACCCACGAGCATGTGACGCCGCAGACGCTCGAGGTGCCGGCGATGCGCTCGGCGAACTCGCGGTGGGTCTCGCGCGGCCAGGAACTGTGGGACCGGGTGATCGCCCCGAACCGCAACGTCGTGCTTGTGCTGTCGGGACACTTCCACGGCATCGGGCAGCTCGTCACCGAGAACGCGGGCGGCATCGAGGGGCACACGGTCGTCGAGCTGCTCGCCGACTACCAGGAGTTCCGCACCCACACGGGAGAGCGGGCGACCGGGTTCTTCCGGATGCTTCAGCTCGACATCGACGGCGGGGCGATCGCCGTCGACACTCGCTCCGTGCGGCTCGCCGAGAACGCGAGCGCCTACTACGACTACCGGCAGTTCGTGCCCGACAACGGTCTCGACGGCACGCCGTCGAACGTGCGTCCGTGGAACATCGTCGACGCGGGACTGCAGGGCCGTTACACCGAAGAGGATGACGAGTTCACGGTGCGGGTAAGCCTGCAGCATCCGACGCTCGTGGCCACTCACGCCGTGCTCGTGGGGTGACGGCGTGCGCGTCGCGATGCGCGCATCCGCTAGGGTCGGATCACCCGCTCCGCGCCATTGCCCACGAAGGACCGCACCCGCCGTGAAGAAGCCTCTTGCCGCATTCGGTGCCTCCGTTCTCGGCCTCGGCACCGTCGCCGTCGCGGCCACCCCCGCAGCCGCCGAGCCACCGCGACGGGAGTGCGCGACGATCGACGAGCAGCTCGCCGTCGGCGAGTTGACGACCGGCGTCTGGTATCACGACTGCGTGCCCCAGTACGGCCTCAGCAAGGTCGAATTCACGATCGTGCCCGACGGGGAAGACCCGGCCGTGGAGTTCCCGGAGGCGTTCGAGCGGCTCGACCTCGCCGACGATCCCGGCACGGGCATCACGATGTCGACAACCCTCGACAGTGCGGCCATCGTCCGGTACTGGGAGGAGCCGGAAGACTCGTTCCTCCCGCCGATCGCACCGGTGCGGCTGGTCACGTCGACGGAGAACTCGCAGACCTACACGGCGTCGGTGATCGCCCCGATCGCGACCGCCGGTCCCGCATCCGAGGAGACCACGCCGGAGGCGGTCGTCGAGGCGTGTACGGTGACCGACTGGAACAACGCGTGGGTGGCGACCTACGAACCGATCGACACGACCTTCCATCAGGTCGTCGATGGTGCCGACTGGTCGTTCACGGTCGAAGCGCAATCCAACCCGACCTACGTCTTCATCGAGGTCATCTCCCAGACCGTGTGCATCACGGACGGTGAGGAGACGAGCGTGACGAGTTTCGCGAGCGCGTTGTCGGCGCTCGGGCGCATCGCACCGTTCCGGTCCCCGCTCGAGAGCGGGTCACCGGTGAGCACCGAAGCGATCCTCGAACTCGACGTGGAGGCGATCGTGCCCGCGGAGATCGGCACGTCGGGGTACTACGACATCGGCGTGTTCGCGCGGGATGATGTCCCGCCGCCGCAGCTCGCAGCGACCGGTGCGAACTCCGCCGCGACCGTGCTCGCGGGTGCGGCGGCCGTGTTCGGCGGCGCGCTGCTCGCGTTCGTCGGCCGCCGACGCCGGCGCTCGGCGACCGCGAAGTAGCGCGAACTCGTCGGCCGCGTCGGTCGACCGCGGGCGTCGGCAGTCCGGCCTCGAACCCGCGCCTACTCGCGTGCGCGGCGCAAGGCCTCTTCGTCGATCGTCGGATCCATCGCCGGCATCTCCTCGGTGAGCGCGCGGGCGCGGTTGGGGTGCCGCAATCCCGCCGCGAACAGTTGACCGAGGGCGGTGCGCCGGCCGTCGGCATGCAGCTTGCCCGGCCAGCCCTGCGCTTGGTGGAACGCATCCGCCGTGTAGAGCAGGGTGGAGGCGACGAACCGCCTGCGCCACTGGGGGGCGACGAAGATCTGGTGCACGAGTCCGTCGCGCGGATACCAGCGCACCGCCCCGGCCTGCTCGCCGTTGGGTACGCCCGCCGTCGCGAACGCGTAGCGGCTGATCACCGTTCCGGGGGCGAAACGGTCACCGCCGAACGCGACGAGGTTGGTACCGGCCGGGTCGGCTTTGGGTTCGTCCACCCAGACGAACCAGAGGGCTGGTTGTTCGGCGAGCAGGTAGCGGCCGATCGTGATGTGGGCCAGACCGGGCGACGCCTCCTCGACGCGCCACGCCGCCTCCTGATCGGGCTCGATCCCGCCGTCGACGATGGTGCCGTCGGCGACGGTCTCGTCGCCGAACGCGGCGACCCGCCACAGTCCGGACGACAGGCGGCCATCGCGTCGGTAGAGCACGTTCCGAGCGGTCTTCATGCTGCTATTGTCGTGGCAACCGCACTTGCCCGCCGACCCGACGGACCCAGGGGGACTCGCCCGTGAAGAAGACACTCGCTGCCCTGGGGGCTTCCGTGCTCGGGTTGGGAGCGGCCGCAGTACCTGCAGCGAGTGCTGTCGCCGCACCGCCGCTTGAGCCGTGCACCGACATTCTCGACCAGGTCGAGTCCATCGGAGACTTCAATGAGGTCTGGCTCGGGGACTGCATCCCGCAGTACGGACTCGGCAAGGTGGAGTTCACGATCGTCGCGGACGAGGACAACCCGGCGACACCGCTTCCGGAGGGCTTCACCGACCTCAACGACGCGTTCCTCAGCGAGGACTCGCCCGTGGCGACCTCCACGACGCTCGACACCGCCGCGATCGAGGCCTACTTCTTCGACACCGAGGCCGAGGGGATCATGCCGATCACCGCGATTGCCCTCGACGATGAGACGCCCGAGTCGCAGACCTATGTCGCCTTGACGGTTGTGCCGATCGCCTCCACCGGGCAGGCCACCGCGGAGAACACGCCCGCCGATGTCGTGTCGGCGTGCGAGATCTCGTGGCCGGCTCCCGAAGACGAAGCGCCCGACACGATCGGCTGGTTCGCCACGTTCGACCCCGTCGACACGACGTACACCCAGACCGTGGGTGCTGCTCAGTGGACCTATACGATCACCGGGCAGTCCAACCCGTCGTACTTCTTCTTCACCTACGACTCGGTCGACGACGAAGAGTACGTGTGCGTGACCGACGGCGAGAGCGTGATCAGTGAACCCCTCGACAGCATCGAGGGCATCGAGGAACTCATCGTGTTCCTCGGCGCGATGCCGTTCATCTCGCCGGACGTGTGCTTCTGCGAGATTCCGAGCTCGTTCGAGCAGGCGGTCGCAGAGTTCGAGGCGGGCGACGGCTCCTCGTTCGCGGCGATCGGCGACAGCGGGCTGTACGACCTCGGCATCTTCGGGCCGTCGAAGCCGCAACTCGCGGCCACCGGGGCTGACGCCGGATCGTTGCTCGTGCCCGCGCTCATCGCCGGGGGAGTGGTGATCGTGGGAGGCACCCTCATCACCCTCGCGGTGGTGCGCCGCCGCCGATCGAACACCTGACGCTTCGCTCCCGTGCCGCCTAGGATCGAACGGTGAGCACCGCGGTTCATTTCGGCGCCGGCAACATCGGCCGCGGCTTCGTGGCGCAGTTCCTGCACGAGAGCGGTTACGAGGTCGTCTTCGCGGACGTCTCCGACGAACTCATCGGCGCCCTCCAGACCCAGCCGAGCTATCGCGTCATCGAGGTGGGCGAGGGTGCGCGCGACCACGTCGTCGACGGCTACCGGGCGATCAACTCGCGCAGTCACGACGATGACGTCGTTGCGGCGATCGCCGAGGCGGACATCGTCACCACCGCGGTGGGTGCGCGCATCCTCCGTTTCGTCGCACCGGTCATCGCGCGAGGTCTCGCCGCCCGCACCCGCCCTGAACCGCTCATCGTGATCGCGTGCGAGAACGCGATCGGCGGCACCGACCTGCTTGCCGCCGCGATCGCCGAGCACGGTTCCCCCGAGGGTGCCGTGTTCGCGAACTGTGCGATCGACCGCATCGTTCCCGAGCAGTCCGGCGGGCTGGATGTGACGATCGAGGCGTTCTCTGAGTGGGTCGTCGACCGCACTCCGTTCGTGTCGGCCGGCGTCGGCATCCCGAGCATCGTCGGGGTCACGTGGGTGGACGATCTCGAGCCGTACATCGAACGCAAGCTCTTCACCGTCAACACGGCGCACGCCGCGGCCGCCTACCACGGCATCGACCGGGGGTGGGTGTCGATCCGTGAGGCGCTCGCGACCGCGGAACTGCAGGCCGAGGTGCGTGCCGTGCTCGCGGAGACGAAAGAACTGCTCGTCGTCAAGCATGGCTTCGATCCGGAGCAGCAGCAGGCCTACATCGAGAAGACGCTCACCCGCATCTCCAACCCGCACCTGCCCGACACGTGCGAGCGGGTCGGCCGCAACCCGATGCGCAAGCTGTCGCGCCACGAGCGGTTCATCGCTCCCGCGGCGGAGCTCGCCGAACGCGGCATGGAGGTCTGGAATCTTCTCAACGCGGTTGGGGCGGCCCTGCGCTTCGACGTCGAGGCGGATGCCGAAAGCGTCGAACTGCAGGCGATGCTGAGCGGCGGAACACCCGCGGAAGCCCTGGTGGAGGCGATCACCGGCATCCTGCCCGAGCATCCGTTGTTCCCGCACCTCGTCGAGGTCGTGCAGTTGAGGCTCGACCGATGAGCGGCCGGGGCGGCGCTGCCTCGAACGGTCCGGACGGCGCGGGGCGGCCCGACGGCGCGGGCGGCGAACCGGACGCGGACGAGGAGGCGCTGCGCTGGGAGGGTGACGAACCCGACCGGCTCGACGTGCCCCAGCCGCGACCGCGTGCGCGTGTCGTCGACGTGCCGGAAGCCCCGACCGAGCGTGCGCCCATGCCGGCCGTGCTGCTCGTCGTCTACGGAGTTTTCGCCGGCCTCTACCTGATCTGGACGATCGGCTGGGTCATCACGGTGACCCGATCGACGGTGACTCTCCCGACCGTGCTGAGTGAACTCATGTACCAGCTCGGCGAGTTCCTCGCCATCGCGGGGCCGGCACTGTGGTTCGCGGCGGTGCTGGTGCTGGCTCGCGAGCGCGCGGCCGCGGTGCGAATCGCGTGGCTCGCGCTCGGCCTGGTCATCCTTGTTCCCTGGCCGACCTTGCTGGGGGTGTGACGTGAGCCTCGATGACGTCTCGGAGCCGACGACCCCGCGCGCGGTGCCGCGCTGGGCGAGTGGTGTCGTGATCGCCCTGTTCGGCCTGTTCTACGCGTGGGACCTGTGGGAGGCCGTCTCGACGATGTTCGAACTGCCGGTCTTCTACGAGGCGTACGGCTACGACGTGGGCGCGCTGCCGTGGTGGGTGCTCATCGTGATGGTGGCGTTGCCCGTGCTGGTGTTTGCGGCGGCCGTCGTGCTCGGTCGTCGCCGCAGCCTGCTGGCACGCGTCGTGCTGCTGCTCGTGGGGCTGTCGGTGGTGGCCGCGCTCACGCTCGGCCTGATCGCGCTGGAGACGGTGCTGCGCCCCACCATCCTCTCCGGCGTGCTCTAGCGCCTCTCCGGCGTGCTCCAGCGCGGTCTCGTGCCGATCCTGCCCAAATGCAGGATCATCCTGCCGAAATGCAGGAGCGCGACCCGCGGCCGGGCCGAAGTCCCCCGGGTTCTCGCGGCAGGCCGCCGTCTCGTTCCTGCACTTGGGCGGAGGCCTCCTGCATTTGGGCATTGTGGCGTTCGGGCACCGTGGCGAGAGGAGCCTGCCGCGGGACAGTAAAGTGTCAGGGGCGCACCACTTCTCGCCGCATCCTTGCCGCCGACTGAAGGACTTCGATTCCGTGGCCAAGCCGATCGTGCTGATCGCCGAAGAACTCTCTCCCGCAACCGTCGAAGCGCTCGGAGGCGACTTCGACATCCGCTCCGTGGATGGTACCGACCGTGCTGCGCTGCTCGCGGCGCTTCCGGAGGCCAGCGCGATCCTCATCCGCTCCGCCACCCAGGTGGATGCCGAAGCGATCGCCGCCGGCACGAAGCTCAAGGTGGTCGCGCGCGCGGGGGTCGGACTCGACAACGTCGACATCAAGGCGGCGACCGAAGCCGGCGTGATGGTCGTCAACGCGCCGACGTCGAACATCATCTCCGCCGCCGAACTGACCGTCGGCCACATCTTGAGCCTCGCGCGTCACATCCCGGCCGCGCACGCCAGCCTCGCCGCCGGGGCGTGGAAGCGTTCCGCCTACACCGGGGTGGAGCTGTTCGAGAAGACGGTCGGCATCATCGGCCTCGGCCGCATCGGGGCGCTCATCACGGCTCGCCTGCAGGCGTTCGGGGTGAATGTGGTCGCCTACGACCCGTACGTGACCTCCGCGCGGGCACAGCAGCTCGGGGTGACCCTCTTGTCGCTCGACGAACTGCTCGCCCAGTCGGACTTCATCACCATTCATATGCCGAAGACCCCCGAGACGACGGGGATGATCTCCACCGACCAGCTCGCGCTCATGAAGCCGAGCGCGTTCATCATCAATGTCGCTCGCGGTGGGCTCATCGACGAGGATGCCCTGTACGCGGCGCTCAAGTCGAAGCGCATCGCCGGCGCGGGCCTGGATGTGTTCGTGAGCGAGCCTCCGACCGGTTCGGCCCTTCTCGACCTCGACAACGTGGTGCTCACCCCGCACCTCGGCGCCTCCACGGATGAGGCGCAGGAGAAGGCGGGTGTGTCGGTCGCCCGTTCGGTGCGGCTCGCGCTCGACGGCGAGCTGGTGCCCGACGCGGTGAACGTCGCTGGCGGCGTCATCGACCCGTCGGTGCGGCCCGGCATCCCGCTCATGGAGAAGCTCGGTCAGGTGTTCGCGGGGCTCGCGGATTCGCCGATCACGAGCGTCGACGTGGAGGTGCGGGGCGAGATCGTCGAGTTCGATGTCAACGTGCTCAAGCTCGCGGCGCTCAAGGGCATCTTCTCGAACATCGTGACCGAGTCGGTCAGCTACGTGAACGCTCCGCTGCTGGCGGAGGCGCGCGGGGTGACGGTGCGGCTGGTGACGGATGCCGTGAGCGACGAATACCGCAACCTGCTGACGATCCGTGGTGCACTGAGCGACGGGTCGCAGATTTCGGTGTCGGGCACGCTCACGGGCACCAAGCAGGTGCAGAAGATCGTCGAGATCAACGGCTACGACGTGGAGGTTCCGGTCGCCGAGCATCTCATCGTGATGATCTACACGGATCGCCCCGGCATTGTCGCTGTGTACGGCAAGGAGTTCGGCGAGGCGAACATCAACATCGCGGGCATGCAGATCGCCCGGCAGAGCGCCGGTGGTCAGGCCTTGAGTGTGCTGACGGTCGACTCCCCGGTTCCGGACGAACTGCTCGAGAAGGTGCGGACGACGATCGACGCCACCCTGATGCACGAGATCGACATCGTCGATCTCTCATAGCCCTCTCATAGACCCCGCTAGGCCGTCGGGGACCCTGGCGTACTCGGGTCCGCGGCGACTTCGCGGGGTCTACGACGAGAGACCAGCGCGGCCGGGCTCTACACGACCTCGTCGCCGGAGACCGACGTGCGGCGCTCCGTGACGGTGGATCCGCTCGCGGGGTCGACGCCCGACTGCACCGTGGTGACGGCGGAGCGCCGGCGCACGAGCAGGATGATGCCGATAAGGAACACGATCACGCCGGCCCCCATGAGCAGGTAGCCCACGAGGTCCAGGTTGACCCATCCGACCTCGACGTTGACCGCGAAGGCGAGGATGGCACCGATGACGAACAACACGATTCCCGTTCCAATACTCATGGGGCTCACGCTAGGCGCGAGAAGTGTTCGCAATCCATGGCTTGACATCCGGCACGCACGCGACTAGCGCCGACGAGAAACGTTTCCAGAATAGGCCCCGCCGAGCGTCGAACACCGGTACCCTGAACGCATGCCCAACGCCGTGAACCTCGCAGTCATCGCCGGAGACGGAATCGGACCGGAGGTGATCGCCGAAGCCCTCAAGGTGCTCGAAGCCACGGGGGTGGATGTGCGTCCCACCCATTACCCGTTCGGGGCCGGCCACTACCTCGAGTCCGGACGCATCCTCGAGCAGGAGGACCTCGACGCGCTCGCCGCGCACGACGCGATCCTGCTCGGCGCGGTCGGCGGCGACCCCCGCGACCCGCGGCTGGCGGGCGGCATCATCGAGCGCGGTCTGCTCCTCAAGCTGCGCTTCGCGTTCGACCACTACGTCAACCACCGTCCCACGCGCATCTACCCGAGTGTCGTATCGCCGCTCGCGGCTCCGGGCGACGTCGACTTCGTCGTCGTGCGCGAAGGCACCGAGGGTCCCTACGCGGGCACCGGCGGAACCATCCGCACGGGCACGACGCACGAGATCGCCAACGAGGTGAGTGTCAACACCGCATACGGTGTGGAGCGCGTGGTGCGTTACGCCTTCGACCTCGCCGAGAAGCGCCGCAAGAAGCTCACCCTCGTGCACAAGACCAACGTGCTCACATTCTCCGGGCAACTCTGGCAGCGCATCGTGGAGGCGGAGGCAGCCAATCACCCGTCGGTGGCCTGGGACTACCTGCACGTCGATGCCGCGACGATCTTCTTCGTCACGAACCCTGCTAGATTCGACGTCATCGTCACGGACAACCTCTTTGGCGACATCCTCACCGATCTCGCGGCCGCAATCAGCGGCGGCATCGGACTGGCGGCCTCGGGAAACATCAACCCGGACGGCGCCTTCCCCTCGATGTTCGAGCCCGTGCACGGCTCGGCGCCGGACATCGCCGGACAGCAGCTCGCCGACCCGACTGCGGCGATCCTGTCCGCGGCGCTCATGCTCGCCCACCTCGGGCACGCGGATGCCGCGGCACGGGTCACCACCGCCGTCGAAGCCGACCTCGCGAACCGTGGAAACACGAAGCGCTCCACAGCCGAGGTCGGCGACGCCATCGCCGCCGCCGTCCGGGCGTAACGTAGACCCTACTTTCGTCGAAGGACCACCATGAAGAACCTTCTTGCCCCCGCGACTCTCGAGTTCGCGGTGACCCTGAACGAAGCCGCCAAGTCTGCGGCCGAACACGCCGACATCATCGCCAACCCGGGCTTCGGTCAGCACTTCACCGACCACATGGTCGACATCTGCTGGTCGGAGCGCGGCGGATGGCACCGGCCGCGGGTCCAACCGTACGGGCCCATCCAGTTGGATCCGGCCGCGGCCGTGCTGCATTACGCGCAAGAGGTCTTCGAAGGGCTGAAGGCCTACCGCCACGCGGACGGGTCGATCTGGTCGTTCCGTCCCGAGGCGAATGCGGCGCGTCTGCAGCGCTCCGCGAAGCGCCTCGCGCTGCCGGAGCTGCCGACCGAATACTTCATCCACTCGCTCAAGCAGCTCATCGAAGTGGACGGGCGTTGGGTGCCGTCGGCGCCCGAGACGAGCCTCTACATTCGTCCGTTCATGTTCGCGAAGGAGGCATTCCTCGGGGTGCGTCCGGCCAAGAAGGTCGCCTACTACGTGATCGCGAGCCCCGCGGGCGCCTACTTCCACGGCGGCATCGCGCCCGTGTCGATCTGGTTGTCCACCGACTACGCGCGCGCCGGCAAGGGCGGCACGGGTGCGGCCAAGACGGGCGGCAACTACGCGTCGAGCCTGGTGGCGCAGCAGGAGGCCTACGAGCACGGGTGTGCGCAGGTGCTGTTCCTCGACTCCGAGCACGGCATCTGGTTGGAGGAGCTCGGCGGCATGAACATCGTGCTCGTCAAGAAGGACGGCACGCTCGTGACTCCCGCCTCCGACAGCATCCTCGAGGGCATCACGCGGGATTCGATCCTGCAGCTCGCCGAGGATCGCGGTCACCGGGTGGAGCGGCGGCGTGTGAGCATCGAAGAGTGGCGCGAGGGTGCGGCCAACGGCGACATCACGGAGGTGTTCGCGTGCGGCACGGCGGCGGTCGTCACCCCGATCGCCCAACTCAAGGCCGCCGACTTCACGATCGGTGATGCGGATGCGCCTGCGGGCGAGCTGACGATGTCGCTGCGTCAGGAGCTCACCGACATCCAGTACGGTCGGCGTCCCGACCCGCACGGCTGGATGATGCGGCTCGACGCCTAGTTCTGCAGCGTGGGGTGGTCTCGATACGGCCCTGCGGGCCTACTCGACCGGCGAGTGTGCTGTCGGTTGAGTAGCCCGCGCAGCGGGCGTATCGAAACCATCACGCCGCACCTACCCCGCGACGCGCGCCGCGAAGGCCACAACCGCATCCGCGGTGGTGGCCAGGTGGTCGCGGTAGCCGAACCCCGACACCGACTTGCGCGGGGTGAGGGAGTGGTCGCCGTCGGGTAGCCAGAGGATCTCGATCGCCGGCGAGAGGGCGTAGCTGTCGACCTCGGCGCGGGTTCCGAATTCGTCCCGTTCGCCTTGCACGATGAGCGCGGGAGTGGCCAGGTGCTCGAGGTGGGCGGTGCGCAGCTGTTCCGGCTTGCCGGGCGGATGGAACGGGTAGCCGAGACACACCAGACCCGCGACCATGCCGTCGGCGTGCAGTTCGTCGGCCACCATGCTGGCGACGCGTCCGCCCATCGAGCGCCCGCCGATGACGAGCGTTCCCGGTGCGGCGGCGCGGACCGCGGCGACCGCGTGGCGGTACTCGCCGAGGAGCGTGTCGGCGCGCGGTGGCGGTTTGCGTTGACCGTGACGCCGCGCCGCCATGTATGCGAACTCGAAGCGGGCGACGCGCAAGCCCCGTTCGGCGAGGGCGAGCGCGACATCGGTCATGCCTGTGCTGTCCATCGCCGCTCCGGCCCCGTGGGCGAGCAGCACGGTCGCGGGAGCATCGGGCGGGCCGTCCCAGAGCAGATCCGTCATGGTGAGGTCCGTCATGCACGTAGATTACGCGTGCCACGGCCCCGGCCGGTCGTAGGCTCGTGACGTGAAGATCGCGCGATTCAGCACGGGGGGCGATCCCCGCTTCGGCATCCTCGACGACGACGAACTCGTGGTGTTGCGGGGCGACCCGATGTTCGCTGGTTTCGACACGCTCGACGAGCGCGTGCCGGTGGCGGACGCGAAGCTTCTGGCGCCCGTCATCCCACGGTCGAAGGTGGTCGCGGTGGGGCGCAACTACCGTGCCCACGCGGCGGAGCTCGGCAATGAGGTGCCCGTCGAGCCGATGCTGTTCTTCAAGCCGAACACGTCGGTGATCGGACCGGGCGATTCGATCGTGCTGCCGCGGCAGAGCGAGCAGGTCGAGTTCGAGGGCGAGCTCGCGGTCGTCATCGGACGCATCGCGCGCAACGTGGCCGCGGCGAACGCCGCCCACGTGATCTTCGGTTACACGGTTGCCAACGATGTGACCGCGCGCGACCTGCAGAAGAAGGACGGCCAGTGGGCACGTGCGAAAGGGTTCGACTCGTTCTGTCCGCTGGGTCCGGTGATCGAGACGGAGTTCATGGTGGCGGATCAGGCGATCCGCACCACCGTGAACGGCCAGGTGCGTCAGGACGGTACGCTCGCCGACCTCGTGCACTCGATCCCTGCGATCATCGAGTTCGCCTCTGCCGCGTTCACTCTGCTGCCGGGGGATGTGATCCTCACCGGCACGCCCGCCGGGGTCGGCCCGATCGTGTCGGGCGATGTGGTCGAGGTCACGGTGGAGGGCATCGGAACGCTGAGCAACCCGGTGCGCTGATCGGGCCGAGGAGGCGTGGCCGGGCGCGGCGGCCCGACGCGGTGGCGCGCACGTAGACTGGTGCGCGATGTCAGCGCCATTCTCCACCGCCACCGGCTCGGATGTCCGGGTGCGGTTCTGTCCGTCGCCCACCGGGACCCCGCACGTGGGGATGGTGCGCACCGCCCTCTTCAACTGGGCCTACGCCCGGCACACCGGTGGCACCTTCATCTTCCGCATCGAAGACACCGATGCGGCCCGCGACAGCGAGGAGAGCTTCCTCCAGTTGCTCGATGCGATGCGGTGGCTCGGCCTGGATTGGGATGAAGGCATCGAGAAGGGCGGCCCGCAGGCGCCTTATCGCCAGTCGGAGCGCACCGACATCTACCTGGAGCTGGTCGAGCGGCTCAAGGAGTCCGGCCACCTGTACGAGTCGTTCGTCACGCCGGAGGAGATGGATGCGCGCAACCGCGCCAACGGGCGTGACCCTCAGCAGGGCTACGACAACTTCGAACGCGACCTGTCCGCCGAGCAGATCGCCGCGTACAAGGCGGAGGGGCGTCAGCCGGCGCTGCGGCTGCGGGTGCCCGATGAGGATCTGAGTTTTCACGATCTGGTGCGCGGGCCGATCACGTTCCCCGCGGGATCGTTCACCGACTTCGTGGTCGTGCGCCCGAATGGTGCGCCGCTCTACACGTTCGTCAACCCGGTCGACGATGCGCTCATGGGGGTGACGCACGTGCTGCGTGGCGAGGATCTGCTGTCGTCGACTCCCCGCCAGATCGCGCTCTACTACGCGCTCATTGACATCGGCGTCACTTCGTTCGTGCCCCGCTTCGGTCACCTTCCCTATGTGATGGGAGAGGGCAACAAGAAGCTGTCGAAGCGCGACCCCGAGTCGAACCTGTTCCACCACCGCGATCGTGGGTTCATCCCCGAGGGCCTCGTCAACTATCTGGCGCTGCTCGGCTGGTCGCTCGCGGCCGATCGGGACGTGTTCTCGGTGGCTGAGTTGATCGCTGCCTTCGATGTGGAGAACGTCAACCCGAACCCGGCCCGCTTCGATGTGAAGAAGGCGGAGTCGATCAACGGCGACCACATCCGGTTGCTAGCGGCGGATGATCTGGCCGGGCGTCTGGAGGCTTACCTGCCGGGCATGATCCACACCGATGAGGATCGCGCGCTGTTGCGGGCGGCCACGCCGCTCGTGCAGGAGCGCATGCAGGTGCTCGGTGAGGCGCCGGGGCTGCTCGGGTTCCTGTTCACGGAGGACGACGCGCTCGTCGTCGAGGATGACGCGATGCCGGGCGCCGAAGGCGTCGAGGTGTTGGATGCGGCGCTGCGGGTGCTGCCGGGGCTGCAGAACTTCGGGCATGTCGCCATCGAAGAGGCGCTGCGTGCTGAACTGATCGACCGGCTCGAGTTGAAGCCGCGAGTTGCGTTCGGTCCGTTGCGCAGCGCGATTTCGGGTCGTCGGGTGAGCCCGCCGCTGTTCGAGTCGATGGAGCTGCTCGGTCGCGACTCGACGATCGCACGCATTGAGAGGCTGCGCGCCCGCCTGTGAGTCCGAAGCGGCGTCCGGCGTGGGTGGGGTGGATCCCCGCCGCGATCCTCGCGGTCGTCATCGTCGGTGTGGGGGTGACGGCGGCGGTGCTGATCGGCAACGGTCTGGGCGGTCCGGCGCCGAAACCGACGGCGGGCCAGGTCACTGAGTTGAACTGGTCGAGCTTCACCGAGGAGGGTCTCGAGTACATCGCGACCGACCGCCAGGTGCGTATCGACTTCGCGAACCCTCCGGTGGATGCGGCGGCGCTCGGGTTGCCTGCGGACGGCACGCTTGCGCTGGAACCGATCGACAATCTGGACACGGTTCTCGAGTACGACCTCATCGTCAGTGGTGCGGGGGAGTACCCGGGCGGTATCCGCTTCACTGCCGCTCGCGTGGAGATCGACACGGCGGGCGGTCTGGTGACTGCCGTGCGTGGTGAGGTCGCGGGCGCGGCGCCATTCCGGGATGTGTTGGCCCAGTTGGAGGGCGACGCCTCGACGTACGGCTGGGTGTATGACCGGGGTCAGATCTTCGCGGATGTCGAGGCGGCGACTCGCGCCGGGGAGGCCTACCAGCTCGTCTTCGGTCCCGCAGATCGGGTGGGGCTCAACGTGCAGGCGACCGCGTTCTGTGAGACGAACGGTTTTTGTGCGCTCACCTACGAGATGACGCCGCGCTAGCCAGTCACGGCGCATGCTCCGAATGCGTTAGAGTGGACAGTCGGTTCGAGCACAGCTTGAACCGCACGGTGTCGCTTCGGCGGTGCCACCCGGCGGGGCCTTCGGCTTCGCCAATGGGGTGTGGTGTAATTGGCAACACGGCTGATTCTGGTTCAGTTGTTCTTGGTTCGAGTCCAGGCACCCCAGCTGGTTTCTTGACGACCGAGTGTGACTTCGGTGTCGAGGTCGAGTCGGTCGAGGAACTCGCGATCGTGGCTGACGACGATGAGCGCGCCGCGGTAGGCGGCGAGGGCGTCGACGAGTTGGTCGACGCTCGGCAGGTCGAGGTTGTTGGTGGGTTCGTCGAGCAGCAGGAGTTGCGCGGGCGGGTCGGCGAGCAGCAGTTGCGCGAGTGCTGCGCGGAACCTTTCGCCGCCCGACAGGGTTCCGGCGGGCCGGTCGACGATGGCGCCGCGGAGGAGCAGTCGGGCGAGCTGGTTGCGGAGTTCGCCCGTGGGGGTGCGTGGTGCGGCGCGGTGGATGTTGTCGAGCACGGTCGCGTCGTCGTCGAGGGTGTCGAGGCGCTGCGAGAGGTAGCCGACGCGGTCGACGGTCGTGTCGGCGCGGGCCCCGCCTGGTGTTGGCGGGGTGTGCGGTTCGATGAGTTGCCGTAGCAGGGTGGTCTTGCCGACGCCGTTCGGTCCGGTGAGGGCGACTCGTTCGGGGCCGCGAATGATGAGCTCGCGGTGGTCGCTGCCGATGAGGCGGGCGATGCGGCGGCCGGTGGGAACGTGCGGGTCGGGCAGCTGGATACGGATGCGGTCGTCGTCGCGCACTCGTGCTTCGGCGGCGTCGACGGCTTGGCGGGCGGCGGCGATTTTGTCGTCGAGCATTCCGCGGCGTGCGCCTTGCGCTTTCTCGGCGGAGTTGCGTCGGTCGTTGATGACGGCGCCGACGTATTTGCGGTTGATGGTGTCTTTGCGTCCTTGGCGCTCGCTGTGGGCGATGCGTTCTTCGGCGTCGATGCGTTGCCGTTTCTCGACTTTGAGGGTGTGTTCGGCGGCGCGGAGGGCCCGTAACGCGGCTTCCTGTTCGGCGTCGATGTGGGCGCGGTAGGCGCTGTAGGGCCCGCCGTAGGTGGCGAGGGTTGCTGCCCTCAGTTCGGCGGTGTCATCCATGAGTTCGAGCAGGGCGGTGTCGTGGCTGACGATGATGAGGGTGCCGCGCCAGGTGTGGACGAGGTTGTAGATGCGTTCGCGAGCGTCCGCGTCGAGGTTGTTGGTGGGTTCGTCGAGGAGGGCGATGTCGGCGCGACGCACGAGTGTGCCGACGAGGGCGGCGAGCACGATTTCGCCGCCGGACAGGGTGGCGACGGCTCGGTCGAGGGAGTCGACGCGGAGTCCGGCGGCGTGGAGTGCGGCGATGCTGCGTTCTTCGAGGTCCCAGTCGTCGCCGATGCGGTCGAAGTGGGCGGGGTCGGGGTCGCCGTTTTCGACGGCGCGGATGGCGTCGAGGGTGTCTCGGACGCCGAGCAGGTCGGCGAGGGTTCGGTTGGTGCGGCGGGTGACGTCTTGCGTGAGGTAGTCGACGGTACCGGTGACGTGGATGCTGCCGCTGGTGGGGTGGAGGTCGCCGGCGATGAGGCGCAGCAGGGTGGTCTTGCCGACGCCGTTGAGGCCGACGAGTCCGGTGCGGCGGCGGCCGAACGTGCCGGTGATGTGGTCGAGGGCGAGTGTGCCGTCGGGCCAGGTGTAGGTGGTGTCGTGGAGGACGACGGAGGGTGTGGACATGCGGATGCTCCCAGAGGTGTCAGAGGTGGCGCTGACACGGGGAACCGCGGGAGTGGGGTGAGCGGGCCGGTCAGCGGTGGACGCTGGAACGCAGACCCGTCATGAGTGACCCTTTGGCTTCGCTTCTTCTCACGTGCGGCGCGGGTGCCGCAGAAGCGCGAAGGACAGTATGCCACGAAGGGTGGCGTGTGAGGGAAGCGAGTGGGGTGCCGGAAGAGTGGAGTTTCAGGAGGCGTGCTGCAGGTGGGCACGCACGTGCGGGTGGTCGTGTTCGCGTGCCGGGTCGTGTTCGCGTGCCGGGTCGTGTTCGCGTGCCGGGTCGTGTGTGCGTGCCGGGTCGTGTTCGCGGGCCGGGTCGTGTGCGCGTTGTCGGGGATGCAGTTGGCTGGGGCCCGCGCCCGTGGGATGGTCGGGGGAGGGGATGAGCCAGTAGGTCCGTTCACCGTCCGGTGCGGTGCGGACGTCGATTCGCCATCCTCCGTTGTGGAGTTGCATGTGATGGAACCGGCAGAGCGGCACTCCGTTGGCGAGGGTGGTGTTGCACCCGTTGAACGCGCTGGCGTGGTGAATCTCGATCATGGACGGCGGCCGGGAGCATCCGTGCCACGCGCATCCGCCCCAGTAGGCGGCGAGGGCGATTCGCTGCCGCACCGAGTGGAGGCGGTGGGTGTTGCCGACGTCGATCGGCTGGTTTCCTTCGAACAGGATCGGCAGAACGCCCGAGGTGCAGACTTCGCGCGCGGCGGTGTTGGTGGAGATTGCGGCGGTCTGTCCTTCGATCCAGCCGGCGCCGACCCCGGTCGCGAGCGCCTCGACGCTGACGTGGATGCGCACGCCGGGGTTGCGCACCCCGAAGATGCGCTCGGGGTCGATCTCGGAGCCGGCCGCGCGGGTGGCGAGCTTCACGATGTCGACGAGGGTGTCGACGTTGAGCTGTTCGCTGGTGCGACGGTCACTCTCGTCTGCCGTGACCTGTGCGGGGTCGGCTGGGTCGATGAATCGGGGTCCGCCGCGGCGAGGGGAGAGCACGGTGTCGATGGCGGTGGTGATGATCGCCGCGGATTCTGGATCGAGCAGGCCGCTCATCGCGGTCATGCCGTCGGGCCGCTGGAACCAGGTCAGCGACCGGCGGGAGCGGCGGTGCTCTTCGATGTCATCGATGCGTTCGACTTCGAGGCGCTCGCGAGTGCGGCGGGCGGTGACGGAGAGCGCCTCCGGGGTGACGCCGGGCGCGTGAGCTGCTTCGACGAGTGCGTCGGCGGCATCCTGCAGGTCGGCGCTGGAGACGTCGGCGGTGGGCGTGCCGAGGCCGGACGCGATCGCGGCGGCAGCCGCAACGGAGAGATCGCCGTCGGCGATCGACGTGGCGACCGCGGCCAGCCAGGGCTTGCCGCCCGAGACCACACCCGCCACGTCGGTGAGCGCTTTCGCTTCGCTGCGGCTTGCCCCGGTGAGGGTCTGGATGGCCTGCTCGACGTTCTTCGCGCCGAGCCGCGCAGCGAGCCCGTTCTGCCCCTGGTCGCGCGTAGACCGGCGATTCAACTCGGCCGTGAGATCAAGAAGCACGGCATCGAACTGGCGCCGCCCCGCGGTCGCCTTCTCGATCGCATCCAGCAGGTGAGCATCGGTGAACGAACGCACCCCGGACACATCGGGGAGCGTGAGAACCCGCGCACCCTCGGTGGTCATGCGTTCGAAAGTCATAGCCCCATTGTACCCCACTAGGGGTACATAGGTACGATAAGGGGGTGGTGCTGGGGATAAGTTCTGCGGCCCGTGGCGGGCCCGATGGCGGGGCCTGGGCGCATGCCGCATCCTGTCTTTGTCTCAGCTCCCCGCTAAGTTGAGAGCGTCGCCCTCGCGACGTCGAACGCCCGAGCCGATGGAGTCCACTGCCCCATGCCGCCCACCACGAGAGACGCCCAACGCGCCGAACTGCACAAGACGATCTGGCGCATCGCGAACGACCTCCGGGGCTCCGTCGACGGGTGGGACTTCAAGTCGTACGTGCTGGGCATGCTGTTCTACCGGTTCATCTCCGAGAACCTCGTGTCGTTCCTCAACCGGGCCGAGCGTGCGGCAGGGAACGCGGCGTTCGACTACACCGCACTGAGCGACGCGGAGGCCGAGTTCGGACGAGCCGACACTGTGCAGGAGAAAGGCTTCTACATCCTGCCGAGCCAGCTGTTCCAGAACGTGCGGGCTCGTGCGGCCGACGACGAGAACCTCAACGAGACCCTCGACGCCACGTTCAAGGCGATCGAGGGATCGGCGATCGGTGCGCCCAGCGAGGATGACATCAAGGGTTTGTTCGCCGACCTGGATGTGAACAGTGCCAAGCTCGGCAACACGGTGGCGCAGCGCAACCAGAAGCTCGTAAAGCTGCTGAACGCGATCGGCGAGCTGAACCTTGGAAACTTCGAAGACAACACGATCGACCTGTTTGGTGACGCCTACGAGTACCTCATGCAGATGTATGCGGCCGCGGCGGGCAAGTCGGGTGGCGAGTACTACACGCCGCAGGAAGTGTCGGAGCTGCTCGCTCGCATCACCGTGATGGGAAAGACCGAACTGAACAAGGTGTACGACCCGGCCGTGGGGTCCGGGTCGTTGCTGCTCAAGTTCCAGAAGGTGCTGGGGCCGGGAAAGGTGCGGCAAGGGTTCTTCGGTCAGGAGATCAACCTGACCACCTACAACCTGGCGCGCATCAACATGTTCCTACACGACGTGCCGTACGAGCAGTTCAACCTGGCTCACGGGGACACGCTCATGCATCCGGCGCACTGGGATGACGAGCCGTTCGAGGCGATCGTGTCGAATCCGCCCTACTCGATCAAGTGGGAGGGCGACAGCAACGCGTTGCTCATCAACGACCCGCGGTTCGCGCCGGCGGGGGTGCTCGCACCCAAGTCGAAGGCGGACCTCGCCTTCACGATGCACATCCTGTCGTGGCTGGCGGTGAATGGCACGGCGGCGATCGTCGAGTTCCCCGGCGTGATGTACCGGGGTGGGGCGGAGCAGAAGATCCGCAAGTATCTCGTGGACAACAACTTCGTGGATGCGGTGATCCAGCTGCCGCCGGACCTGTTCTTCGGCACCACGATCGCCACGTGCATCCTGGTGCTCAAGAAGTCGAAGACGACCAACGATGTGGTGTTCATCGACGCGTCGGCCGAGTTCGAGCGCTCCGGTAACAAGAACAAGCTCACCGCCGAGCACCAGCAGCGAATCCTGGATGCGCTCGCGGCCCGCGTGGACGACCCGCACTTCGCGGCCGTCGTCGATGCGGACACGATTGCCTCGCGCGACTATCTGCTCTCGGTCTCGTCGTATGTCGAGGCCGAGGACACGCGCGAAGAGGTCGACATCGTGGCCCTCAACGCGGAGATCGCCCGCATCGTCGCCCGCCAGGCCGAACTGCGCACCGCGATCGACGCGATCGTCGCCGACCTCGAAGGCACAGGCACCCCGTGAGCCGTGTGGACGAGTTGCTCGCGGAGCTCGCGCCGAACGGGGTGGAGTACCGGGCGTTGGGGGAAGTCGCTCGACTCGTCCGAGGGAATGCGATGCCCAAGTCTGAACTCACGGACAGCGGAGTGGGGGCCATCCACTACGGGCAGATCTACACCTCTTATGCTGCCTGGACGACACAAACCCGCTCGTTCGTTACCCCGTCGAGCGCAGAGAAACTCGTCTCCGTCGATCCGGGCGACATCATCATCACCAACACGAGCGAGAACATCGATGACGTGGGTAAAGCGGTTGCTTGGCTTGGTGGAGAACCCATCGTCACGGGGGGCCATGCAACAGTAATCAAGCACGGGCTAGATCCGAAGTTCCTCTCGTATTGGTTCCAGTCTCGCGACTTCACCATCCAGAAGCGTCGCCTGGCCAGCGGCACCAAAGTCATTGACGTTTCTGCCCGTCAATTGGCGACGATTGTGGTCCCCACCCCGCCAATGGAACTGCAGCACGAGATCGTGCGCATCCTCGACCACTTCACGGAGTTGGAAGCGGAGCTGGAAGCGGAGCTTGAAGCGCGGGTGAAGCAATACGACGATCTGCGTGACCAGCTCTTGGCCTTTGCTGCTGAAGATGCACGCTGGGCCGAACTTGGGGACGTATCAAGAGTCGTGCGCGGGGCGTCACCCCGCCCAATTGATCAGTTTCTTACCGATGAACCCGACGGCGTGCCGTGGATCAAGATTGGCGATGTGCCCGCTGGAGGAAAGTACATCACGGCAACTTCGCAGCGCGTGACCGAATCGGGCGCGGCAAGGTCGCGGCTGGTGCAGCCAGGCGACTTCGTGCTCTCGAACTCGATGAGCTTCGGTCGCCCATACATCTCAAGGATCCGCGGCTGCATTCACGACGGCTGGCTTGCGATCAGTGAGTTTTCCGAGGTCTATCTTCCTGACTTCCTCTACCACTTGTTGCGTTCATCCACAGTCCAATCCGAGTTCACGCGGAGCGCGGGCTCGAGCACCGTGTCGAATCTCAACTCCGCGATCGTGAGGTCGATCCGACTCCCCGTCCCCCCTCTCCCCGAGCAGCGCCGCATCGCCGACATCCTCGACACGTTCGACGCTCTCGTGAACGACCTCAGTGTCGGCCTGCCCGCCGAGCTTGCCGCGCGTCGGAAGCAATACGAGTACTACCGCGACAAGCTGCTCACGTTCCCGGAGGCAGCGTGACCGGGATGCGCGCAGACGCTTCCCACACCGGAAACGCAGTCGCCCCATGAGTCGCATCGACGACCTTCTGGCAGAGTTCGCGCCCAACGGCGTCGAGTACCGGGCGGTTGGCGAGCTACTGGAGCCCATCTCGGGTTTGCGCGGCGTCAAGCGGGAGCACTACGGCAACGGTACGAGAGTCCCCATCATCGATCAGAGTGTGAACGACATCGCGGGCTACACGGACGACGCCGCGATCGCCCTCCCGCCCGGGCAGTACATCGTTTTCGGCGACCACACTCGAGCCGTGAAGTGGGTGAACTTCGAGTTTGCTCCTGGCGCAGACGGCACGAAGGTTCTGCGGGCTAGGCCCGACGTGGACCCCAAGTTCGCCTACTACGCAGTATCTGGTCTGGATGTTGCCAGCCGGGGTTACAACCGCCACTGGACGGTCCTGCGAGAGATGAGAATCCCACTACCGCCTCATCCGGTTCAGCGCGAGATCGTTCGAATTCTGGATCAGTTCGTGGATCTGGAGCGTTCGCTGACCGCCGAGTGGGAGGCGCGCCGGACTCAGTACGACCACTATCGGGATTCGATGATCGCGCGAGTCTCACAGTCTGCCGCGTGGCTACCCATGGGTGAGGCAGGCGCTTTCTTCGGCGGGCTCGTCGGCAAATCCAAGCCTGACTTCGGAGTCGGCTCATCCCGGTATGTGCCATACCTCGCCGTCTATTCAGGGATTGAGATCGACGTGGACTCTGGCGAGTTGGTGACGATTTTGCCGGGGGAGCGTCAGAACGAACTGCGCCTGGGCGACGTGCTGCTGACTGGCTCATCCGAGACCAGAGAGGACGTGGGCATGTCCTCGGTGCTGACGAACGAGCCCGCGACCGCCCTCTATCTCAACAGCTTCTGTGTCGGGTTCCGTCCCCATCACCACACGGGTCTGCTCGCAGACTATGCCAAGCACCTGTTTCGCTCATCAACCATGCGACCGCAATTGGTGGCGGCTGCGAGCGGCGTTACCCGGTTCAACCTCTCGAAGAATCGATTGCGTTCAGCGCATCTGCCGGTACCCGACACAGACGAACAGCGTCGCATTGCCGACGCGCTCGACGCGCTCTACCGGCTCCCTTACGACCGCGAGTTGGGCCTGCCCGCCGAGCTTGCCGCGCGTCGGAAGCAGTACGAGTACTACCGCGACAAGCTGCTCACGTTCCCGGAGGCGTCGTAGCCGACGCGCTCCGCTGACGGCGACGGGGGCTCACGTTAGGATCGCGAGCAATGAGCAGTGAGATCCCCGCGCCCGCGACGCGGTACGAACCGATCGTGGTCAGCTCCGAGAGCACCGTGGTCGCCGAGTTCGTTCCCGACCTTGCGACCGCGACCGCGTACCAGTCGGAAGCCGACCTCGAGCGTGAGTTCATCGCGCTCCTCGAGGGGCAGGCGTACGAGCGGCTGCACATCCACTCGGAGACGGACCTGCTTGCCAACCTTCGCGCACAACTGCAAGCCCTCAACTCGGTCACCTTCACCGACGAGGAGTGGCGCCGCCTGCTCGCCGAATACCTCGCGGGCGCCAACGACGGACCCGTCGAGAAGACGGTGCGCATTCAGGAGAACCACGTCTACGCGTTCCGTCGCGACGACGGGTCGACCAAGAACATCACCCTGCTCGACAAGAAGAACATCCACAACAACCGTCTGCAGGTGATCAACCAGTACGAGGTGGCGCGTGCGGAAGGGGATGCGCCGGGCGCTCGGTACGCGAACCGCTACGACGTGACGATTCTGGTGAACGGTCTACCGCTCGTGCACGTCGAGCTGAAACGTCGCGGCGTGGACTTGCGCGAAGCCTTCAACCAGATCGACCGCTACCAGCGCGACAGCTTCTGGGCGGGGTCCGGTCTGTTCGACTACGTGCAACTGTTCGTGATCAGCAACGGCACCCTCACCAAGTACTACTCGAACACCACGCGGCGCAGGCACGTCGAGGATGCCCAAGGCCGGGTGCGTACCCGCAAGACGAGCAACACGTTCGAGTTCACGTCGTGGTGGGCTGATTCCACCAACCGGCCCATCCAAGATCTCGTCGGCTTTACGAAGACCTTCTTCGCCAAGCATGCGCTGCTCGCAATCCTCACCCGCTACTGCGTGCTCACGGTCGAGCGCGAGCTGCTCGTGATACGGCCGTACCAGATCGTCGCCACCGAGCGGATTCTGCAGAAGATCGACATCTCCACCAACCTCAGGCAGTTGGGCACGCTTGCCGCGGGCGGGTACGTCTGGCATACGACCGGGTCCGGCAAGACCCTGACATCGTTCAAGGCGGCACAGCTCGCGTCGCGGTTGCCGGGCGTCGACAAGGTGCTGTTCGTCGTCGACCGCAAAGACCTCGATTGGCAGACGCAGCGCGAATACGACCGCTTCGAGAAGGGTGCCGCCAACGCGTCCGCGTCGACCGCGCAGCTGTCCGCCCATCTGGCCGACCCGGATCGTCGCATCGTCATCACGACCATCCAGAAGCTCGCTCGCCTGGTGACCTCGCAGAAGGGTCACGCGATCTACGACGGCCATGTCGTGCTCATCTTCGACGAGTGTCACCGATCGCAGTTCGGTGACATGCACGCGCAGATCACGAAGGCGTTCAAGCGCTACAACCTGTTCGGGTTCACCGGCACCCCGATCTTCGCCGAGAACGCGGGGTCGGGCGGCAACCCGGGCCTGCGCACGACCGCGCAGGCGTTCGGTGAGAAGCTGCACACGTACACGATCGTCGATGCGATCACCGACAAGAACGTGCTCCCGTTCCGACTCGACTACGTCAACACCGTGCGCATGCCGGAACGGCTCGCCGACAAGCAGGTGTCGTCGATCGACACGGAGCGGGCGCTGCTCGACCCCACCCGCGTGGGGATGATCGTCGAGTACGTTCTCGAGCACTTCGACCAGAAGACTCGCCGACGGGAGCACTTCGCGCTGGGCGAGCGCCGGGTCAACGGGTTCAACTCGCTGTTCGCGACCGCATCCATCGAGGCGGCCCGGCGCTACTACGAAGCGTTCCGGACGATGCAGTCCACCATCCCCGAAGCGCAACGCCTCAAGGTCGCGATGATCTACTCGTTCGCGCCCAACGAGGCGGTCGACGATGACTTCCTCGATGAGGAAGGCTTCGACCCGTCCGCGCTCGACGGTCCCGCCCGTGACCACCTTGAGCAGGCGATCGGCGACTTCAACCGCATGTTCGGCACACAGTGGAGCACGTCGGCGGATGGGTTCGCCGGCTACTACACCGATGTCTCGAAGCGGCTCAAAGACCGCGAACTCGACATTGTCATCGTCGTCAACATGTTCCTGACCGGGTTCGACGCGACCACTCTCAACACGCTCTGGGTGGACAAGAATCTGCGCTCGCACGGGCTCATCCAGGCGTACTCCCGCACGAACCGCATCCTCAACTCGGTGAAGACGTACGGCAACATCGTGAGCTTCCGGGATCTCGAGGAGCAGACCAACGATGCGATCGCGCTGTTCGGCAACAAGAACGCCCAAGGGGTGGTGCTGCTCAAGCCTTTCGGTGACTACTACGTCGAGTACGAAGCGAAGGTCGCCGAGTTGCTCGCCGCGTTCCCGCTCGGGATGCCGGTCGTGGGGGAGGAAGCGCAGAAGGAGTTCGTCAACCTCTACAGTGCGATCCTGCGGCTGAACAACATCCTGGCCTCGTTCGACGAGTTCGAGGACCGACACCTGCTCACCTCGCGCCAGAGGCAGGACTATCAGTCGGTCTACCTCGAGATCCGTGACATTCTCCGCCCGGCAGGGGACGGCGAGAAGGAACGCATCAATGACGACCTCGTCTTCGAGATCGAACTGATCAAGCAGGTCGACATCAACGTCGACTACATCCTCATGCTCGTGGATCGTTACCGCCGCGAGCGAGGAGACGGCGACGATCGGGAGATCCGCGCCGAGATCACACGCGCGATCGACGCGAGCCCGACCCTGCGCAACAAGAAAGACCTCATCGAAGCGTTCGTCGAGCGCATTTCGGTCACCGGTGACGTCGACGAAGAGTGGTCGGCATGGATTGCTGCACGCCGCGCCGAGGAGCTCAGTCGCATCATCGACGAGGAGAACTTGCGGCCCCAGGAGACGCGCGAGTTCATGGCCCGCGCGTTCCGCGATGGCGGGGTGCAGGTCACCGGGACCGCGATCACCAAGGTGCTTCCGCCGACAACGCGGTTCTCCGCCGAAGGCGGGCACGGGGAGAAGAAGCAGCGGGTGCTCGACAGGCTCTCCGCCTTCTTCGAGCGGTTCCTCGGACTCGCGCCGGCGGACACCGACTACTGATCGCCCCCATGCCTCCCGCCCACGACGACTTCGCTGCCGCTGCCGCACGCATCGAGGCGAACCCGCTCGGGCGACTCATGTATGGGCAGCGGGAACTGTTCCACTCGAACCTCATCGCGTGGTTCTTCGACGCCCTGCCGGATGCCGCGGACGCCGTGTTCCGCCCGCTTACCGGGGTGGGGGAGGGGTCGCGTCGCCGCGTGGAGCGGGAACGCGGGCACCTCGACCTCGTCTTCCACTGGCCCGACCGGGCGCCGCTCGTCATCGAGAACAAGGTCTTCTCGCTGCCGCAGCGCGCCCAGCTCGATGAGTATGAGGCCGCTACTGCGGCGTGGACCCCGTCGCCCAGCCTGGTGCTGCTGTCACTCAGCGCGCCCGGCTTCGGACTCGGCCACTGGCAGCATCTCGACTACCGCGGTCTCGCCGGCCGCATCGACGACGCTCTCGGGGCCGACGCGAGCTACGAAGCTGAGACGATGCGACGGTACGCCATGCTCGTTCGCGACCTCCAGCGTATGGTGGAGTTGGTCGACGTGCGGTCCCACGACGAGCCCGTGTGGCTGCCGGGGGCTCTACTCGCCGCCGTGTCGAGTTCCCAGATGCGGGCGGCACTGCAGAAGGCACGCGCTCAGCGGGTCGCCCACCTCGTCAACGAGCGCCTCCCGAACTTGGAACAACCGGCGGCAGCGTCGATGACCAACGCGACCCCGTTGGTGGAGTCGTTCGAGTACACGCCCACGGGTGGCATCCATGTGCATCTGGGCTGGCAGTTGCAAGGTGCGCAGTTCCGCCGGGCCGTGGTCTACCACGACTCGAGCATCACTGGCCGCAGCGCCGAGAGCCGCCGCGCGCGAGAGGAGGTGAGCCGCGCGCATCCCGAGTTCTTCCGCATCCCCGCGGCGGTGCCGGGCGAGAGCGGCGGGCGACAGGAGTTCAATCACTACGCCCCGTCGTTCGTGTACCAGTACGTGAAGGCCCCGGCGCTCACTGTCGGTGCCCTGCTCGACGCGGCCGCGCAGGTTCATGCGGAGGTCAACGCCCTGCGGGACGCCACCGCCGAGCCTCGGCCTCCTGCCGTGCTCCGCCCGGCGCCGTGAGGTGAGGCTGCGCGCGGGACTTGCTCGCCGCGCTACCCTCGATTTCGTGAAGCAGACTCTTGTCTTGTCGGTGTCGAGCCTGGTCATCGCATTCCTGCTTTCCGGATGCGTCTCGATCTACGTGACCGCCGATTCCAGGCCCACGACGTCACCCTCACCGACCGAGCGACCGTGGATTCCCACGCCGGACGGCTTCACGCGGGCGGGAGACGTCGCTTATCGATGGTTGGAGCCCGGCAGTTTGCCCTGCTCCGACATTTCTCCTGAGGGCTGCTACTTCGTTGAGGTGTATGCGATGAAGGACTGCACGAATGGCGTCTCAATCGAAGCGACGCTCTACGACAAGGAGTACAACGGAGTCGTCGTGGGCTCGGCGTCTGGTTCGCTGTCTCGTCTCGAGTTCAAGCAAACCGGTCGGATTGAGCTGCCCGCGCAACAAGGTGGGGCCTGGGCTCGCCTGGCTGACGCGTCCTGCCGCTAGGGAGACTCGCTAAATATAGACAGCGCCACTATCGGATAGCTACACTATCCGTTATGAAGGTTTCTGAGCTCTGCCAGGTCGCGGGGGTTCCCCTGCCCTCGGTGAAGTACTACCTCCGTGAGGGGCTGTTGCCGGCGGGGGAGCGCACGGCCGCCAACCAGGCCGACTACGGGCCTGCGCACGTCGAGCGGCTGCGGCTCATCCGCGCCCTCATCGAGATCGGCGGGCTGTCCATCGCGACCGCCCGCCGGGTCATCGAGGCCATCGATACGCCCGACCTGCCGCTCAGCTACGTGTTCGGGGTCGCCCAGTATGCGATCTCCGACGCGAGCGTGTTCGCGGAAGTCGCGGACGACAGCCCCGGCCTGGCGAGGGTCGACGCGCTCCTGGCCGAACGCGGCTGGGCGGTCACCCCCGACAATCCCGGCCGACACGGCGCCGCACGCGTGCTCGACGCGCTCGCCGGCCTCGACCGCAGCAACGTCGTCGACCAGCTCGAACACTACGCGGATGCCGCCGAACGCATCGCCCAGGCCGACCTCGCCGCGGTCGGCGCGGCGGGTGACCTGCCCGCGATGGCCGAAACGGTCGTCGTCGGCACCGTGCTCGGCGACACCCTCCTCGCGTCCCTGCGCCGCCTGGCGCAGGAGCACGTCTCGTACCAGGTCTATCCCGTCAGGAGCCCCGAATGACCCGCACTGCCCCCACCACCAGTCCCACCGCCGCGGCCACCGCGGCCACATCCCCGGCGGCGGCCGACCGCACCTCCGACCGCTCCTCGGATGGCGCCCCCGCGCGCGTCGCGTGGCATCGCCCGCTGCTCGGGTTCGCCGCCCTCATGCTCGTGCTGTCGGTCGTGTGCGGAATCGGAATGCTCGCCGATTCACGCACGCTCCTCGGCGTGAGCGTGTGGGAGAAGCCGCTCAAGTTCGCGATCTCCGCGCTCGTCTACTCGGTCACGTGGGCCTGGCTGATCGGGCAGTTGCACCGGTTCCGGCGTACGGCCTGGTGGGCGGGCACGGCTGCCGCGGTGCTGCTCGCGATCGAACTCGTCATCATCGTCGGTTTCGCGATCGCCGGGGAGACCTCCCACTTCAACGTGTCGTCGCCGTTCCACATCGCGATGTGGTCGGTCATGGCCTTCTCGATCACGGCGCTGTGGGTGGCGACCTTCGTGGTGAGCATCATCCTGTTCCGCAACCCGTTCGCGGATGCGGCGCGCACTCTCGCCGTGCGCGCGGGCGCCCTCATCGCGCTCGCGGGCATGGCGCTCGCGTTCCTCATGACCGGACCGAACGCCGACCAGTTGAACGACTTCCAAGGGGTCGCGGGCGCCCACACGGTCGGCGTGCCCGACGGGGGGCCGGGCCTGCCGCTGCTCGGCTGGAGCACGGTCGCGGGCGACCTGCGCATCCCGCACTTCGTCGGCATGCACGCGCTGCAGCTCATCCCGCTCGCGCTGCTGGCCATCGAGGTGCTCTCCCGGCGCATCCCCCGCTTGCGCAGTGTCAGCGCGCGGCACGGTCTCGTCGGGGTGATCACGGTCGCCTACGTCGCCACGCTCGGCCTGCTCACGTGGCAGGCTCTGCGGGGTCAGTCGATCGTGCAGCCGGATGCGGTCACGCTCGCCGCGGCGGCGGTGATCGCGGCCGGATCGCTTGCTGCGGCCGTCGTCGTGCTCGTGCGTGACCCGCGCCGGGCGGCGCCGTCACGTCCCTAGGATCGCCGTCGCGCGGAATCTCGTCCTGCGCGATGCTTCCCACTACTCTGGGACCGCACGATTCGTGCACCGCATTCGCCCCGTATCCGCACTGCGCCCGCGCCCGAAGGATGCCCCGAGGACGGAGTCCCGATGCTCCGTTCCCCCGCTCGCGCGACCGCAGGGGGCCGCGACACGAGCGGCCGGTTCCCGCGACGGTGGACTGCCGCCCTCGCGCTGCCCGCGGCGTGCGCGCTCGCGTTCGCGGGCGCCGCGGTACCCGCCCAGGCGGCCACAGTGACGGTCACCAGCTCGGCCGAGCTCGTGCAGGCGGTCACCGATGCCAACCTCAACCCCGATGGGGACACGATCGTCTTCGGCTCGAACATCACCCTGTCGGCATCCTTGCCCGTCGTGACGACGGCGGTGACGGTGGAGGGCGCCGGATTCACGCTCTCGGCGGCCGGGTTCTCGGCCTTCGATTCGAATGTCGGTGACCTCATCGTGCGCGATCTGACCATCGGCGGCTCGGATGGTCCCGCCATTCGTTCCGTGGCGGGCAGGCTCACGGTCGAGAACGTCACGGTGACCTCGTCCGACGTGGTCGGCGTCTCGACCAGTACCGCGGGGCGCGCGCCGCGACCCGGCACCTCGTCGAGATCGGCCACACTCACGTCGTGCACCTGGCCGGACCGGTCGAGGCGCCCGATTCGATCGAGCGCATCCGCGGCTGGCGCGACGAGATGACCGCCAACCGACTCGCGGTGCCGGAAGTGCACCACGGCGACTGGTCGGCGCAGAGCGGCTACGAGCTCGGGCGGGCACTGTCGGAGATCGCGCCCGGTTCGGCCGTGTTCGCGGCCAACGACTACATGGCCCTCGGGCTCGTGTCCGCCCTCGCCGAGCGCGGCCTGCGGGTGCCGGAGGATGTGAGCGTCATCGGCTTCGACGACGTGCCCGAGGCCCCCTACTTCTTGCCGCCCCTGACGACGGTGCGTCAGGACTTCGCCGCCCTCGGCGCGCTCATCATGCAGAAAGTGCTCATCGCCATCGAAGAGCCCGACGCGGTCACCGAGTCGACGCCACTGCCGACGAGCCTCATCGTGCGCGGTTCGACGCGGTCGGTGTAGCGCCCCCGCGCCCGCCCCGGCGACCCAGTCGCTAGCGGGTCACCTTGCCGGTGAGCGAGGCGATCGAGCGCAGCACCACGGGCCGGGCGGCGATCCACGCGGCCACCATCACGACGACCGACAGCGCGAAGATGCCGAATCCCCACCAACTCTCGTCGTCGCGACCGGCATACATGTGGTTGAGGTTGCGCAGCGCTCCCGTGAAGAACACGAGGAACACGTGCACCGCCGTGAATGCGACGAACCAGAGCATGACGGGGAAGTGGATCTTCCGCGCCCACGCGATCGGCACGTAGGGGGTGACCTTGCGCATCCTGAGGCCCCACGCGGGCGACATGCGGATGCCGGTGAGGATCGCCAGCGGCGCGGCGATGAAGACGGTCACGAAGTAGGTCAGCAGCTGGAGGGCGTTGTAGTTGACCCAGCCGTTCTCGACGGGCCAATTGAGCGAGGCGTACTGCAGCCCCGCCGAGATCGCGTTGGGGATCACGTCCCAGCTTGTCGGCACGATGCGCATCCACTGCCCGGTCGAGAACAGCAGCACAATGAAGATGAGGCCGTTCAGCACCCACAGGGCATCGAGGCTCAAGTGGAACCACAGGGCGAGGCTCAGCCGAGTCGGCGGGTTCTTCGTGCGGATCAGGCCCGTGTTGTTGCGAGTCCAGTAGGCCTCGTGGCGCTTGGTGGTGCGGATCTGCCAGCCGGTGCGCACGATGAGCAGCAGGAAGAACGCGTTGAAGAAGTGCTGCCAGCCGAGCCACGCGGGGATGCCGACGGGAGCCGTCTCGGGAAGTTCCGACTGTCCGGGGAACTGCACCATCCATTCCGCGACCGCGGGCAGGTCGCGCAGCCACCGTGCGAACAGCACGATCGCGGCCGCGACGACGAGCGCGAGGGGAACCGCCCAGACGAGTGCGAACCAGCGGCTCTGGCGGAAGGCGGTCACGACCGCCGGGCCTGGATCGCCTCGACGAGCGAAGGCACGACGGTGAACACGTCACCGACAATACCGAAGTCGGCGATGTCGAAGATCGGCGCGCTCTCGTCCTTATTGATGGCCACGATCGTCTTGGCGGTCTGCATGCCCGCGCGGTGCTGGATGGCGCCGGAGATTCCGAGCGCGATGTAGAGCTGCGGCGAGACGGTCACGCCGGTCTGGCCGACCTGGTACGACTGCGGCACGTAGCCGGCGTCCACGGCCGCGCGGGATGCGCCGACGGCCGCCCCGAGCGCATCTGCGAGCTGCTCGACGAGTGCGAAGTTCTCGGCCGAGCCGAGGCCGCGCCCGCCCGAGACGACGACGGAGGCGCTCGCGAGGTCGGGGCGGGAGCCGCGAGACGCGGCCTCGCGCACGCCGTCGACGGTGGCCGAAGGCGTCGTGGAGTCGGGGAACAGAAGATGAACCTCGAGATCGTTCCAGGCCACCGGTTCCGCGCTCGGCTCGAACGCGCCGGGGCGGATCGTCACGATGAGCGGCCCCCCACCGGCCCTCGACATCACCGAGTAGGCGCCCCCGAACACCGAGTGGATGGCGAAGACCCCGGTCTCGTCGGAGCGGAGCGCCACGGCATCGACGGCGAGCGGGGCGGCCATGCGAACCGAGAGCCGTCCTGCGATGTCGCGCCCGTCGACCGTGCCGGCGATGAGCACGGCGTGCGGCGTGATCCCCTCGATCGCTTCGATGATGGCATCCACTTCGGGTCCGCCGAGTCGTCGGGAGGCGCCCTCGATCTCGGAGACGCGCACCTTTCCTGCGCCGATCGCACCGAGCCTCTCCGCGACAGCGTCCCCCTGACCGGGCTCCGCGACGGCGGCGACGACGGGCGTTCCGACGGTGCGCGCGGCCGCGATCAGGCCGGCGGTGGTGGGCCGCACCGACCCGTCGGGTGCGAGTTCTGCGAGAACGATGATGTCGGGAAACATGGGAACTCCTGACCGGGTGGGGAACTAGAGAAGGTGGCGGGCGGCGAGGAACTCGACGAGTTGTTCGGCGGCCGTGCCGTCGTCGGCGATGCGGACTCCGGCGTCGCGGGCGGGGCGCTCCGTGGTGGAGAGCACGATGGAGCCCGGCGGGGGGAGTGTGATTCCCAGGGCGGCGACGTCGAGGGTCGCGACCGGCTTCTTCTTGGCCCCGAGGATTCCTTTGAAGCCGGGGAAGCGCGGCTCGGCGCTGCGCTCCGTCACCGAGATGACCGCGGGCAGGCTCGCGTGGGCGTCGACCGTGCCGTACTCGGTGACGCGCTCCCCGGAGACGGTGTCGGTGCCGATCGTGATCGTGTCGAGCGAGGTGAGGTGCGGAACACCGAGTCGCTCGGCGAGCATCGCGGGGAGCACGCCACCGCGCCCGTCCGTCGACTCGTTGCCCGCAATGACGAGGTCCCATCCGGTGCCGATCGCGGCGGCGAGGGCGGCGGCCGTCCAGGTGAGGTCGGATCCCGCGAGTTGGTCGTCGACGACGTGAATGGCCGAGTCTGCCCCCATCGCGAGGCCCTTGCGGAGCACATCCGTCGCGCCCGCGGGGCCCATCGTGGCGACGACCACCTCGGTGCCGGGATTCGCGTCCTTGTGGAGCAGCGCGACCTCGATGGCGCGTTCGCCGATCTCGTCGATGACGGCGTCGCTCGCCCCCCGATCCAGTCGTCCCGTCGCCAGGTTGAGCCGCCGATCGCCCCACGTGTCGGGCACCTGCTTGATGAGCACGATGATCTTCATGTCCACTCCTTGAGGTCGTCGTGACAGGACGGAACACGAGAAACCTACCGCCGCGGTGAGGGGTCTGACCGGGGCTTTGTAGGTTGCCTCCGAACGTGCGACGACTACGGTGGCAGGGATGGAGTCGTTCGACCAAACCCCCGAAACCGTCGCCGAAGTGCATGTCGAGGTGCTCGGCAGGCTCGGTGTGGTGACCCTGGACCGGCCGCGTGCTCTCAACGCGCTCACCCACGGCATGGTGCGCTCGATCGCGGCCGCGCTCGACGCTTGGGAGCACGATCCGGTGGTGTCCACCGTGCTGCTCACGGGCGCGGGAGAGCGCGGTTTCTGTGCGGGTGGCGACGTCGTCGCGGTGCACCGGGATGCGGTCTCGGGCGGCACGGGCGCGCTGGACTTCTGGCGGGACGAGTACACGCTCAATGCACGGATTGCCCGCTACCCGAAGCCGATCGTGGCGCTCATGCACGGGCTCACGCTCGGCGGCGGAGTGGGGCTCGCCGGTCACGCGCGCCATCGGGTCGTGACGGACTCGTCGGCGGTCGGGATGCCGGAGACGACGATCGGGTTCGTGCCTGACGTGGGCGGTACGTGGTTGCTCGCGCAGGCTCCCGGCGAGACCGGCACCCTGCTCGCGTTGACGGCGGCGCCGACGGACGCGGCCGGTGCCGTCTACACGGGGCTTGCGAACACCTATGTGCCGGCGGCGCGCGTGGCCGAGCTGCGGGGCGCACTGACGGTGGAGAGCGCCGAGCATGCGCTCGCTCGGCTGAGCGAGCCGGCTCCCGTGTCGCCGCTCGCGGACGACCGAGAGTGGATCGACGCCTGCTTCGGGCTCGACGACGTGCCGAGCATCCTCGCTGCGCTGGCGGCGGCGGGCCAGGGGGCGCTCGCGGACGTGATCGCGTCGAAGTCGCCGAGTGCCCTGTGGCTCACGCTCGCGTCGCTGCGGCGTGCGCGCGCGCTGCCGAACCTGGAGGCCGCGCTCGTGCAGGAGTTCCGCGTGTCGTCACGCTGCCTCCGGATGCCGGACTTCGCGGAGGGCATCCGCGCCCAGCTCATCGACAAGGACCGAGCGCCGCGGTGGAAGCCGTCGAGGTTCGACGCGCTCGACGCGGCCGCCCTCGAGCGGTTCTTCGACCCGCTGCCGGATGACCTGAACCTTCCGGCACCCGCCGCCTGACGAGAGGAGACCAGCATGGCCGAGTACGAGACGATCCGCGTCGAGACACGGGGCGCGGTCGGGCTCATCACGCTCGATCGCCCGCACGCCCTCAATGCGCTCAGTATGACTCTGGCCCGCGAACTGATGGCGGCGGCTGAGGCTTTCGATGCGGACGACGGTGTCGGTGCGATCGTCATCGCTGGTTCACCGAAGGCGTTCGCGGCGGGGGCGGACATCACCGAGCTCGTCGCGCTCGACTACGCGGAGATGGCTGAGCGCGATGTCTTCGCCGATTGGGATCGGCTGCCGCGCGTGCGCATCCCCATTGTCGCGGCTGTCACCGGCTTCGCGCTCGGTGGCGGGTGTGAGCTTGCGATGATGTGCGACCTGACGATCGCGGGGGAGTCGGCGAAGTTCGGCCAGCCGGAGATCACGCTGGGGGTGATCCCCGGGCTCGGCGGCACCCAGCGTCTGACGCGCGCCATCGGCAAGGCGAAGGCGATGGATCTCGTGCTGACCGGGCGGATGATGGATGCGGCCGAGGCGGAGCGCGCCGGCCTCGTGGCGCGCGTCGTCGCCGACGATGCGGTGCTCGAGACGGCGCTCGAGGTCGCGGCGCTCATCGCATCCCGGTCGCGGCCGGCGGCCGCGGCGGCGAAGGATGCAGTGGGCCGTGCGTTCGAGCAGACCCTCGCCGAGGGCTTGCGCACTGAGCGTCGCGCCTTCGAGTCGCTCTTCGCCCTTCCCGACCGCGCCGAAGGCATGAGCGCGTTTGTTGAGAAGCGAGAACCTCGGTTCTCGCGTTAGCTAGCACGGTGCGAGAACCTCGGTTCGAGCGTTAGCTGGCACGGTGCGAGAACCTCGGTTCTCGCGGTAGCTGGCCGTGCGTGCACCTCGGACCGTCCCGCCCTGCCGGGGCTCGCCGGTTGGTCCGAAAGGGCGCGGAGGTCACCCGAACGCGTTCACAGCCGCTCGATGATCGTCACGTTGGCCTGGCCGCCCGCTTCGCACATCGTCTGTAGTCCGTAGCGTCCGCCGGTGCGTTCCAGTTCGTGGAGCATTCCCGTGAGCAGCTTCGCGCCCGTCGCGCCCAGGGGGTGGCCGAGCGCGATCGCTCCGCCGTTCGGGTTGACGCGCGTCAGGTCCACGTCGAGGTCGCGCTGCCACGCGAGTACGACGGCGGCGAACGCTTCGTTGATCTCGATCACATCCATGTCGTCGAGCGTCATGCCCGCCTTGGCGAGGGCGTATCGGGTGGCGTCGATCGGGGCGGTGAGCATGATGACGGGGTCGCCCGCGCGGGCGGAGAGGTGGTGGATGCGCGCTCGCGGCGTGAGCCCGTGGTCGCGCACGGCGCGTTCGGAGGCGACGAGGAGCGCGGCACTCCCGTCGGAGATCTGGGATGCGGTCGCGGCCGTGTGCGCGCCGCCCTCCCGGATGGGGGCGAGGCTCGCCATCTTCTCGCGATTCGGTTCGCGCGGACCTTCGTCGGCGCGCACGTCGCCCCACGGGGCGATTTCGCGTTCGAAGCGTCCGTCGGCGATGGCGTCGAGTGCGCGGCGGTGCGACTCGGCCGCGTATTCCTCGAGTTGGTCGCGCGTGAGACCCCAGCGTTCGACGATGAGTTCGGCGCCGCGGAACTGCGAGATCTCCTGATTGCCGTAGCGCGCCTCCCATCCGATCGAACCCGTGAACGGGTCGTCGAAGCCGTAGTCGCGCGCCGCTCCCAGCGAGGACTGGATGGGGATCGCGGACATCGACTGCGTGCCGCCCGCGACGACCAGGTCGGCGGTGCCGCTCATGACGGCTTGCGCCGCGTACGAGACGGCCTGCTGTCCCGATCCGCACTGCCGGTCGATCGTGGTGCCGGGCACCGTCTCGGGGAGGCCGGCGGCGAGCCACGCGGAGCGGGCCACATCCATGCCTTGCGGTCCGAGCTGGTCGAGGCACCCGAGGATCACCTCGTCGACGGCCGCGGGGTCGATGCCGCTGCGGTCGATGAGCGCGCGCAGCGGATGCGCCGCGAGGTCCAGGGGGTGCACTGTCGAGAGCGACCCGCCCCGGCGGGTGACGGGGGAGCGAACCGCATCGACGAGGTAGGCCTCGGCCATCAGAGGTCCAGCGAGTCGCCGGGCTCCAACGGCGTGTAGGTGCCGCCGCCCTGGGTGGTCGCCCATTCGAGTCGGCCGTGGGCCATGCCTTTGCCGATGGTGGAGAGGGTCATATCGTGCACGGCGAAGGCGCGGCGTGGGGCAACGGCGAGCACGTAGTCCATCGCTTCGCCGATCTTCAGCCACGGTGCGCCGAGCGGTGCGGCGAGCACATCCACCGTGACCCCTTCGGGCACGGCGTAGGAGTCGCCCGCGTAGTAGACGGAGTCGTCGACGAGCACGCCGACGTTGTCGATGACGGGGATGGATTCGTGGATGACGGCGTGTTTGCCGCCGAAGAAGCGCAGGGTGAACGGCGCTATTTCGACGGTGTCGCCGGGGGCGACCGTTTCGACGGGAAAGCCGGTTGCGGCGGCGGCGACGCCCGCGGGGCCGAGGATGCGTGCGTCGGGGTTCTTCTGTCGAATGCGCTCGAGGTGGTCGGCGGTCCAGTGGTCGGCGTGCTCGTGGGTGATCACGATCGCGACGACGCCGGTGAGGTCGTCGAGGGGGAGGGTGAACGACCCGGGATCGATGACGAGGGCGGCCCCTTCCTTTTCGATCACCTGGCAGGCGTGCTCGCGCTTGGTCAGCTTCATGTTCCGAGCCTAGGCATCCACGGCTTGCCTCGGATACCCCCTAGGGGTATTCTGTCGAGGTGATCGACGACTTGAAGAAGCGCGCACTGCACCGCAGTCGCATCCTGGAGGGGCAGATCCGCGGCCTTCAGCGAATGATCGAAAACGAGGACTACTGCGTCGACATCATCACGCAGTCGCTCGCGGTGCAGAAGTCGCTGCGCAGCCTCAACAAGCTCCTCGTCGAGAACCACTTGCGCACCCACGTCGCGGAGATGTTCGCGGCCGGGGGAGATGAAGCAGACCACGCCGTCGACGAGCTGCTGCGCGTCTACGAGATCAGCAACAACCGTTCGGAGTGACGATGAACCACGACCAGCACGATCACAGTGCCCCTACCGCGCACGACCACGGCGCGCTTGATCACAACGCGCACGATCACAGTGCCCATGACCACGGCGCCCATGACCACAGCGCGCATGACCACGGGGCCCATGACCACAGCGCGCACGACCACGGCGCCCACGACCACAGCCATCACGACCCGGCGCAGTTCCGGCGCACCTTCTGGATCAGCCTCGTTCTGACCATCCCGACCCTCGTGTTCTCGCAGGGTCTACAGGAGATCCTCGGACTGGCTGGTCCGCGCTTCCCCGGCAGCCAGTTCATCCCCGCCGTATTCGGTGTCGCCGTCTTCCTCGTCGGCGGGCTCGTCTTCCTCCGTGGAGCCGTGCAGGAACTCCGAGGGCGTCAACCGGGCATGATGACGCTCATCTCGCTCGCGATCGTCGTCGCGCTCGGATATAGCCTCGCGGTCACCCTGGGTCTGCCCGGCATGGACTTCTGGTGGGAGCTCGCGACGCTCGTCACGATCATGCTGCTCGGTCACTGGATCGAGATGTCCGCGGTCATGGGGGCCCAGAACGCGCTCGGCCAGCTCGCGAAGCTCCTCCCCGACGAGGCCGAACTCGTGCACGGCGACCACATCATGACGGTGGCCGCCTCCACCCTGGCCGTCGGCGACGTCGTGCTCGTGCGGCCGGGCGCCTCCGTGCCCGCCGACGGCGAGGTCATCGAAGGCGAATCGGATGTGGACGAGTCGCTGCTCACCGGCGAGTCGGCGCCGGTCGCGAAGGCCGCGGGTGCCTCGGTCGTCGCAGGCACCGTCAACGGGGGCGGCTCGCTCACTGTACGGGTCACCCGCACCGGTGAGGACACCGCGCTCGCCGGAATCATGTCGCTCGTCGCGCGGGCGCAGGCGAGCAAGTCGGGAGCCCAACTCCTGGCCGACCGTGCGGCGAAGTGGCTGTTCTACGTTGCGCTCGGTGTCGCACTCGTGACGCTCGTCGCCTGGCTGTTCCTCGCGCCCGGCGACCCGGCCTTCGTGCTCGAACGGGTGGTGAGCGTGCTCGTGATCGCGTGCCCGCACGCGCTCGGTCTTGCCATCCCGCTCGTGTCGCAGATCTCGACGGCGTTGGGGGCGCGCCACGGCATCCTCGTGACGAACCGCCGTGCCCTCGAGGAGGCGCGTCAGCTCGACGTCGTGCTCTTCGACAAGACCGGCACCCTCACGACGGGCGCGCAGAGCGTGACGGCTGTCGCCGCCGCCGAGGGCAGCACCGAAGACGAGGTGCTCGCGCTCGCCGCTGCAGTGGAGCGCAACTCGGAGCATTCGATCGCGAGGGCCATCGTGAACGCGGCGAAAGACAAGGGGCTGTCGGTGCCGCGGTCGTCGCGGTTCCGTGCGCTCGCCGGTCGCGGTGCGGAAGCGACGTCCGGGGGTCGCGAGCTTGCCGTCGCGGGACCGCGACTGCTGGCCGAGCGCGGTGTCGTGCTGCCGGTGGAGCTCGTGCAGGCGGCACGCGACCTCGCGGGCGCCGGCGCGACTGTCGTTCACGTGCTCGAAGGGGATCGCGCGCTCGGCATGATCGCCATCTCCGACACGGTGCGTCCCGAATCCGCCGAAGCGGTCGCCGAGCTTCGGCGTCGCGGCGTGCGGGTGGCGATGCTCACGGGTGACGCCCAGGATGTCGCGGATGCGGTGGCGGCACAGCTCGGCATCGAGGAGGTGTTCGCGCACGTGCTGCCCGGGGACAAGGCGGCCGTCGTCGAGCGCCTGCAGGGCTCCGGGGCGACGCGCGCTCGGGTGGCGATGGTCGGTGACGGCATCAACGACGCGCCCGCCCTCGCTCAGGCCGATGTCGGTATCGCGATCGGTGCCGGTACGGATGTCGCGATCGAGTCGGCCGGGGTGGTGCTCGCCTCCGACGACCCGCGTGCGGTCGCCTCGTTGCTCACCCTCAGCCGGGCGACGTGGCGCAAGGAGATCCAGAACCTGTTCTGGGCGACCGGGTACAACGCGGTCGGCTTGCCGCTCGCCGCGGGCGTCGCCGCGGGGGCCGGTCTGCTGATGCCGCCCGCGCTCGCCGCGGTGTTCATGTCGGTGTCGACGATCGTCGTCGCGCTCAACGCTCAGTTGCTGCGGTTCACGCGGCTGTAGCGGACAACCGCAGGCGCGCCCTACCGGCGGACCACGCGGGGTGGCACGATCGATCCATGACCACCTCCACCACCGTCGATCGGGCGCGCCTGCTGGCCCTCCTCGAGCGTGAGCGTTCCACCTTCATCGACCACAACCCGCGTTCGCGGGAAGCCCAGGCACACACCGGGCACCTGCTCGGCGGGGTGCCGATGACGTGGATGGCGAAGATGGCGGGCCCGTTCCCGCTGTACCTGGATCGGGCTCGCGGTGCGCGAGTGGTCGACCTCGACGGTCATGAGCTCATCGACTTCTGCCTCGGGGACACGGGGGCGATGGCCGGCCACTCGCCGTCGGCGACGGTCGCGGCCGTGCAGCGGCGCTACGCGGAGCTCGGGGGTGCGACGACGATGATGCCGACGCAGGACGCCGAGGTGGTCGCCGCCGAACTGAGTGCCCGCTTCGGCATGAGCAAGTGGAGCTTCTCGCTCACCGCGACCGACGCGAACCGCTGGATGCTGCGCCTCGCGCGTTCGGTGACGGGTCGTGCGCGCGTGCTCGTCAACTCGTACAGCTACCACGGCAGTGTCGACGAGTCGTTCATCGTGACCGGACCGGACGGGCCGCGTGCGCGGTCGGGCAACGTCGGTCCCGCCTACGACGTGACGCAGACGAGTCGTGTCGTCGAGTACAACGACCTCGACGCGCTCGAGCGGGAGCTCGCCCATGGTGACGTCGCCGCGGTGCTCATGGAGCCGGCGCTCACCAACATGGGCATCGTGCTGCCGGAGCCTGGTTACCTCGAGGGGGTGCGGGAGCTCACCCGTCGGCACGGCACGCTGCTCATCAACGACGAGACGCACACGATTTCGGCCGGTGTCGGCGGGTGCACGCGAGCGTGGGGGTTGGAGCCGGATGTGGTGACGCTCGGCAAGGCGATCGCCGGCGGCATCCCGATCGGCGCGTACGGCGTGAGCGAGGAGCTCGCCGACCGCATCTGGGGCGACCCGGACACGGACCTCGTCGACACGGGCGGTGTCGGCGGCACCCTTGCGGGTAACGCCTTGAGCCTCGCGGCGGCGCGTGCCACCCTCGAGCAGGTGCTCACCGAGGACGCGTACGAGCGGATGATCACGCTCGCCACCACCTATACGGCGGAGGTCACCGGCATCATCGATCAGTTCGGTCTGCCCTGGTCGATCGCCCAGTTGGGGGCCCGATCCGAGTACCGCTTCGTCGATCCGGCGCCCCGCAACGGCACCGAATCGTATGAGGCCACCGATACGGAGCTGGAGGACTACCTGCACCTGTTCCTCCTCAACCGGGGCGTGTATCTGACCCCGTTCCACAACATGGCGCTCATGAGCCCGGAGACGACCGCCGGTGACGTGGCCATGCACGTGCGGTTGCTGCGAGAAGGCGTCGCCGAACTGGTCGGCTAGCGAGCCGGCGAACCGCCATACTGGGCGCATGACATCGAAGTCCCTGTCGCTCGTCGTGGCGATCAACCCCACGGCCTCGTTCGGCAAGGGGCGCGACGTGGGGCCCGCCGTAGTGCAGACCCTGCGGGCGTTGGGTCACACGGTGACGAGCCTGCAGGAGCCGGACTTCGACCAGTTGATGGAGTCGGGCCGTGCTGCGGTGGCGCGCAAGCCCGATGCGTTCATCGTCGTGGGCGGGGACGGCATGGTGCACTTGGGCACGAACCTCGTGGTGGGCACGAAGGTGCCCCTCGGGATCGTGCCGTCGGGTACCGGCAACGACATGGCGCGGGGCCTCGGCATCCCGCACGACAATACGGAGGCGGCGATCGAGGCGCTCGTGACGGCGCTCGGCCGTCCGCCGCGCGTGATCGACACGGGTCGCATCGACTACGTGGACGACGAGACGGGGGAGCCGTCGCGGCGTTGGTTCGCGTGTGTGCTGTCTGCGGGGTTCGATGCGGTCGTCAACGAACGGGCGAACCGCATGCGTCGTCCGCGTGGCGCGAGCCGCTACACGATCGCGCTCGTGTTGGAGCTGTTGGGCCTGAAGCCGATCGCGTACCGGCTGGGGCTCGACGGCACCGAACGGGAGGTGAAGGCGCTGCTCGTGACGGTCGGCAACAACGTGTCGATCGGCGGGGGCATGAAGGTGACCCCGGATGCGGTGCTCGACGACGGTCTGTTCGATGTGATGGTGGTCACGCCGCTGTCGCGATTCAAGTTCATCCGCATCTTCCCGCGCGTGTTCGAGGGCACCCACGTGAGCGACCCGCGCGTGTCGATCGATCGTGCGGCCCAGGTGACGATCGGATCGGATACGGCGGTCGCGTACGCGGATGGGGAGCGCATCGCGCGCGCCCCCGTGACGGTCACCATCGACGCGAAGTCGATGCGGGTGCTGGCGCCCTGAACCCACCGCACAGAGCAGTCCACGCGGTCCTCGCGCGGGCGGTCGGCGTTTTGGTCGCCTCCTGCGGGTATGGCATACTCGTCTAGTTGCGTTTCCGGCCCCATCGTATAGAGGCCTAGTACGCCGCCCTCTCACGGCGGTAACGCGGGTTCGAATCCCGCTGGGGTCACCAACGAAATCAGCCCGGCCTTGTGCCGGGCTGATTTCGTTTGCGCCCCCGGTGGTCGTCGAGAGCCCGCAGGGCGTGGGCCCCCGCTGAGCAGTCCGTCGCGCCGCGTTGCGGAGAACCGGCAGGGCGATGCGCCTCATCCCACCGCGGGCGGCACCGTGATCCGCATCACTGTCTTGTTCTTGCCGAGGCGGCGCTCGAACGTGAAGCCCGCCTTCTCGAACATGGCCCGCGTGCCGTTGTGGAGGAACGACGACGACGTGCGTGTGCCCTCCGGCACCACGTTGGGGAACGAGACGACCTCGCCGCCGCCGGCCTGCGCGATGAGCGCGAGGGCGCCGTCGAGCGCCTCGCGCGCGACGCCGGATCGGCGGTGGTCGCGGTCGACGAAGAAGCACGTGATGCGCCACGGTGCGGGCGTGCTTTCGCCGGCGTCGTACTCCTTGCGGTGGTAGATGCCGGGAAGCTCCGCGGGGCTCCCGTACTCGCACCACGCGATCGCGACGTCGCCGTCAAAGACGAGCGCGGCGTGCGCGACCCCCTCCTCGACGAGCCGCTGCTTGAAGGTGGGTCCGTCGTGCTCGGCCTTGACTGTGTTCTCCGTGTCACCGTGAAAGTACGAGCAGTAGCACCCGCCCCACACCCCGTTGTGCTTCTGCGCGAGGGCGAGCCACGCGGGGAACGTCTCCGAGGTGAGCGGTTTGATGGTGTGAGGCGCGGTCACCGCATCCGTGTCGGCCATAGCGTCCTCCTCGTTGTGCTGTTGTCAGTATGCTCGTGGCGGCCGCCCCCCGTCACTCCGTGCACGCCCGCCGGCGACGGAGTAGCCTCCTGCCATGACGTTCACCGGCTTCCCCGCGGACGCGTTCGCCTTCTACGCCGAGCTCGACCACGTGCAGCAGGGCGACCCGGCGCGGGCTCGGGAGTGGTGGCGTGCCCACAAGGCGCGCTACGAGTCATCCGTGCGCGAACCCGCCGAAGCGCTCGCCGCGGAACTGGCCGAAGAGTTCGGCAGCCTGAAGATCTTCCGGCCCTACAAGGATGTGCGTTTCAGCGCCGACAAGCGTCCCTACAAGGATCACCTCGGCATGGTGTCAACCGATGTGAGCCGCACCGCCCACTACTTTCAGCTCTCCGAGCGCGGCATCATGGTCGGCGGCGGCCTCTACCAGCCGAGCCGGGAGCAGCTGGCGCGGTTCCGGGAAATCGTGGACGACGTGCGCCTGTCCGGCGATGTCGAGGCCGCCGTCGAGGAGGCGACCGAGGCCGGCTTCACGCTGATGACCGAGGGCGCCGTCGCGACGGCGCCGCGCGGCTACCGCGCCGACCATCCCCGGATCGGCCTGCTGCGCCTCACCCATCTGGCGGTCGGGCGTCACTACGACGTCACCGACTGGATGACGTCGCCCGAACTGACGGACCGCGTGCGCGCGGGATGGCGCGTCGTCACCGCGTGGAACGCGTGGCTGGAGGAGAACCTGCCGACCGCGGTCGAGCAGGCTCGGCGCTGACGGCCGGCGTCAGCCCTTCTTGAGGCGCTCGACTTCGGCGTCGATCGCCGAGTCGGTGATCACCCCGTGCTTGCCGAACACGCCGATCCCCTGGAACAGCGCGGCGATGCCCATGCCGCCGATGACCCAGCCGGGCCAGAAGTAGCCCATGCCGCTCATGAACCACACGAACGTCACGATCGCGGACACGGCGAGCCAGATCCACAGGTAGTTGTAGAAGTCATTGCGCGCCTTGATGCGCTTGGCGGCGAGGGTGCGCAGTTCGTCATCACTCATGCTCATGGCACCTGACCCTAGCGCGCATCACATCCCGCGCACAGGCTATGCTGGCGGGCGCGAAGGGGAGTATCCCGCTTTCGCCGTGTCCGTCAAGACGAACCCCAACGCTGCGGTTCCGGGCCGGTGGCGCGCTGCGGCGCGGGGAGAGACTTTCGGCGATTCGCCCTGTCCTCCGCCGATTCGATCGGCACGAGCCGAATGGATTCCATGGAAGCCGCCCTCCCCGCCTGGTTCGAGATCACGTCGTTCGTCGTGCTTCTGGCGATTCTCGCGTTCGATCTCTTCCTCGCGTTCAAGCGACCGCACATCCCCACCACGCGCGAGTCGGCTCTCTGGGTGTCGTTCTACGTGGGGCTCGCGCTCGTGTTCGCGGGGCTCATGCTGTGGCAGGGCTCGGTGGATCACGCCGCCGAATTCATCGCCGGATGGGTGACCGAATACTCCCTGTCCATCGACAACCTGTTCGTCTTCGTCATCATCATGGCCAGGTTCCAGGTGCCGAGGAAGTACCAGCAGGAAGTGCTCATGGTGGGCATCATCATCGCGCTCGTGCTGCGCGGCATCTTCATTCTGCTCGGCGCTCAGCTCATCGAGAACTTCTCCTGGATCTTCTACCTGTTCGGCGCGTTCCTGCTCTACACCGCGGTGCAGCAGGTGTTCGAAGACCACAAGGACATGGAGAAGAAGGAGAGCGCCGTCATCCGCTTCCTTCGCAAGCGCATTGCGATCACCAACGAGTTCGAGGGGGTGAAGCTGCGCACGACGGTCGACGGTCGGCGGATGTTCACGCCGATCCTCATCGTCTTCGTCGCGATCGGCACCACCGACCTCGTGTTCGCGCTCGACTCGATCCCCGCCATCTTCGGCATCACGCAAGACCCGTTCATCGTGTTCACGGCGAACGTGTTCGCGCTCATGGGTCTGCGGCAGCTCTACTTCCTGCTCGGCGACCTCATCGAGAAGCTCGAGTACCTGCACTACGGCATCGCCTTCATCCTCGGGTTCATCGGTGTGAAGCTGTTCTTCCACGCCCTGCACGAGAACGAGGTGCCGTTCATCAACGGCGGCCAGCACGTCGAGTGGGCGCCCGAGATCTCCACTTGGACGTCCCTCGCGGTGATCCTTGCCGCCATGTCGGTCGCGGTGGTGGCGAGCCTGATCAAGCTGCGCGTCGACTCCCGCCGCGCGCTGCGTGAGGAGATCGCCGCCCGGCAGTTGCCGGGCTCCGACGCGGAGTAGCGGGGCGACGCGCGCCCGGTCCCGGTCGTCACGGTCCGGGCCTGCGGTGACGGTCGCTTGACCGCCGCGTGACGCGGAATGCCCGTGGCGCGCAGTGATACGCTCGGCAGATGCGCTTCGCACGACTTCTTCGTCGCCGCGACGAGTCCTAGTTCCTGAGCCAGACTCGTCGCGGAGCCCGTCCGCGTCAGCGGGACATTCGGCCGGACCACCGAAGCGAAGAAGGACAGCATTCATGACTGAGAAAGCACGGCCGCGCACACTCGCCGAGAAGGTGTGGGACGACCACCTGGTGGTCAAGGGTGAGGACGGCAGCCCCGACCTCATCTACATCGACCTGCACCTCGTCCACGAGGTGACGAGCCCGCAAGCGTTCGACGGTCTGCGGATGGCGGGCCGCCCGGTGCGGCGCCCCGACCTCACCATCGCGACCGAGGACCACAACACCCCGACGCTGCTCATCGACCAGCCGATCGCCGACCCGATCAGCCGCACCCAGATCGAGACGCTGCGCGCCAACGCGAAAGAGTTCGGCATCCGCCTGCACTCGCTCGGCGACATCGAGCAGGGCATCGTGCACGTCGTCGGCCCGCAGCTGGGCCTGACGATGCCCGGCATCACGGTCGTGTGCGGCGACTCGCACACGTCCACGCACGGCGCGTTCGGAGCGATGGCGTTCGGCATCGGCACGAGTGAGGTCGAGCACGTGCTCGCCACGCAGACCTTGCCGCTCAAGCCGTTCAAGACGATGGCGATCACCGTCGAAGGCGAACTGAAGCCCGGTGTGACCGCCAAAGACATCATCCTCGCGGTCATCGCGAAGATCGGCACGGGCGGCGGCCAGGGCTACGTGCTCGAGTACCGCGGCAGCGCCATCCGTTCCCTCTCCATGGAGGGGCGCATGACGATCTGCAACATGTCGATCGAGGCCGGTGCCCGTGCGGGCATGGTCGCGCCCGACCAGACGACCTACGACTACCTGAAGGGGCGTCCGCACGCGCCGGAAGGCGCGGACTGGGACGCGGCGGTCGCCTACTGGGAGACCCTGCGCACCGATGACGACGCCGTGTTCGACGCCGAGATCTACCTCGATGCGAACGAACTGGAGCCGTTCGTGACGTGGGGCACCAACCCCGGTCAGGGCGTGAGCCTCAGCGATGTCGTGCCTGCGCCGACCGACTTCGATGACCCGAACGATCGGGCGGCGGCCGAGCGCGCTCTCGAGTACATGGACCTGACGCCGGGCACGCCGATGAAAGACATCCGCGTGGATGCCGTGTTCATGGGTTCGTGCACCAACAGCCGCATCGAAGACCTGCGCGCGTTCGCGTCGATCATCAAAGGCCGGCGCAAGGCCGACGGTGTGCGCGTGATGGTTGTTCCCGGTTCGGCGCGCGTGCGCATCGAGGCGGAGGCCGAGGGAATCGACAAGATCGTCGAAGCGTTCGGGGCAGAGTGGCGGTTTGCTGGATGCTCGATGTGCCTCGGCATGAACCCCGACCAGTTGGCACCGGGGGAGCGCTGCGCGTCGACCTCGAACCGCAACTTCGAAGGACGGCAGGGCAAGGGCGGACGCACCCACCTCGTCTCGCCGGTCGTCGCGGCGGCCACCGCCATCCGCGGCACCCTGTCGAGCCCGAGCGACCTCGACGCCGTGCCGGCGGACGACGCTTCCGTGGAGGTGAACGCCTGATGCTGCCCATCTCGACCGTGACCGGGATCGCCGTTCCGCTGCAGCGGTCCAACGTCGACACCGACCAGATCATCCCCGCGGAGTTCCTCAAGCGGGTCACCAAGACCGGATTCGACGACGCGCTCTTCTACGCCTGGCGCCAGGATCCCGAGTTCGTGCTCAATCGCGAGCCCTACCGTGTCGAGGCGCCCGGTACCGAGGTGCGCATCCTCGTCGCCGGGCCCGACTTCGGCACCGGGTCCAGCCGCGAGCACGCCGTGTGGGCGCTGCGCGATTACGGTTTCGCCGCGGTGCTCTCGAGTCGCTTCGGCGACATCTTCCGCGGCAACTCAGGCAAGCAGGGGCTGCTTGCGGCAGTGCTCAGCGAGAAGGACATCGAGACGATCTGGCTCATCATCGATGAGCAGCCCGGCGTCGAGGTCTCCGTCGACTTGAACGCCAAGACCGTTTCGGTCGGAACTGCCAGCTTCCCGTTCGAGATCGATGATTACACTAGGTGGCGCTTGCTGGAGGGCCTGGACGACATCGGTCTGACCCTGCGGGACGAGAACCGCATCACGGAGTTTGAATCCCGGCGCGAGAGCTGGCGGCCCACGACGCTGCCGGCCCGGCCATGAACGAAGGCCCGCGATCATCGACGCGGCCCGAGAGACACGAGGTGCCATGAACTCACTGACCAGGGACGCCCAGAAGGCGGCCGAGCGGGTGGGGTTGACGTCCGATAGCATCGTCATCCGTGGCGGCAAACCGCTGCGTGGACAGGTGGATGTGCGCGGTGCGAAGAACCTCGCCACCAAGGCCATGGTCGCGGCGCTGCTCGCAGACACCCCGAGCGTTCTGCGCGACGTTCCCGACATCTCCGATGTCGCCGTCGTCACTCGCATGCTCGGCGCGTACGGGGTGGCGGTCTCGAGCCCCGAAGCGGGCGTGCTCGTGCTCGATCCGGCGAACGTGCTCAAGGCGCAGTTTCACGAGATCGATGCGATCTCGGGGTCCAGCCGCATCCCGATCCTGTTCTGTGGCCCGCTTCTGCACCGCCTGGGTGAGGCGCTCATCCCCGATCTCGGGGGGTGCCGCATCGGCGACCGTCCGATCAACTTCCACCTCGACGCCCTCCGTGCGTTCGGCGCGATCGTCGACAAGTCCTACGAGGGCATTCGCCTGACCGCGCCGAACGGACTCACGGGCGCCAACATCGAGTTGCCGTACCCGAGCGTCGGCGCGACCGAGCAGGTGCTGCTCACGGGCGTGCTCGCCAAGGGCGTGACCGAACTCAAGAATGCGGCCATCGAGCCCGAGATCATGGATCTCATCGCGGTGCTGCAGAAGATGGGCGCGATCATCAATGTCGAGCCCAACCGCGTGATCTTCATCGAGGGCGTCGACAAGCTCGAGGGGTTCACGCATCGCGCGCTGTTCGACCGCAACGAGGCCGCGAGTTGGGCTTCCGCCGCACTCGCGACCGGCGGAGACATCTTCGTCAAGGGCGCGCGTCAGCAGGAGCTCATGACGTTCCTCAACATCTTCCGCAAGGCGGGCGGCGCGTTCGAGATTTCGGAGGACGGCATCCGCTTCTACCACCCCGGCGGCGAACTGAAGCCGGTCGTCGTGGAGACGGATGTGCATCCCGGTTTCATGACGGACTGGCAGCAACCCCTCATCGTCGCCCTCACGCAGGCGCACGGCCGGTCGGTCGTGCACGAGACGGTGTACGAGAACCGGTTCGGTTTCACGGAGGCGCTCATCGAGATGGGCGCGGACATCGTCGTGCACAAGGAGGGCCTCGAGTCGGTGACGCGGCGTGTGCCGCGCCGTCCGCTCGAGCAGGCGGCCGTCATCAACGGCCCCACGCCGCTGCATGGCGCGGATGTGGAGATCCCCGACCTGCGCGGCGGTTTCTCGCACCTCATCGCGGCCCTCACGGCGGACGGCACCTCGACGGTGTCGAACATCGGCATCATCAGCCGCGGCTACGAACACTTCATCGACAAGCTCGCCGACCTCGGCGCCGACTTCGACTACGAGGGCTAGACGGCTGTGGCGCGTACGCGCAGCGAGAAGTCGTTCGACTGGCGGATCCTCGCCGCCGTCGTCATCCCGTTCCTGCTGCTCGTGGGGCGCTACCGGTTCGTGAATCCGGAGCGCATCCCGAAGTCGGGTGCGTTTATCCTCACGCCCAATCACGTCAGCAATTTCGACCCGCTCGTCACCGCGTACACCCTGTGGAAGCACGGCCGGGTGCCGCGGTTTCTCGCCAAGGCGGGGCTGTTCCGCGTGCCGGTGCTGGGGGCGATCCTCCGAGGTACGGGACAGATTCCGGTGGAGCGCGCCGGCTCGACGGCCGCGGCGGGCGGGCCCGACCCGCTCAACGCGGCGAGTCGGCTCGTGGACGACGGCCTTGCGGTGATCGTCTACCCGGAGGGCACGCTCACGCGAGACCCCGACATGTGGCCGATGCGCGGCAAGTTCGGTGCCGTGCGGCTGGCGCTCGAGCACGGCATTCCGATCGTGCCGTGCGCGCACTGGGGTGCCCAGCAGGTGCTTCCGCGGTATTCGAAGCGGATCAGCCTGTTCCCGCGCAAGAACATCGTGGTCGCGATCGGCGAGCCTGTGGACTTGTCGCGGTGGGCGGATGCACCGCGCACCGGCGCAACCTACGCCGAGGCGACCGAAGCGGTCATGGTCGCGATCACCGCGTTGTTGGAGGGCCTGCGCGGCGAGACCGCGCCCGCCGAGCGCTGGGATCCGGCGGCGCACGGCCAGTCCGAGACGGGTCGCTTCGAGCCGGGCGCACGCGAGAACAGCGCCGGCTGACTGGTTCCCTACGCCGCGCGATCTCGGCGACGGCGCAGCGGGGTCCACTCGAGTAGTCCCGGCCCGCGTACTTCGGGGCGACCGTCGACCATGCGGTACTCCCACGGGCCGTCATCCACGCGCCGGTGATGCCAATAGCAGAGCAGGATGCCGTTGCACGTGTCGGTCGGTCCGCCCTCGCGAGCGGGGACCACGTGGTGAACCTGCAGGGCGTAGTGCGGGCTCGTGCATCCGGGGGTCGCGCACCGCATTCCGTCGCGGGCCGCGATCGCGAGCCGCTGGGCTGCCGTGAAGCAGCGCTGCACCGACGTTATGCCGACCACGGCACCGTTCCCGTCGATGCCCGCCAGGCGGCCGCCGTTGGCGTCGATGAAGCGGCGCACCTGCGCGCGCGACACCGGGAACGCGGACCCGGCCATCGTGCCGATGCCGTCCCCGTCGAGGCCGTCGGCGGCCAGGTCGCGCAGGTCGACCGTGACCACGACCGTGACCGGCTGGCCATCGAGTCGCGGTGCACCCTCGGCCGCAGTTGCCGCGGCAACGATCTCGGCGAACGCGTCGTGACGGCGCTGGTCGGGCGTGCGCGAGTCGAGGTCGGAGCGCAGATCGGCGGCACCGAGGTCGTCGACATCGACGGACTCGCCTTCCGCGCGGAACCGGGGCGAGCGGCGGTGCGCCTCCACGAGACCCGCGAGTAGGCCGCCCACCTCGGGCAACAGGCGACCGCTCACCGGCACGAGCCCGTCCGCGTCTTGCTCGCCGATGCGGAACGCCCGACGTCGCACGGCACGCTCTTCGCGCGGCCGGGCGCCGTCGGGGTCGATCGTCGCGGCCACCTGGTGGACTTCCGACGCGAGGGCGTCGAGCGAGACACCTGAGGGGGCACCGCCGGGGGAGGCACTCGCGAGCGAGACCATGACCTGCTCCGCTGCGGCCAGCGCGGGCGCCTCGACCCGCCCGGCGACGGCGTCGAGCTCGCGGGTGATGAGCGCCGCGGACTCCAGTCCCACGACGCCGTCCGCCAGGGCGGACGCCAGGTGGGCGTAGCGGGCCGCGAGGGGAGCACCGGACAGCGCGCGATTCTCGGTGACAGCCGCGGCGACCGCGAGCCGAGTGCGCGCGGCGCGCGTGGATACGCCGGCGAGACTCGCGATCGCATCTGTCGCACCCGTGAAGCCGAGCCGTTCGGCGGCGACGGGGTCGTGGGCCAGCGCCCCCGCCGCGCGCACGCGGAGCGCATCCGCGAGCCGACCGAGCCGTTCCGCCTCGACGAGCACCGCGACCACGTCGCGCTCTGCGTCGAGCGACTCGTGGACGCCCTCGACCATCGCGCACGCGCGCGAGACCGCGTCGTGCAGGTCGGGCGCCGGGCTGGTCATAGCTCTTACGGTAGACCTGGAATACGAACATAGGTACGTACTAGGCACAGATCCAGGGCACTGACACTAGCAAGTAGGTACGAATCCGACCTCCGTCGCACCCCCGCCTCACCGATGCACCAGAATGGACTGGTGACCGAGAGCAGCAACGCCTCCCACCGTCGGGTCGCCGTCCTCGGCGCCGGTTCGTGGGGCACCACGTTCGCCAAGATCCTCGCCGACGGCGGCTCCAGCGTCGCCCTCTGGGCGCGGCGACCCGAACTGGCGCGGGAGATCTCGCAGTCCAACCGCAACAGCGACTACCTGCCCGGCATCAACCTGCCGCGCAACGTCTGGGCGTCCTCGCGCCTGCCCGAGGTGCTCGAGGGTGCCGAACAGGTCTACCTGTCGGTGCCGTCGCAGTCGCTGCGCGAGAACCTGCGCATCGTTCGCGAGCTCATTCCCGACGACGCCCTCGTCGTCTCGCTCATGAAGGGCGTCGAGAAAGGCACCGGATCGCGGATGAGCGAAGTCATCCGTCAGGAACTCGCCCTCGGCGGCGATCGCGTCGCCGTCGCATCCGGACCCAACCTCGCCCTCGAGATCGCCAAGGAGCAGCCCACCGCGGCGGTCGTCTCCTCCGAGAGTCTCGAGACGGCGACAACCGTCGCGATGACGGCGACCAACCCCTACTTCCGCAGCTTCGTCAACACGGATGTGATCGGCACCGAGTTCGGCGGCGTGCTCAAGAACCTCATCGCCGTGGCGATCGGCATCGTCGACGGCGTCGGCTACGGCGAGAACACGAAGGCGTCGATCATCACGCGCGGGCTTGCCGAGATGACGGACTTCGCGGTCGCGTACGGCGGCAAAGCGGAGACGCTCTCGGGCCTCGCGGGACTCGGCGACCTCATCGCGACATGCGAGTCGAGCCTGTCGCGCAACAACACCGCGGGACGCCTGCTCGGACAGGGCTACAGCTACTCCGAGGTCATCAAGCAGATGAACCAGACCGCGGAAGGACTCTCGTCGGTCGCGCCCGTGCTGGAGCTTGCGCTCGCGAAGGGCGTGCAGATGCCGATCGTCAGCCAGGTCGCCGAAGTGCTTGCCGGTACTCTGAACCCGCGGGACATCGCGCCCCACCTCACGACCGACGAACTTCCGCAGGGAGAGTAAGTGAGCGCTCAGGCCGTCGCCCTCGTGTTCGGCGGACGGTCGTCCGAGCACACCATCAGCTGCTCGACTGCGGCGGGCGTGCTGTCGGCGATCGACCGGGATCGTTTCGACGTCATCCCCATCGGCATCACCCGGGAAGGCGCGTACACCCTTCAACCGGACGACCCCGCACGTTTCGCGATGAACCCCGAGCGGATGCCGAGCGTGCACGACAACGGAACGCGCGTGCACTGGCCCGAATCCGCGGCAACCCGCGAGCTCACGGTCACCGAGAAGTCGGGCGAGCGGCGCTCGCTCGGCGAGGTCGACGTCGTCTTCCCCATCCTGCACGGACCGTGGGGGGAGGACGGCACCATCCAGGGGATGCTCGAACTCGTCGGCCTTCCCTACGTCGGCAACGGCGTGCTCGCCTCGTCGCTCGGCATGGACAAACACTTCACGAAGACGGCCCTCGCCGCGGCGGGGGTCGCCGTCGCCCCGTGGGTGACGGTCACGCCCCACGGGTGGGCCACCGATCGTGAGCTGTGGATGCGCCGCGCCTCGGCGCTCGGGCTGCCCCTCTTCGTCAAGCCCGCACGCGCGGGATCCTCGGTCGGGGTCACGAAGGTGCATTCGCTCGAGGAGCTCGATGCCGCCCTGCACCTCGCGTTCAACGAAGACACCAAGGCGCTCATCGAGTCCGCGGTCGTCGGCCGCGAGGTCGAATGCGCAGTGTTGTCCGCCCGCGACGGCGGACCCGCGCGCGTGAGTGTTGCGGGCGAGATCATCGTGCACGGCCGAGAGTTCTACGACTTCGAGGCGAAGTACATCTCGCCGGATGCGGCCGAACTGGTGTGCCCGGCGGACCTGGCACCGGGGGAGCTCGCCGAGATGCAGCGCCTCGCAGCACGCGCCTTCGAGGCGATCGGCGGATCGGGGCTGGCCCGCGTCGACTTCTTCTTCACGGGAAGCGAGTTCGTCGTCAACGAACTCAACACGATGCCGGGCTTCACCCCGATCTCGATGTATCCGAAGTGCTGGCAGGCGAGCGGTGTCGGCTACACGGAGCTGATCACCGAACTCATCGAACTCGGTCTGGCCACCCGCCGCTGACGGCACGCATCCCCGCCACCCGCCGCTGACGGCACGCATCCCCACGGAGCACGCGTGCCCAAATGCAGGAGCGCGTTGCCCAAATGCAGGACCGTGCCTCGTCGATGCCGCGTGAATCCGCTGAACCTGCGCCTGGCGCTCCGCGATCTTCCTGCATTTCGGCAGCGTTCTCCTGCATTTGGGCAGGAGAACGGCGGGGAGGGGCGCGGCTACTCGGTCTCGGGCACGATGCACGCGCCCGTGACGGGGAGGCGACTGACGGCGGGCGCGAGCGCCGTGAGCGCATCGAGCCCGGATGCGGCGTCGCCGTCGACGATGACCTCGACCGCGGGCTCACGGCCGTAGGCCGTGAACACGTAGTTGGGTGCGCCCGAGTCGTCCCGCAGCCAGTCGACGCCGTCGACGGTCACGCACGGCAGGTCGGCGGTCGGTGCGGGAGAGGGCACCCCGCAGCGCAGGATGATGCTCGCCGGTTCCCCCCACGCCCCCGTTGCTTGCGCGTTCGTCGAGCGCGCCGCAAGGTCGCTGATCGCATCGGGCAGGCGCACCGAGACTTCCGCGCACAGCGGGCTGGCGGCATCGTCCGCCGGTTCGAGTGCGACGGTGGCGGAACAGCCGGCGAGCAGCAGCGTCAGGGCCACCAGGGGAACGAGAGATCTCATCCCCTCCAGGCTAGCGGCGTCGTCGCACCGGTCGTGCCGGGCGTGAGCCGCACGGGGCGCCGGTAGCCTGGAGGGCATGACGACCCTCGGCGAGCTCGGCGAGACGGCCGTGCTCGCCCGGATCATCCCGCGGTTGCCCGGCACCCCGGCGGCCCTCGTCGGACCGGGCGACGACGCCGCGGTGATCGTTTCTCCCGACGGCCGCTTCGTCGTCACGACCGACATGATGGTGCACGGCCCGGACTTCCGGCTCGCGTGGTCGAGCCCCGCGGATCTCGGCTGGAAGGCGGCCGCGACGAACCTCTCCGATGTTGCGGCGATGGGGGCTCGGCCGACCGCCCTCGTCGTGGCGATCGCCGCGCCGCCAGCGACGACCGTTGAGTTTCTCGAGGCGTTCGCGGACGGATTCCGTGAGGCGTGCGCCGAACTGGCGCCGGGCTGCGGCGTGGTCGGCGGCGACCTCTCCGTTTCGGACGCGCTCACGATCGCCGTCACCGCGTTCGGTGATCTGGAGGGCCGCGCACCCGTGCTGCGGTCGGGCGCGCGCCCCGGCGACATCGTCGCCGTCTCGGGTGCCCTGGGGGAGGCGGCGGAGGGGCTTCGCCTGCTGTTCACCGCGGGCGTCGTCGACGGCCACCCGGATGCGGCGGCGGCGGAGCGCGTCGCGCGCGAGCATCCGCAGGCGATCGCTGCCCAACGCCGTCCCCGCCCGCCGATCGCGGACGGGCCCGCGGCGGCGATCGCGGGGGCGACCGCGATGCTCGACGTGAGCGACGGTCTGGCGCGGGATGCCGCCCGCATCGCCGAGGCGAGCGGCGTCGCCCTCGCCCTCGAAGGACTCACCGAGCAGCAGTTCCGCGGAGCCGAGGATCACGGTCTGCTCGCGACGTTCCCGGCGGGCGTCGATCTGCCGGGCGGCTTCCGCGCGATCGGTCGTGTCGAGCCCGGTGCGGGAGTGACCCTCGACGGAAGCGCTGCTGACGCATCCGGCTGGGATCCGTACTCCGGCTGGAATGGCGAGGCGGACTGACAGCGACGCGAGGCGAGCGCTACACTGGGGCTCCGACCTCGGGGGGTGTACGGTGCGATCGGTCACACGGGTCACACGGCTTGCGACAGTCGTCGCGCTGACGATCGGCGCGAGCCTCGTCGGTGCCGCGCCCGCCGCCTTCGCGGATGCGCCCGAATCCGATTCCCCGTCGTCGACTCAGCTCGCCGAGACGGGCGCAGGGGATCGCGCCCTCATCGGGCTCGGCATCGTCGGCGGAGTGCTGCTCGTCGGAGGTTCCGCGGTGTTCGCACTGACGGTTCGCCGCAACACCGAGCACTGAGTCCGCGAGCCCGAGCACTGAACCGGCGACCCTCAGCCGGGGTCGACCACCGACAGCCAGTAGAGCGCCGTCTCTCCGTAGTCTTTCCGCCGAACCAGTTCAAGGCCGCTCGGCAGCGATGGATGCGGGCTGCGCGAACTGCGTTCGACGACGACGGTCGCCTCGGGGGCGAGCCGCGGCACGAGCGCGTCGAGTGCCCGCGCCAGCTCGTCCTCGCCCAGGTCGTAGGGCGGGTCGAGGAAGACGAGGTCCCAGAACTCGCGCGCAGCCACGAGGAATGGCTGCACCGCCTGACCGGTCGCGACGACGTCGGGGCGAGCGCCGGGCGGCGCCTGCCGGACCACGGTCGCGATGTTGCGCCGGGCCGTCGCGATCGACCGATCGACGAGGGTGACCTGACGGGCGCCGCGCGATGCGGCTTCGAGCCCCAGCGCTCCCGAGCCGGCGTACAGGTCGAGCACTCGGGCGCCGCGTACCGCATCTCGCGCGTCGAGCGCCGAGAAGATCGCTTCGCGCACGCGATCGCTCGTGGGTCGCGTTCCCGACGGGGGCACCGCGAGGGAGATCGATCCGGCGAACCCGGCGATGATGCGGGTCATGTCGTCGCCGACGCCGGCAGGTGTGAGCGCAGCCAGGCAACGCTGCGCTCGACCATCGACAGTTCGTCGACGTCGGCCGGCCCGAGGGAGGCGATCTCGACGCATACGGCGCCCGTGAAGCCGGCGTCGTCGAGGATGCGGATGAGATCGTCGAGCGGGGCGACGCCCTCGCCGAGCGTCGTGCAGACGGGTCCGCCCGGCACGGTCGGATCACCGGCCTCATGATCTTTGAGCTGCACCAGCAGCGTGTGGGGGGCGAGCAGGCGCGCACCCTCGATCATGTCGTCGCCGACCCGCACGAGGTTGACGTTGTCGAGGCACACCCCGAGCGCATCGGGCCGGTCGACGCGCGCGAACAGGTCGAGGATGTCGCGCGCTCGCAGGTCACCGTGGTTCTCGAGGGCGAGCCTCACCCCAGCGGCCGCGGCTCGATCGGCCGCTCGCCGCATCGGGCCGGTGAGCCGTTCGACGAGCACATCTGCGGGCTCCGTTCCTCGCGATGCGGGGCTGCCGGCGGTGATCCGCAGCAGGTCGTGGCCGTGTGCGGCGGCGGCGTCGATCCAACGCGCGAGCTCGAGCTCGGCATCCCACGATCGCCCCCCTTCGAGGCCGTGCAGGCGACCGGGCCACGGGTGCCCCCACGAGAAGCCGGTACGCAGGGGCGTGCGGGGCAGCGCGACTTCTTCCGGTTCGGGCAGGTAGCACGTCTCGAAGTAGACGGCGTCGGCGCCGACGGAGGCGGCGTGCTCGAGCACGGGTTCGGGGCGGTGGGGCCACGCGGGCTCCGCGCGCGAGCGCTCGCCCTCCCGGACCTCGCCGAACAGCCGGTGGTACGAGTACGTGTCGATTCCGACGATCACGCGTCGTCCGCGCGGCCCAGCACGCAGACCGCATTGTGTGAGGAGAACACGAACGGTTCGCCGGGGAAGTAGAGGCCCTTCGTCACCGCCGCCGCGACTGCGATGATCGGGGCCGCGACGATCCGGTGCACTCCGTGCACGATCGAGGTGGCAAACCCGCGCCGGCGAGGACCGCGGTAGCGCACGATCCGCAGACCTGCCGACTCGGCGAAGTAGGTCATCTTGTAGTAGCCGATCTGTGTCACGTGCGTGGGATCGCCGTGCTGCAGCGGGTTGCTCAACCACGAGTCCGCGTTCGGGTACCGCAGCAGGAGGCGCCCGCCGGGCCGCAGCCGGTCGGTGAGCGACTGGAGAAACTCGATGATCGCGTCTTGCGGGATGTGCTCGAGCACGTCGAACGCGACGATGAGGTCGATGCTCTCCTTCGGCATCGTGGCGACATGGTCCGGGCCGTGGGCGTCGAAGCCCGCGTCGCGGGCCGCCGCGATCTGCACCTCGGACAGTTCGGTGCCGACCACATTCCATCCGCGATCGCGTGCGTACGACAGGAACACCCCATCGCCGAAGCCGACCTCGAGCACGTCGGTGACTGTGCGATGGGTTCCGACGGCCTCACGCAGTTCCCGAGTGAAGTAGTCGGCATCGCCGCGCGCGAGCCGTCCGAAGGAGCCGTCGGTCACCCAGCCCTTCCACTGCGAATACGGGTCGGTGGTGGAGGGGCCTTCTGACATGATGTCAGCTTATCGACGCAGTTCTGTCCGGGCACACAGGTAGCCTCGACGCATGTCCTCCCCGCTCGACTCGCGCCTCGCGGAGCCTCTCGGCGGACGCACCGCCGCGGCGTTCGAGCGCGCGCTCGGGCTGGCGACGGTGGGCGATCTGCTCGCCCACTACCCGCGGCGATACACACGCCGAGGCGACCTCACCGCCTTCAGCGACCTGCGGCGCGATGAGAACGTCACCATCGTCGCCGAGGTGATCGATTCGCGGTCCCGGTCGATGCAGAATCGGCGCGGCTCCATCCTCGAGGTGAAGATCTCGGACGGCCGGGGGGTGCTCACCCTGACCTTCTTCAACCAGGCGTGGCGGGAGAAAGAACTTCGCCCTGGCGTGCGCGGCATCTTCGCAGGCAAGGTGGGGGAGTACCGCGGTGTGATGCAGCTCGCCCACCCCGACTATGAACTGTTCGAGGAGCAGACGGATGCGGCCGCGGTGCGTGCCTGGGCGGAGCTTCCGATCCCGCTCTACCCGGCCACATCCACGGTGGCGAGCTGGCAGTTGCAGAAGGCCATCGGCATCGTGCTCGACACCCTGCCGGAGCTGGACGATCCGGTGCCGTCGACGATGCGCGACTCGCGCGGACTCATCCCGTATCGGCGGGCCCTCGAGCTCATCCACCGGCCGACTGTGGACGCCGAGTGGCGTGCCGCCCAGGAGTCGTTGCGCTTCCAGGAGGCGTTCGTGCTGCAGGCCGCCCTGCTGCGGCAGCGTGAATGGTTGCGCGCGATCGCAACGACCGCGCGCCGACCGGGCGCACTTCTTGATGAGTTCGACGCGGCGCTCCCGTTCGAGCTGACGGGCGATCAGCAGGAGGTCGGGCGACGCATCGCCGAGGACCTGTCCGCGGAGGCGCCGATGAACCGTCTCGTGCAGGGGGAGGTCGGTTCCGGCAAGACCCTCGTCGCCCTCCGTGCGATGCTCACGGTCGCCGAGTCGGGCGGCCAATCGGCCCTGCTCGCGCCCACCGAGGTGCTCGCCCACCAGCACTTGCGGTCGATCGTGCGCACGCTCGGACCCGACCTGGCGGCGCGGCTGCGTCCGACCTTGCTCACGGGGCAGCTTCCGGCGGCGGAGCGCCGCAAGGCGCTGCTGGCGATCGTGTCAGGATCGGCGCGCATCGTCATCGGCACCCACGCGCTGCTGAGCGATGCGGTCTCGTTCTTCGACCTGGGACTCGTCGTCGTCGACGAGCAGCACCGATTCGGGGTCGAGCAGCGCGAATCTCTGCGGGTCAAGAGCCTGCATCCGCCGCACCTGCTCGTGCTCACGGCCACGCCCATTCCGCGCACGGTCGCGATGACGGTGTTCGGTGATCTCGACGTCTCCTCGATCGCCGAGCTGCCTTCGGGTCGTGCGCCGATCGAGTCGCACGTCGTGCCGCTCGCGGATCGTCCCGGGTGGATGCCGCGCGTGTGGGAACGGGTCGCCGAGGAGCTCGAGAAGGGTCATCAGGCGTTCGTGGTGTGTCCGGCGATCGATGCCGCCGATGCCGCCTCCGCCACGCCCGCTGACGGAGCGGAACCGCCCGAGGCGCTCGGCTTCGACGCGCCGCCCGCGCCGGTTCGCTCGTCCGTCGCCGAGACGCTCGCCCAGCTGCGCGCCGATCCGGGTCTCGCGGGGCGCCGCATCGAAGGCCTGCACGGGCGTCTCCCGTCCGACGAGAAAGATGCCCTCATGCGTGCGTTCGCCGCCGGCGAGATCGACGTGCTCGTGTCCACCACGGTCATCGAGGTCGGGGTGGATGTGCCGAACGCCTCGATGATGGTCGTGCTCGACGCCGACCGGTTCGGCGTCTCCCAGCTGCACCAACTGCGCGGGCGTGTCGGCCGGGGCGCCGTGCCCGGACTCTGCCTGCTGGTGACCGCCGCCGAGACGGGAACGCTCGCACGCGACCGAGTCGAAGCGGTCGCATCGACTCTCGACGGATTCGAGCTGGCTGCACGCGACCTGGAGCTGCGTCGAGAGGGAGACGTGCTCGGCAGCGAGCAGTCCGGCGGTCGATCGAGCCTTCGCCTCGTCCGTGTCACGCGTGACGGCGAACTGATCGCCGCCGCACGCGATCTCGCGGGCGAGGTTCTCGCGGGCGATCCGGAACTCACCGCGCATCCGGCGTTGCGGGCGGCCCTGGGTCGGCTGGATGCCGAATCCGAGGCGTTCCTGTCAAAGAACTGAGTCGGTGCCGTCACATGACGTCGAATGTCACGAGTCGGTAACACGAAGCGGCTAGGGTGTCGAGCATGAGCAGGATCGCCGTCGTTCCTGGGTCGTTCGACCCGGTCACTCGCGGGCACTTGGACGTCATCGAGCGGGCGTCGGGCATCTTCGACGAGATCCATGTGCTCGTCGTGCACAACCCCGGCAAGACCGCACTGCTGCCGATCGCGCAACGCGTGACCCTCATCCAGGATTCGATCGCGGAGGCGGGCCTGCCCGACAACATTCTCGTGACCAGCTGGAGCGTCGGGCTGCTCGTCGACTACTGCACGGATGTCGGCGCCAGCGTGCTCGTCAAAGGCATCCGCTCCGAGGTGGATGTCGCCTATGAGACGCCGATGGCGATCGTCAACCGTGACCTCGCCGGTGTCGAAACGGTCTTCCTCCTGCCGGGACCCGAGCACGCCCACGTGTCGAGTTCGCTCGTGCGCCAAGTGTCGGCGCTCGGCGGTGATGTGTCGCCCTACGTGCCCCCGGCGGTCGCGCGCTTCCTGCAGGCGCCTCGCGACGAGGAGCGCTGAACGCGAGCGTGAGAACGTAACACGGCGTTCACACGACCTGTCGTAGGGTGGGGCCACTGAGAATGCGGAGTCGCGTCAGCGGCCCGCATTCGTTCGTTAACGCCTCTCCGCTGGGGACGGCGAAACGCGGGGGAGGACGCCCTGACCGAGATCACCGCTCCACCCGAACCGCCTTCGCCTGCGTCTGTTCAGGCGCCTTCCGTGCCGCCAGCGGCAGCCCCGTTCGCATCCGGTCCGACTCCCGCGCCGCCGGCGCCCGCAAGTGCGGGCTGGGCGGGTGCGGCGATGGCGGTGCGCGGCGTGCAGCAGATCGCACGCCCCATGCTGCTGGGCCTGACGCCCGAGGGGCACGGCACGATTGCGATCGATCCCCGCTATCACCTGTTCGTGTGGTCGACGCCGCTGACGGAGTTCCCTCGTGAGCCGGGCGAGGTGGGCATCGCCACGTACCCGCTCGCGCCCGACGCGCCGAGCCTCGCCGGTCGCACCCTCGGACTCGATCCGCTGCTGTGGCTCATCGGGTTCCATGCGTTCGCGGGCCGGCGCGCACCGTGGCTGCGGGCCGGTGACAAGTACCGTCTGCGGCGCTGGCCCGACTTCGACGTGCTGCCCGCGGACGACGAGCAGGTGCATGTCATCCGCTCGTCGGTCCGCTCGCTCATGTCGGTCGAGAAGCTCGCACGCGTGGCGCGCGTCGATGAGCCGCTCGCGCAATCGGTGGTCAATGCGCTGAGCCTCATGGGAGCGATGCGGCGGCTTGAAGGCAAGGAGGGCGCACCGCCCGTGCCCATGCCGGCGGGGGAGTACGACCTGCCGGATCGCCCCCGCGGTCGGCACGTCAAGCGCGGCGGCTAGCGGTCGGCGTCGTTCGCGTCAGGCGCCCGGTTTGGTGGCCACGCCGTCGAGCCAGAGTTCTGCGGACTCGTCGCGGTGGGTGCCGTCCGTGCCGACGTGCTTGTCGCTGATGGCGGGCCCCTTCTGGATGACGTGCACCATGGCCATGCCGTGGCCGCGGCCCAGTCCGTAGTCGGCCGCGAGCCATTCAAGGATCGCGCCCGCTTTCACGCCGGGCGCGTCGAGTCCCTTGTCGTGGGCGATCGCAATGAGCTGTCGCGGGGTGAGCCCGGTCTTGGCTTCGACCGCATCGAGGTAGGCCTGAAACGACATCTGCTGCTCCTTCGTCGTCATCTCACCCTAGGGGCGACGGGGCCGATCGCGATCGCGGATGACGCACGGGGCGCCTACAATCGATGACGCGCAGGGCCGGCTGCTTCCTTCACCCGATGGGGAGCACGGTGGGCACGAGCAAGCGATACGCAGACAGCATCGACCGGCGCGCGGAGTTGCGCGGCGACCATCCCCGATCGCGTTCATCGCCTGCCGAAGGGCGACCCGCCGCGCGCGGCCCGGTGCGGGAGTGGACGCCGCCCTGGCCCCCCATCCGTGTCGGCGAGTCCGAGTGGATCGTGATGCGCGACAGCGTGCGGGAACCCGTCGCGGTAATCCGCGTTGTCACGATGGGTCCGCGTAAGGAGTCCTTCTACCGTGTCGTCACGTGGGCGCCCACGTCGGACGCGCGGAGCCTCGTCGGCTACTACCGCACGCTTGAGGAAGCCGACCGCGCGGTGCTGTTCGCGCCGACGACCGTCAGTCCGTGAGGCTGTCCATTCCGAGGCGGGAGAAGGGCGATGACGGGCAACGCTGACTGAATGCCGCCCATTCGACCGCGGCGGCGGCGACGTGGCTAGGGTTCGCGGATGCGGGCGATGAGTCCCGTGAGCGTGTCGCGGATGTCCTCTAGCTCGGTCACCGGCATGCCGAGCCGCTCGAGCACGGCTCCGGGAACGGCGGTGGCGCGATCGCGCAGCGCCCGTCCCTCGTCCGTCAGGGTCACCTGAAGGGCTCGCTCATCCCGCGGGTTTCGGCCGCGGAAGAGCAGCCCTTGGTCTTCGAGTCGCTTGAGCAGGGGGGAGAGCGTTGCGGGCTCGAGGAGCAGCGTGTGAGCGAGGTCGCCGAGCGTGCGGGGGCTTCGCTCCCACAGGGCGAGCATGACGAGATACTGCGGATGGGTGAGTCCGAGCGGATCGAGTACGGGCCGGTAGAGCCCGACGACGGCGCGCGAGGCGGCGGCGATGGCGAAGCACACCTGACGGTCGAGGGCGAGCGGGTCATCCTGGGTCATTTACTTAGTATACTAACTATTCGTGGACACACGAAAGCCTCGCGAGCCCTGGTGGGACCGCCTCAACCGCACACTCTTCCCCCACATGGGCCCCGCGCAGGTCGGTCCCTATGACGAGCCGCCCGCACCGCCCGAGCACGGTGGCGCCTGTCCGCTCTGTGGTGCGCCCATGGATGAGCACGTCATCGAACGCGGACAAGGGCACCACGCGACCCGACTGCACTGCCCCGCCGTGAACAGATAGGTGAGCCCGAGCCGAGTGTCAAGGGGCTTGTCGGTGCGCGTCGAGTACGGAAACGTGGCTGACTCCAGTGCCCCGACCAGGAAAGGACGCATCCATGCTCACTCTCACCGAATCGGCTTCCACTGTCGTGAAGTCCATCGTCGATCGCGAGCCGACCGCCGCCGACGGCGCCCTGCGCATCGCACCCGGTGCGACAGGCGAGAACGACTTCACCGTCTCGATCGTCACCGAGCCCGCACCCGGCGACCAGCTCGTCGAATCCGGCGGCGCTCGCGTGTACCTCGAGCAGAGTGCTTCGCTCGCGCTCGACGACAAGGTGCTCGACGCGCAGGTGAGCGAGTCGGGCGCGGTCACGTTCGCGCTCGTGTCGCAGGCGTAGCCGCGCCTCGACCACCCCACCGGCTCGGGCCCGCCCTCGCGGCCCGGGCCGGTGGCTACCCTGTAAGACGTGCTCACCGTCTTCGCGCTCGAGGGAATCCCGGAGATCGTTCCGGGAGCCGACCTGGCGACTCTCATCGGCGACGCGCTCGCCGCCGCAGGCGGTGCCCGGCCCGGCGACATTCTTGCCATCACGTCCAAGGTCGTGAGCAAGGCCGAAGGACGCATCATCCGTGCGGCGGATCGTGAGGATGCGATCACCGCAGAGACGGTGCGTGTCGTGGCGACGCGCGAGCATCCCGGTGGAGTGACGCGCATCGTCGAGAACCGACTCGGGCTCGTGCTCGCGGCCGCCGGTGTCGACGCGTCCAACACCGAGGACGGCACCGTGCTGCTGCTGCCGGAAGATCCGGATGCGTCCGCCCGCGCCCTCGCCATCGCATTGCGTGAGCGTTTCGAGGTCGAGCTCGGGGTGATCATCACGGACACGCTCGGTCGCCCCTGGCGCCAAGGTCAGACGGATGCGGCGATCGGCGCCGCCGGAGTGCACGTCGCCGACGACCTGCGCGGCACCCTCGACGCGAGCGGTCGACGTCTCGACGTGACGGTCGCGGCGGTCGCTGACGAGATCGCCGCCGCCGCCGACCTTGTCAAAGGCAAGACATCCGGCCGCCCTGTCGCCGTCGTGCGCGGCCTCGCCCACCTCGTCGGTGCACTCGACCTTCCCGGCGCGCGCGCCCTCGTGCGGCCCGCCCCCGATGACATGTTCCGGCTCGGCACCGCAGAAGCGTGGGATGAGGGATACCGTGCGGGGCTCAGCGCACACCTTGCGCCCCCGCCTGAGCGCTGACCGGCGGAGAGGCAGACTCGAGACGTGACCGACTGGACCATCGTCATCCCCGTCAAAGGCACGACGGCATCGAAGTCGCGCTTCGGGCCGGGGGATCACCGTGACCTCGCGCTTGCGATGGCGCTCGACACGGTCGCGGCGGCGCGCGACGTGGCGCCGGTGATCGTCGTCACGCTCGGGGGCGCCGAGTTCCAGGCCCTCGGAGCGACGGTCGTGCAGGATCGCGGCCGCGGCCTCGCGGCAGCGATCGACCAAGGCCTCGCCGCCGCCCCCGCCGACCAGCACAGCGCTGTTCTGCTCGCCGACCATCCCGCCCTCGACCCCGCCGAGCTGCGTTCTGCGCTTGCCGCCGCCGCATCGCACGAGCGCGCGATCGTGCCGGATGCGGACGGAACCGGCACCGCGCTCCTGACCGCAGCAACGCCTGCCGCGCACGATCACGCCTTCGGACCGGGGTCGCGGGCCGCGCACGTGGAACGCGGCTACGCGGTGCTGACCGGCGACTGGCCGGGACTCGCGCGTGACGTCGACGTTCCCGACCACCTCGATGACCTGGCACTCGGGCCGCGCACGCGGGAATTCCTCCGACGGTGACGCCGTCCCGCCGCGACGGAGCCTGAGCCACCCTCGCTGTTTGGTGGCGAACTCTCAGGCGATGCGACAGCAGTTGTCTGCGAGACTCGAACGGTGGAGAGCACGCGACCCGACCTCGCCGATGAGTTGCCGGTCATCGATCACGACGGCTTCTACGCCCGCAGCCGCGCCATCATCCGCGGCGTCGAGACCGTCATCGACGGCAAGCGGCATGCCGTCGAGATGGCCCTGACCGTGCTGCTCGCCGAAGGACATCTGCTCATCGAGGATGTTCCGGGCGTCGGCAAGACGATGCTCGCGCGCGCGTTGGCCCGCTCGATGGACTGCTCCGTCAACCGCATCCAGTTCACGCCCGACCTGCTTCCGGCCGACATCACCGGCGTGTCCGTGTACGACCAGGCGGAGCGCCAGTTCGAGTTCAAGCCGGGACCGGTGTTCGCCAACATCGTCATCGGCGACGAGATCAACCGGGCCAGTCCGAAAACGCAGTCGGCACTGCTGGAGAGCATGGAGGAACGCCAGGTCACCGTCGACGGGCACACGTACGCCCTCGCGCGACCCTTCATCGTGATCGCCACCCAGAACCCGATCGAGATGGAGGGCACTTATCCGCTGCCCGAAGCGCAGCGCGACCGCTTCATGGCCCGGATCTCGATGGGGTACCCGAGCGCGGCGGCTGAACTCGAGATGATCGCGAGCCGGGACACCGCCAGCCCCCTCGACGAGCTGAAGCCTGTCGTGTCGAGCGCGGAGCTGCGCGCAATGATCGACGTCGCCCGCGCGGTCTTTGCCAGTCCGTCGGTCGAACAGTACGCCGTCGCGATCGCCCAGTCGACGCGCGTCGACCGCGACCTGCGTCTGGGTGCCAGTCCGCGCGCGACGCTCCAGCTGGTGCGTGCCGCGAAGGCACGCGCCGCGCTCGACGGGCGCGAGTTCGTGCTTCCCGACGACATCGACGCCCTCGCGGGGCCCGTGCTGGGGCACCGAGTGATCCCGGCCCGACGCTCCGGGGGCGGTTCGTCGTCGGTCTCCGACATCATCGCCCGCATCGTCGCCGAGACCCCGGTTCCGCTCGTCGCGCGCGGCCCCGCCTGATCCGATGCCCGCCGCGTCGCCCGAGCCGAGCGGCCTCGCCGCGCTGCGCGTACGCGGGGTCGGGCTCACGCTGCGCGGATGGTGGTTCTGCGGCGCCGGGATCACGGCGATCGTCATCGCCTATGCGAGCGGACGTCAGGCCTTTCTGCTCGCCGGGTGCCTCGCGCTGGCCCTTCCGATCATCGGGCTCGTCATCGTGACCGCTCGACGACCCCGCGTGGAAGTGTCGCGGGCTTTCGCACCCGGGGTGATCGGCGTCGGCGAGGTCGCCTCCGTCACCCTGACGGTCCACAACCGATCCGCGTCGCGCAGCATGCCTGCTCGGTGGTGGGATTCGGTGCCGTGGCCGCCCTACGCCACCCCGCCCGGCCGTCTGCCGGCGCTCGAGGGCCGCAGCCGCCGCTTCGGGGTGCGCAACCGGGCGAGCGTCTCGTACGACATCGTCCCCCCGCGCCGTGGCGTGATTCCACTCGGTCCGCTCACCGTCGAGGTGGGTGATCCGTTCGGCATGGCGACGGCGTCGACGACGGCGGGCGAGGCGCGACCGCTCGTCGTCACTCCCGCGGTCGTGCCGCTGGCCGCCGCGAGCCTGAGCATCCCTGCCGGTGACGGGGAGGCGTCGCGCCTGCAGAACCGTTCCGCCGGCGACGACGACGACACGATGACGCGCGAGTATCGCGCCGGCGATGCCCTGCGGCGCGTGCACTGGCGCGCGACGGCCCGCCACGGCGACCTGATGGTGCGCCAGGAGGAGCAGCGCACCCTGCCGGAGGCGCGCATCATCGTCGACACGACCCGGGCCGGATACCCCGATGCCTCCACGGACCTGTCGGATGTCGACGCGGAGAGCGACGCCTTCGAATGGGTGGTGCGCATGCTCGCGTCGGCGAGCGTGCACTTGCGCCGCGCCGGCTTCACGATCGCGATCGAGGAGACCGGTCCCGCCCAGTTGGATGCGGTCGCCCGCCGGCGCACGTGGGGCGATGAGGACTTCCTCGTGCGGCTCGCGTCACTCGACCTCACCGACACCCCGCAGCAGCAGCCCGCGCGGCGGTCCGGATCGCGCGGCCCGGTCATCGCACTGCTCGGGTCGCCGACAGCCGAGACCACCGACTGGCTGCTCGGCCGGCGCCGCGCGGGTGAGCTGGCGGTCGCGTTCCTCGCGCACGCGCTCACCCCTCTCGGGCGTCTCGATGTGCGTCTCGAGTCCCGCCGGGAGGCGAGCGAGGCGATCCACCGGCTGACCGATGCCGGATGGCTCGTCGTGCCGGTGCGGTCGGGAGACGACCCCGCCGAGGCGTGGCGCGCGATCGTGGTCGAGGCGGGACGTGCTCGTGGCACGGCGTGACGCGAGCGGCCCGACCCGCGGACTGCGGGCCGGCTGGGCCACGTCGTGGGCGGTGAGCGGGCTGCTCCTGCTGGCGATCGCGGCAGCCCTGTGGGGCTTCCTGCCCGTTATCGAGGGGATCGGCTGGTGGTTCGGGGCGGTGGCGCTTGCCGCGTCGGTGCTTCTCGCGGCCGCGATCGCCCGAACCGTGACCCCGCGGCCGTGGGTGCCGCCGCTTGCGGCGACCGCCATGGCGATTGCGGGACTCACCCTCACGTTCGCCGCGTCGACAGCATTCGTGGGGATCATCCCCACGCCGCAGACCTTTGACGCGTTCGCCGCGCTGCAAGCGGCCGGGGTGCGCGACATCGCGGAGCAGGCCACCCCCGCGGACCCGACCGAGGGCATCCGCTACCTCGTGAGTCTGGGCGTCGTCGTGGTCGCCGTCCTCGTCGATCTGCTCGCCCTCGCGGTGCGGGTGCCCGCGCTCGCCGGGATTCCCCTGTTCGTGCTGTTCGTCGTGCCCGGCATGGTGCAGACCGCGTTCGTGGACCCCGGGATCTTCGTGCTGACCGCGGCGCTCTGGTTGGGTGCGATGCTCGTCTCCGCCCGACCCCCGTCGCCTCGCGTCGCGGTCGGCGCCGGAGCGGCGGCCCTCATCGGGGCGCTCATCGTTCCGCTCGCACTCCCATCCGTCGCGCCGCCGACCCCCGACCAGAACGGGTCGAGCGGTGTCGCCACCGGATTGAACCCGATCGTCACGCTCGGTGACGACCTGCGACGAGGCAACCCGACGCTCGCCCTCACCTACATCTCGGATGACGACTCCGGGCAGTACTTGCGCATGACGGTGCTCGACGACTTCACGGGCCCGTCGTGGGAGCCGCGCTCCATTCCCGAACCGGGCAACGACGTGGGGGCGCTCGGCGCGATTCCGGGACTCGATGCGGGTGTGACGACGACGACGGTGACGGTCGACGTGAGCATCGCGAACGTGCTCAGCCGGTGGCTGCCCGTGCCGTACGCGGCGCGCTCGATCGACGGCCTCGACGGGGAGTGGTCGTGGGAGCCCGACGGTCTGACGGTGCGTACGGAGCGATCGAACGCTCGCGAGCAGACCTACACGGTCGTCGCCGAGCAGCCGACGCCGTCGGTGGAGCAGCTCATCGCGTCGGCATCGGTGCCGGTCACGGGCATGGAGCGCTACCTCGCGCTGCCCGAGGAACTGCCCGCGACGGTCGCCGAGACCGCCGACGACGTCGCCGGCGATCGGCCGTCGCCCTACGAGCAGGCACTCGCGCTGCAGAGCTTCTTCCGTTCCGGCGATTTCACCTACTCGGAACAAGCGCCGGTCGACGACGGGTACGACGGCTCGGGCGCGGAAGTGCTCGGCGCGTTCCTCGAAGCGCGCAGCGGCTATTGCGTGCACTTCTCGTCCGCGATGGCGGCGATGGCGCGCACGCTGGGCATCCCCGCGCGGGTCGTGGTCGGGTTCACTCCCGGATCGTCGGTCAACACCGAAGACGGCCGCCAGTACCGGGTCACGACCCACAACCTGCACGCGTGGCCCGAGCTGCACTTCGAAGGCATCGGCTGGGTGCGTTTCGAGCCGACGCCGGGCCGCGGGGTTCCGCCGTCGTTCGCGCCGCTCGATCGTGACGACCCGTCGACACCGGATGTCGACGAATCGGTGCCCCCGCCGCCGGAGGAGGAGACGCCCGAACCGTCCGCGACACCGACGGCCGCGCCCGACCTGCCCGACGAGGAGACCGATGGGCCGACCGACTCGGCGTCGGGAGGCGCCGGTGCCGTCGCCGGGGTGCCGTGGGGTGTGTGGCTCGGCTTGGGTGTTCTCGCGCTCCTGCTCGCACCGGCGGTGGTTCGCGTCGTGCGCCGGACGCTGCGGTTGGGCGCGGCGGACGCTGGCTCCGCGCTTGCGGCGTGGGACGAGGTGCGAGATCTGGCGGACGACTTCGGCTACGGCAGCGATGTGGCGCTCACGCCTCGTCAACTCGCCGACGGACTTGCCGCGCGCGTCGACGATCGCGGGGCTGCGGCGCTGCACCGGCTGAGGACCGCAATGGAGACGGAGGCGTTCGCGCGCGATGCCCGCCCGCCTGCCGCCCGCGACCTTCGCGTCGTGCTGTGGTCACTGCGCCGTGCCGCCGGTCCGGTGCGCGCGGCGGGGGCGTTCCTGCTGCCCCGCTCGCTCATCCGGCCGTGGCTGCCCGCCCCCGTCACCGAGGACTGAGCGTCACGCGCGGGCGGCGATCGCGAGTGCAGTCGCGATCGAGTCGAGATCCTCGCGCACGGTCGCGACGGTCACCCGCACGTGCGGATCGCCGGGGCCGACCTGGAACGGCGTTCCTCGGGCCACCCGGATGCCGGCCGCCGCGAGACTGACGATGGCGGCGCGCTCGTCGGCGACGGGAAGCCACGCGTTGATGCCGTCTCCGGCCCGCATCCGGATGCCCCGCGCGCTCATCGCCGTGGCGAACCGTTCCTGGCGCAGCGCGTAGGCGGAGCGCGCTCGCTCGATCACTCCGAGCGATGCCGGATCGGTGAGCAGGTCGTGCAGGATCGCCTGCACCATGCGCGACGTCCAGCCGGGGCCGAGCAGGCGACGGGCGACGACTCGGTCGACGAGCTCGCGCGGGCCGCCCAGGGCGCCGATGCGCAGGTCGGGACCGTGCGTCTTGGAGAAGCTGCGCACGTGCAGCACCCGCGTCGGCAACCACGTCGCGAGCGTCACATCCGGAGCGGTCGACACGGCACCAGAGTGGTCGTCCTCGAGCACGATCGTGTCGCGGGCGGCCCGGCTGCGCCGCAGCAGGGACGCCAGTCGCGCGGCTCGCTCCGGAGTCATCGACACACCCGTCGGGTTGTGGGCGCGCGGCTGGAGCAGCACGATGCGCGGCTCGGCGGTCAGCGCGCGGCCGAACGCGTCGGGCACGAGCCCCGACTCGTCGAGCGGCACCGGTACGGGTTGCAGACCGTACTGCTCGAGCAGGTCGAGGAACGGGGGGAAGGTGGGATTCTCGACGATCACTCGGTCGGCGTAGCGCACGAGCGACGCGAGCGCGCGGTCGATCGCGTCGAGCGCGCCGTTGGTCACCGTGATCGATTCGACGGGCGCCGGCCACGTCTCGCGCAACAGGTCGTGGAGTTCGGGGATGTCGGGCTTGAGTTGGTAGCTGGAGGTTTCGGCGTGCGCCGCGATGCGACCGATCGCCGCGCCGAGCGGGGGCAGCAGCGCGGGATCCGGGGTGCCGCGGGAGAGGTCGAGGCGCGCATCCGTGTCGCCGTCGAGGTCGCGGTAGCGCAGCGGCAGCCATTCGCGCGGCGCCGCGCGTACCGTTGTGCCGCTGCGCCCGCGGGTGACGATGAGGCCCGCGGCGGCGAGGGTCTGCCACGCGTGCGAGACGGTCGCGGGGCTCACCCCGAGCTCGGCGGCGAGCGCGCGCACGGTGGGCAGCCGGTCTCCGGGAGCAAGGTCGCCCGCCGTGATGAGGCGCGCGATTCCGGCCGCGATGCCCCGTGGCGAGGGCTCCTCGATGCCGAGGGCTACCGACTTCACGTGAACCCCCGTAGTGTTACGCCACCGTCACAGTGCGTAACGTTCGAGAAATGTTTACGCTCCAGAATAACAAAGCAACGCGGCCCAGGAGAGGTAGACATGACCACTGTTCGCGCAGCCATCACCCAGACGACGTGGACCGGCGACAAGGAGTCGATGCTCGACAAGCACGAGCAGTTCGCCCGCGACGCGGCCGCTCAGGGGGCGCAGATCATCTGCTTCCAGGAGCTCTTCTACGGCCCCTACTTCGGCATCACGCAGGACAAGAAGTACTACCGCTACGCCGAACCCGCCGACGGCCCGATCGTGCAGCGCTTCGCCGCCCTCGCGAAGGAACTGAACCTCGTGATGATCCTCCCGATCTACGAGGAAGAGCAGACCGGGGTGTACTACAACACGGCCGTCGTCGTTGATGCGGACGGCACGATCCTCGGCAAGTACCGCAAGCACCACATTCCCGACCTCGACAAGTTCTACGAGAAGTTCTACTTCCGGCCCGGCAACCTCGGCTATCCGGTGTTCGACACTGCGGTCGGCAAGGTCGGCGTCATCATCTGCTACGACCGCCACTTCCCGGAGGCGTGGCGCGAGCTGGGTCTGAACGGGGCGCACCTCGCGTTCAACCCCAACGCCACCAAGCCCGGCCTGTCGAACCGGCTGTGGGAGGTCGAGGGCCCCGCGGCGGCGGTCGCCAACGGCTACTTCGTGCTCCAGCCCAACCGGGTCGGCCTCGAAGACAACGAGTACGGCGACCTTGCCGTGAACTTCTACGGCACGAGCCAGGTCATCGACCCGCGCGGCAACTTCGTGGGCGAGCGGGGCTCGAGCGACCACGAGGAGATCCTCATTCGCGACATCGACCTCGACCTCGTGCAGCAGATGCGCGACGACTGGCAGTTCTACCGGGACCGCCGGCCGGAGAGCTACCGCGAGATCGTCGTCCCGTAACCGGCAGGAGGAAACCTCTCATGGCAACCACGCTCATCCGCGGCGGCACCGTCGTCACCGCGACGGGACGCTCCGAAGCCGATGTGCTCGTCGACGGCGAGACGATCGTCGCCGTCCTCGCGCCGGGCTCCCAGCTTCTCGGCACCGACCTGACCGCGAGCGTCGACACGGTGATCGATGCCACCGGCAAGTACGTGATTCCCGGCGGCGTCGACGCGCACACCCACATGGAGCTGCCTTTCGGGGGCACCAACGCCTCCGACACGTTCGAGACGGGCACGCGCGCGGCGGCCTGGGGCGGCACGACGACGATCATCGATTTCGCCGTGCAGACCTACGGGCAGAAGGTGCTCGACGGCCTGGCCGCGTGGCACGAGAAGGCCGCAGGCAACTGCGCCATCGACTACGGGTTCCACCAGATCATCGGCGGCATCGACGACGACTCCCTGGCCGTGCTGCCCACCCTCGTCGACGAGGGCATCACGAGCTTCAAGCTCTTCATGGCCTACCCCGGCGTCTTCTACTCGGATGACGCCCAGATCCTGCGGGCCATGCAGGTGTCCGCCCAGACCGGACTGCTCACGATGATGCACGCCGAGAACGGCCCCGCGATCGACGTGCTCGCCGCGCAACTGGCCGAGCAGGGCAAGACGGACCCCTACTTCCACGGCATCGCGCGCGCGTGGCAGATGGAGGAGGAGGCGACGCACCGCGCGATCATGCTCGCCAACCTCACCGGCGCCCCGCTCTACGTCGTGCACGTCTCCGCCAAGCAGGCGGTCGCCCAGCTCGCGTGGGCCCGCGACAACGGTCAGAACGTGTTCGGCGAGACGTGCCCGCAGTACCTCTACCTGTCGCTCGAGGAGCAGCTCGGCGCGTCGAGCGAGGAATGGGGCGCGTTCGAGGGCGCCAAGTGGGTGTGCTCGACGCCGCTGCGCTCGCGTGAGGAAGGCCACCAGCACCACATGTGGCAGGCGCTGCGCACCAACGACATCCAGATGGTCTCCACCGATCACTGCCCGTTCTGCATGAAGGGTCAGAAGGAGTTGGGGGTCGGCGACTTCCGCAAGATCCCGAACGGAATCGGCTCGGTCGAGCACCGCATGGACCTCATGTATCAGGGCGTCGTCACCGGTCAGATCACCCTCGAGCGCTGGGTGGAACTCACCTCGACGACTCCGGCGCGGATGTTCGGACTGTACGGACGCAAGGGCGTCATCCAGCCCGGCGCCGACGCCGACATCGTCGTCTACGACCCGAAGGGTCACACGTCGATCGGCATGCCCGTCGACGAGGACGGCAACCCGACCGGCAAGACGCACCACATGAACATGGACCACTCCGCGTGGGAGGGCTTCGAGATCGACGGTCACGTCGACACCGTGCTCTCGCGCGGCAAGGTCATCGTCGACGGCGGGCAGTACCTCGGTTCGAAGGGCGACGGGCGCTACCTCAAGCGCGGCCTGTCGCAGTACCTGGTGTAGGGGGAGCGATGATCACGCCCGCAGTTCTCGTCGTAGCTCCAGCTGCGACATCAGGGACCCAGGCGCGCTTGGCTCTGCCATGTCGTAGCTCCATCTACGAGGGAAGAGGGAGGGGGGTGTGAGCATGGAGTTCGGTGTCGTTCTGCAGACCAACCCGCCCGCCTCGCGCGTCGTGCACCTGACCGCTCTCGCCGAGCAGTACGGCTTCGAGTACGCGTGGACGTTCGACTCCCACCTGCTGTGGGAGGAGCCGTACGTCATCTACTCGGCGATGCTCGCGGCGACCAATCGCATCATCGTCGGGCCGATGGTGACCAATCCGGCCACGCGCGACTGGACGGTCACCGCGTCGGTGTTCGCGACCCTCAACGAGATGTACGGCAACCGCACGATCATCGGCATCGGCCGGGGCGACTCGGCGGTGCGCGTCACCAACGGCAAGCCGACGACGCTCGCCGAGCTGCGCGAGTCCATCCACGTCATCCGGGAACTCGCAAACTCGCGCGCGGTGGACTACAAGGGCGCCACCCTGCAGTTCCCGTGGTCGCGCGGTTCGGAGGTCGAGGTGTGGGTGGCGGCCTACGGGCCGCTCGCCCTGCAGTTGACCGGGGAGGTCGGCGACGGCTTCATCCTTCAGCTGGCCGACGTCGACATCGCCGAATGGATGATCAAGACCGTTCGGGATGCAGCCGAGAAGGCCGGCCGCGACCCGATGTCGGTCAAGTTCTGCGTCGCCGCCCCCGCCTACATCGGTGAGGACTGGGACCACATGCGCAACCAGACGCGCTGGTTCGGCGGGATGGTCGGCAACCACGTGGCCGACATCGTCGCCAAGTACGGCACCGCCGGGCATGTGCCGAAGGCCCTCACGGATTACATCGAAGGCCGCAAGGGCTACGACTACAACAGCCACGGCAAGGCGCATAACGACCACGTCGACTTCGTGCCCGACGCGATCGTGGACCGGTTCTGCGTGCTCGGGTCGGCGCAAGACCACATCAATAAGCTCGAGCAGTTGCGCGAACTCGGGGTCGACCAGTTCTCCGCCTACCTCCAGCACGACAACAAGGAGGAGACGCTGCGCGTCTACGGCGAGAACGTGATGCCCGCCCTGCGTGACCCGATCGTGGCGAAGAAGCAGGAGCCGTGAGCTCACGCGTCCGCGCCGGCACGCGCGCCCTCCTTCTCGGTCTCGCCGGGCTGGTCGCCCTCGCAGCGCTCTGGGAGCTGTACAAGCTCGTCGGGCCCGCGGACGGCTGGCTGGTCGGGGCGCAGGAGGGCGTGACCGGCTCGGGCGTGCGACTGCTGCCGCGCACGAGCGACCAGGCGATGCCGCACGTGTGGGACATGATCGCGCGTGCCGTCGAACCGGTCACCCGCGCCCCGGGCGCCCTGCCGCTCGGCCTCGTCGTGCTCCAGGCCGCGGCGGTCAGTCTGGGCATCGCGGGCCTCGGCTGGCTGCTCGGAGTCGTCGTCGGTTTCCTGCTGGCCGTGCTCATGCAGGCGATCCGGCTCGCCGAGTGGGCGGTGCTGCCCTTCGTCGTGCTCAGCCAGACCGTGCCGCTCATCGCGCTCGCCCCGCTCATCCGCAACTGGGGTTCGCGACTCACCCTCGGCACGTTCGAGTGGGAGACGTGGATGTCGGTCGTGGTGATCGCCAGCTATCTCGCCTTCTTCCCGGTGGCCGTCGGAGCGCTGCGCGGGCTGCAGAGTCCCGACGCGATCCACTCCGACCTCATGCGCAGCTACGCGGCCGGATGGTGGCGCACGCTCACACGGCTGCGCATCCCCGCGAGCGTGCCCTACCTCATCCCGGCACTCCGGCTCGCGGCCGCCAACGCGGTCGTCGGCACCGTCGTCGCCGAGATCTCGGTGGGCTTCCCGAGCGGTATCGGCCGACTGATCCTCGAGACCGCCGTCGCGGCCTCGAGCGACCCTGCCAAGCCGTGGGCGCCGATCTTCGGCGCCGTGCTGCTCGGCCTTGTCGCCGCCGGGTTCGTGACCCTCTTGGCGGCATTCGTGCGGCAGTATCGCCGCGGAGAGGCGGCATCGTGAGCGACGCGACCACCACGACCTCGACTCCGGATGCGGCGGTCGTCGTCGACGGGGTCGGCCGGGTGTTCCCGACCGGCAAAGGCCAGAACGTCACCGCGCTCGAGTCCGTCGACCTCACCGTGGAGTCCGGCGAGTTCGTGAGCCTCATCGGACCGTCCGGGTGCGGCAAGTCGACGCTGCTCCGGCTCATCGCCGACCTCGACGAGCCCACGTCGGGCCGGATCACCGTGTTCGGCAAGCCCGCCCGGCGCGCCCGCCTCGATCAGGACTACGGCATCGCATTCCAGCAGGCCGGCCTGTTGCCGTGGCGCACCGTCGCCGCGAACATCGAGCTGCCGCTCCAGCTGCACGGCGTGGGTGCCGCGCAGCGACGTGCGCGCTCGACCGAGCTGCTGGCGCTCGTCGGGCTCTCCGACGTGGCCGAGCGCTACCCCGACCAGCTCTCGGGCGGAATGCAACAGCGCGTGGCGATCGCCCGCGCACTCGCCGAGCGTCCGAGCCTGCTGCTTATGGATGAGCCGTTCGGCGCCCTCGACGAGATGACACGGGAACGCATGCAGACCGAACTGCTGCGGATCCGCGCGGAGACCGGCGCCGCAGTCGTCTTCGTCACCCACTCGATCCCGGAGGCCGTCTACCTTTCCGACCGCGTCGTCGTCATGTCGCCGCGGCCGGGCCGCATCACCGACACGATCGATGTGCGCCTCGGCGGCGCCGCCGAACGCGGCGAGGGACTCCGTGAGGACACGGCGTTCTTCGCCGCCGTCACCGCGGTGCGCGAAGCCCTGCACGGACCGCTTGCCGCCGAGCTTCCCGCGGGGATGGACGCGCGATGACCGGCGCGGGGGGCTTCGTCGTGCGACGGGTGATCCCGCCGCTCGCGCTGCTCGTGTTCGGCATCGGATTCGTGCAGCTCATCGTCACCCTCGGCGACATTCCGCCGTTCGTGCTGGCGAGCCCCTCCGCGATCTGGACCGAACTCGTCGCCTACGCCCCCGCCGTGTGGAGTGCAAGCCTGACGACCGCAGGCAATGCCCTGGCGGGACTCGTCGTGGGAAGCGTGCTCGGTGTCGTCGGGTCGGTGCTCGCGTCGCTCGTGCGGGTCATCGACGGCATGCTCGCCCCGCTCGTCGCGGCGCTCGCGGTGGTGCCGATCGTCGCGCTCGCGCCCGTGTTCTACACGATGTTCGGCAGCACTTCCGAGGTCACGCGCATCCTCATCGCGTCGATCGCCGCCTTCGTGCCCGTCTTCCTCACCACGTTGCGCGGTTTGCGCCAGGTGCGTCCCGTGCATCGCGAACTCATGCGCGTGTACGCGGCCACCGGATGGCAGGCGGCGCGCGCCGTGACGATCCCGTCGGCCCTCCCGTACTTCTTCACGGGCCTGCGCATCGCGTCGTCTCTCGCCGTCATCTCCGCGCTCGTCGCCGAGTACTTCGGCGGACCGCGCCAGGGCCTCGGCTCGGCCATCACCACCGCGGCCGCAAGCAGCGCCTACGCGCGCGCGTGGGCGTTCGTCGTCGGGGCGATCCTCACCGGCCTGGTCTTCTTCATCGTCACGTCCCTGCTCGAGAGGGCGGTCTCGCGACATCGATGACCCCGTGGCAACGACGCCTCCGTTTGCCCCCTCGGTGCGCCGAGGAGTACCACCGCAGCACCGCACCCAAGAGAAGAGGAAAGAGATGAAGAGCACCAGAACACTGCTCGCGAGCGCGGCGGCCGTCGCCGCTGCGACGCTCGCGCTCGCCGGTTGCACCGCGCCCGCCGATTCGGGGGATTCGGGTGACGAGCTCACCCCCGTGACCCTGCAGCTCCAGTGGCTCACCCAGGCGCAGTTCGGCGGCTACTACCTCGCCGAAGCGAACGGGCACTGGGAGGACCTCGGCCTGGACGTCGAGATCATTCCCGGCGCGGTCGACATCGTGCCTCAGGATGTGCTCGCGTCCGGGGCCGTCGACTTCGCGATCGCATGGGTGCCGAAGGCGCTCGCGTCGATCGAGGCCGGCGCCGGCATCACCAACATCGCGCAGATCTTCGAGCGCTCGGCGACCCTCCAGGTCGCGTGGGCCGACAGCGGCATCGACGGCCCCGAGGACCTCTCCGGCAAGACCGTCGGCAGCTGGGGCTTCGGCAACGAGTGGGAGCTCTTCGCCGGTCTCACGCAGGCCGGGGCGACCGACTACACGATCGTGCAGCAGAACTTCGACATGAACGCGCTGCTGAACCGTGAGATCGACGCCGCACAGGCGATGACCTACAACGAGTACGCGCAGCTGCTCGAAGCGGTGAACCCCGAGACGGGCGAGCTCTACCAGCCCGAGGACTTCTCGGTCATCGACTGGAACGAGGTCGGCACGGCGATGCTCCAGGATGCGATCTGGGCCAACACCGAGCGCCTCGAATCCGACCCCGAGTACCAGGAGATCGCGGTCAAACTCATCAAGGGCGCCATCCTCGGCTGGATCGACGCGCGCGACGACCCGCAGGCGGCCGCGGACGCGGTCACCGCAGCGGGATCCACGCTCGGCACGTCGCACCAGCTGTGGATGGCCAACGAGGTGAACAAGCTCATCTGGCCGTCGACGAGCGGCATCGGTCACATCAACGACGACCAGTGGGCGCGCACCGTCGAAATCTCGCTCGAGACCCGCAACCAGGAAGGCGCCCAGGTCATCACGACGGAGCCGCCGTCCACGGCGTACACCAACGAGTACGTCGACAAGGCGATCGAGGAGCTCAAGGCGGAAGGCGTCGATGTCACCGGCGCCGACTTCGAGCCCATCGAGGTCACGCTCAACGAGGGCGGCAACTAGCCGTCGTCCCCGCTTCGGGGTGTCAGCCCCGGAGTACTGTGAGCGGGTGGTCGTGCTGCGCGGCCACCCGCTCCACCCTCCGCCGCTCCGCGGCACCGCAGCACACGCTCGAACCGCACCACCCGCACCACCGCAGAACACTGCACGAAGGAACCGATACCCATGACCGAGCTGAACCCCTCGGACGGCCGCCTCGCCTACGACCTCGACCGCGCCCACGTCTTCCACTCCTGGTCGGCGCAGGCCGCGCTCGACCCCCTCGTCATCGCCGGGGGTCTCGGCTGCGAGGTGTGGGACTTCGACGGCCGGCGCTACCTCGACTTCTCGAGCCAGCTCGTCAACACGAACATCGGGCACCAGCATCCCCGCGTGATCGAGGCGATCAAGCAGCAGGCCGACACGCTCGCGACGGTCGCGCCCGCGACCGCGAACCTCGCGCGTGGTCACGCCGCGCAGCGCATCCTCGCCAAGGCGGGTTCGCCGTTCGGCAAGGTCTTCTTCACCAATGGTGGCGCGGATGCCAACGAGAACGCGGTGCGCATGGCGCGCTTGACGACGGGCCGCGACAAGGTGCTGTCGACCTATCGCTCGTACCACGGCAACACCGGGGCGGCGATCGTCGCGACGGGCGATTGGCGCCGCATGCCCAACGAGTTCTCGCGCGGCCACGCACACTTCTTCGGTCCGTTCCTGTACCGCTCGGAGTTCTGGGCGGAGACCCCGGAGCAGGAGAGCGAGCGAGCGCTCCACCACCTCGAGCGCGTCATCCAGTCGGAGGGTCCCAAGACGATCGCGGCGATCCTCCTCGAGACGGTGCCCGGCACCGCGGGCGTGCTCGTGCCGCCGCCCGGTTACCTTGCCGGCGTGCGCGCACTGTGCGACAAGTACGGCATCCTGCTCATCTTTGACGAGGTCATGTGCGGCTTCGGCCGCACGGGCGAGTGGTTCGCCTGGCAGGGCTTCGGTGTCACGCCCGATCTGACCACCTTCGCGAAGGGCGTCAACTCCGGTTACGTGCCCGTCGGAGGCGTCGCGATCTCCGAATCCATTGCGAACGTGTTCGACGACCAGGTCTTCCCGGGTGGGTTGACCTACTCGGGGCACCCCCTGGCGGCGGCGTCGATCGTCGCGTCGATCGACGCGATGGACGCCGAAGGCATCGTCGAGAACGCGGCCGCCATCGGCCGCGACCACCTCGGTCCGGGGCTCGCGGCACTCGCGGAGGCGCATCCGCTCATCGGCGAGGTGCGAGGGCTGGGCGTGTTCTGGGCGCTCGACCTCGTCGAGAACCGGGACACGCGTGAACCGGTCGCACCCGGACTGGTCGGCGAGGTCAAGAAGGCGCTCATGGCGCGCGGCCTGCTGCCGTTCACCGCCGACAACCGCATCCACGTGGTGCCGCCGTGCATCGTCACGCCCGATGAGGTCGCGCGCGCCCTCGCGATCTACGACGAGGCCTTCACCGCGGTCGAGGCTGCGCGCTGACGCGACCTCGAGTGTGCTGACGGCCCGCGACTAGACTGGATCCTCGTGTCAACTCACCAGAACCCCTATGTGCTGTCGGTCATCGACCTCATGCACCGGCCGGGGGAGATGCGGGAGCGCAGCTTCGACGCGACCGAACCCGAAGGTTTCGGCAACGCGGTCATCGGCGTGCGCCACGGCGACACGGTGCATGTCGAGGTGCGACTCGAGTCGCTGCACGACGGGGTGCTCGCGTCAGGCACCGTGGATGCGGATGCCGACGGCGAGTGCGTGCGCTGCCTCGAACCGGTGACGCTGCCGGTCGAGGTCGATTTCCAGGAGCTTTTCGCGTATTCTGAGGACGACGCTTTCGACTACACGGTTCACGATGACCACATCGACCTGGAACCTGTGGTCAGGGACGCGGTGGTACTGTCACTGCCGTTCCAGCCGGTCTGTCAGGACGACTGCCTCGGCCTGTGCCCGCAGTGCGGAGTGCGGCTCCTCGACAACCCCGGTCACAAGCATGAGGCTCCCATCGATCCACGGTGGGCTGCGCTCTCGGGCCTCGACGGCTCCACGGACGAAGAGAAGAGATAACCATGGCAGTTCCCAAGCGCAAGATGTCGCGTGCCAGCACCCGCATGCGCCGCGCGCAGTGGAAGGCTGACGCCCCCACGCTCGTGAAGACCATCGAGAACGGCAAGGTCACTTACAGCCTCCCGCACCGCGCCCGCGTGGTGGAGGACTCGGCCGGCACGCCCCTGTACATGGAGTACAAGGGCCGCAAGGTCGCCGACGTCTGAGGTGACATCGCACCCATCGGGTGACGAATCTCTTCCTCGTCCTCTCGGAGGCGAGGCGATGACGCGCGCGCCGGGCGAGGATCCCGCCGCGGAGCTCCACACCGAACTCGGGGTGCGGATCGACAGCGAACTGTTGACCCTGGCCCTCACACACCGCTCGTACGCATATGAGCATCCGGGTGTCGCCCACAACGAGCGTCTTGAGTTCCTCGGCGACTCGATTCTCGGCCAAGCCGTGACGGTCATGCTGTACACGACCCATCCGGATCTCGATGAGGGGGAGCTGGCCAAGCGGCGCGCCAGTCTCGTGTCGTCGGTGGCGCTCGCGGAAGTGGCACGGGCGATCGGTCTCGGTCGGTTCTTGCGTCTCGGCAAGGGTGAAGAACTGACGGGCGGACGCGAGAAGTCGTCCATTCTCGCGGACGCCGTCGAGGCGATCATCGGCGCGTGCTATCTCGATTGCGGTGGTGAGGTGGCGACGGAACTCGTGCTGCGGCTCATCGAGCCGCTCCTTGCCGACCCGGAGCGTTTCGGCGCGTCGATGGACCCCAAGACGAGCCTTCAGGAGCTTGCGGCGCGTCTCGGGCACGGGCTGCCTGCCTACCTGATCTCCGATTCCGGGCCCGACCATTCGAAGCGCTTCCACGCGGTTGTCGTCGTCGGGGGCCGCGAGATCGCGTCGGGCGACGGTTCGAGTAAGAAGCAGGCCGAGATGGCTGCCGCCCTCGAGGCGTGGACGACGCTGCAGGCGCGCTGACGTGCCCGAGCTTCCCGAAGTCGAGGTCGTGCGCCTCGGCCTCGCCCCGGCGATCACCGGTGCGACGGTCCGCTCCGTCGAGGTGCTCGACGAGCGGTCGCTGCGTCGCCACGACGGTCCCGCGGAGGACTTCGTCGATCGCCTGCTCGGCGTCGGTCTGCTCGCTCCGGAGCGTCGCGGCAAGTTCCTCTGGGTGCCGCTCGCGGATGCGCAGTCGGCGCTCGTCGTGCACCTCGGCATGAGCGGTCAGGTGCTCGTGCGAACGCCCGACATCGAGGATGCCCGCACCCGCATCCGGCTCGAGGTCGACAGCCCTCAACACGGGCTGGTGCGCATCAACTTCGTCGACCAGCGCATCTTCGGTTCGATGGCTCTGGACGCGTTCGTGCCTGCGGCCGACGGGCACGGTCTCGTGCCCTCCCAGGTCGCGCACATCGCACGCGACCCGCTCGATCCGTTGTTCGACGATGCGGCCTTCGTGCGGCGCCTGCGCGGCAAGGCGACCACGATCAAGCGTGCCCTGCTCGACCAGACGCTCGTGAGCGGCATCGGCAACATCTATGCGGACGAGGCCTTGTGGCGCGCCCGCATCCATTACGACCAGCCCACGGCCGCCCTGAGCGCGGTGCGCGTGCGCCAGCTGCTCGCCGAGGTTCGCGCGGTGTTCGCTCACGCGCTCGAGGAAGGCGGCACGAGCTTCGACACCCAGTACCTCAACGTGAACGGTCAGTCGGGGTACTTCGCGCACTCTCTGAAGGCGTACGGACAGCAGGGTTCGCCGTGCCCGCGCTGCGGCACGCCGATCGTGCGCGAGCAGTTCATGAACCGCGGCTCGCACTTCTGCCCGCGCTGCCAGCGCGTGCGGGTCCCGCGCGACTAGCGTGGCGACCATGGCGGATGCGGAGTCGCTCCTCAGGCCCCGGACATCGCCCGCTCTCGAATGCGTCGACCATGCCACGGTGGCCGACGCGCGTCGATGAACCCCTCATGACAGACCCCGCAGAGATTACCAATCATTGGTAACATTGCCACGTGGCTCAGAACACCTCGATCAGTCTGGACGACCACTTCTCCGACTTTCTCTCACGGGAGGTCGCGTCGGGGCGCTACCGCTCTGCCAGTGAGGTTGTCCGCGCCGGCCTCAGGCTGCTGGAGGACCAAGAGGCGCAACTGGCGGCACTCCGCGCCGCCCTTGTCGCGGGCGAGAAGAGCGGCGCGGCGGAGCCCTTCGACTTCGACGCGTTCGTCGCGACGAAGAAGTCGTGAGGAGGTACCGCCTCACGCCGGCCGCCCAGCACGACCTCTCCTCGATCTGGGACTTCACTGAGGAACGATGGGACGTCCGCCAAGCGGAGACGTACGTGACTGAGATCAGAGCGGCAATCGAGCGCATCGCTGACGATCCGGGTCGCGGCCGCGCCTGCGATGAGATCCGCGAAGGCTATCGTCGGTACAGCATCGGCAGCCATCTGTTGTTCTACGTTGAGCACTCCGACGGCGTGGACGTCATCAGGATCCTGCATCAGCGCATGGACCCGTCGCGGCACGTGTGACGACCGGCGGGCGATCGTCCGGTTCCGACCAACCCGGGCTCGCATCTCTCCCCGCACGGGCTCGCATCTCTGCCCGCGCTGCCAGCGCGTGCGCGGATGAGCGGCACTCGTGCGCGCTCGGAGTAGCGTGTCGAGCATGACTGACGCGGAGACCCTCCTCGGCCTCGACGAGATGCTCAGCCCCGCGCAGCGAGAGATCCGCGACCGTGCGCGCACGGCGGGAGTTCGGCTTGCCGAGACGATCGACGCCGACGCAGACGCGTGTCTGTTTCGCCGCGAACTCGTCGGCGTGCTCGCCGACGCGGGGCTCGTCGGCCTCGGCATCGCCGGGCCGGGCGCCGACGCCGACGCGGTCTCGTACGGTCTGGTCTGCTACGAGCTGGAGGCCGTCGACACGTCGTGGCGCACGTTCCTTTCGGTGCAGGGTCCGCTCGCGATGGGGGCGATCGCCCGGCACGGTTCGCCCGAGCAGCGCGAGCGCTGGCTGGATCCGATGGCCGCGGGCGAGGCGATCGGATGCTTCGCCCTGACCGAACCGGACGGCGGAAGCGACCCCGCCGCGATGACGACCACGGCGGTGCGCGACGGTGACGGATGGCGTCTGACCGGTCGCAAGCGCTGGATCGGACTCGCGTCGGTCGCCGACGTCGCAGTCGTCTGGGCGCGCACCGACGAGGGCATCCGCGGCTTCCTCGTCGAGTTGCCCGCGGCCGGATTCACGGCCACCGACATCACCGGCAAGCTCGCGCTGCGGGCATCGATCCAGTGCGACATCGTGCTCGACGGTGTGTCGGCAGTGGAGCTTCCGGGAGCCGTCGGTGTGGGCGCCGCCTTCGCGTGCCTCACCGACGCGCGCTTCGGCATCGCGTGGGGGGTGCTCGGCGCGGCGCGCGCGTGCCTCGACGCCGCGATCGATCGGGCAGCGACGCGAGCGGTGTTCGGCGGGCCGATCGGCGGCAAGCAGCTCGTGCAGGCCAGGCTCGCCGACGCGTTCGTCGAGTACGAGAAGGGCATGCTGCTTGCCCTGCATCTCGCGTCGCTCAAGGATGCGAAGAGGCTCACCCCCGCGCAGATGAGCGTCGGAAAGCTCAACAACGTGCGTCAGGCGATCGCGATCGCTCACGCGGCGCGCGAGATCCTCGCCGGTGACGGCATCACCGACGAGTTTCCCGTGATGCGCCACCTCGCCAACCTCGAAGCGGTGCGCACCTACGAGGGCACCGACGACATCCACACCCTCGTCATCGGCCGCGCCCTCACGGGACTCGCGGCGTTCTAAGTGTAGTGCTCAGGTACGTTGTTCAATCTCGTGATGGGCGCGACCTTGCCGATTGC